>PVBE010445821.1_pt1 | contig 10134 bp, 11 predicted proteins | sample 1631181 | NCBI WGS metagenome assembly PVBE01 (sample SAMN08397723, study PRJNA350692) | Marine metagenome, whole genome shotgun sequencing project. | isolation source: water | place: Pacific Ocean | collected 2012-04 | reverse complement strand
TATCTTTAAATATGATGAGCCATAGCTAATTACTTCTTTATTGTCAGAAAAAATAGAAACTATTTTATCAGCAGAAATAAATATAATTAATCCGGATATTATCATGATTGAAAAACCATATATTACAGCCTTAAAATATGATTCTTTTACTCTTAAGTAATTTTTTGATCCGAAATTTTGTCCAATAATGGATATAATAGCAGTGTTTAAACCTAGCACAGGAAGTAAAAGTATTTGTTCAAATCGTGCTGCAGAACCATATCCTGCAGTTGCAAATTCTCCAAAAAAACCAATAAAGGATAAAATAATAAAATTACCAACTGATATTAATAATAATGCTGCAGTAATTGGAGCTGATTGAAAAAATAAATTAGTTAGTGTGTTTAAATTAATTTTAAAATCCTTTGAAGAAATATCTTTTATTCTAATTGATTTAGATACTTTAAAAAAAATAATTATTAAACCAACAAATTGTGCAACAATGGTAGCTATTCCTATCCCGGATATTCCAAACGCAGGTATTGGTCCAAAGCCAAATATAAACAAAGGATTTAATAATATATTTAAAAGAAAACTTAAAATAAGAACATTTCTATACGTTTTAGTATCACCATCAGCGTGCAGAAGTGAATTTAAAGCCATAACATTACATCCAAGAACAACAAAACAAAGTTATAAGGGAGATGCAGATTGGTCACTCATTAAACTTCTTAAAGAATCAACAAATATTCCAGTCATTGGTAATGGTGATATAAAAACTCCTGAAGATGTTATAAGAATGTTTGAAAAAACAAGTTGTGATGGCGTTATGGTTGGAAGAAGCTCATTGGGTAACCCATGGTTCTTTAAGCAGGCTGTTGCATTGTTTGAAGGTAAAAAAATTGAACAAAAACCTACATTAGAGGATAAAGTTAATTGCTGTCGGCAACATTTTATAAAAATGATCGAATGGCACGGAGAAAGAATCGCTGTTAATTTAATGAAAAAACATTTTGGATGGTATATTCGTGGATTTCAGAAGTCTTCAACTATTAGAAAAGCTTTAGTTTCAGCGCAAAATCAAGATACTATAATTTCAATCTTGGATGCAATTGCCTAAATTCTTATACCTATCCTTTGAATAGACCTTATTTAACTAATAAATTTGTTGGATAGTATTGGTACCAACTCTTTAATAAAAGTGTCTAATTAGTATAAAATATGAATAATAGTATCCCCAAACCAACCAATGAGAAAATTTTATCATATAGTCCTGGATCTAGTGAAAAAAACAGCTTAAAAGCTAAGATTAAGCAAATAAAATCTGATAATATAAAAGTTCCGCTCATTATAGATGGAGAAGATGTAACAACTGGACTTATTGGCAAAATAAGATGCCCTCATGATCATCAAAATATTTTGGGTGAATTTCACCAGGCAACAGAGAAAGAAGTCAATTTAGCAATTGATTCTTCCCTAAAGGCCTGGAAGTCATGGTCTAATATTGATTTATATTCTCGCGCTGAAATTTTCCTTAAAGCAGCGGATTTACTATCTGGACCTTGGCGTGATACTATAAATGCGGCAACAATGCTTAATATGAGCAAAAATGTTTTTCAATCCGAAATTGATGCTGCTTGCGAACTAATTGATTTCTTTCGCTTTAATGCTTGGTATGCGCAGGAACTCGCTGAGCATCAACCAATGTATTCACCTGATGGAGTACAAAATTCTCTGGAGCTTCGACCATTAGAGGGCTTTGTTTTTGCGATTTCGCCCTTCAACTTTACTTCCATTGGAGGTAATCTTCCAACAGCTCCAGCTTTAATGGGAAATGTCGCAGTATGGAAACCAGCATCCAGTGCAGTCCTCCCTGCTTATTATATAATGCAGTTATTGATTGAAGCTGGGCTTCCTCCTGGAGTAATAAATTTTATTCCAGGCAAAGGGAATAAGGTAGGCCCCGCTGCTATCAATAATCCTAATTTAGCTGGAATACATTTCACTGGATCTACTCGTGTCTTTCAGAGCATGTGGGAAACTATTGGTACAAATATCTCCACCTACAAATCTTACCCTAGAATTGTAGGCGAAACTGGAGGAAAAGATTTTTGCATTGCCCATGAATCGGTTAATATCGAAGCTCTTGTTACAGCAATGGTTAGAGGAGCATTTGAATACCAAGGCCAAAAATGCTCAGCTATGTCTCGAGCATATATACCAAAATCAATTTGGGATCAAGTTGAAGAAAAATTTGTTGCTGAAGTAAAAACAATTAAAGTAGGTGACCCGGAAGATTTTTCGAATTTTATGAATGCTGTTATTGATAAAAATGCCTATAATTCAATTATTGAATTCATTGATTATGCAAGTGACTCCAAAGATGCTGAAATCATAACAGGAGGTCAATATAATGATGAAAAAGGATATTTTATAGAGCCTACTACTATCTTAACCACTAACTCAAAATTTAAGACAATGTGTGAAGAAATTTTTGGACCAGTATTAACAATCTTCCTATATGATCCGGAAAATTGGAATGAAACATTAGATCTTGTAAATACTACATCAGAATATGCATTGACTGGTTGTGTTATGGGAGAAGAAAAAAAAGCTCTGAATGAAGCTAAAGATTTACTTATTCATGCTGCTGGGAATTTTTATATCAATGATAAACCAACTGGTGCTGTGGTTGGCCAACAACCTTTTGGTGGCAGTCGAGCCTCTGGGACAAATGATAAAGCTGGTTCAATGTTTAATTTGGTTCGATGGGTATCCATGCGAACTGTAAAAAAGACTCTTGATCCTCCAAAAAATTTTCGTTATCCATTTATGGAAGAAAAATAGACTATTATTTTATAAATGCAAAAATCCATCATGATTGCCTTAGGTGGGAATGCTCTCTCACCTCGTGATGAAATAGGTACAATTAATCAGCAATTCTCTCATACGAGAGAAAGTTTAAATGCAATTATGCATTTTGTTGATTTAGGTTATAACATCTGCCTAACTCATGGAAATGGTCCTCAAGTCGGAGATGAATTACTTCGAATGAATCTTACACATAACGAGATTCCTTCTCTACCTTTAGGCCTTTGCGTGGCTGAGACTCAAGGTTCTATTGGATATATGATTCAACAGTCACTTCAAAATGCCTTGAAACAAAAAAATATAAATAGAGAAGTCGTAACGCTAATTACTCAAACAATTGTAGATAGTGATGATCCATCAATAAAAAATCCAACAAAATTTATTGGACAACGTTTCTCAAAAAATGAAGCTGAAAAAATGGTCAAAAAATTTGGCTGGAAAATAAAAGAACAAAATACAGATGAATGGCGTCAAGTTGTGCCCAGTCCTCTCCCTCGATATATTGAACATGGAAGATCTATTCAAACACTTGTAGATAAAGGTATTATTGTTATTGCCTCTGGTGGTGGTGGAATTCCTGCAACTTACGATGGTGATGGCAACCTAGAAGGCCTTGATGCTGTAGTAGATAAGGATCTTTCGGGAGCTTTATTGGGGCGTGTTATTAAATCCAGTGAATTATGGATCATTACTGATATTGATCAAGTATACTTAAATTTCGGGTCCAAAAATCAACAACCTCTTAAAGAAATAACAAGTTTAGAAGCCAGGAAATATCAAAAAGAAGGGCACTTCCAGATAGGAACTATGGAACCAAAAATCAAAGCAGCTACATATTTTCTTAAACACCACGGTGAAAAAGTAGTAATTACCTCTATTGATAAAGTTGAAGAAGCAATTAATGGCACAAATGGAACAATAATTAGGAACTAATACATGAAAATTCATGAATATCAAGGTAAAGAGATATTAAAGTCTTACGGTATTCCAATTCAGGATGGCTACGTGATTGACAATATTGAAGATGCTCAATTAACAATTAATAAAGTCCAGAAAAAATTCGATACCGAGGCTGTTGTAGTTAAAGCGCAAATACATGCTGGAGGACGTGGAAAAGGTGGTGGTGTAAAATTTTCTCCCTCAACTGAAAGTGCACTTGAAAATTGTAATAATATGGTGGGTATGAATTTAATTACACATCAAACTGGCCCCGAAGGTCAAAAGGTTAGAAAAGTATATATTACAGAAGCTTTAGATATCAAAAAGGAGTTTTATTGCGCAATTACTCTTGATCGAGCTAGAAGTAAGGATGTCTTTATGGTATCCTCTGAAGGTGGTGTTGAAATTGAAGAAGTTGCAAAAGAAATGCCTGAGAAAATTATCAAAACTTGGATAGATCCTTTAGTGGGTATGAAATCCTTTCACGCACAAAAATTAGCTCTAGGCCTAGGGCTTACTGGGGACGCATATAAAGAAACTGTTAAAGTTTTTATAAAAATGTATAAGTGCTATATGGGTACAGATGCATCCATAGTTGAGATCAATCCTTTAATATTAACAACGGATGAAAAAATAGTTGCATTAGATGCAAAATTTAATTTTGACGGAAATGCCTTATTTAGACACAATGATATTGCTGAATTAAGAGATGTGCATGAAGAAAACCCAACAGAAATAGAAGCAAGTAAGTTTAATCTTAATTATATTAAGTTAGATGGAAATGTAGGATGCATGGTAAACGGGGCTGGACTTGCAATGGCTACAATGGACATTATAAAACTAGCTGGAGGAGATCCAGCAAACTTCTTGGATGTAGGAGGTGCTGCTTCGGCTGAAACTGTAAAAAATGGTTTTAAGATCATTCTTTCGGATGATCATGTTAAAGCTATTTTAATTAATATTTTTGGAGGTATTGTTCGTTGTGATCGTGTAGCTAATGGAGTTATTGATGCGGTAGAAGAACTTGGATTAAAAGTTCCTGTAGTAGTTCGTCTTGAAGGAACAAATTCTCAAGAAGCTAAAAAAATCTTATCCGAGTCTGGATTAGATATAATTCCTGCAAATGATATGAAAGACGCTGCAAAAAAAGTCGTTGATGCAGCAATAAATAATTAGGGAAAATCATGTCTATTTTAGTTAATAAAAATTCAAAAGTTATTGTCCAAGGCATTACTGGTTCAGAAGGAACATTCCATTCCAAACAAATGATTGAGTATGGTACAAAGATAGTTGCAGGAGTAACTCCAGGTAAAGGAGGATTAGATGCTGTTGATGGAAAAGTTCCTGTGTTTAATTCTGTTGAAGAAGCAACAATAGAAACTAGCGCAAATGTTTCCATTATTTTTGTACCTCCCCCCTTTGCTGCCGATGCGATAATAGAAGCATCTGAAGCCAATATTGAATTAGTTGTTTGTATTACTGAGGGTGTTCCTGTCCACGATATGCTAAAGGCTAAAAGGATAATTGATCAAAAAGGAACAAGATTAATTGGACCTAATTGCCCAGGTATTATTACCGTTGATGAATGTAAGCTCGGCATAATGCCAGGATTTATTTGTGAAAAAGGGAAAATAGGTGTTTTATCAAAATCCGGCACTTTAACCTACGAAGCAATAGGCCAATTAGTTAATGCTGGTCTTGGACAAACCACCGCCATTGGGATCGGAGGAGATCCAATTATTGGAACGACTATGATTGAAGTGTTAGAATTATTTGAAAAAGACAATGAAACGGATGGGGTTGTATTAATTGGTGAGATTGGAGGACAAATGGAAAATGAAGCTGCTAGATGGGTTAAAGAAAATATGTCAAAACCAGTTGTTGGTTTTATAGCTGGGCAAACTGCTCCTCCTGGTCGAAGAATGGGACATGCTGGTGCAATTGTTTCTGGAGGTAATGATACAGCAGAGGCTAAAATGCAAATAATGACAGACTGTGGAATTTCAGTGTGTGAATCAGTTGCAGATATAGGAAATAACATGAAAAAAGCATTAACACAGTAGAATTGGAGAATTTGTTATAATGGGAAATAGAACTTTTGCGATGATAAAGCCTGATGCTGTTAATAATGGTCATAGTGGAAAAATTTTAGATCGCATAATCAATGCAAAATTTAAGATTTTAGGTATAAAAATTATTCGGATGACAAAAAAACAAGCAGAAGGCTTTTATTCTATTCATTCAGAGAAACCCTTCTTTGAAGACCTTACGTCATTTATGTCATCGGGAAAAACTTTTGTATTAGCTCTTGAAAAAGAAAATGCTGTAGAATCTTGGAGAAATACTATAGGTGCAACTAATCCTGAGGAAGCTGAGAAAGGTACTATTCGTAAAGATTTTGCTTCTTCATTAAGTGAAAATGCTGTTCATGGTGCTGATAGTGATAAAAATGCATTAATAGAAATTGGGTTTTTCTTCTCCGAAGCTGAATTAATCTCGAATCAGTAACAGTTTGCTTTTGTCCCATTCATTTATTCAAATTCTTTGGCTAGCTTTATTAGTATAATGAAAAATAAAATACAATTTTGCATATTTATTCTCCTAATAGCACTTATTGGTTGCTCGGAGAAAAACCCAATCTCAATTGTTGGTGAAGCTGTAACAGCTACAGTTAAAGTACCTGAAGAAGGCGCCGATCTAGAATTTTTGTGGGAATTAACAAATATTCCAGATAATAGTAATATTTCTAATTCAGATATAAAAGCTGGAGATGATAATATTTCCGTGGTTTTTATTCCAGACGTGTCAGGAAATTATAGTTTAGAGGTTTCAGTTTTTCAATATAATGATGAGATAAGTACACAATCATTTAACTTTGAAGTTATTGGAGAAGAAATGATAGCGATGGATGAAGAAAATTCCAATGCCACTAAAGAAAAATCTTCTGAAATTAATAAAGATGATTCTACTATCGAAAATAATGAACCACAATGGTATGATTCAGAATCAGTCTCAGAGTTAGTCATTGCCATGGAAAATGATTCAATTATTTCTGAATCAAAAACTGAAGAAGCACCAAAAGAAAAAATAACAAAAGCTCCACTACCTCCAAAAAAACCCCCAGCTAAGAAAAAACAAAGTAAAAATCGTGGTCAATCAATACCTTTTGATAAGAATCGCTTTACTATTCAAATTTCATCAAAGAAAGTATTGTCTGATGCGAAAAAGGTAGCTATTGAGTTAATTGATGCTGGATATGATGCCTACATCCAAAAAGCTCTTTTTGTTGAAACAAATGAAACCTGGTACCGTATTCGAGTTGGTAGCTATGATAAAAAGGAAACAGCTATAGCTGTAGCTAAATCACTATCTAGCAATCGACGTGAGAAGGCTTGGGTTGATTATGTTCGCTACGAAAGATAAAAATCAATACCCCTCAAATAATATCTACTATTATGTGACATAAAATGAAGTTGTATTTCAATTATAGAGATATTTTTCGCGCACCTAGAATAGCACTAAGTGGGAAAAAGATTTGGATATATTTAAAGTTCAATGTTAAAGGCTATATAGTATATTTTTTATCAAATTACTTAGGTTTTCTATTGGCAGGCCAATCATTAAAAGATACCTGGTTATCTCAAGGTTTATATCCATGTTTATATTATATGGAAGCACCTTGGTATGCTCTATTTTTATTTTGGATTGGAATTATTTATTGGATTAAAGCTATTCTATACGCCTCAACAGCGGTTAGCAGAGTAACTTATAAACAACTGAAAGGAGATGAATTTTATTCGGTAAAAGATTCATCAAACTTTTTAAAGAAACATTGGCATGCAATTATTTTTTCTCCAATCGCAATTTTGCTAACGTTGTTATTTTTTTTCACATTGGCTTATATCTTTGGTTTATTAGGTAAAATCCCTTACTTAGGAGAATTATTTTTTGCTTTAACATATATGATCTATTTTTTTGGCTCCATCTTTACTATTTTTACCGCAATAGTTCTGATTACTTCTATAGTCTATAATGCTTCTATTATAGGAACATTAGAAGAAGATACGATGGGAACGGTATTTAATAGTTACTCTATTACCTGGAATCAACCCTGGAGAATGATATCTTATCATCTGATTTTGATTCCTTTATCATATTTAGCAACACAAATTTTTACATGGTCAATATATGGAAGCTTCAAACTAATTAATTTAGTTTTTGGCCATGAATTTCTTATGGGTAATAAAATAACGAAAATTGTTGGAACAGCAGCAAACTATGTATGGCCAAAAGATATTGGTATTTATCTACATGGAGATAATTACTCATTTTTTTATAATTTATTCATTCCAAATAGTCAACATTACTCATTAAATGGTGTTGAATGCTTAGCAGCAATAATTGTTGGACTTTTTCTATTTATAATTACACTTTCGATAATATCATATTATTTCTCGATTATTTCAGTTGGTGAAACATTGATGTTTGCTATATACAAACAAAAAAGCGATGATTATAATATTCTCAAAAGAAAAGATGAAGAAGAGTTAGAAGATAAATCAACTGTTGACAAAGAAGATGAAGTTGAATCGGATAATTCAGAAAACATCACTAATAAAACATAATAATTATTAAAAAATAGACCTTAGTAAGGCCTACTTAGAACAGTTAAATTCCCCCGCTATTATGAAGTTATATAGGTCGCAATTAGATCAATTAATTTCCAAACAGCTTTTTGAAATTTCAACAGAAGATTTAAAATTGGATAATCATCAATTTATCAATAATGAAATTTTTTGCACTATCACAGTAGATTCAGCCTCTAATGGCTATCGTATATACGGAGACCTAAAAGGCAAAGTTTTAGAATCATGTGACCGCTGCTTAGTATCATATGAAAATGATAAGATAATATTTTTGAATGTTATCTTATCTAACAATGATGATCTGATTAATAATATTGATACAATCCCATTTAAAGATTCTGAAGATTTTATTGATCTTGATCCTATTATACATGATCTAGTTTTATTAGATAGTCCAATAAAACAATTGTGTAGTGATGATTGCAAAGGGTTATGCACTAATTGTGGTATAAACTTAAATAAATCATTATGTAAATGTGCAGACACTGAGGATGATCATCGATGGGACGAATTAAAAAAAATTAACTAATTAGATATTATTGGAGTTATCATGGCATTACCAAAAGGTAGACAATCAAAAGCTCGTAGTAGAAAACGGCGTACTCATTATAAAGCTTTAAGAGTAACTACATCAAATTGCGCACAATGTAGCCAGCCCAAAATGCCGCACCGCGTATGCCCTAACTGTGGCTACCACAAAGGACGACCAATACTTTCTGCATCTGAGTAATAAATAACGTATAATAATGAAAATTGCTGTAGATGCTATGGGAGGCGATTATGCCCCTCAGGCTACTGTTCAAGGGTCTATAGATGCATTGAACAATTCAAATAAAAAACTAGAAATTTTCCTTTTGGGAGATGAGAATCAGATAAATGATATTCTTCAATCACAATTTTCAAATAAAATCAATGTAATACATTGTAGTGATGAAGTGACGATGAATGATAACGGAGCTAAAGTGATTAAATCAAAACCTGATTCATCGATTGTCCAAGGTATTCAGCTTGTAAAATATCATAAAGCAGATGCTTTTATAAGTGCAGGAAATACGGGAGCTCAATTGGCAGTTTCTCATCTTATACTCGGTAGAATCCCACATGTAAAGAGGCCAGGACTGGCTGTGTATTTCCAAGCATTAAATGAGAAAAAAGTGCTATGTGATGTTGTAGCTAACCTTGAAGTAAAACCTGAACATCTTCTTCAATTTGCAATTATGTCTTCAGTCTATTTAGATCATGTTGAGGGAGTAGAAAACCCAAAAGTCGGCTTAATAAATATTGGAACAGAACCATCTAAAGGAACTGAATTGTACCAACAGGCTTACGAACTCCTCTCTAATGAATTACCAAACTTTGTTGGCAATATTGAAAGTAGAAACTTTTTTGATAGTTCAGCACATATCCTCGTATGTGATGGATTTGTTGGGAACACTATCATGAAATTTGCCGAAGGTTGTTTTAATACATTTTCGGAAATGATAAAAGAGAATATAATGACTAAAGCTCGGTACAAAATTGGAGCTGGAATGATTAAACCTGCATTAGATGCGTTACGCCCTTATTATGATTTTGAGGAGCATGGCGGGTGTCCATTTCTTGGAGTTAATGGAGTCTCTATCTCGTGCCATGGTGCATCAACATCAAAAGCAATTATGAATTCAATCTTCTTAGCTGAAAAATCTATTGAGAACAATTT
>PVBE012777472.1_pt1 | contig 10135 bp, 7 predicted proteins | sample 1631181 | NCBI WGS metagenome assembly PVBE01 (sample SAMN08397723, study PRJNA350692) | Marine metagenome, whole genome shotgun sequencing project. | isolation source: water | place: Pacific Ocean | collected 2012-04 | reverse complement strand
TGTCTGCCGCCTTCTTGTCTTTGTTGTCCTCGGGAGGCCATGGCTTGACCCTGCGCCCCACCCCACTGCCTCTCGGGCGGTGATCGTGCCCTTCGCGACCCCGGGGACCCGATCGCGGTAACCCTTCGCGTCGCGACTTGAGGCGTTCCTGGCGTGCCCGCTCTTCGGCCTGGATCACCTCGATCACCTTCTTACGGTTGGCCGAATCCTCGAGATACCCCTCCAGATCCTCACGCGTGAGCGAGCCCGAGACCTCGTCGCGAAGCTGATCGACATCCAGGTACACCAACTCGAAGAGGGCCTTGGCCGGCGTGGCAAACAGTTCCTTGTGTTCTTTGTAATAGTCCCGATAGGCCGCTTCGGTCACCGTGTCATCGAGACTGCGACGCAGTGACGCCTGCTCGATTCTCACCATCCTGAACGAGTAGCGGCGCCCCTCCTTCGAGAGACTCTTGTAGGCCTTGTCGTAGTCGGCCTTGAGTTCCTTGGCGAAGACAAAGCTCAGCAACTGGTCGATTGCCAGTGACTCTCGCACCTTCTCGATGAAATCCATCTCGCTCACACCGACTCTTGCGAGACGGTCCTGCAGTTGCTTGGCCCCACCGGCTTTCTCGATGATCAAGCTCATCTGCTTGTCGAGCTCGTCGTCCGAGACATGGACCCCGCTCTTTCGGGCCAGCAGCGCCAGGGTTTCATGGTTGTACAACCGATCCTGGCTGGTCACACCCGGAGAGTTCCCCATCAGCCAGACCCGATCGAACATACGGGCCAGGGGCATCTCGGCACCATAAACCTGATCGATCACCCGCGACATCTGCCGCTCATCGGTCAGGTTCATCTTGCGCTCGCCGACCTGGGCCACGGTCGGGTCACTGCGCGTCGTCTGAACAATCGCGGCGTACGGAACAATGAAAATGAAAGCCAGGAACGCTGTAATCAGCACCAGGGTGTATTTCTGCATCCCGGGCAGTTTTTGGAATGGCATCGAAGACTCTCTTCGTGGGTCGACCTGCGGAGTTAGATGCTGCGCACGCTATGGGGAAGCATGCAATTGTAGTCGCACCACCCGAGAATGCAATGCGAACATGGTAGGCTCACGATTCTCTGGTATGATTCTGCCGCCATGAGCAACATCCGCCAGCCCTCTGCCCTACGCCTACTGGCGCTCCTCGGCTGCTTTTCGCTCACCCTCGTATTCAGCGGTTGCGCTGCGGCTCCAGGAGCCGAACAAACAGAGCAGCGGGTCGAGCAACCGGATGGCACCGCACAGATCGCCCAGCCTGACACCACCAGCCCAAGCTCCCAGGACCGCAAGGACGTTGAGGGCACCCAGGAGAACCCCAGAAACGCGACGCCTGCTCCGACCCCCCAGCTGGCCGAGACGCGTGCGGGCAAATCTGCGGTGATGCTCAAGATCAGTGACAACCCGATCCACGCCCGAGAGATACTCGACGTGATCATCCAGCGCCACCGAAAGATCTTCGATCAGGTGGTGCAGGACATCCTGATCAAGCGGGTCCTCGAGATGGAAAACGCCTCGTACGACATCCAGATCCCCGAAAAGCAGCTACAGGCCGACATCCTCAAAGAGGTCGAAAAGGCCGAGGGCTATGCGCAGGTACAGTACCAGATGAGCATCGCCAAGTTGCTCCAGCGGCAAGGGCGCAGCATCGACCAGTTCAAGAAAGCCGCGCGTGAGAAGATCGTCTACCAGCTGACCCTACACCGAATGGTCCGTTTCGACCAGCTGCGCAATGGTGCAGTCAAGGTGCGCCACATCGTTGTCAAGTCCCCCGAGAAAGCCGAACTGCTGCTGGGCAAGATCAGGCAAGGAGCAGACTTCATCAAGCTGGCCAAACAACACTCGATCTGCCCCAGCCGAAGGGTCGGCGGCCTGCTGCCAATGCTGACTCCGGGCTTCCTGGCCGACCCGGAGGTCGAGAAGAAGGTCTTCAAGCTGAGAGAGGGTCAGGTCAGCGGTATCGTGCAATCGAAGCGGGGCTATCACCTCTTCCGCGCCTTGTATCGGCACCAGAAGTCTCGGAAAGCGTACGCCACGCTGGAACCCGTGGTGGCCGCTAGCCTCGAGCGCTATCCCCTTATCGGCGACGTCGAGATCAACTACTGGCTCGACAAGCTCCGCAAGAAGTATCCTCTCGAACAACACTTCTAACAGGTCCCAGGCCTTGAGCAGCGAGAGCCCCACACCAGAAGCAGAGCACGACGTCCCCGTCCGTCCCGAACCCGCGAGCCTCAGCTTGCTGTCCCAGCGGACTGAAGCGCTGCTGTTCGCCACACAAGAACCCCTGAGTGTAGAGGATCTCGGGCGCTTGCTGTCGGACAGCGAAGAGGAACCTCTTCCCGAGGCGGCCGTCCGAGGAACTCTACGCCAGCTAGAGGAGATACTCGCGGGGACCAACAGCGCGCTGGTCATCCAGGAGATCTCGGGTGGATACCGCCTTAGCACACGCCCTCTGCACTCGTCGAGCCTGCAACGGCTTTTCAACGAGGAGAGCAACCGAGGGCTCTCCTCGGCCGCGCTCGAGACCATGGCAATCGTGGCCTATCGCCAGCCGGTCACCCGCTCGGAGGTCGAGAAGATCCGCGGAGTCGGCTGCGGACCGATCCTGCGCGCATTACTCGAACGCAAGCTGATCCGGATCATCGGCCATCAGACCGGCGCTGTGGGCCGCCCACACCTCTACGGCACCACGCCGCTGTTCCTCGAGGTCTTTGGCCTGCGGGACCTCAACGACCTGCCCGAACTCGAGCCCCGCTTCGACGAAGCCGAACCGCCCAGTCTATCCCCTACTCCCCCTCTCCAGCCGGCCATTACACCACCGCCGCCCGCTCCGGCACCCGGACCGCGGCTCCAGCCCAGGCCCAGCGACAGCGCCTGGACGTGGGGACAGCGTACGGCAGAAGGGTCCGTTGACTCGCCCAAGGCACGTGATAAAATCCGCACCTTCTCACCGGGACTCGAGGACCTCAGCCCCACCGAAAGTCCGATGCTCGACACACCACTGCTCGACCAACACAAACAACTCGGCGGACGAATCGTCGACTTCGCCGGCTGGAACATGCCGGTCGTCTACAGTTCGATCAACGATGAGCACGCCGCAGTACGCGAGCGCGTCGGCCTGTTCGACCTCAGCCACATGGGTCGGCTGATCCTCTCAGGCGATGGAATCTGCCAGGCGCTCGACCGGATGGTGCCAGCCGACCTGACCAAGCTGAAACCGGGCCAAGCCAAATACTCGTTCTTCTTGACCGACGACGGCACCTTCATCGACGACATCCTGATCTACGCGCGACCGGACGACTATTACGTGGTGGTCAACGCCTCCAATCGGGAGAGCGTGCTGGAGTGGCTAGACGAGCGGCTCGACGGCGACGTCGCCGACACGACGCTCGATCAAGCGATGCTGGCCATCCAAGGACCTCGCGCGGTCGCGCTGATCGACCGACTGGCGGAGGACTGCAGACCCTCGGACATGAGCTACTATAGCTTTGGCGACGCCATGCTGTTCGGTGTGCCGGTCACGATCGCGCGGACAGGCTATACCGGAGAAGACGGCTTCGAGATCTACATCCCCGTGGAACACGCGGCCGGTTTCTGGAGCGGACTGCTCGAGGAGGGCCAGTCCGATGGGATCCTGCCCTGCGGCCTGGGGGCGCGCGACACCCTCCGCCTCGAAGCAGCGATGGCGCTATACGGCCATGAAATCGACCGACAGACCAATCCGGTCGAAGCCCGGCTGAGCTGGGCCGTGGCCTGGGACAAGCAGGAGTTCATTGGCCAGCAGGCAATCCAGGCGGTCAAGGAAGCGGGTCCGGCCAAGAAACTGGTCGGCCTAGAACTCGACTGCAAGCGCGTACCACGCCAGGACCAAGACATCTACCACGCAGAACAGCAGGTGGGCCGGGTGACCAGCGGCACCGTGTCTCCCACATTGAACAAGCGGATTGCGATGGCTTTCGTGCGACCGGACCTGGCCAAGCTCGGCACGGCCTTGGCGGTCGACATCCGCGGAAACCAGGAACCCGCGCAGGTGATCAAGCTGCCCTTCTACAAGAGGCCAGGATAAGACATGCGCCCTGACGACAGAAAATACCAGCAGAGTCATGAGTGGGCCAAGAACGAGGGTGAGATAACGCTCATCGGGATCACCGACTTCGCCGTCGAGGCGCTGACCGACCTGGTCTTCATCGACCTGCCTGAGGTCGGCACCGGGCTTTCTCGGGGTGAGGAATTCGGCGAAATCGAGTCGGTCAAGGCCGTGAGTTCCCTATATGCCCCCGTCGGGGGCGAGGTGGTCGAGGTCCACGATGCACTCGCCGACGATCTCGACCTGCTCTCCAACGACCCTCTCGGCGCAGGCTGGATGCTCAAGATCAAGCCGTCCAACCCCGCCGACTACGAGGGCCTGATGAGCGCCGCCGAATACGAAAAAATCGTCGAAAGCGAATCCTAGAGCATTCCTGGGAGGAGGCCATGACTGCACTCGCCGCGTCTCAGGGGCAGGCCACCCGGGTCGAGCCCTCCGATTGGTTCGCGCCACGCCACCTCGGCCCAACGCCCGAGGCCGAGATGAAGATGCTCGCCAGCTTGGGCTGCGATAGCCTGGACGCGCTGATCGACGCGGTCATCCCCCACGCGATCCGTCATCGCAAGCCACTGGAGTTGCCCGCGCCGGCAGGCGAGCGAGCGATGCTCGACGAACTGCGCCTCATCGCAGCGGGCAACTTACCCTGCACCAGCTACATCGGGATGGGTTACCACGACTGCATCACCCCGCCAGTGATCCTGCGCAACGTGCTCGAGAACCCCGGGTGGTACACGCAGTACACCCCCTACCAGTCGGAGATTGCCCAGGGACGACTTGAAGCTCTGCTCAATTTCCAGACGATGCTGATCGATCTCACTGGCATGGAGATCGCCAACGCCTCGTTGCTCGACGAGGCCACCGCCGCCGCCGAAGCGATGTCGATGGCCGCCCGGCTCCATACCCGCAAGGGAACTCCCGAGGGCGTGTTCTTCGTCGACGCACACTGCCATCCACAGACGATCGAGGTGCTGCGCACCCGCGCCCGACCTCTCGGCATCCGACTCGAGATCGGCGACCATGCAACCTTCGATCCCTCGGCTCAGTCGGTCTTTGGTGCACTGCTGCAATACCCGACGACCGATGGTGAGATTCCAGACTACGGCCCACTGGTCGACAGACTGCACGCAGCAGGCGCGCTGGCAATCGTCGCCGCTGATCCCCTGGCCCTTACCCTGCTGCGCCCGCCGGGCGAATTCGGCGCCGACGTGGTCGTCGGCAGCACCCAGCGCTTTGGCGTTCCCCTGGGTTACGGGGGACCACACGCAGCCTATATGGCAACCCAGGCCAAGTACCAGCGTCAGTTGCCGGGAAGGATCGCCGGGCTCTCGACGGACAGCCAGGGAAAGCCCGGCTTGCGCCTCGCCCTGCAGACCCGCGAGCAGCACATTCGCCGCGAGAAGGCAACCAGCAACATCTGCACGGCCCAGGTCCTGCTAGCGGTCATCGCCTCGATGTACGCCGTCTACCATGGACCCGATGGGCTGAAGCGAATCGCCCAACGCGTGCACGGCCTGGCCGAAACGCTGCGGGCTGGACTGCTGGCGATGGGCTACACGGTCCAGGGCGGCCCTCTGTTCGACACGGTGACGGTCGATACCGACCAGGCCACCATGCTGCGGGAAGCAGCCACCGACCGGCTGATCAATCTCCGATTCCACGAGGATGGTCGCATTGGCATCAGTCTGGACGAGACCACGCATCTGGACGACCTGGAGGATCTGTTCGATATCTTCGCGCTGGGGCGTCCGCAGGAGCTGGACCTCCACGTCCTGCTCTCGGAGATCCCCGAGCAGCATGACGCTCCGCACCAGCGCACCAGCCCTTTCATGACTCATCCGGTGTTTCACCGATACCACTCGGAAACCGAGCTGCTGCGCTACCTGCACAGGCTGCAGTCGCGAGACCTCTCGCTGACGACCTCGATGATCCCGCTCGGCTCTTGCACGATGAAACTCAACGCCACCTCCGAGATGTTGCCGGTGACCTGGCCGGAGTTCGCCCAGCTGCATCCCTACGCGCCACGGGTTCAAGCCCAGGGCTATCAACAGCTGTTCGATCAACTCAAGCGCTGGCTGGCCGAGATCACGGGGTTCCAGGCCGTCTCCCTTCAGCCGAACGCGGGCTCTCAAGGCGAGTATGCCGGCTTGCTGGTGATCCAGAAATACCACGAGCAGAATGGCCAGGACCAACGCGACATCTGCCTGATCCCCACCTCGGCACACGGGACCAACCCCGCCAGCGCGTCGATGGCCGGCATGAGCGTGGTCGGCGTGGGCTGCGACGAGAACGGCAACATCGACCTGGACGACCTGCGCTCCCAGGCCGAGAAACACCGGGACGCTCTGGCGGCGCTGATGGTGACCTACCCGTCCACGCATGGGGTGTTCGAGGAGACGATTCGCGAGGTCTGCCAGATCGTCCATGAGAATGGCGGACAGGTCTACATGGACGGCGCCAACCTCAACGCGATGGTCGGCCTGTGCCGTCCCGGCGACATAGGCGCCGACGTCTGCCACCTCAACCTGCACAAGACGTTCTGCATCCCGCACGGAGGCGGTGGCCCCGGCATGGGACCGATCGGCGTGGCACAGCATCTGGCGGCGCTGCTGCCGAAACTGCCTGTACTTGGCCCGCACGATGAGAATAGGGTCGGCGCGGTCTCCGCCGCCCCCTACGGCAGCCCGAGCATCTTGCCCATCTCCTGGGCCTACATCCGGCTGATGGGCGCCAGCGGACTGACTCGAGCCAGCAAGATCGCCATCCTCAATGCCAACTACATCGCTCGGCGACTCGAAGAGCACTATCCAGTGCTTTACAAGGGCGCTGGAGGCCTGGTCGCCCACGAGTGCATCCTCGACCTGCGACACTTCAAGAAGAGCGCCGGCATCGAGGTCGGTGATGTGGCCAAGCGGTTGATGGACTATGGTTTCCATGCCCCCACGATCTCCTGGCCGGTGCCGGGCACGATGATGGTCGAGCCGACCGAGAGCGAATCGCTGGAGGAGTTGGATCGGTTCTGCGATGCGCTGGTTTCGATCCGCAGCGAGATCTCCGAGATCGAGCGGGGAGACGCCGACCGCGACATCAACCTGCTGACACAGTCACCCCACACTGCGGAGGTGGTGACCGCCGACAACTGGGACCGACCCTACTCACGTGAGCGAGCGGCCTATCCGGCACCCTGGACACGCGAGCAGAAGTTCTGGCCCGCCGTCGGCCGTATCGACAATGTCGCTGGAGACCGCAACCTCGCATGCGCCTGCCCACCCGTGGCGGCGTATGAGGGCTAGTCTAGAATTCCACCCCTGGCGGGATGCCGCTCGTGATTGATCGGCCAGAGCCGGAACCTGCACCCGACTCGCAGCCGCCGCAGGAAAACAGAGCCCCCCGCGCCCAACGGCTCGCGCTGATCCGGGACCCGGCGCGATCCGGCACCGAAAACATGGCAATCGACCAGAGGTTGCTCGATGCTTCGGCCTCTCACGCCACACTGCGCTTCTATCAATGGAACCCACCCGCACTCTCGCTGGGACGTTTTCAGGACCCACTCTCGGCACCGTCGCTGCCCGCCGGAGCTGACCAGGTGCGGCGGACGACCGGCGGGGGAGCCATTTACCACGACACCAGCGAGCTGACCTTCTCGCTGGTCCTCTCTCGCGACCGCTTCCCCTGGGCCGCCAAGCCAGTTCGGCTGTACGCCACGACCAACCGACTCTGGCGTCTGACACTGAAGGCAATGGGTGCCGACGTCGAAGTGGCTGACTGCGATGACCCCAGCGCCCCGTTCCTCTGCTTCGACCGGCGCGAGCGAACCGATCTGCTGTCGAAAGGCAAGAAGCTGCTCGGCAGCGCCCAGCGCAGAACCGCTACGGGGGTGTTGATCCACGGCTCTCTGCCGCTGGCCCCCAACCCGCTATCCGGCGGCGCAATATCGCTCGCGGAGGTGCTCGACCGTCCAGTGCTGCCCGAGGAGGTGATCGAGTCCTTTCTTTCGACACTCGAGAAACACGGCCTGGCCCCCGGAATTCCGGTGCGAATCGAGCCCGCGCCCAAGTCGCTCTGAGCGGCCGCGAACAGGGCGTTACCGTCTCTCAGCCCCCTCACCGTCACCCGACAAATAAAAGAAACTTCGGCGATTGCGGAGAAACTTCCTCGAAATCCCTGGGCTCAACGCAGTCAGGGCTGAGGTAGGCCGTCTGCAATGGACGGGACAGACAGGAGGATTCCTGATGAAGCCGAGATCTTACGTTTTCGTGCTGCTGAGCGCCCTTCTCGCCACCTGGAGCATCGATCACGCCAGCGCTGATCGTATGTCCAGGGAGGAGCGCAAACGCCTCAAATCAAAAAAGATGAAGCAGATGGCGGTGCTCAAGGAGGCCCGCAATTTCCGCAAACTCCGTGTGCCCGGTGAGGAGGTCAACACCAACGTCACCAAGCTCACCAGCGAATTGAACTGGCACAAATCTCTCGCGGCCGCCCTGGCTGAGGCAAGAAAACAAGGCCGACCGGTTCAGTGGATCCAGGCTCTGGGCGAACTGACGGGCTACTTGTGAAGCGCCGGCCAAAGCATGAGGGGAGTTTCCCTTCCTCGAGAGCCGGTCTTTTCGCTGCTCAAGTCCGACTTCGTCGTTGGCTGGAAGAACATCATCAAAGAGAAGTATGTCGGCGAATCCCATGGCTACTCCTGCGATGGCATTGCCGTGGGCACCACCAATGGAGCCGGCCCGCACAACGTGCAGATCTTCGTGATCTCACAAGACGGAGTGGTTCTTCACGCCCTGGCCGGATTCTGGCATCCCGAGGACCTCGCCCGAGAACTCCGATTCGCTCTGGACATTCGTAAAGTTTGGACTGACAAGAGCATCGACCGGGCAACCAAGAACGACATCTTCAGTGCGATGCAGCTGGCCGAGATCAACAACCACCCCAAGAAGATGGTGCTTCGGAGCAGCTGGCAGGGTTTTGACGGCAAGAACGAGGTGAAGCGGGCCGCAAAGGGCATCGACCGCGACACGTTCGTACGAAATGCAGACGGCGTGATTCTCACCCAGAAGGGCCGCAAGAAGCTCAAGACGCTGAACGTCCTGGCACACGAGCGTATGGCCAGCAGACCTTTCGTCCTCTTCGAGAAGTTCGACATCTTCGAGTTCGCGGACTACGGTCGGACCTATTACGACAACAACAAGAAGGTCAACTGCGTCGGCACCACCTTGATGACCCCACGCAAGGTGGCCAAGAAGACCGCCAAGGAGAACAAGCAGCTGAGCCAGTTCTTCCGCGCGGAAGTGCGACTCCAGAAGGCCGCCGACCGAGCCGCGGAAAAACGTCACAAGAAGGCCCGCAGCAAGCGCGGCAGATCCCAGAAAGCGTCCTCCGCCTTCAAATAACGCGCACCGCCAGACGATCGGCCAAGCGGGGGAGCCTCGGCGAGCCGTAACAGCCCCGGCCCGTCGGGTGCCTCCCCTACTTGCTCCATCAGCGGGGCATCACTCGCAGCCGATGCCCGTCAGTCGGTCAACAGCGTGGAGACGACCTCGTTCAGCGTGGTCAACTTCTGCTGACCCTGCTCAATGGCGGCCAGAACCGCCCCCTTCTCCAGGGCGATCTTGCTTTGCTCGACCTCCCAGGCCGAGGAGAGTCGGTCCCTCTGCTTGACGTAGGCCAGGGGCTCGATCCTTCCCTGGTTCAGTTCGGCGCGGAGAGCAACCAGTTCTACCATGAGTCTCTGCCGAGCCCTACGACGGCGGTCGTGGAGCAAGCTCAGTTCTCGCTTAGCGGCTTCGATTCGCACTTGCGTGGCGGCTCGATCAGACACCGCACGCTGGAGTGCCGTCGTCTTGGCCTGGCCCAGCAGACCGGCCAGCGCCTTCCAGTTCTCCTGACTGTAGGCAACGGTGATCCCGTGCTGGATCTTGGCATCGAATGCCTTGGACTGCCCGTCATCGGGAGCCAGCGCCAAAACACGACGAAAGGCGCCGCGCGCCGCTGCAGGCTGCTGGGAGGTAAACCACAGCAGACCGGCCAGG
>PVBE012556311.1_pt1 | contig 10135 bp, 7 predicted proteins | sample 1631181 | NCBI WGS metagenome assembly PVBE01 (sample SAMN08397723, study PRJNA350692) | Marine metagenome, whole genome shotgun sequencing project. | isolation source: water | place: Pacific Ocean | collected 2012-04 | reverse complement strand
GGGCGAACGACGGGTTGGAAATGCTGATTGCCTCAACCATACTGCTTCAATCTCATTGGCTCCGGTCGCCGACGGGTCCATATGGGTAATCTCGGCTAACATTGTTCAGGTCTATACGGTGGATGTTTCCACGAATCCACCGTATATGGCGATGGAGTTTGTGCGGGGCCTGTCGTTGGATGTGTGGCTTCAGCAGAATGGCGCTTTGACGTGGAATCAGGCGTTGGGCATATGCGGGCAGGTTGCGGCGGCTCTCGATTGCGCCCACACCAACGGGATCATTCATCGCGACGTTAAGCCGTCTAACATCCTGGTCGAGAAGAATGGGCGGGCCCGGGTGACGGATTTCGGCGTTGCCAAGATACTTGACGCGCAGCAGGACCTTACATCGACGGGCATGATGGTGGGCAGCCCGTGGTACATGTCGCCGGAACAATGCGGCGTGGGCGAATTGTGTCCCGCTAGCGACATTTTTTCGCTGGGGAGCACCGTTTTCGAGTTGCTGTCGGGGCGGACGCCTTTTACGGGGAATACTACAGCGGCGGTGGTTCGGCAGATCACGCTGGACGAAGCGCCGCGCGTTGGCGTCGCCGTGCCGGGACTGCCTCAGCCCATCGAAGATTTTGTGAGTGCGCTGATGGCCAAGGAGTTGCGCGACCGTTATGATTCGGCCGCTCACGTAATGGTGGATTCGCAACTCCTCCAAAAGAGCCAGCCGCCGAAGTGGTTGCCGTCGGCCCGTCACGCCGCTCCGGACCCTGAACCCCACCTGGCGTTGGTGGATGAGCTTCTGGACGGAAGCGAGGCGCCCAAGCGGTTGTCTCCATCGGCGTCCAACGCTGGCGTACCTTGGCGGGCCTTGGCCATTGGCGCCATGGCGCTCCTGGGGTTCGGGCTTCTGTTTCTAGCATTTGGCGGCGGTTCCCCTGGCGAAGCGGTCCGCCCGGCCAACTATAGCAACCCACCACCTCCTCCTCCGCCAGAAGTTCGGCTGCCACCCAGGTTTGATGACATGGACAAGGATCGTGACGGTGTTCTCTCCCTGACGGAAGCGTTGACCGATCCGAACATGAATGAAGAGCGTTTCAACAGAAGGGACATCAATGGCGATAGACATCTAGACCCCGAAGAATTGCCACCGCCGCACCACCTTCTTGGGCCTCCGCCTGGACAACATCCGCCGCCCCGGCCTGGCCGTTGACCTGAGCCGGCCCGCGCGGGCGGTGTGAAGCTATGGGCGTCCTCGGGGCGGCTGACCTTCTTCGCCACTGGATTCGGGTGGCGAGCTCGGCGGCCGTTGACCGCGGGGGCCGTGCGGCGGTCGGTGCCGTTCGTGGAACTGCATGAACTCGTTTCTGGAGAGCATTCCGTCTCCATTGGCATCCATATCCTCGAACATTTGCTCGGGGGGCGGGGGGCGATGGCCGTCAGGGCCGCCCGCTCCTGCTCCCCTTCGACCGCCAAAGTCGACACCGCGCGGCGAGGGGGCGGGTTGTCCGTAACTGTCCCGTCGGTCGCGACCTCCGGGAGCCGGACCGCGCCCCATTCCGTCTGACCCGTGGCGCGGGGGCGGCGTTCCGTAGCCCCGTCGACCGTCTTGGAATGAAGGGCCATGGCGTGGCCCCGGCCTGTGTCCACGGTCGAAGCCTTGGCCGCCACCGGGAGGAGGTGGCGGCGCTCCATAGTCCTGCTGACCGCCATGAGACGAAGGTCCATGGGGTGGAGGTGGTCCGTATTCGCGACCGAAGCCTTGGCCGCCGCGTGGCGTTGAGGAATGGCCACAAACGCAACGGTCATGTCCGGGAGGTGGCGGCGGGGCTTCTCTGCCCACCCACTGATCGGGCGGAGGCGTTGGAAGTCCCTCCCGCGGTGCTTCACTGGCGGTTGCATCGACGCGCTGAAGCCGTCCACGTTCCATGGTCAACCCCGCTGCGATGCAGCCGACCAGTCCGATAATCAGCCATGCGCGTTTGGTTGGTCGAATCGCCTTCATCATTTTTCTCCTTTGTCTGCCATTGCCACTAACGGAAGGTTACTCGACGAAGATGAATGGGATGGCGGCGGTTTCATTACAGTTTTGTAATCGAATGGAGCCGTACGCGGTGGTACACTTGGGCGCTATGAGGATATTGCTCGTAGAGGACGAGAAAGAGATCGCCGGCTTCATACAGAAGGGACTGGAAGAGCAAGGCTTCTTCGTGGATGTGAGTCACGACGGCGACGAAGCGTATCGCCTTGCCACGGTGCGGCAGTACGATGCCATCGTGTTGGACATCATGCTTCCTGGGCGGGACGGTCTGAGCATTCTCAAGAATCTGCGAAAGAAGAAGAATGCGGTGTCGGTCATCTTGCTGACGGCGCGGTCCGAACTGGAGGAACGGCTCGAGGGCTTGAACCTGGGCGCCGATGACTATCTCACAAAGCCCTTCTATGTAGAGGAGGTGATCGCCCGGATACACGCGGTGACCCGGCGCGCTTCGGGCGATCAGTTGAGTGTGCTGCAAGCGGGCGCGTTGTCCGTCAACCTGCTCAGCCGCGAGGTAACGCGGGGGAAGGAAGCGGTCCGTCTGACCGCGCGCGAGTTCGGTCTTCTGGAATACCTGATGCGTTCGCCGGGGCGGGTCTACACACGCACGCAAATCATCGAACACGTCTGGGGATACGATTTCGACCCGAACACGAATCTGGTCGATGTCTATATCCAGCGGTTGCGCAAGAAGATTCGGGGCGAGGGCGAAGCGGATCTCATCGAGACAGTCCGTGGCGTCGGCTACCGCTTTAGGAAGCTCGACTCTTGAAACCGCCTGCTCGCATACGGTCGTTCCGGATTCGCACGGCCTTGCTCTCGGTGATTCTTTCGGGTGCGATCTTGGCGCTCTTGGGGGGATTCACGTTTGCGGCCGTGCAGCGCATCAACTTGCAGCGTATTGATGGCGAGATGCGTGAGCTTGCCCACCGGTATCTTACCGCGCCGCCCGAGCGGCAAGACTGGGAATGGGTGAGCGCTTCTCTCCGGTTTTTTCTGGGCGATGATTCGGTGGATGCTTTCACGCTCCTGATTGACAATGGGGAAACCAGCCACCGTACGCCCAATTGGCCTGAAGCGTTGTCGTCCAGCCTCACTCCACCGCCAGGCCCAGCGGCAGACGCTGCACCGTCCACGGTTGACGCGTCCGCCCCGCTCCGGCGGGCGCTACTCTTCAACCATGCCGAGGAGGGCGCTCAATGGCGCGTCATCGTAACGGGCACGCCCGGCATGACCTTCGCGCTGGGGGTGAATCTGAAACGCGTCAATGCCGGAATGGTCCAGGTGAGCGGCGCGCTGGCCCTGGGCTTCGTGGTGGCCCTGCTGCTTATCGCGGCCTGCGCCTGGTGGCTTTCACGGCGTGCGCTCCGGCCCATCGATGCGCTGGCGACCACGTTGGAACGCGTCACGGCGAAAGGCTTGGACCAGCGCATCTCCGGACAGGACGAGGCGCTGGAGCTTGTCCGGCTGATTACGGTGTTTAACGAGATGATGGACCGCCTCGAGAAGAGTTTCCACCAGGCCTTCCGCTTTAGCGCCGACGCTTCGCATGAATTGAAGACGCCTCTTACCATCTTGCAGGGGAAACTGGAACGGGCCATTCTCGATGCCGAGCCAGAGTCCGAAAAACAACGGCGCTACACGGCGTTGTCGGAAGAGGTGCAGCGCCTCAAGAGTATCGTGCGGAAACTTCTGTTGTTGTCCCGGGTCGACGCGGGCACACTCAAACTCCAACTCCGGCCTTTGGAATTGAGCCGAGTGCTCGAAGGCGTCAGCGAAGATGTTGAACTGCTCGCCCCTCATCTCGAAGTGCGGGGCGATCTTGCCGCCGGCGTTTGGGTGATGGCCGACGCGGATCTCATCAAGCAGGTCGTTCAGAATCTCACGACGAACGCGGTGAAGTACAATCGGCACGGGGGATTCATCGCACTGAAGTTGCGGGTGGACGCGCGAACGGCTCAGCTCACCGTGTCCAATTCGGGCAAGGGAGTCCGCGCCGAAGACCGCGACAAGGTCTTCGAGCGATTTTTTCGGGGCGATAAGACCCGGAACCGCACGGCACAGGGCGTGGGACTCGGCCTCAGTCTGGCGCGAGAAATCGCGCGCGCCCACCATGGCGACCTGCGGCTGGAGGAAACCCCGGAGGGTGTGACGGCTTTCTCGTTGTTGCTTACGCCGTGCGCGGCTCCGCATTAGCCAGGTTGTTGCGCCGGGTTAAGGTGTAGACGGGGCCTCCACTACGCGTAGGGTGGCGGGCGTGGCCTTCCTGTGCGTTCCTGGGTATAATGAGCAACAAGGGTTGTCGGCGGCGAGCTCTCACCTTAAGTGAGCACTATGATTTGTTAGCTGCCGGAATAGTAAGCCTGTAGCTATTTCGCCTCGCCTGTTTGGGGCTGTTCCGAGCAGGAGATTGCGGAAGAAGGCAAACGCTGTTTAGACTGCCGCGTGTGCGGCAACTGCGCCTTGGGAGGCGATCGTCTCTGTTTCGAGATCCGCTCCAGGTTGCTTCAACTTCAGGGACGGTAGGAGGATTGGATAATGTGTTGGATATGTGACGAGTTCGGCGACCCCGAGTATGGGGATGGTAAATGGTGGCTGAACCCCAAGAACCATTCGCGCCAGATGTATAAGATTAAGAAGCCGGACCAGAAGGCCGCGGCCTTCGGCTCTGACCCCGAGATGACAGCGGGCCGCAAGTCCGGCGAGGTCATGCAGACCCGGTTCGATGATCCGGAGACATTCAAGAAGCTCGTGAAAGAGAACAATGAGCTGAAAGCGGCGAGTCCGTTCCAGATCGCGCAGGTCCTTCCCATCCAAGAGATCTTCAAGGTCATCGAGATGGCGTATCCGGTGGTCGGCATGTCTTGCGTGTGCCGGATCCACTCTCGGGGCCAAGAGGAAAGGAACAAGGACGAGTATTCGTGCACGGGCCTCGGTGTGGGCATGTTCAAGTGGGAGCGCTGGCCCGAGCGATACAAAGGCGGGGTGGATTTCATGACGCCCGACGATGCCAGGGAATGGCTGGTCAAATGGAACAAGAAGGGCATGGTCCACATTCTGATGACCTTTGGCGGTTCCTATGTTGGCGGCATCTGCAATTGCGACTATCCGGACTGCGGTGCCATCCGGACGCGTATCGACTATGGACTCAAGATAAACTGCGTCAAGAGCCACTGGGTTGCCACGGTCGACTATGACGCCTGTAACGGCTGCGGCGTGTGTGTGCAGCGATGTCAGTTCGGAGCCATCAAGTTTGAGGTTACTAGAGAGAAGACTAATATCGACCAGATGAAGTGCTTCGGTTGCGGCCTCTGTGAGACGGCCTGCCCAACGGAGGCGATTGACTTGCTGGACCGAAAGAATCTGCCGGCACTCAGGGAGGAATGGTAGCCATAGTGGTGTCTCACTGAGTTGAGATAGGAGTCGCGCCGCCCACGTACATCCGCATAGGCCGGCCGGTAGGGACGTGCTTGGCGCGGGCGCGGAAGATGCCGGTCGGAAGAGGTGGCGAAATCGAGGCCTTTGGCCATTGACCAGGAGCGGACTCGAACGGAGCACAACCGCAACATCCGCTTCAACCCGGATATCTCACCGCTTTTCGTAGCGAGACGGTGGATATCCCGGCTAGTTCGATTTCAAAGCCATCTTGGTCGGGCGTTTCTTCTCACCGCGCCAGGCGATATCGCCAGCGCGAAGGTCGTGAACACCGCCGTCGTCTATCTGGTTCTGGCCGACGCTGTAGAGCCCGAATCCGGTTGACGTGGGACGGTAAATGCAACCTCCTCCCGTAAAGGGATCTACGGGCACGACGTTGCCGAGATATCCGGCGATGGCATCCAGAGATTCAGGATAGCGTCCATGCTCCTGGAAATGCTGCTCGACCGCCAGGCCGATCCTTGCCACGTCTGACTGGGCTTCGTCGCGCGCTTGCGATACTATTACGCTGTCCATCTGCACAGCGTTGCTGAGTTGGGAACGCCTTCCCGAAGCCGCACAGAATGACGACTCTGACTTCCGGATCCTCCTCGGCTTGCGCGAAGCCGCGTGAATGCCTCACGATCTATCGAATGCGAGGCACAGCCACAGCTCCTTGCTGTTGACCGGGTTGTTGTCCATGGTGTTGGCCCTGATTATCCGGCTTTTAGATTAACGCAAGGCCAATCCGACCAATTCAGCGGAGGAACCTTGGCCGATCGCGACGGCAATGTGCTGCTTCCCACCCGCAAGGTAGGTGATGGGGTTGCCGTTGGGGCTGTCGGGCATTTCAAACTCCCAGATGACCTCTCCGGTCTTCTTGTCGAAGGCGCGAAGCTTTGGCGAGTTGTCTACATCCATTGCGTAACCGCCCGCGCCCTGGCCGTTGAAGTGGAGTGTCTTCGTTGTCAAGGGACCGCCGCCACCCACGTTGCCCGCACCCCACGATCCGAGCGGGTCAAGGTTGAGGTGTTTGATGTCGGGATGCCAACGGGGTCCGTCGCCATGGGGCACTTGCCACAGGTGTTTGCCCGCGTTTAGGTCGATGGCCGTGATGCGCGCGTAAGGAGGCTTGACCAAGGGGAGGCCCCGCGGGCCGATGAGGTCGAAAGCGCCGCCTCGGTAGTAGTTCAGATTGCTGCGTTGCGGGTTGCCCTTGGAGAGTGAAGCGCGTGTAACCGTCGTTTTCGACGGGACGAAGAGCGTATCAGTTTCGGGGTCGAAGGAAGCGCCTGGCCAGTTAGCCCCTCCGAACGCACCGGGGATTTGGATGGTGCCCAAGTTTCCGTCCGGGCCCTTTTCGATGGCCGTCGGCGGCTCGAAAAGAGGCCCGAATGTCCAGCGCTCCGTCATCTCCATAGCTTCCGCGCGGAGTTCCGGTGTGAAGTCGATGAGATCGTCCTTCGAGATGCCCTGCCGGTCGAAGGCGGGCGGCTTAGTCGGAAAGGGCTGCGTGGCCGCGGTGACTTCTCCGGGTACATTGCTCGATGGCACCGGGCGTTCTTCGATGGGCCAGACGGGTTCGCCGGTCACGCGGTCGAATACGAAGGTGAATGCCTGTTTCGTGACCATGGCCACAGCCTTGATCTCGCGCCCATCGACGGTGATATCGGCCAAGACGGGAGTCGAGGCGTTGTCATAATCCCACAAGCCATGGTGGACTGTCTGGTAATGCCAGACGCGTTCACCCGTCTTGGCATTGAGGCAAAGAATGCTTTCGGCGAATAGATTGTTGCCCAGCCGGTGTCCACCATACCAATCGTCGGTCGGCGTCGTGGTCGGCATGTAGACGTGGTCCAACTCCTCGTCGGCGCTGCCGATGGACCAGACATTGCACGCGCCCGTGTACTTCCACGAGTCGTTTTCCCACGTATCTACGCCAAATTCACCGGCCTGGGGAATCGTATTAAAGGTCCACAGGTGTTTACCCGTGCGGATGTCGTATCCACGGATGTGGCCGGGGTCTTCTTCCTTGGTAATTGGACTGTCTTGGATGATCGATCCGATAACAACTACATCATTACAGACTACCGGCGGCGAGTTAAACGTATAGAGGCGCGGGTTGATTGGGCGGCCTAGGCCCTTACTCAGATCGACCGCACCGTTGTCGCCGAAACTAAGGTCACGGGCTCCAGTCTTAGTGTCGATTGCGAGCAGGTGCCGGTCGTGGGTGGCGATCAATATCCGACCGATATCGCCGTCGCTCCAATAAGCCACTCCACGGTGTTGGAATCCTGTATTCGCTGGACGGCCGGCGCGCCAACTTTCAGGGTCGAATACCCAAATGGGTTCGCCGGTTTCTCCGTTGATCGCCACGACCACGCCCAGCGGAGTGCTGATGTACAGCGTGCCACCGACCGCTAGGGGCGTGGCTTTAAACTGGCCGGGGCGCAGGTTGCGATTGTCTGCGGTTATCGCCGCGTCGGGAGTCGGCCAACGCCAGGTGATCTCTAAATCGCCCACGTTCTCCGCGTTGATTTGATCCAATTGGCTGTACTTCGTGCTGGCCGCATCGCCACCAAAGGTAAGCCAGTCGCCGATGGCGCGGTCTTGTTGGGCTACGGCCGTGGCGCTCAGCAGTAAAGTGAGAACCGCGGCCATGCGCAACGAAAGCCGGCGACCCTGGGGGCGATTGACGCTCATATCGGAATATCCTCTCGGTAAATAGTATTTGGCTCTCGTTCCCGTGTTCCTCCGTGGGAATGCATACACGATGGAATTCTTTCTTCTGGATTCGCGCCCTTTTTGTGACTACTGCTGAACTTGAAGGGCTGGTGCTCGATCTAAACCCTGGTCTTCTTGTCCTTATCGGACTGCTCGTGCTTCACGAGTTCAAAGCCATGCTGCTTGATGTGATAGGGTCCGTCCATTCTCTGCGTAGTCTTGAACAACTCGTAACGCCCGTCGCCCGCCACATCCTTAACACTTTCTTCCATCGTGTGTGTCTCGGCATCAGTCAAAGGCGTGAAAGTGCGCGCGATATCAACGTTCTGTTTCAAGTCTGCCATCGAGAGCATCCCGCATACCAGTGACGCGATCGGCTGGCTCAGGCAATAACGGATGCAATCTTGCGCGGTGAGGTGGGTGTTTCTAGGGATGACGCCACCGCCGAGTCCCTTAATGCCGATGACGCCGGCGCCGCTCTCCAAGCACAGAGGCACGATTTCCTTTTGGAAACTGCGGAAGTGCGCGTCCATGACGTTGATCGGAATCTGAACTGTTGCCCAGTCGTAAGGCTTGTCGAACATGTCCTTCTGGATATGCGGGTCTTTGTGCCCCGTGAATCCGATGTGGCGCACTTTCCCTTCCCGCTGCGCCTCAAGGGCCGCCTTCATCCCCCCAGTCTCGAATACCGCCGCCGGGTCATTGTCGTAAACGATCTCATGGAATTGCCAGAGATCGAGATGGTCTGTCTTGAACCGGCGCAGGCTGTCTTCGAGGCACTTCTTCGAACCTTCGTAGTCCCGGTTGCAGTTTTTCGTCATCAAGAAAACCTTGTCGCGCCTGTTGCCCTCGGCCAAGCCCTTGCCGATGATTTCCTCGCTACCGCCATCGTGATAATCCCAAGCGCTGTCGAAGAAGGTCACACCCTCATCAATGGCGGCGTGCTGGATTCTGATGGCTTCTTTCTTGTCTTGGATCGCGCCTATATGCCATCCACCCAGGCTAATAATCGAGACCCTCTCCCCGGTCTTGCCAAGGGGCCTAGTGGGAATCCCAGTCTCTTGCGCACTCGAAGTTTGCGCGATTAGTTGAGCGCCCAATGCGAGCGCCGTCGCGCCCCTCGCGTAACTCTGCAAGAACTTCCGCCGCGACACTTCGGCTCCATTGTTTTCTTCTGGCGGTGTATTTTGGTTCATTTTTCATCCCTCCTTTGAGTATCTTCGGTTCCGTTTCCGAACCAGCCCGAATATTGCTAGACAATGGACGTTCGCCATTCGAATAATGAGGTCCGCGATTACTTGACGGCGTATGGTCAATATATTCAGTCCAACTCAAAAAGCCCTGTTGATAACGGGTTTCTTCGCTTCCAAGGGAGGAGACTTCGATCGGTTGAATTCCGGCGGCTTGCTCTGGGTGATACGTATGTTGGCCAGGCGAACTATTGGAGGAAGATATGAAGATCATTCTACATCCATGGCATTCGATGATCACGGCTCACGGCCATAGCAGCGAGAAAGAAAGCCAACCGGTCCTTTGACGCACCTTTCCCTTCTCAGAACTGTTCGAACGAGGGAACAATGAAGCGTACTGAAGGGTACCTGATCATAGGGCAATTGGCGAAATTCGCCACACCACTTCTCACATTCAACACCTACGCAAGAGCCCGCCAACCCCGCCTCAAAGAAATCTCCGAAAAGGTCGGAGTGGAGATCGGCGCGTGTGCAAATGGTGTGCAACAGGACAACGAAGACGAAACGAAAGAGGGCGAGAAACCTTTAAACAACAACACTTACAAAGAAAACAAAGTGGCGGAGAGGGCGGGATTCGAACCCGAATCCAAAGACGACAATAGAATTGCAGGCTGCGGTCAGCAAGGGTCAATTTGCGGACAGAAGTTGTCTAACGCCGGACAACTACTTGGGTTGGCCTCGAAGCCCAATGTCGAAGAGCGGAAAGGTAACGGACAACTAG
>PVBE011826225.1_pt1 | contig 10135 bp, 14 predicted proteins | sample 1631181 | NCBI WGS metagenome assembly PVBE01 (sample SAMN08397723, study PRJNA350692) | Marine metagenome, whole genome shotgun sequencing project. | isolation source: water | place: Pacific Ocean | collected 2012-04 | reverse complement strand
CTTTTAATTTGACCATCAAGTTCAGATATACTCGCCCTCAGCGTCCCAAATCCAAGCGCTTTCCCTTCAAATTGAGAAGCAGCTCTTTTTACTCTTTCTAAATTTCCTTCAACTTTAGAAAGACCATTAGAAACTTCTCCAAGCTGACGACTACCACCTTTAACACTAAAATTAATACCTGTTTTATTTACCTTTGTAATAACTTTATCTATCTTCGTTAATTGATCTAATGCAACGTTTACTGACTCGTATTTAGCCTTAATCGTTACTAGGACATCTCCTGCTGCCACTGATTTACTCCATCACAATCTTTTATAGTCTAATGCTATCTCATTGGTGCAGAGGCGCCTCGTATCGATTTCTCTTCCTGTTCTCTTACTAATTCAAAATACGCAGCCCATCCAATAAGTTCCTCATGTGAAAGTCGTCCAGTTAACTCTGTCACTGTCATTCCTAACTCTTTGGCTAGATGAAAGACGAAAAGCCAATTATTTTTCGCTTTTCATCTCCGCCTTCGCTTCCTCCACTTTGTTTTCCGTACCAGAGTTCAACATCTCAAGCTGAATCTCTTGAAGAGTGCTTGCACTGATCTCTCTTCGTAAAACAGCTCTGTCTCCATCAGCAAAAAGACGCTTACCATCTTCGTCTAAAGCTTTTTGAATCATCAATCCAAGAGCAAAATCTGAAGCATCATCACTCGTGGATTTCTTTGTAATGGCTTCTCTTTCAGCAATAGTCAAAGGATGCCAGTAAATGGTGAGAACAATTTCTCCCTCAGATTCAAGGTTATATTTATAAAGTTGACTTACTCCAAACTTATTTTTGAGAAGATCAACAGCTCTAGTCGCCATAGTGGTTCGTTGTTTCATAATATTAGTCTAGTATACTCTATGCGTTAGCCGAAAATTGACAAGAGATTACACCTAGAAAATGGGCACTATCTTCTGGTTCTATAGAAATAGGTCCAGAAACATCTTGTGTCCTTGGACTGCAATTAAAAGTATCCGTATATCCAGTCCCATTGACAGAACTTAATCCGTCTATAACAGCTTCTCCTAACGTTGCTAATGTGGCAGATCCTTTATTTTTTGGAACATAAATACTACATCGAACATCCCCAACATAAAAATCTGAAGAGGCTCCTTGTAACTGCAAAGTCGATCGATTAAAGATAACAGATATGAGAATATATTTTTTTGTCTTGCCAGGAGTAGTAAAAGGTGTGTTGTCATAAACTAATGTCACAGTATTATCGACTGCAACTACAGCATCTGTAACGGCTTTCTCAAAAGCAGCTCTTGCATTGACGAGTGTCATAATAATTAGACTCCAGAACGCCCAGTGTTCATAACAGATACTTTAAATTTACCTCCGAAAAATTCAGGGGCTTTACTAGGGAGCAAACTGATGAACGGACGAATGCCTCCATATTTACTTCGTACTGTAGGAGGTCTTTTGACTGCATAAATTGAATACTCTGCAGTATTTGCAATATAAACAGTGTCTTTCAATTTAAATGTTGGAATTGAATGCCTAGGCCGAACTACAGGAGGTTTTGACGCTATCCCACCCGATCTAAGACTTAATCCAATGCTATACCAAGGTTCTATAGCTTTAGGTGAACCTTTTAATGCCTGGTAAGTTTCTGTTGGTTTAGGAATTTTTAAAGAAGCTTGCCAACTTGAAGCATAAAATCCTGTATAAACAGGACTTTCCGCAGGAAAAGAACTGACAGCAAAATTGATAAATCTGTTATAACCAGCTTCTAAAAAAGATGTTATTTCACCTTCTGCCCATTTTTTTAAATTCCCTGGAGCAATGTTTTTAGCCATTAGAAATGTACTAATAAAATATATAAATATTCTTGACCACCTTTTAAGGTTTTGATCTCTGAAATTTGAGCTGTTCTTGATGAACCTGCAAAAGTTAAACTGACTTCATCTTGAAGAGTCGGTTGATTTCCACCAATCAAATTAGGCGTCAAATAGATTTTCGCTTCCCTTTTTGAAACCCCTTCATCTTCCTCAGAAAGAATAAAAGCAATCGGTACTTTAATATTTGCATACGATGTATCGGTCGTGGTCACTGCACCTGTACTTGTGTTGTAACTAGGAGCAGTCTTTCGTGTGTAACTGATTGTTGTATCTAAAGATGAACCCAGATCTGAAACAACCTGCTTAGCTACATCTTTAAAAAGAGTGTCAAGTGCGCCTGCCATTTAACCTCTCACTACTCCTATTTGATAGCTACCTGAGCCGCCTTTGCAATAGGCTCCCAAATATGACTGTAACCACGGATATACATCAAATACATTGTTGATCGTTCCAACTCCTTGGCTATCTGTATTGTACTTAACTTCGATGTCTCCTAGTTTTACTTCCTCATAAGTGCCATCTGTTCCTTTATTACCTGTAATGGCATCTGTCTCATTAGCTAATGCCCTCGCCAATTCATATTGAGCATATTTAAGGTTGGAAGGAATCTTAGTACAAGCTAATTCCACATTATCTACTTCATAATTATGTCGCGGCCATTTCAAAGCCTGTTTATCATCGCATCGATCGCCATAATAATTAAGACTGTCGATCCATCTGCAGGCAGAAATTAAAGCTCTGTTTTTTTGATCATCTGTTTTGTTATCCCAGGTTGTTTCATCTGGAACAGTTTCAAAATAAGTGTTGGCTTCAGCCAATGTCACATAACTATTAGCTGTATGCGATTCCAGCGTTGCATTAATCGTTGCAGCCACAACTTCTTACATAAATGATGACTCTAGTGTAGCGAACATAAAAAAACCCTACCCATGTGAGGAAGGTAGGGTAGGGCTTTTTATGCAGACCGATGCACTTTTTGATTATGAATCAAATAGTAGATGTGTCTAGTGGGCTATTAACAGTAATTTGAACAGCAGGGATCAAATCAATGTCATAAGTAGCAGTCCAGTTACCAGCAGTTGCTAGATCACTGTTATTTGGATTGTCACCAGCGGCTCCCCACTTAGTACCCATTACATGGTACGCAGTGTGGTAATCAACGGAAAGAACATCTTGCTTAGACAAGATATTGCGATCAGCTTCAATCCGTAGATCTTGCTGAACACCTTCCATAACGGTGCCACCCTTAAGGAGATAACAGTAGAACTCTTTAACGTGTCCACTGGTTCCTGGTGCAACTGTGTTCACAGCTTCATCAACGATGACTGTGCAACCAGCAAATTGACCAACTTCTTTGGCACCTACGCCAACACCGCCACCACCCCAGGTGATTGCACCAGAAGCAGATAGAGCTGAAGTTGAGAAGGTAAGCATCCCTACCTGATACAGGTAGTAAGCAACTGTTGGATGAACAACCAAAATATCTGGCTCTTCACCACGCTCACCAAGTTTGTTACGTGCTTGAGCAACAGTAGAAGCTGTTAGATAGTTAGCTTCAGCTGCACCTGAAGATGCTGCTTTTGCTACATCAAGAGCATTGCCACTTAGAGCTGTTCCAAATAAACCAGCAAGTTGTGAGAACAAACGAGCATTGTTCAACTTGTTGATTGCATCTGCAAGCTGATTACGAATAGCAAGCATTGGATCTTCACCAGCAGCAAGAATTGCTACGTCATCAACCGCATAAGCAAAGCCTCTGTGGCAGATAGATGCAATCTGTGTTGCAGTTCCGATCTTTTGTGGAGTCAAATATCCAGCAGAACTTGTACCCCAAGTTGCTGTTCCACTCATGATCTCTTCAGTTGGAGATACAGGGTTGAACTCAGGAACTTGAATACGTGTACCACCTTCTCTTGCATCTAAGAAGGAATTACGTACAACTGCTCCGCTTTTTACAAACTGACTACGTTCTTTAATTGCCTCTTGAACATAACGAGACAAATTATTTCTTTTTACGATGTCCGCAAGAAGGACACCGCCAGAATAATTCTGAAACGGGGCTGCCATCTCAAATAAGGGGAATTAGGTTTGCGAGGTCCAAGTCACAGACTCGGTTGTTAATCTCACAGAAATTAACTGGATTGAGCTTCCCTTTTCAGCACGGCTGCAAGTTCTGGCTCGTTATTTTCAAGGACCATTTGCCTTGTGATATTTATATTACCTTCTTTATACGGATTAGTCATACCAGGAGACACATTTGAAGACGGTGTTGGCTTTGCACCCATCCCTGATGCACTACTAGGTTTGAAGTGGTGTTCCCAACCACTTCCAGGGTTTTTTAAGTTCCCTATATAAGTTCCTAGATCTTGCTCAACACCACCATTAAGCACAACAACTTTGCCATCTTCACTCCTTTTTAAGTTGTTTTGAAGCAAAGATAACGTCTGTTCAGCATTAATCGCTCCAGAATCGCTAATCGCAGCTAAAGCTGTTGTCTTTAAATTGGCAGTTTCATTTGAGTTCTTTATTTCTTTATTTTCAAGTCTAAGATCATTAATTATTTGATCTTTTTCTTGGGCGGTTTTGTTGGCTTCTTCCCATAGGGTTTTCCATTGCCCTTGGTCTTCGAGGTTTTGTTTCCTTTGGTCATCTTGTTTTTTATAGACATCATCAAGTTTACTTTTGATGCCTTTGAACTTTTCGTCTCCTTCCGTTATTTGAGCCTTTAATGCCGCAATTTGACTCTCATACTCAGACTTAACACTGTCAAGATTAAGTGTTTGAGGATTTACAGTCTCAACCACGGGTTGATCAACAGAAGCCACTGACTCCTGTTGGATGACTTTTTCTTCCATAATTAAGCTTTAGTTTTTATTGTTGAAGGGGTTTTAGATTCCTTTTTTGCTTTAGGAGGTGTCGCTTCTGCCTTTTTAGGTGGAGTGGGTGGATTTAACTCCTCATACCTCATTTGAGGGATAGCCATTGGTAAAATAAATTTGTAACTACTCTAGTGTACTAAAAGAAGCACTGTTTTCTTATGGCCTTTTTTAGAGGGGAAGAAGGTTCAGTAAAATTTGACGATGCTGGAACGAGTGCTAGTGCAATCGCTAATACTAAAAATTGGAATTTAACTGTTACAAAGGATCTTATAAATACAACTTATATAGGCTCATCTTTTACAGGTGCTGCATCGACTTACCGTAAACATGAAGGTGGTTTTATACATGCAACAGGAAAAGCTACTCTCTTTTATGCAGCAACAACTGGTGATGAAACAAATAAATTTATTGAACAAGTTAACTTAGAAGGAGATAGTGGAATTGCTTTATTTGAACTTTATTTAGATACTTCTAGCTCCAAAAAAATTACTTTTGATGGTGTAATCACCTCTTCAACTTATGGATCAAAAATAGGATCTCTTGTAGAAATAGAAGTTTCATTTACTTCCAGTGGAACGATTACAATGAGTATTTGATTAATATGTACCTCCATCAATTACAGCATTAGTTGCTAACGAAACTTCCCCATTACTTACTGTAATATTTGAACCTGCAGTTACTGTTGCATCACTACCGTCAGCACCATCAGCCCCAGCGGCACCTGTCGCACCTGTCGCACCGGTAGCGCCTGTTGCTCCTTGAGGAATGCTAAATGTTAATACTGCAGCTGAAGATGTTCCTACATTTGTAACTGAAGCACTAGATCCGGCAGATCCAGTAGAAACAGTCCCAATTGAAATTGTAGCTGCTGCCCCTGCTGCACCATCAGCTCCGTCGGCGCCATCCTCTCCATCTGATCCATCAGCTCCATTTGTTCCATTACTTCCATCTGCACCTGCAGCTCCAGTTGCTCCCGTTGCGCCTGTGGCTCCAGTAGCTCCTGTGGCACCTGTCGCTCCTATTGGAATAGAAAAATCAAAAACAGCAGCTGAACTTGTTCCACTATTCGTAACTGTTGCATTTGATCCTGCAGCCCCTGTTGTTACCTCACCAATTGCAATCGTTGCACTACTTCCACTACTCGTTCCTGAAATAGAAAGAGTGTTTGCATCAGCAACAACCAAAGATCCATCATCTTTCTTAGAAGTGCCCTCTATTTCAATAGGCTCTCCCCAGTTTTTACCTTTTTTTGGACCATAAAAAGATAACGGCTCTTTCCTTATATAAAAATCACCCTCTTCTCCTTCATCTTCCTTGGGAGCATTTTTCCCTGAAAGTATTTGACTGCCTGCTTCCCCTTTTTCTCCTTGTGGACCGATATCTCCTTTTTCTCCTTTCTCACCTTTTTCTCCTTTTTCACCCCTCTCTCCTTTCGGACCGTCTTTAGGCTTTGGAATTTTTTTGAATTTTTTATTTAAACGAACTAATGCTGTTACCTGGGCTAACGTCAGCTCCTTTGAATTTGCCATTGATTAAGTATTCTGATCATTTAACAAAACATCGATAAGTCTTTCTACTTGATCCTCTTTAACAGTCTCTTCCTTTGGTTCTTTTACTTCTTCTGCTTCTTTTGCAATGATTTCTTCTGTTCCAGATGGCAAAACTTCTCCTTCTACAAGAATTTGTCTAAATTCTTCCCGATCAATAACTTTTTGTTCAAATAATGAATTAAGAGCTGTTATATCCTGACCAATTAGACGATCAACATCAAAATCTCGTGTAATTTTAACTTCAGGAGGGTCTATTTGAAGGTATTCAGCAGATAAATTAAAAGCTTTTTGTAGTTTTTGCTCTAAATCTAACGACACCATTGAAAGCATCGAATTTGTATCAACACGGTCTAAACGACGTGCATCAGCTGATTCTGCAACGAATTTTTGCTGAGAAAGAGTACTAATGCCCAAACTAGACATCTGTCTTTGTAATTCATCAATTTCTGATGCTTGAGCTTCAAACGCACTTGATGCAGGCTCTACGTAATAAACCTTATTGCCTGGTTGAGTAGCCATTGCATAATTAACGCTGATGGCCATATCTTTTGTCTGATCATCCCAACCCTCAAGAACCAACATTGGCTGAGAAGCTACGTGAAGACTATGAATCAAGTCAGCCTGACGTTGAAAATGAGCCAAATTTAAATAGGCAATGTCCAAAAGCGGCGGCTTACTGGTCATTGTGTCCGTTTTACCTGTGTAAACGGTCACGAGAGGAATTTCACCAAGGCTGTATTCACCAGATTCAATGAGTTCATACTCTTTTTCACCGGCAGGAGCATCAAAATTCCCTACATAAGCTCCATTTTCTTCATACATCGCTTTTGAACTCTCTTTTTCTCTATAAATTCGATATTGCCCTGGCTCAATAACACGAACTTGATTAAAAACACGCTCTCCAAATTCACCTGTAGCTACAACTGCTTGTTCAGCAATACGAACTTGGATTAAATCTCCATAATTAACCTCTCGATCAAGACGCCATCCATAAATATTGGTTGGATCGACATCTATCCAATAAGGTCTTCGATTTAAAGCTCTTTCTTCGGCAAGACTCTTGGCTGCTGTCGGAGCAGGAAAATCCACCAAGGTATGACTATGACCATAAGTAAGAGCACATATAATATTTCGACGGGCATATTCATCTAAATCCGATCCACATCCATCAACATCTTTAGCAAATATATCTGTCCAATAAGAATCGCCTATCAAAGAAATGGGTTTCCTCAAAATTAAACCCGCCGCTGCTCTGACAAGCCTTTGTGTATAAGGTGAAAACACAGCTCGATTAACACGAGCTAAATATGCTGTGTAATCTTCCCTAGGTTCTAAAGGTAAAAACGATTGCGAATTATCCCGTAAATATTCAGTCCCTAAACTGACCGCTTTCATAATTTCCCAGCCCTTTATTTGATCCAGCACTGCTGCTGTTCGCATAAAAGGACTATCTGAACCACCAACTTTGGTGGAACTTACGATGCTTGTGCGAATTGGCCCAGGGACGGAATACGTCACGGAATTACCCTTGTGTGTTTAAACCTCCTTAGATAGCGCTAGTAATGGCTCCATTAACTTGGAAATTTACAGAAACTGTTACCAAATCACCAATGCTGGTTCCAAATTCTGCACTAGTTACAAGGCCATTAAAACTAAGCTTCTTAGTACTGGATGTGTCCAGAAATAACTCAAATTGAGCATCCCCAGCATCTTCTGTTGTTAATACGTCTGAAATGAACTCATTAGTTTCGTCACCACTAGTAGCGGTGTACATCAGTTCAACAGAACCTGTCCCATCAATAAATCCACCGATGTAACTACGTGATGTAGCTCCATGCGCAGTGCAATCAAGAGTGTCTTTGTTGACAGATAAACTCCATGAAGTTGTTGAAGCAACAGCTGCAGTTGTACCTGCTGCATTCTTGAACTTTACGGAGCCTTCTTCACCACGGAAAAAAGCCATGATTTATTTTGAAAGGGTATGCTCCTAGTTTAACTCTTACTCACTTGTTTTACAGAATTACTTGCCTCTTTTATAGATGGTTTAGAAACTTTGCAAGCTCCCTTCTTCTTTAATGCTAAATATTGCTCGCATCTTGGATCCCATAATCCGGCTTTCCTCTTCCCCTTTACTTCCTCAATTACATCAAGCATTTCCTCAGTGATTTCCATGAAACTTTTTAATAAATCCTATACGTAGTCTGCCCTAAAGTCTCTGGTTTTGCCAAATTAAACTGCTGAAGACATAAATAACCAAAAGCATCGAACGCATGGTCAACTCCTAAATTCTTATTTGGTAACCCTGTATTAGGTGCATACGTTAATGTCCTTAACGATTTAATTAATTCCTTACACCTTGGATGTATATAAGTCCTCCTTGCTCCAGATGCATCTAATAATGCTGTATTAACAGCTGTAATCTTGTCCCTTATCTTCCAAGGGGCTTTTGGACTTGAAACGTTAAATCCACTTCGGCGTAAAATATTATGGTCCGTTAAACCTACACCTGCTGTCTTCCTTGCTCCCCCCGTAGGGTCTGGACAAGCAATAATTCGTCTGTCAATTCCATATCTACGTATAATTTCTTCCGCAAAATCCCATGTTGTTGCTCCGCCTGTAATCATTACTTCGTCAAATACATATAAATTATCATCGTTCTTTACAGCGCAAATTCCACTCATTGGATCAACGTTAAAATCAACCCCTAATAAAATTGGCATCACATTTATATCTTTGACTTCCTTTGAAATGTTTTCATCCCCAAAGGATATTGCAACTAATCCTGTTAAATTTTCAAAACTTGCTTCGAATTCTTGTCGAAACGTTCGATCATCTAATTGTGTTCGGGCAGCTTCGACTTCATCTTTTGGTACGTTTCCACCCTCTATTGTTGTGAAACTCCAGCGCTGCCAATCCTCCCACCCTTCTTCGCAATAACACCATAAATCGTAAAACCAACTCGCTGTTCCGTCTGGAGTACTGATGAATAATGCCCAACCTTGCTTATCTGCTAATGCTGGCCTTATTACTTCAAACCATACCTCTGATGACATAAATGCTGCTTCGTCTAATACTACTCCCGCTAAACTTCTCCCCCTTAATGCCATCGCATTCTCTGTTCCCTTTAATTCAATACTTGAATCATTGATTAATTCTAATTTTAAATCTGACTCGTTCTTTGATTTTACCCATACCTGTGGTACCAAGCGTTTTAAGGTCTTCCATGCTATGTCTTTTGCCATCCTATATGTTGGTGCGCAATAGAAAAATGTCTCCCCAGGTTGTTCAATTGCAGCCCTTAATAACTCAACACATGATAAATATGATTTCCCAAATCTTCGCCCCGCTACTAATACCCTAAACCTCTTTTTACTATTAAATACTTCCCCCTGTGCCCATCTTAAATCTAATTGTTGCTCTTTTTTGTTAGCCATACCCTAATACTACATAACTGTTCGCTCCAATCCCCCCTTCTCGACGAATAGTCTCGTTTACAGGTATCATCCCTTTAGCACTAATACTTCATACCTGTGACTGATTCCTGTATTAATGACTTTGATGCCAATCTTGCTCCTGATCCTAAAAAACGTCTCTCTAAATATGCTCCTAATCCTATCGCTTTGGTTGTAGCTCGGTGTCAACGCTTATATAGAAGACAATTGGATGGTTTGACTACTCGTCAACTCGTTCTTGATCATGCTGCTAAAGAACAAGTCTCTGTCCCAACAGCTTGGAATGATTGGAAACAAGTTAAAATTTGGAACGAAGAAGATTGGATGAAAGATCGTGACTCCCTTATCCCTCGTATTCAAGCAATGAGAGTCAGACTCTT
>PVBE011644313.1_pt1 | contig 10135 bp, 7 predicted proteins | sample 1631181 | NCBI WGS metagenome assembly PVBE01 (sample SAMN08397723, study PRJNA350692) | Marine metagenome, whole genome shotgun sequencing project. | isolation source: water | place: Pacific Ocean | collected 2012-04 | reverse complement strand
GTGAAGGGTATAGCCATTGCCGGGACGCGGACGGATTCCTTCGGGGCACGACGCGGGCCGGATCCGGGCGAGGAGGGAACCCCCGGTCACGGTTCCTTAATTGTATCGCGAATAGACTGTTCCAGACCACCAGTCCGCGCCCGGCGGTTAGAGGGAAACGAGATGGTAGATGACAAGAAGACGATTCTCATCGTCGAGGACAACGAGCTCAACCTGAAGCTATTTCACGACGTGCTGCGGGCGCAGGGCTACGACACGCTCGAAACCCGCGACGGGATGGAAGCCCTCGAGCTGGCCCGAAGCAACCACCCGGACCTCATCCTCATGGACATCCAGCTTCCCGAGGTGTCCGGCCTCGAGGTGACCAAGTGGCTCAAGGCCGACAGCGACTTGCGCGCCATTCCCGTGATCGCCGTGACCGCCTTCGCCATGAAGGGCGACGAGGAGCGCATTCGCGAGGGCGGCTGCGAGGCCTACATCGCCAAGCCCATTTCGATCGCGCATTTCCTCGAGACGGTGGACCAGTACCTGCAGTGACGGCCTCGGCCGCGCGGAAAGAAAGCCCCGGGAATCAAGACGGCCGCCTGCCTAGGCGGCCGTAATCGTTTCCGGGGGCCGCGTCGGCGGCCCCGATTACTTGATCTTCGATTCCTTGAAGAGGACATGCTTGCGCGCGACGGGGTCGTATTTGCGCAGCTCCATCTTCTTCGTCATCGTGCGCGGGTTCTTCTTGGTTACATAGTAGTAACCGGTGTCCGCGGTGCTGACCAGTTTGATGAGGACCGTGGTCGGCTTCGCCATGATCCGGGCTCCGAATTCCGTGGGCGCTAGAAACGAGGCGGCAACATATCGGCCCAGCGCGCCCTGTCAAGTGCGGTGACCGGGACCCCGCGAACCGGCATCCTAGCGCTTGGCGATCTCGACGTGGGAGAGGTTGAGGCTGCGCTCGTAGAGGCCCGGGTCGGCGAGTATGCGCCGCGCCACCTCGAGGTCGACTTCGGGCGCGTCGCCATTCGACGGGCAACGGGCCCGGAGATCCTCGACTCCGGGGGTGTCGGGGGCCGAGATGGTGCGCCATCGGCTCAAGAGGTCGGCCGTCTCCCCGCCGGTTCGGCGCAGAGTCTCGATCACGGCAGCGGACCCTTCCGTCGTGCCGCTCGTGCACAGGGTCGGCATGACGCCGAGCCGGTGCAGGATGTAGCCCGACGGCGTGTAGATGCGCGACCAGGTCAGGATGAGCTCGCCCTCGTTGGGCATGCGCACCACCGTCTGGACCGTCCCCTTGCCGTAGGAGTTGGTGCCGATGAGGACGCCGCGGTCGTGGTCCTGGAGGGCCGCCGCCAGGATTTCCGAGGCCGAGGCCGTGTTGCCGTTGACCAGAATCGCGATGGGCAGGCCCATCGAGACGTCTCCGTCCTTGGCGTCGAAATACTGGAAGCTGTCGGGATGGCGGCCCCGCGTGGCAACGATCTCACCGCTGTCGAGGAACAAATCGGCGACCTTTATGGCCTGGTCGAGGAGACCGCCCGGGTTGTCGCGCAAGTCGAGCACGATGCCGACCAGCGCCTCCCCGGCCTCGCGCCGTTCGCTGCGGATCTGCCGCGCGAGGGTGCGCGCGGTATCCTGGTTGAAGGTCGAGATGCGGACGTAGAGGACATCGCCCTCGCGCCGCACGGTCACGCTCGGCGGCACGATTCGCTTGCGCTTGATGGTGACCTCGATGGGCGTTGCGTGATCGGCGCGCTCGACCGCGATATCCACATAGCCGCCGACCGGGCCACGCAGGAGGTCGATGACTTGCGATAACGTGAGCCCGGCGACCGGAGCGCCATCGACGAAGGTGATGAGATCCTTCTCCATCAGGCCCGCCGCCTCGGCCGGCGTGCCCGGCATGACGGACATGACGGCCGGCCGGTCGTCCAGCATCTTGACGCGGATGCCGATACCACCGAAGCCGACCCGGCGGGCCCGCTCCTCGCGCGCCTGCTCGGCCGGCGAGTAGCGCGAGAAGCCGTCGAGGCCCGCGAGGGCGCCGTCGAAGATCGCCTCGTAGATGTTTTCCTTGCCCGCCGCGTTCAGGGTCGGGGAGGCGCCGAAGCCGAGCTTCACCGCCTCGACCGTGAGCTCCGCCCAGGCGGCCGGGTCGTCGTCCGGTGGTGCCGCGAGGGCGCCGATCTGCGCGTTGCTGCTGGACACGGTGACCGTGTTGCCGGCGCGCGTGACGGTCATGCCGGGATCGATCTGGGAGAGCCCGTTCAGGCCATCGACGGCGAGGCCGCCCACGGCGACATCGTCGATATAGCGCTCGGATATCTGGACGTAGCCCCTCGAGAATTGCTCTTCCGCCTGGGAATCGAACGATTGGTCACCGCCGATGAGGCCGCCGACCGAACACCCGCCCGTGAGCAGCAGGACGAGCGGTGCCGCGCGGCGCGCCGACCCCTGTCGCCCCGACGGCTTCGTACACCTGGATCGATGTGGCGCGGCCGGCATTTCCTCTCCGGTTTCCCGCCAGCCTGTTCGAGTTGCCGGCGGCGTTGCGATATTTACTCGTTGCGAGCTCTTCATGCGAGCCAGGATATAGACCGTCTGCCAAATAATACTTGAGGAACGATTAATAACCCTCATGGGCGATGCAATCAAATTTCTTTATCTAGCGCGGGCGGCCCCTCATCGGCGCCGTCCGCCGCGCTTGGGCCGGCCGCGCCGCGGCTGTGACCGGTGGCCGCGATCCGACACCTTCCCGCGCATGGTCGTGCCGTCGCCCATGACCTCGAGCACGAGCGAGCCCGTCATCGGATCGGCTTCGGTGAGCCGCACCTCGAGCGCGTCCCCGAGGCCGTAGCGCCGGCCCGTCTCGCGCCCGACGAGGCAATGGTGCCGCTCGTCGTGGTCGTAGTAGTCGCTTGGCAGGGTCGAGATGGGCACGAAGCCGTCGGCTCCCGTCTCGTCGAGGGTGACGAACAGGCCGAAATGGGTGACACCGTTCACCCGGCCCTCGAACAGTCCGCCCACGCGCGCGGTGAGGAACGCGGCCGCGTATCGATCGCCCGCGTCGCGCTCCGCGGCGACGCCCCGGCGCTCGTGGCCCGAGATCGCCTCGCCGATCTCACCGAATTCGGCACCGGCCCCTTCTGGGAGCGACCCGGGGCCGAGCTCGAACGCATCGACGAGGGCGCGGTGGACCAGGATGTCGGCATAGCGGCGGATGGGCGAGGTGAAGTGGGCGTAACGCCGGAGCCCGAGGCCGAAATGGCCCAGATTGTCGGGCGCATAGACCGCCTGGGCCTGGCAGCGCAGGACGAGCTCATTCACCAGCGCCTCGCTGTCCGTGCCCCTGGCGCGGGCGAGGACACCGTTGAACTGCGCCGGCCGCGTCACCTGGCCCTTGGGGAGGCGGAGGCCGAGCTCGGCGAGGAAGTCCGACATCGCCACGACCTTGGCCGGGTCCGGGTTGTCGTGGACCCGGTACATGACCGGCCGGCGGCGTTTCTCGAGCGCTTCGGCCGCGGCCACGTTGGCGGCGATCATGAATTCCTCGATGACCTTGTGGCTGTCGAGCCGGGCGCGGGCGGAGATGGCGGCGACCTGGCCGTCGTCGCCGATCTCGACGATGCGCTCAGGCATGTCGATCTTGAGCGCCCCGCGCCGCTTGCGCGCTGCCTCGAGCACCCGGTAGGCGCCATAGAGGGGCTCGATCGCGGCCTCGAGGAGGGGGGCCGTCACCGCGTCGGGCCGCCCCTCGATCGCGCTCTGCGCCTGCTCGTAGGTGAGACGCGCGGCCGAGCGCATGAGCACCCGCTCGAAGCGGTGGCGCTGGATGCGGCCCTCGCCGTCCATCCAGATATGGGCGGCGAGGGCCGCCCGGTCCTCATGCGGGCGCAGGGAACAGAGGTCGTTCGAGAGGGCCTCGGGCAGCATGGGCACCACCCGATCGGGAAAATAGACCGAGTTGCCGCGCTCGAGGGCGGCGCGGTCCAGGGCGTCCCCGGGCCGCACGTAGAAGGACACGTCGGCGATGGCCACCACCAGGTGCCAGCCGCCGGGGCGCTCGGGATCGGGCTCGGCCAGCACCGCGTCGTCGAAATCGCGCGCGTCGGCCCCGTCGATGGTAACGAGCGGCGTTTCGCGGATGTCGCGCCGGCCCTTGGCCGAGACGGGCCGCGCGGCCGCCGCCTGGGCGAGCGCCCCTTCCGGGAAATCGACGGGGATGCCGTGGGTGTGGACGGCGATCAGGCTGATCGCACCCGGTCCGTCGGCGGCACCCAGCACCTCCGCGACGCGCCCCTGGGGCAGGCCGACGCGCGCCCGGCCCGTGGTCTCGACGAGCACCAGGTCGCCCGGCTTGGCCGACCCGCCCTCGCCGCGCGGGATCTCGATCTCCTTCTTGAGGCGCCGGTCCGTGGGTTGCACCCGCGCGCCTTGCCCACCCGTGCGGTAGACGCCCAGGAGGCGCGCCGGGGCGCGGGTCAGGCGGCGGATGGGCTCGGCCTCGTAGGTGCCGTCGTCCTGGCGCCGCAGGCGGACCAGCACCCGATCGCCCTCGCCCGGCGCCCGCAGGCCGCGGGCCGGTGCCGCGAGGTAGATCACCGGCGCTTCACCGTCGCCCCGCCAGTGTTGGGGCCGCGCCATGACCTCGCCGTCGAGGTCTACGCCGGTGACCTCGACCACCGCCACGGGCGGCAGGCCGCCGGCGGGTCTCAGGCGCGGCGCGCGCCGGCCGCCGAGAACGCCCTCTTCCTCGAGCTCGTCGATAAGGGTCTTCAGCGCCGCGCGATCGGCGCCGCGTACCGGGAAGGCGCGCATGATCTGGCGCCGCCCGGGCGCTTCGCGGCTCTTTTCAACGAACTCGAGCACCGCCTTCCGGCTGGGAAGGGGGCCGTGCTTGGCGCGGGCCTTGGCCAAGTCGCGCGCTTCAGGACGCGCCGCGTCGGGCCGCCGCGCTCTTCTTCTTGGCGGCGGCCGGCTTGCGGGTGCCGCCCTTGCGGGCGCCGCCGGCCTTCTTGGTGCCCTTGCGCGCCTTGCGCGCTTCGAGCAGCCCCACGGCCTCGTCCATGGTCAGCGCCTCGGGCGTCTTGTCCTTGGGCATGGGGGCGTTGGTCCGCCCATGCTTGATGTAGGGGCCGTAGCGGCCCGAGAGGACGGCCACGTCCTGTCCGTCCGCGGGATGGGCGCCGAGTGCGCGCAAGACGGTGCCGCCGCGCTTGCGCGCGTCCTGGAGCAGCGAGACCGCCCGGTTGAGCCCGATGGTCAGAACCTCCTCCAGGGACTCGACCGACTTGTAGGCGCCGTCGTGCTGGATGTAGGGGCCATAGCGCCCGATGCCGGCCAAAATCGGCTTGCCCGATTCGGGGTGCGCGCCGACCTCGCGCGGGAGTGCGATGAGCGATCGCGCGAGCGCCAGGTCGACCCCGGCCGGGTCGACGCCCTTGGGCAGGGAGACGCGCTTGGGCTTGGTCTTGCCCTCGGGCTCGCCGAGCTGGATGTAGGGGCCATAGGGGCCCTTGCGCACGGTGATCGACTTGCCGCTTCCCTCGTCGAGGCCGAGCTCGCGCGGGCCGTTGTCGGCACCGCCGCCGTCGGCATCGCCCGGCGCCGCGATGGCGAGGGGCCGGGTGAAGCGGCATTCCGGGTAGTTCGAGCAGCCGACGAAGGCGCCGAACTTGCCGAGCTTGAGGCCGAGGCGGCCGCCCTCGCAGCTCGGGCAGGCCCGCGGGTTGGCGCCCTCGCCGTCGGCCGGGAAGAAATGGGGGCCGAGGGCTTCGTCAAGGGCGTCGATGACTTCCGTTATCGAGAGGTCCTTGGTCCCCTCGACGGCGGCGTGGAAGGCGTCCCAGAAATTGCGCAGGACGGCCTTCCAGTCGGCCTGGCCGTTGGAGATCTCGTCGAGCTGGTCCTCGAGCTCGGCGGTGAAGTTGTACTGGACGTAGCGCTCGAAGAAGTTCTCGAGAAAGGCCGTGACCACGCGGCCACGGTCCTCGGGCACGAAGCGCCCCTTCTCGAGCTGGACGTAGTCCCGCGCCTTGAGGATTTCGAGGATGCTGGCGTAAGTCGATGGGCGGCCGATGCCGAGCTCCTCCAGGCGCTTGACCAGGCTGGCCTCGGTATAGCGCGGCGGCGGCTGGGTGAAGTGCTGCTCCGGGCGGACCTCGCCGCGGTCCAGCGCCTCGCCCTCGGCGAGGGGCGGCAGGGCGCGGGAATCGCGCTCCCCGTCCTCGGCCGTATCGTCGCGCCCCTCCTGATAGACCTTGAGGAAGCCGTCGAAGACCAGGGTCGAGCCGGTCGCGCGCAGGACGGCACCCCCATCGGGCGCGACCAGGTCCGCGCCCACCTGATCGAACTGGGCGCTCTCCATCTGGGACGCGATGGTGCGCTTCCAGATGAGCTCGTAGAGCCGGCGCTCGGCGTCGTCGAGGCGCCCCGCCACCTCGCGCGGATGACGCGACATGTTGGTCGGGCGGATGGCCTCGTGCGCCTCCTGCGCGTTCTTCGCCTTGGTGCGGTACTGGCGCGGCTTCTCGGGCAGGTAACGCTCGCCATAGAGCTGGCCGATGGCGGCGCGCGCGCCGCCAAGCGCCTCTTGCGAGAGGGTGATGCTGTCGGTCCGCATATAGGAGATGAGGCCCACGGTCTCGCCGCCGATATCCACCCCCTCGTAGAGGGATTGGGCGACGCGCATGGTGCGGCTCGCGGCCATGCGCAGCTTGCGGGAGGCTTCCTGCTGCAGAGTCGAGGTGGTGAAGGGCGGCTGGGGGTTGCGCCGCACCTGGCTTTTCTCGATAGAGCCGACGGCGAACGCCCGGCTCGACACCGCGTCGGCCGCGGCCCGGGCAGCCGTCTCGTCGCCGAGGTCGTACTTGCCGAGCTTCTTGCCCTGGAGCTGGGTGAGGCGGGCGGTGAAGGGCTCGTTGCGGGCGGTGGCGAAGTCCGCCTCGACGCTCCAGTACTCCCGCGGCTTGAAGACCTCGATCTCCGATTCGCGCTCGCAGATCAGCCGCAGCGCCACCGACTGTACCCGGCCGGCCGAGCGGCTGCCCGGCAGCTTGCGCCACAGGACGGGCGACAGGGTGAAGCCGACCAGGTAGTCGAGCGCCCGGCGGGCGAGGTAGGCCTCGACCAGCTCCTGGTTCACCTCGCGCGGGTTCGCCATGGCTTCGAGCACGGCCTCGCGGGTGATTTCGTGGAACACCACGCGCCGCACGTCCACGTCGCGGAGCGCGTTGCGCTCGCGCAGGGCCTCGGCCACGTGCCAGGAAATGGCCTCGCCCTCGCGGTCCGGGTCGGTGGCGAGGTAGAGGCGGTCGGCGCCCTTGAGGACGCGCGCGATCTCGCCCAGATGCTTGGCCGACCGGGCGTCGATCTCCCAGGACACATCGAAATCCTCGTCCGGGCGCACCGAGCCGTCCTTGGGCGGCAGGTCGCGCACGTGCCCATAGCTCGCCACGACCGTGTAATCGGGGCCGAGGTACTTGTTGATGGTCTTGGCCTTGGTCGGTGATTCGACGACGACGATGTTCATGGCTGCGTCCGGCGACGCGCTCCCGTGGTTTGAAAACTCGATTGCCTCGAACAGGTTAGAGGATGGAAACCTGATTGCCCGGATGGCGCTCGAGCCGCCCGGCCAGCTCCAGCTCCAAGAGAACGGTGGAGACTGTCGCGGGTGACAATTGGCACTGTCGGATGATTTCGTCAACCGGCACCGGCGAATGGCCGAGCAATTCGGTGACCGCGCGCCGGTCCGCCGCCGGGATGTCGGGCGGGCTCGGGCCGGCATAGGAATCGTCCCGGCGCTCGTCGAGGCGCGCGCCGCCGATGCCTTCGAGCGCGCCCACCACGTCGGCCGCCGATTCCGTGAGGACGGCGCCCTGGCGGATCAGGTCGTTGGTCCCCCGGCAGCGCGGATCGAGCGGCGAGCCGGGGACGGCGAAGACCTCGCGCCCTTGCTCCAGGGCGTAGCGCGCCGTGATCAGCGAGCCCGAGCGCATGGCCGCCTCGACCACCAGCGTGCCGCGCGCGAGCCCGGAGATGATGCGGTTGCGGTAGGGGAAGTGGCGGCCCTGGGGCCGGGTGCCGGGGGGCTGCTCGGCGAGGATGGCGCCGCGCTCTGCGATTGCCTCGTGGAGGGCGCCGTTCTCCTTCGGATAGACTACATTGACACCACCCGCGACCACCGCGACGGTGCCGGCTTCGAGTGCCCCTTCGTGCGCCGCCGCGTCGATACCGCGCGCGAGGCCCGAGGCGATGGCGAAGCCGGCCTCTCCGAGCTCGGCCGCGATTGTGCGCGCGAAGCGGCGCCCGTTGGCCGACGCGTTGCGCGCGCCCACGATGGCCACCGCCCGGCGCTCGAGGAGGTGGGCGTGTCCGATGAGGCCGAGGACCGGCGGCGCATCCTCGATGTTGGCGAGCGCCGCCGGGTATTCGGCATCGCCCCAGATCAGGTAGCGCCCGCCCGCTTCCTTGAGCGCCGCGATCTCAGCTTCGGCCGCGTCGGCGGGGCAGACCTTGATGGGCTTGCCGCGCCCGCCCCGGCGCGAGAGGGCGGGGAGGGCCGTGATGGCCGCGCCGGCGGAGCCGAAATGGGCCAGCAGGCGGCGGAAGGTGATGGGCCCGACATTCTCGCTGCGGTAGAGGCGCAGGCGGTCGAAGCGCTCGCGGTTGCTCGTTGCCATGATCGGTCGGCTGCGCCTCGGGGCTCAGGCCCCGCCCTCGTCGCCTTCTTTCGCCCCCTCCCCGATGCGCGGCTCCTCGCCGCGGATGATGCGGCCGACGTTGCCCAGGTGCCGGAACAGGATGACCACCGAGAGGAAAATGCCGAACTCCGCGATCTGGGGCGTGGCCAGCCACTTGGCCAGGCCCGGCGTGGCCACGATGGCGAGCACGGCGGCGAGTGAGGAGTAGCGCGTCAGCGCCGCGACCGCGACCCAGATGGCGCAGGCGAGGAGCGCCACCTGCCACGACATGCCGAAGAGGACGCCGAGCGCCGTCGCCACGCCCTTGCCGCCGCGGCCCTTGAGCCACACCGGGAAGACGTGGCCGAGCATCGCGCCCGCGCCGGCGAAGACCATCATGTCGGGGCCGTAATCGCTGGCGAGGAGCACCGGGACCGCGCCCTTGAGGGCGTCGAGGAGAAGGGTGGCGCCGGCCAGGTCCTTGCGCCCGGTGCGCAGGACGTTGGTGGCGCCGATGTTGCCCGAGCCGATGTGGCGTATGTCCCGCGTCCCGGCCCAGCGCGTGAGGAGGAGGCCGAAGGGGATCGAGCCCGAGAGGTAGCCGCCGATGAAGGCGGCCCAGAAGGGCCAGATGTGGGCCAGGTTCCCCATGACGTCGGGCATGGCGCCGTCCTCAGAGTTTGCGGTTCAATTCGCACCACGGAATTCCCCGTGTTTCGAGACGGCCGCTTCGCGGCCTCCTCAACATGAGGAATTCCTTTGTGCCACAAAACCCACCCTCATGGTGAGGAGCGCGCGAAGCGCGCGTCTCGAACCATGGCCAGCACACGAACATCGGGTCTCTCGCAACCCCTCAGCCCTCGTCCCGGTAGACGGCGCGGCCGTCGACCACGGTCAGCAGCACGCGCCCCTGCACCGGGCGCCCGTCGAAGGGCGAGTTCTTGGACTTGCTGTGGAGCTTGGGCTCCTCGATCTGCCATGGCTGGTCGAGGTCGAACAGCACCAGGTCCGCCGCCGCGCCCTTGGCCAGGCGGCCGACGGGCAGGCCGAGGAGGTCGGCCGGGTTGCAGGTCATCTTGGCCAGGAGGTCGAGGAGCCCCAAGTGGCCGTTGTGATGGAGCTCGAGGGCGAGCGGCAGCAGCGTCTCGAGCCCGACCATGCCGAACTCGGCCTGGGTGAAGGGGACGCGTTTGGAATCCTGGTCCTGGGGCGCGTGGTCGCTGGCGATGGCCGTGATGGTGCCGTCCTTCAAGGCCTCGACCACGGCGCGCCGGTCCGCTTCCGAGCGCAAGGGCGGCGAGACCTTGGCGAAAGTCCGGTAGTCACCGACGGCTGTCTCGTTGAGGGCGAAGTAGTGGGGGGCCGTGTCGCAGCTCACCCTATGGCCCTCCGCGCGCGCCGCGCGGATCGTGCTCAGCGCCTCGGCCGTCGAGAGGTGGGCCGCGTGGTAGCGCCCGCCGGTGAGC
>PVBE011494357.1_pt1 | contig 10135 bp, 7 predicted proteins | sample 1631181 | NCBI WGS metagenome assembly PVBE01 (sample SAMN08397723, study PRJNA350692) | Marine metagenome, whole genome shotgun sequencing project. | isolation source: water | place: Pacific Ocean | collected 2012-04 | reverse complement strand
TTGACCGTGGTTTCCAGGGGTAAATCGGATTACTGTTCGCGGGCCGAGTTTTGCTGGGGTCAAGTGTATTAGGTCGATAAAAGTTAGCCGCCTCCTCGGTTGACTTAAGGCGTCGGCCGATGTCATCGATCTCCCGGTCCTTGTCAATCATTTGGCTGTTTAGCGTCATAATTTGCGAGTCGTAGTCCCTGTTTTTGTTCTGTGCCGTTTGGAGTTCGCCGTTGAGAGCGCTGATTTTTTCGTCTTTGGCGGAGATTACTTCCATGAGATCCTTCTCTACCTGCCTCTGCACTTCCATTTCCTTTAGCGCTTTATAATGGTCGTTGGACAATTCGGACAATTCTGTCTTCGTTGATTTAAGGTCTTCACCGGCTTTACCGAGCTTTACTGTCAGATCTTTCTTGTCCTTTTCCAGGGATGCCTTGTCCTTTTCCAGCGATACCTTATCGGACTTCAACGCCGTTATTACCTCTTCCTTTTCATTGATAATTTGGTCCATGTAAAAGACCGAGCCGGCTCCCAGAGCTATCGCAATTCCAATTAAAAAGATTGATTTATTGCCTTTCATAGTTCGGGAACAATGGCGCAACTTCCCCGTTGAGGCAACCCTTAATATGTGTGTTCTCTTCCGTTTTTTCGACTTTTGTGCATATTTTTCCTGTGCTGATTTCGGGTAAAACCCGTTGGTGGTTTTGAGCAACGCCACGCTGTTTTCCGGTGTGATCCTTCCCTTTGCACATTTTTGAGCCCCGCTACCGGTGGGCGTTGTCCGGCGTGCTCGAATCGCATCGAATCTTTGCCATGGCCATGCGGAGATCTGGGGTCGCCGGGAAGTTCCCATGCCGCTGGCCTACCAGGGCGTCGTAAGTGTTTTTTTGCAGCCGTCCGATGGGGCTTCGAAGCTGCTTCGTAACCCTCTCGAGCGCCAAGTGGTGCTGGCGTCGCTCGACATCAAGACGCGCCTGGTGAACGTCTCCTACTTCCTTTTGATGGAAATCGAGAGAAACAACATGGGACCAGACGGCTATTTCTGATCCTGGCCAAGCGTTTGGCTAAAACTGGACGATCCGGATGTTGTTAATGTCCGGGTCGGCCTCGAGTTCGGCGAGGCAGTCGGCGCTTGGTACACTATCAATGTTAAGAGCGGTCAGGGCTTCGCCACCTTCGCGATCACGCCCGAGGCTCATATTGGCGATGTTGACGCTGTGATTGCCGAGCACGCTGCCCAAGTGCCCGACGATGCCAGGGCGATCCTTGTTGCTCATCATGAACAGGATGCCCTCCGGGACGATTTCGACCGGCTGGCTGTTTAGTCGGACAATGCGCGGATGCTGCGCCATCCCAAAGAACGATCCGGCGACCGATATCTTTTGCTCACCGGCCCATGCCCGGATGTGCAGCCACTCCTTAAAGTCCACTTGCTCGCTGGACTTGATCTCCTCGACGATAAGCCCGCGCTCATTGGCCATAGCACGGACGTTGACGAGGTTGACCTCCTCGCCCATGGCAGCTCCGAGAAACCCCTTGATGATGGCACGGGCGATAGGGTCACCCGGCAGTTCGGTGGCCAAGCCGCCGTAGGTGATGACCAAGCGCTCGGTGCCCGCTTGGCCAAGCCGCGAAAGCAACAGGCCCATCCTTTCGCCCAAGCGCAAATATGGCTGCACCTTGGCTGAGGTTTGCGCGTCGAGACTTGGCATGTTGATGGAGTTCATCAGGCAGCCTTGCAGCAAATAATCGGCAATGCCCTGGGCCACCTCGAGGCCGACGTTGTCCTGCGCCTCGGCCGTGCTGGCGCCAAGATGCGGGGTCAGGATGAGATTTGGGCACTGGCGTAACGGCGAGCCGGCTGGCAATGGCTCGGTCTCGTACACGTCCAGTGCCGCGCCGCCGATTTGCCCGGTTTGCAGTGCCTCGATTAAGTCGGCCTCGCTGACGATTCCGCCGCGGGCGCAGTTAAGTAGCCGTACGCTTGGCTTCATTTTGGCGAACGTCTCCTTGCTGAGCATTCCGCGCGTCTCGTCGGTCAACGGCATGTGAACCGTGATGAAGTCCGCCGCTGCGTAAATATCATCCAAACTGGACAGTTCCACCTGCAGCGCCTTGGCGCGGGAAGGCGTGATGTACGGATCGAAGGCTAGCACGCGCATGCCGAACGCCACTGCGCGACGCGCCACCTCGCCGCCGATGCGGCCCATGCCCAGTACGCCGAGTGTCTTACCGTAAAGCTCAACGCCTTTGAACGCCTTGCGGTTCCATTCGCCGGCGGCCATCGAGCCGTGGGCCTGCGGGATGTTGCGCGCGAGTGCCATCATCATCGAGAAGGTCAATTCGCAGGTGGCGATCGTGTTGCCGCCGGGAGTATTCATGACGATCACACCGTTTTGTGTGGCGGCCTCGATGTCGATGTTGTCAACGCCGACCCCGGCTCGGCCGACGATTTTCATCTCCGGCGCTGCCTCGAGCAGCGCCTTTGTGACCTTGGTCTCGGAGCGGACAGCCATCGCTGAGACGTCACCGACGAGTGGTAGTAGTTCCTTCTCTGAGTGGCATCGGTCGAGCACGCTCACCTCAAGCCCTTCCTGTTGTTTTAGGAAGTCAATTCCGGTTTGGGAAATGGGGTCGCAGACAAGTACTTTCATTTTGGTCGGTTCAATTCAGCGGCGCTTGGCCAAGCGCAGTTAGCTTTCGCGGGTTTTAATTTTATTGAGCAAGTCGGCGATGATTTCGTGCCGTGGCTTGGCTCCGAGATCGCCTTTACCGTGTTCGCGCACGGCGAGTTTTCCGGCTTCCTGCTCGCGTTGACCAATGAGTAAAATAGTGTGCACTCTGTCGGTTTCGGCGCGGCGAATACGGGCTCCGATTTTGTCTGAAGTCGTGTCGATTTTCACGCGGACTCTGTTCTTACGCAGTTCAGCGACGACGTCTTTGGCGTAGTCGGCTTGGTCGTCACCAAACGGCAGCAGTCGTACCTGTTCCGGTGCAAGCCAAAGCGGGAAGTTGCCGGCGTAGTGCTCGATTAAAAAGGCAATGAAGCGCTCGTGCGTACCCAGCGGGGCACGGTGAATGCAGAGTGGCGTTTCAGTGGTGTTGTTGCGGGTTTTGAACTCGAGGCCAAAGCGCTTGGGGACCGCGAAATCTACCTGGTTGGTGGCGATAGTGAATTCACGGCCGGAGATGCTGTACACCTGCACGTCGATCTTTGGTCCGTAAAACGCGGCCTCATCCGGCACTTCCACAAAATCAACGCCCGACTTGATGAGCACCTGGCGCACCATGTCCTCGGTTTGCATCCACAGTTCCGGTTCGCCGACGTATTTGTCTCCAAGCCGCTTGGCGCTGTGCGTGCTGAAGCGCATGCTGAATTTCTCGAACCCGAAAATCTTGAAATACTTAAGGTACATCTCGTTCACGGCGCGGAATTCGTCGGCGAACTGCTCCGGTGTGCAGTAAATATGCGCGTCGTTCATCTGCATCGAGCGCACGCGCATTAGGCCCATCAGTTCACCGGAACGCTCGTAGCGGTAACAGGTGCCATACTCGGCCAGGCGCAGCGGCAGTTCGCGGTAACTGCGTGGCACCGCCGAGAAGATCTTGTGGTGATGCGGGCAGTTCATCGCCTTGAGATAGATGCGGTCGGTTGGCTTGTCCAGATCGTCATCCTTGAGTTCCATCGGTGGGAACATGCTCTCGGCATAGTAGGGGAGATGGCCGGAAGTCTTGTACATGCTTTCCCTGGCCAAGTGCGGCGTACGCACGCGCTCGTATCCTGCCTCGAACTCCGTCTCCTTGGCCAGTTTCTCCAATTCTTCGATCAACACAGTACCCTTGGGCAGCCAGAGCGGTAAGCCGGGGCCAACGTCGTCGTCGAACGCGAATAGCTGCATCTCTCGCCCGATCTTGCGGTGGTCCCGCTTGCGCGCCTCCTCCTGCGCCACGAGCCATTCGTTGAGCTGTGTCTTGTTCGGAAACGCGGTGCCGTAGATGCGTTGCAGTTGAGGGTTGTTCTCGTTACCGCGGTAGTAGGCGGCGGCGACACGGAGTAGCTTGTAGGCCTTTGCGTTTCCGGTGCGCATGACGTGCGGCCCGGCGCAGAGATCGACGAACTCGCCGTTCTGGTAGAATGAAATCTCCTCGCCCTCGGGGATGTCGGCCAGGCGCTCGACCTTGTACGTCTGGCCGCGTTCCTCAAAAAACGCCCTGGCCTCGTCGCGGGTTTTTGTGGAACGCTCGAACGTCTGGTTTTCTTTCACCACCTTTTTCATTTCGGCCTCGATAGCCTCGAAGTCCTCGGGCGAGAAGCGGTGATCAACGTCGAAGTCGTAGTAGAATCCCTCGGCGGTCGGCGGGCCGATGTCGAGCTTGGCCTTGGGCCAGAGGCGCAGCACGGCAGTGGCGAGCACGTGGGCGCAGGAGTGTCGCAGTCGCTCGAGGTCGCTCATCTGGTGGCGCTGATCGAGTGACTTACGCTCCACGTCGTGTTTGGCTGCTTCCATTATTTTGTTCGGTGCGCTTGGCCAAGCGCCATGGACTCCCTGCGGTGTGCGCGGAGATTAGTAACTTGCCGGGTAAAGGGCAATAATTAGCTTAGATCGGCTAGTTTTTGGGTCGGATGATGATGGCCTTGTCATGAGTGCCGTCGACCTCGACGCTCTGCGTTTCAATATCAGGATCCTCCTTCAGGGTGTTGTGGATGATCCTGCGGGCGTATGAGTTCATGGGCTCCAGTTCTACGATGTCGCCCCAGCGGCGGACTTGCTCGGCGGCTTTTCTAGCCTTGTCAGCCAGTTTGTCATCCTCGCTGAATCGGTATCCGCCCACATCGAGCTGCACTTTCTCGGCATTTTCGTTGCGCTGAAACAGCATGCGATTAAGGATGTATTGCAGGTCGAGCAACGTCTGGCCCTTGCGGCCAATGAGTCGTCCGGAATCATCGCCTGTCTTGAGGTCCAGCACCTTGCTGCCTTCTGTCACTTTTTCCTCGATGGTCACTTGGTAGCCGAGGTTGTTCAGCAGTGACTCGAGCAGGGCCTTGGGGTCTTGTGCGGTTGTACTCATGGTGTAATTAGAAATTATTTCTTGCGCTTGCGTTTGTTTTTTATCGGCTTGGCCAAGGGCGAATTTTCGCTTTTCAACGGCGCTTCCACGACGATGTTTTTCGTGAGCTTGGTTTGCAGGATACTGAGCATGTTCTGCACCGTCCAATAAAGCGTCAGGCCGGAGGAGAAGCCGTACATGACCACGATGAATATGAGCGGCATGTACTTCATGATTTTCTGAGTGTTTGCGTCGACGGTGGGGGAAGCCGGGGTCATGCGTGCCTGCAAAAGCATGGTTACGCCCATGATCATCGGCAGTGGGTTGATCGGGATTCCGGCGATAACAGCGATGGTGTCGGATTGGGACAGGTCGCAGGCCCAGAGGAATTCCGCCCCACGCAACTCGACTGCACTCCGCAGCAAGGTGAAGAACCCGAAGAACACCGGCATCTGGATCAGGATCGGCAGGCAGCCTCCCATCGGATTGACCTTGTGCTCGCGCATGAACTCCATCATCCGCTTGTTCTGCTTCTCCTTGTCGTCCTTGTACTTTTCGCGGATCTCAGCCATCTGCGGTTGATAGGCAGCCATGCGTTTCATGGAAATGGTACTGGCCCGAGTGAGGGGCCAGAACAGAATCTTGATGATGATGGTGATCACGATAATGCAAAGAGCGTAACCAAGCCCGAAGCTGTTGTGTATGCTGGACATGGCCCACATTAAAATCTTGGCAAAAAAGCCAAAGAAACCGTCAAATCCCATGACCGAATCGATCGAGTTCTGGTAGGTTAGTGCGTGGGCCTCGAGGATGCGGTATTCCTTGGGGCCTGCATAGGTGGTGAATTGCTTTACGACACTCTGACCGGGTTTCAAAACCTGCGCGTCAAACTCCAAGCCGGCCAGGATTCCAGTATGGACATTTTGCTCGTCATCTTCCAGCGGGTCATCCAGCAGGCGGTGGGTAATTTTTTTTGAGTAAACGCGGGCTCCGGATAATGCCTCTGTCGGCATGGTGGTGATTGCGAAAAACCGGTTGTGAATCCCGACCCACTTAATTGGTTGCCCTGCCGACCTGAACTCGGTACGTGGCGTTCCGGGGAAACAGCCCAAGGTGCTGTTGGTAAACCAACTCTCGTCGATGTCCACCATGTCCTCTCCGTTGTGCCATTGGGCTCCCCAGACGGGGTAACGCTCCCCGGACTGAAGCGGCATGGAGGTGCCCAGCATCAGTTTCCATTGCGGCAGCGCAACCGGCTCCGTCATCGGGTTGGCCAGTGTGATTGTGGAGTGCAGAAGATAATCCGTTCCGGCGCCGAACTTCTTGGTGATGCGTATGCCGGCTTTGTTTGTGGACACCATCGTAACGAGGCTGTCATCGGCGGTAATAGAAAACTCCGAGTCATCGATACCTTTGAGCGCAAACACTGGCAACTCCACCCCATGATTGAGTATGATGGGTTTTGAATCTGCATCTTCGTTGTTCGTATCCCATAGCAAGTCAACATTATCGCCAAGGACCACATGGGGTTCTTTAAGTTCCACGGTTTTCAACCCCCCCTCGGAGGTGAAGATGTAGGAGGTGTCCTCCGTGTCGAGAATAGATAGTTTCGGGGAATCCAACTTAACAGGTGGTTGGAAATCGGGGTTGGGCGGCGCTTGGGTAAGCGGGGCACTCGTCGGGGCGTTAGCCTGTCCGGGGACCTGAATGGGAACAGCGTTGGTGGGCTGTGGCTGAGCAGGAGGGATAGGGGAAATTTTCTCGAGCAAGCGCGGCCAGGTGAACAGAAGTATCACGCAGATGGTGACAACGATGACTGAGGTGCGATCCATAAAAAATGATTAACGGGCCAGTTTGGGGGGGACGGGGTCGTGCCCGCAGGCGCCCCAGGGGTGACAACGAAACAGCCTTCGGAGACTAAGCCACGTGCCGCCAATAGCACCGTGCGTGAGCACCGCATCGAGTGTGAATTCCGAGCAGGTCGGCGTGAAGCGGCACGAACAACCCGGCCCGAACAGGACATTCTTCAGGGGCGAAAGAATCAGTCGGTAAAGCCGGATCAGCAGCACGATGAAATGTTGGGCGGGATTCATCCTACGGGGCAGCGGGGTAAACAGCCGCCGCGTCAGGCGGCAAGAGTTCAGCTTTTTTGAGCAGCGCGAGAAAATGGCGTTCCACGGAGTGGAAACCCCTGCCGACGATGGAGCGGCGGGCGACCAGCACCAAGTCCACCCGCTGGAGCAGCTCGTGTTGGTGCAGGCGGAAGCATTCCCTCATGAGCCGCCGCGCACGGTTCCGAATGTGCGCCTTGCCAATACGCCGGCTGGTGATGACGCCTAGCCGAGATGGAGTGTTCGGCGGGAGGCTTTGCCAGTTGGCCAGCATGCAGCCTTTTGCCAAGCGGTTGCCGCGCTCCCGGTTGGCCCGGAAATCCGCGCTTGCTTGGATTCGGTTGGATTTGGGAAATCGCGCGTGTTGGCCAGAGGCCGTCATGTGAGCCGGAAAGGGCGTCAAGCGGGAGTGAGTCGGGCGCGGCCACGAGCGCGGCGGCCGGCCAGAATCTTGCGACCTGCTTTGGTGGCCATGCGTGCGCGGAAACCGTGCCTGCGCTTGCGTTTGATATTCGACGGTTGAAATGTCTGCTTCATCTGGTTCTAAAAATACGGCCCGTGTAATGGGAACGATGTTGTTTACTAAATAAGGCACCTCAAAGCGCCTCACTTTCCCCCTTCCTTTTTCGTTAAAAAGGGCGGAAAACTTAACAATAATCCACAGACTGTCAAGCACCAGAAGCGTGTTGCTGCAGAAAATTGCAAAATCGTCGCCGCAAATGACTGTTTATGCTACCAAAAAACTGATTTCCACTTACCGTCTCGCCCCTGAATTTGAGGTTTTTGTTGATGAAATGTTGATGCTCCGAGCCAAACCTTCCGAGTCGTGGCTGCCCAAGGTCATGGCTAACCTCGACGCCGTGCTGGTGGATCACGCCCATTTGGAGCGCAAAGCCGCCACTTCGGCTCTGTCTCTCGAGCGTTATCAGGAGCTGTTCGAGCGAGTCGCCGACCTTAACGCCATCGCCATCGAGGAACTCGAGCATTTCCAACTCGTGCTGGATATCCTGGCCGATCGGGGCGTGCCGTTCAGTCACCCCATCTCCAGTCCGTGGATTTCCGGCCTCATGGATACCATCCGCAAAGGGCGTCACGAGCAAGTGATCGATCATCTGCTCTGCGCCGCCCTGATCGAGGGCCGAAGTTGCGAGAAATTCCAGTTACTCGCCGAGGCGCTTGCCCAAGTCGAGGCGCCTTTGGCCAAGTTTTACGGCGATTTGGTGGAGTCCGAGGGAAATCACTACGCCGCTTACCTGCTCATGGCCAAGGAAATTGATGAAGCTGAAACCAACAGCCGCCTCGACTTCTACCTTGACCTGGACGCCGAGCTCGTCCAGCAGCCGAACGACCTCCCCATCCTCCACTAAACCCCGTTTGAGCAAGCAGGGCTGATTTTGAGGGACGGGTTCCAGCTCGTTGCAATTTAAATTAGTAACGGGGTGAGGTGGAACTTTCCCCACCCGGAATTTTTTGCCTTGCATCTGGCTTGGATCGGCTGATGTTTCCCAAATCCGATGGCTGTTAATTTAACGGCATATTTTAGGAGGGTTGCATTCTTGGCTACGGTGGTTGGAATTGCCTTGCCGGGAAGAGCGGCGGCACTGACCGAGTTGACCGTCTCGGCGCCGGGTTGGGACGGTATCGAGATTAGCCGCGTCACGCTTCACGGGGCCGATGCACGCGTGCAATTGCTCGTCACAGGAAACGATGCCGCGGGGCGCATCACCGACCAAACCCGTGACGCCGTTCTCACGGCGAAGCCAAGCGGCCTTGTGCGGATCACCGACGGGTTGGCGGAGCCATTGGCCAACGGCAAGGGCGTCGTCACCGCGACCATCCAAGGGGGCGGTACGGCCACGATTCCATTCGAGGTCAAGGCGGTCACTACTGAAAGGCCGGTGAACTTCGCCAATTCTGTCGTGCCACTGTTCACCAAGCACGGCTGCAACAGCGGTGGTTGCCACGGGAAGTCGAGCGGGCAGAACGGTTTCAAGCTGTCGCTACTCGGCTTCGAGCCTCAGGAGGATTACGAGTATCTGCTTCGCGAGGCTCGCGGGCGCCGGATTTTCCCGGCCGCGCCTGAGCGCAGTCTGCTCTTACTCAAGGCGACAGGGCAGTTGCCGCACGGTGGAGGCTCGCGGATTGATACTGGTTCGTTTGATTACAGGATGCTCGTGAAATGGATCCGGCAGGGGATGCCGTACGGCAACCCCGACGATCCTAAGCTCGAGTCGATCACGCTTCACCCGGCTGAGCGCATCATGAAACCAAGCGCCCGTCAGCAACTCGTTGTCCTCGCCAGAATGTCGGATGGCTCGGTCGAGGACATCACTCACTCCGCTGTGTACGAGACGAACGACCGTGAGTACGCCGACGCCGACAACACTGGCCTGGTCACCGCCGGGAGTCATCCCGGCGAGATTGCAGTGATGGTTCGTTATCAGGACAAGGCAGCGGTGTTCCGTGCATCGATCCCGCTGGGCGTCCCGGTGGACAAGTTGCCCGAGGAGAGAAACTTCGTGGACAGGTTCATTTTCGCGAAGTTGAAAACGGTGGGGATGCCAGCGTCGGAACTGGCGCCCGACTCGACGTACCTTCGCCGGGTGACGCTCGACATCGCCGGCCGCATGCCTACCGTTGAGGAGGCACAGGCGTTCCTCGCTGACACGTCGCCCGACAAGAGGGAAAAGAGGGTCGCGCGGCTGTTGCGCAGTGAGGAGTACGCCGAGTATTTTGCTAACAAGTGGTCGTCGTTGCTGCGGAACAAACGCGCCAACGGGGCGCAGTTGCGCACGACAATCGCCTTTTACGACTGGATTAAGGAGAGTTTTTACACCAACAAGCCGTACGATCGGTTTGTGCGGGAGATCGTGGTGGCCTCGGGTGACATCGAGCAAAGCCCGCCGTCCGCATGGTTTAAACAGGTGAGTTCCCAGCAGGCGCAAATGGAGGATACGGCGCAGTTGTTCCTCGGGACGCGTTTGCAG
>PVBE011283659.1_pt1 | contig 10135 bp, 5 predicted proteins | sample 1631181 | NCBI WGS metagenome assembly PVBE01 (sample SAMN08397723, study PRJNA350692) | Marine metagenome, whole genome shotgun sequencing project. | isolation source: water | place: Pacific Ocean | collected 2012-04 | reverse complement strand
CTCAATGACATCGGCAAAAAATATGCGACGCAGGTGAATTTCCTGTGCGTTTACATCAAGGAAGCCCACCCTACGGACGGCAACCATTCGCCCTATAACGTGGCCGACGGCATTCTCTACCAGACGCCCACAACCGCCGACGCACGCGCCGATATCGCCGGCGCCTGTATGCTACGTTATAATTTTAGTTTTCCCATGGTACTCGACGATATGAGCGATCGGGTGGAAGCCGCTTACGCGGCGATGCCGGAACGCCTCTATGTCCTGGATCGGGAGGGACGGGTAGCCTGGAAATGCGGGCTCGTTCCCCCATCATTCGAAGCAAGTGACTTCGAGGTCGAGATTAAAGCTGCGATCGCGGACGAAGTGTGACATTACGCCTCGGCGGTAATCCCGGGTATGCTGAATACGGCCGGTCGGTCTTACGATCCCAGCCGTTTCAAGCCCGCCGCGATTGATCTGATGCGTGCCCAGATTGCCCGAAAAATGAGAGAACTTATGTCCAGTTCCTCGTCATCCTCCGGTCTGTCCTTCGACTGCGGCTGAGACCCGTTGGCCGTATCCATCTCAAAGCGCAGATTGGCGGCGAACGCTTCCGTCAGTTGATCCGACATGGCTTCAATGATGCCGCCCCTACTGAATTGCGCGAGCGCACCCGATAATGCGAAGGCGATATTTACATTGACCCGGGTGGCCTGACTGCCGGTCCCTTCCAATAATTCAAAATGAATTTCTCCGCGAACTTGCGAACCGTGTCCCCGATCCCGCCCCGAGCCACGGATCATGCCGGAAAATTGCGCGTCGTCAAAATCGATCTCTCCGGCGCCGGAAAATTTGGTATGAATGGGGCCCAATTTGACCGCAATATCGCCGCGAATGACGCTATCCTCAGATGGCGCGTCAAGGGACGCACCGGGCATGCAGGCAACGATCCTCGGAAGATCCTGGAACACTGCCCATACAGCATCGCGGGATTGAGGAACGGTAAAGGATTGCGCCAAACGGGTCATGTTGCCGTCCATGCCGGCCTGTTCAGAAACTTGATCCGAATGGGGTTCCGCCGATCTTGCCGCTGCCGGCAGTGGCCTTACCGAAAGCGTTTGCGACTCTTGAACTTGAGGATCGCCGGTCCCGGGTGTTTCCGCCGTCCGGGTCTTGTCTTCCAGAACCTCGTGGACCGCGTTGATGATACCCACATACCCCGTGCAGCGGCAGAGATTACCGCTGAGTTCGACACGGATGCGGTTTTCATCGGCGGCTGAATGCCGTTGCACGATGTCTCTAGCTGTGATCAGCATACCGGGCGTGCAGTAGCCGCACTGCAGGGCATGTTGTGTGGTAAAGGCATGACGAAGATCGGTCATGATTTGATCGTCATCGAAACCTTCGATGGTGCGCACGTCCGCGCCGTCGCACGCGATGGCCAGCGTAATACAGGACCGAACAGGAGCACCGTCGATATTGACCGTGCAGGAACCGCAGACTCCGTGTTCGCATCCTAGGTGGGTGCCGGTCAGTAAAAGGTCTTCCCGCAAATAATCCGCGAGGCTGGTCCGCGGCTCCACCGACGCGCTGCGTTCCTTCCCGTTGACGGTGAGCAAAATTGTCTTCATGCCAGCCGCACTTGCTCCAACGCACGCCATAATGCAACCCGGTAGGTTTGGGCTTTATAAGCGTCACCAGTTAAATTCCGTTCAACAATCACGTTATCGACCATTTCCGGAACGGAGATCAAATTATTCGCATCCGGTATGACAATCGGACGAGAATCGGTTGCGCCGATCACGGCGCGCGCAACCTTGCGCTCCGGATCGACGACAACGGCGCTCATCGCATCGGCAAATTCACCAGTTTTGCGGCAGAATTTAAAATATCCACAACGGGCATCGGGTGAAAATTTTGGGACTCGGATCGAAATTAGGATTTCTTCGTCACCGAGAACGGTCTCGAACGCGGATTGCATGAATTGGTCCAGTGATATTCTGCGTTCCCCTAGCGGGCCAAAGACCACGGCCTCTGCCCCCAGTGCGGAAAGCGCCGTCATCCAATCCGCAGCGGGGTCCGCATGGACGAGGCTGCCGCCGATGGTGCCTTTGTTGCGTATGGCGCGGTGCGCGATGCCGGCGGCGACGGTCGGCATCATATCGCTGCTGGCATCCGGGATTTGGCGGTCTTCGATGTCCACATGAGTGATGCACGCGCCAAATATGAGCGCGTCACCGTCGTCGGTCACGTCGGACAATTCCGAAATGCGGGAAATATCAATGAGCAGCGCCGGGCGGACCAGACGCATGTTCAGCATCGGGCCCAGGGATTGCCCGCCCGCCAGTATCTTTGCGCTGCCGGCGGATTGGACGAGGAGCTTTACAGCGGCTTCGATCGAGCCGGGCCTCTCGTAATCAAAAGACACCGGCTTCATTGATCACTCCGAATTTCAGCGGCGGTAATGGCGTCACGCAAACGGCGCGGTGAGATAGGTGTCTCGTGGATTTCCACACCTAGGGGCGCGAGCGCGTCGTTAACGGCGTTACCAATTGCCGCCGGCGGCGCGATGGCGCCGCCCTCGCCAATACCCTTTACCCCAAACTCCGTATTTGGCGACGGCGTTTCCATATGAAAGAGCCGAAAATGGGGCGATTCCGTCGGCCCCGGCAACAGATAATCAGCAAATGTTGAGGCCAGAGGCTGGCCAGCCTTGTCAAAAGGCATTTCTTCATAAAGGGCCGTACCGATGCCTTGAACGGCACCGCCAAAGACCTGGCCGTTGACGACCATCGGGTTAATGAGGGTTCCGCCATCCTCGACAATCACGTAATCGAGTATCTCTACTTGCCCGAGTTCCGTATCTACCGCAACGACGACGGCATGGCTTGCATAACTGAAAGTTCCTGTATCGACTTTCGGCTTATAACCGACAGTTACTTCGAGCCCTCCCGGATCGACGTCCGGGGGCAGGAGTTGTGGCTTTAAGTACCAGATGTTTGCCACTTCCTCAATGGTCATGCTGCTTCCCGGTCCGCTGACCCGCCTGATTTTGATACGAACCTCGTCAGCTGCCGACTGCATAAGATGGGCGGCGATCTTGATAATCCGTTCGCCCAGCGCACGACAGGCCGTGGCCACGGCCCCCCCTGACATCACAGCGCATCGTGATCCCCAGGTACCGGTTGAATAAGGCGTGTATTGAGTATCGCCATGCACCAACTTGACCTTTTGCGGGTCGATGCCGAGAACCTCGTAGGCGACTTGCGCAAGTGTCGTCTCAAGGCTTTGACCGTGGGAGTGCGCACCAATCCGAAGTTCGAGAGAACCCTCCGGCGTCATCCGCGCCACAGCTTGTTCGTGACCCGGCACCATGGGAATGCCCCAGCCGAAATAAACCGAAGTTCCGTGTGCGCCTTGTTCACAAAATGTTGCAAATCCAACACCGATGCGGCGGCTGTCGGGTTCGCCTGCCGCCTGGCGCGCACGAACGCCCGGCACATTGATCTCGGTAACGGCGCGCCGCAGATTTTCGGGATAATCACCACTATCAAAAAATTTGCCGGTCACATTTTCATAAGGCATCGCGGCGACGGGTACGAGATTTTCAGATCTGACTTCATGCGGCTCCCGGTCGGTAGCCCGCGCGACGGCATCAATGACCAGTTCCATCGCGAAGCAGACCCCAGTCCGCGCCACGCCGCGGTAGGGCAGAATAGGGGCTTTGTTAGTGGCGACCGAATAGGCTTTACAAGTATATGACGGGATGATGTAGGGCCCGGGCAGAATGCTCACCACCTGCGCTCCCTCAAGGCAGGCGGAAAAGGGATAGGCAGAATAAGCGCCGGCATCCACGGTTGCCTCTGCCTCAACCCCTAGGAGCCGTCCCCGGTCATCGGCGTGAGCCGTAATCTTATAGTGATGCTCGCGGCAATTGGCATTGGCGGTGAGGTGCTCACGGCGGTCCTCTATCCAACGCACGGGATGTTCGCTCTGCATGGCCAGCCATCCCAAGCACACTTCCTCGGGCGCCAGAATCCCTTTATAGCCAAAACCGCCACCAACGTCGGGCGAGATTACCCTTACGCGTCCATGGTCGAGACCCAGGCATTCCGTGAGCCCGGTACGCACGATATGCGGCATTTGAGTTGCCGAATAAAGAACAAGTTGGTCAAGGCGGTCGTCTCGATAGGCGACTATGCCCTTGCCTTCCAGTGGCGCCATGCATTGGCGGCTGGTCCGAAACTCTCTCGTGACCGTAATGGAGACGTTTTCCTTATCGAGGGGCTCGCCTTGCCAATTGGATTCGAGGTAGACGTTGTCGCCCCATTCGTCGTGAACTAGCGGCGAGTCAGGATTCCGTGCCTGCAACATGTCAACCATAGCCGGCAGTTCGTCATATTCAAGTTCCAATTCAGAGGCCACGTCCTCGGCCTGGGCACGCGTATTTCCAACGCACATGGCGATAAGTTCGCCCACATGCCGTATTTTTCCGGACGCCAACGGTGGTTGCTCGGAAACTTTAAACCCGGCCAGTCCGGTCACCGCGCGGATGGGCGCCACACCGGTCAAATCTTCATGTAAATACACCCGGTCGCGGAGATGTTCCGGGCATTGGACGCCGATCAGCCACGCATGTGCAACGGGACTGCGCAAAAAGGCTACATCCTTCATGCCGGGCAAATGAATGTCGGCGACGAACTGGCCACGCCCGCGCATGAAGCGCTCGTCCTCCTTGCGGCGAAGCGACGCCCCAACACCAGGCGGCAAATTTTTTTGCTCGGTCACGAATTCTGACGCTGTACTGGTCTATATTTAAACATATTTTGCATATAACATCCTATCATTAGAACTTTATATACTATCGGGTCCGAGCGCAATTTTTTGGCGGCGCTGAGTATTGAAATGAGCCGGATGAATGCTCCAGTCCAGAATAAAGTTTTCGGGAGATCCTACCCGAACGGATTTTAGCCCTTATTGGATATTTGGTTTTTGGTCGACATGTATTGAAGAAATTCGATGTCAAATTTAATACAGTCGCCTCGATATATTATCTCCGCGACATAAATAGCCGTATTCTGTGTATCGTTTACCACGCAATGAACCTCGGCTGTCGGCGCATTCAATGGCAAGTCCAAAAGGTGCGCGGTCTCCATGTCCGCCGATCCGATCCCCAAGGTTTGATGGGCCCGGCCAATCTCAATGCAATCGAGATTGGACAGTACGGGCAAGGCGGTGTGAGAACCGAATTCTTCCGGTGCCAAGTCATATACCGATCTGGCCAAATGGACGCTGACAACGCCATAGGGTTCGTCGTCCTTCGTCTGAACGCTCTTCAAATAAATGTAGTCGTCAGCCGCTTCGCCATCATCGGCGTCCAATCGGGGCACTCGCGGCGGAGAAACGACTTCGAGAAAATTCGGAATATTGTCAACGATCGAATCGAGAAATGAATCCAAACTTATTTCAAGACGTAACCACCGTTTGTTCACATTCTGTTTGGCGACAAACGTGCCTCGACCTTGTTGGATTCGGACCAAACCCTCCTTCCGGAGTTGGTCAAAGGCCTGGCGAATGGTCACACGAGCAACTTGGAACTCAACTTCCAACTCCTCGATTGTCGAAATTTTTTCGCCGAATTTCCAATAGCCGGTCTCAATTCGTCTTTTGAGTGTCGACGCAACCTGCAAATAGAGTGGAATATTACTGCGCCTATATGTTTCTTTCAGTTTTATCATTTGACGCAATCCTTCGATTCACAAAATGCAACATGTCGGAATATTCGAAGCGGTGTTTCGCTTTGATTGAATCCGCCTCTGATCGCACAAACCGCGCTCGAAAAGGGCGTGACTGAAGACGGAATAAATTATACAAATATCCCACTTTGACGTATGATCACCCACCTATATCGTATGCTCGTGTGACTTATCATCACCAGCCGGTAAGCACCAGCAGAGTCGAATGTCTTCTACATGTTATTTATCGCCATTACGGGAACGATTAGTATTGTCATACTGATGATAGTATGTTTACTTTTACACAGTCCCACTGTCTATGGCCACGAATATTTTGACATTTGGTGCGAATGACAGCAAGACACCTGATAATTTAGCCTGCAGGGTTGATGCATGTCGTATTTGACGACCGGCAAAGTCGGCATATTCGATGCTGTTAACAGCAACAAGAATAATAGTGCATGGAATTCGACATGAGCGAACCGAAGACAAATCCCGGTCAGTGGCAATTTTGGATCGACCGCGGCGGCACTTTTACCGATATCGTCGCGCAATCTCCCGACGGCTCGCTGCTCACCCACAAATTGCTATCCGAAAATCCGGAGCGCTATGAAGATGCCGCCATTCAGGGCATCCATGATCTGCTCGAAGAGGCAACGGAAAGTGGCTATTCATCGCCTTTGATCGAGTCCGTCAAGATGGGTACTACGGTCGCCACAAACGCTCTGCTTGAACGCAAGGGCGAGCGAACCGTATTGTTGATTACCAAGGGTTTCGCCGATGCTCTGCGTATCGGCTATCAAGACCGGCCACATTTGTTCGCCCGTCAAATTCAATTGCCCGAACTTCTTTACGAGCGCGTAATCGAGGTGGACGAACGCTACTCCGCGGCAGGAGAGGAACTAATTCCGCTCAACATTGAAAACGCCCGCGTCGATCTCCAGACGGCCTATGACGCGGGTATTCGGTCCACCGCGATCGTGCTTCTTCACGGATATCGCTATCATGACCACGAAATTGCCGTGGCGAACGTGGCGCGGGAGATCGGATTTTCGCAAATCTCCGTCTCCCACGAAGTGAGCCCGTTGATGAAGCTCGTCAGCCGCGGGGATACGACCGTTGTCGATGCTTATCTGTCTCCCATCCTGCGCCGCTATGTCGATCAAGTTGCCTCCAAACTCGGCGATACGCGCCTTATGTTCATGCAGTCGAACGGCGGCCTTGCGGACGCCCGCTTTTTTCATGGAAAAGACAGTATCCTCTCGGGACCCGCCGGCGGTATTGTCGGAGCGGTCCGCACGGCTGGCATGAGCGGACACGATAAATTAATCACTTTCGATATGGGCGGTACATCCACGGACGTGGCACATTTCAAGGGTGAGTATGAACGGGCCTTTGATACACAGGTCGCCGGCGTGCGCATTCGCGCACCGATGATGCGAATTCACACGGTGGCGGCGGGTGGTGGCTCAATCTTGCACTTCGATGGGCAGCGCTACAGAGTGGGACCCAACTCGGCGGGCGCCGATCCTGGCCCGGCGTGTTACCGCCGTGGAGGACCGCTGACGGTGACCGATGCCAATATTATGGTCGGAAAAATCAAAGCAGAATACTTTCCAAAAGTCTTCGGACCGAAGGGTGATCAGAGCCTGGATACGAACGTCGTAAGGGAAAAATTTGAAACGCTGGCCGTCGAGATCAGCCGGGCAACCGGCGACAAACGCACGGCGGTCGAGGTTGCCGACGGTTTCCTGATGATTGCCGTCGACAACATGGCCAATGCCATTAAACAGATATCTATTCAACGCGGACACGATGTTACCGAGTATACCCTTAACTGTTTCGGCGGCGCCGGCGGCCAACACGCCTGTCTTGTCGCCGACGCCCTAGGCATCACCAACGTTTTCATTCATCCGTTCGCCGGCGTACTGTCGGCCTATGGCATGGGACTGGCCGAACATCGGGTAATGCGGGAGCGCGCTGTCGAATCAGTCCTGAACGACGATCTTGTTGCCGAACTGGTTGATGTTTTGGCAGAGATACAACGGGATTGCGAGACCGAGATGGAACGCCAGGGTGTCGATCCGTCGACGACACGTGCGGTCGGCAAGCTCCATCTTCGATACGAAGGCACCGATACAGCCCTTGAGGTGGAATTCGCAGACCGGGCCGCGATGGTCTCTGCATTTGAAAAGTCCCATCACATGCAATACGGGTTCATCGCACCGGAAAAAAGGCATATCGTCGAACAGGTCACAGTCGAGGTCATCGGCGGTGCTTCGGAAATCGAAGAGATGGAACATTCTATCGCCGATGGTGGCAAGGCCCCAAAGCCTTTGGCCGAAGTTGAGGCTTATATAGATGGCGCGCCGGTTCAGACAAAGGTTTTCGACCGCAGTGACTTCAGCCCCGGACAGCGGGTCAAGGGGCCAGCTGTCATCATCGAGGCAAATGCGACCACCGTCGTCGAACAAGGGTGGGCCGCCGAAGTCACCTCGCGCAATCACCTTATGCTTCGCCGCTTCAAACGGCGCCCCGGCCAGTCCAGGGTGGGGACGGAATTGGATCCAGTGATGCTGGAACTGTTCAACAATCTATTTATGTCGGCCGCCGAACAGATGGGAGAAACGCTCAAGAACACGTCCTATTCGGTCAATATCAAGGAACGTTTGGACTTCTCCTGCGCCGTGTTCGATCCGGCCGGTGACTTGGTGGCGAACGCACCTCATATTCCGGTTCACCTCGGCTCCATGAGCGAGAGCGTAAGGACAGTCATCAAGGAGCGCGCCGGTACAATTAAGCTGGGCGATGTCTATATGCTAAACACGCCGTACAACGGCGGCACCCACCTGCCCGATGTCACGGTAATCACACCGGTGTTCGATGAAGCGGGCACGGATATCTTATTCTACGTCGCTTCCCGGGGACACCATGCCGAAATCGGCGGCAAGACCCCTGGCTCGGTACCGCCGGACAGCAAGCATGTCGATGAAGAAGGCGTGCTCATCGACAACTTCCTCTTGGTTTCGGGCGGTCGTTTGATGGAAAAAGAGACCGAGGAGCTGTTTACCACGGCCCCATATCCAACCCGGAATTTCCACCACAACCTGGCTGATCTCAAGGCGCAGATTGCGGCCAACGAAAAGGGCGTGCAGGAACTCCAAAAGATGGTTTTCCATTTCGGCCTCGATGTCATACACGCCTACATGAAGCACGTCCAGGACAACGCCGAAGAATGCGTGCGCCGAATTCTCCATGTACTCAATGACGGAAAATTCGTTCAGGAGACGGACTACGGCGGAAAAATCTGCGTCGATATCAAAGTCGACAATCAAAAACGAGAGGCTATAATCGACTTTACCGGCACATCGCCGCAACAGCCCAACAATTTCAATGCACCGTCATCGGTGTGCATGGCCGCTGTACTCTATGTATTCCGACTGCTTGTCGATGAAGATATCCCGCTGAATGGCGGTTGCTTGAAACCATTGAGGGTAATCATCCCGGATGGATGTATGTTGGCGCCGACTTATCCGGCCGCCGTTGTCGCCGGTAACGTGGAGACCTCACAGACTGTTGCAAACGCGATCCTTGGTGCATTGGGTATATTGGGAGCGAGCCAAGGAACCATGAACAATTTTACGTTCGGCAATGAAGGCGCCTACCAAAACTATGAAACCATATGTGGCGGCTCTGGCGCTGGGCCCGATTTCGACGGTACCGACGCCGTCCATACCCACATGACAAATACCCGCGCAACCGACGCCGAGATATTGGAGTGGCGCTTTCCTGTAATCGTCGAGGCCTTCTTAATCCGACCCAACTCCGGCGGAAAGGGAAAACACAAGGGTGGTGACGGCATTATCCGCCGCGTTCGATTCCGCGAACCGATGACGGCGGCAATCTCCTCTTCCAGCAGAATCTATTGTCCCTATGGCATGGCCGGTGGCGAGCCGGGAAAATGCGGCCGAAATTATGTGGAGCGCAGGGACGGAACGGTGGAGGAGTTGGCCGGCGCCGACCAAAGAGACATGAAGGCGGGCGATGTTTTTGTCATTGAGACACCGGGCGGTGGCGGTTATGGGCTCTCTACATAGTCCCGGTGAACACAGGTTTTTAAAGTGATAAATAGTTTACCACCCTACCGTAATCGAGAGCTATACTTTGTCAGGAACACAAACCATGGTGAATAATCTCCCGAGACTAGCCATTATCGGCGGCACGGGCTCGCTCGGCGGTGGGCTTGCAATACGATGGGCGCGGGCGGGCTATCCGGTGATCATCGGATCACGCTCAAGCGAAAAGGCGGTTCTTGCCGCAGCGCAAATTAAGCCGGGCCAAGGTGCGCCCGCCGTGCAGGGAACCGACAACAATACGGCCGCGGCGCTCGGCGAGATTGTCGTGATTACCGTGCCTTT
>PVBE010987360.1_pt1 | contig 10135 bp, 11 predicted proteins | sample 1631181 | NCBI WGS metagenome assembly PVBE01 (sample SAMN08397723, study PRJNA350692) | Marine metagenome, whole genome shotgun sequencing project. | isolation source: water | place: Pacific Ocean | collected 2012-04 | reverse complement strand
CGTTGTCGGGCAAGGTTCCGGTCTGAACGGCAACAGCGATCGCATCCACCTTTGAAACGACAACGCCAACTAATGTGTCCGCTCATGTCCAGCAATGGCCCGCCGAACCGCCGAGGGTTACGATCCGTTGCGCGGTTCCTGGTCGCGCCTTCTCGATCTGCCGACACCGCGAAGCGGTTTGACCGCCGCAGGTTTGCGCGGGCGCATCTACGTCGCGGGTAAAGAAGTGTTGGGAACGGCGCATACATTCGGCGCTCTCGAAATTCTCACCGTGCGCACCAACCAATGGAAATTTGGCCTCAAAATACCGCCCGCGCGCCACGGTCTTGCTTCGGCCGTGTTCGGCTGCCGCATAGCCTTCATCGGCGGCGCAACCAGCGCCGGGCGCCAGACCTTCACGACACTTTCCAGGGTGGTGGGGATCTTTGAGGGCGCCTGCGGCGATTCGATCTGAGGCCCCGTCATGGCGATCCCCTTGGTTACCGAGTACCCCTTCGAATACGGCATTGTCGAAACATTGGCACCGGGCATCCGCCGCGTCGTGGCGCGCAACCCCTCGCCATTCACGTTCCACGGCACCGGCACCTACATCGTCGGCGAAGGCGCGGTCGCAGTGATCGACCCGGGCCCCGACGATCCCGCGCATATCGAGGCCGTGCTCGCGGGCCTTGGGCACGAAACCGTCAGTCATATTCTGGTGACGCACACGCACCGCGACCACTCGCCAGGGGCACGGCTTCTAACAGAGGCAACAGGCGCGAAATCGTTCGGCTATGGGGCGCACGGCGGCGGTGCCTTTGGCGATGAGAACGAGGTTGAAGAAGGCGCCGATACCGATTTTGTACCCGACGTGACTTTGCGCGACGGCGATTCCGTCTCAGGCCCGGGCTGGGCGCTGGAAGCGGTGCATACGCCGGGGCACTGCTCGAATCATTTGTGTTTTCGCCGGGCCGGTACCGGCGATCTGTTCACCGGCGATCACGTCATGGGCTGGTCGACGACGGTGGTTATTCCCCCCGACGGCGACATGGGCGACTATCTTGAAAGCCTCCGCAAGGTGCGCGACGGGGGCGATTCCGTGCTGTGGCCGACCCATGGGCCAGCGGTCCGCGAGCCCCGCCCGTTCGTGAGCGCCTGTATTGCGCATCGAGAAGGCCGGGAACTCCAGATCTACAACTGCCTCGATTCGGGGCTCGAAACCGTGGCCGACATGGTGGCGCGCATGTACGTGGATGTGGATAAGCGGCTGCACCCGGCGGCGGCGCGCTCAGTGCTTGCGCACCTCGTCCACATGGTCGAATCCGGGCGCGTCCTGTCGGACGGCGCACCGGGCCTGGACGCGCGTTTTACGCCCGCCGCCAGCGCCTAGCGTGGTTCGGTTTTGATCGGAACCGCGTTGGCTTTTACCCTCACGGCAATGGGCCGACTGGTCCGCGCCCGCGCGGACGCGCCGCACAAGCGGCGGGCCGCCTTGCGGCCAAGGGCGATTCCTGACGAACGAGACGCCCTAAGATTCGCGCGGGTCGGTGGGTGAGTCGACCGCAACGCCGTCTTCGGTCCATGAATCCATCCGGTCCCAGTAAAACGAGACGTAACCCTTGAGCCCCATCACCTCGTCATAGGGCGCCTCGTAGGCCCAGATCACGTCTTCCTCGGTGCGGTCCCCGACCGTCAGCGTCCAGTAGGACGCCTGCCCCTTGAACGGGCAATAAGTCGATTGATCGGTGCGCCTCGCAAGATCCATGCGCACGTCGGCTTGCGGAAAATAGAAGACCGCCGCGTGGCGGGTCTCCAGAACCAGAAACGCACGGTTCGAATCGGCGATCACTTTGCCGTTGAACTCTACGGTGATCTGTCTCGCGCAGGGTTCGATCGCGACTTCATAGCCCGGATGCTTTTCGAACCCCGGTGCGGTATTGGTGCCCAGCGCATCGCTCATCGATTTTCCCCGTTGCAGGCCGACGGATCACGTGGTCGGCAGCTTGTAATCTCCATATTCGGTGCGGAGCTTGATCTTCAAGAGCTTTCCGGTCGCCGTGTGGGGCAGTTCGGTCACAAAGACGACATCGTCGGGCACCCACCACTTGGCGACCTTACCCTCGTAGAAGGCGAGGATCTCATCGCGGTTGAGCTTGCTGCCTTCGGTGCGAATGATCAGCAGCAAGGGGCGTTCGTCCCATTTCGGATGATGGACGCCGATTACGCAGGCCTCGGTCACGTCCGGGTGGCCGACGGCGATATTTTCGAGTTCGATCGAGGAGATCCATTCGCCGCCCGACTTGATCACGTCCTTTGAGCGGTCGGTGATCTGCATGTAGCCGTCCGGGTCGAGCGTCGCCACGTCGCCGGTTTCGAACCAGCCTTCGTCGTCGAAGGCTTCGCCGCCCTCGCCCTTGAAATAACTGCTGGCGATCCACGGCCCGCGCACCATCAGGTTGCCGAACGCCTCGCCGTCGCGGGGCAGCTCGCGCCCCTCGTCATCGACGATCTTCATTTCGACACCGAAGATGCCGCGGCCTTGCTTGATCTGAATGTCGATCTTTTCCTTGTCCGACAGGCCCGCGTGTTTGGGCAGCAACCGGCCGACAGTGCCGACCGGACTCATTTCTGTCATGCCCCAGGCGTGCAAGACCTGAACGCCATAGTCGTTCTGGAACGTTTCGATCATCGAGCGCGGCGCCGCCGATCCGCCGATCACGGCGCTCTTGGCACCATCGAGGCGCTTGCCCGTTTTCTTGAGATAATCGAGCAGCATCAGCCAGACTGTGGGCACGCCAGCGAGAATGGTCGCGTTTCCCGTTTCGACCATTTCGTGAACGCTTTGCCCGTCCATGCCGGGACCCGGGAAGACCAGCTTGGCCCCGGTCATCGGCGCGGCATGGACCAGCCCCCAGCAATTGGCATGAAACATCGGCACCACCGGCAGGACGGCATCATTGGCGGAAAGTTCAAGCGCGTCCGGCAACCCGACCGCCCAGGAATGAATCACGGTGGTGCGATTCGAGAATAGAACCCCCTTGGGATTGCCCGTCGTGCCGGAGGTGTAACACAGCATGGCGGCGGTATTTTCGTCGAACTCGGACCAAACAAATTCGGCGGTTTCGGTCGCCAGGAGAGATTCGTAACAGATCGCGCCCTCGATCTTGCTGTCGGGCATGTGCTCTTCATCGGTCATGATGACGACGCCCTTGAGCCCCTTGAGGTGTTCCTGCAGGGCTTCGACCAGCGGGACGAAAGTGAGATCGATGAACAGATACGAATCTTCGGCGTGGTTGACGATGTAAGCGATCTGATCCGGAAACAGGCGCGGGTTGATCGTGTGGATTACCGCGCCGATGCCGGAAACGCCGTAATAGAGTTCAAAATGGCGCCAGGTGTTCCAGGCGATGGTGCCGATGCGATCGCCTGTATTGACGCCGAGGTTTGCCAGCGCTTTGGCAAGCTGCTTCGCACGCAATCCGGCATCGGCATAGGTGTATCGGTGAATTGGCCCTTCCGTCGACCGTGAAATGATTTCGACGCCGCCGTGATAGCTAACCGCATGATCGAGCAGCGATGAAATCAGTAACGGCCTGTCCATCATAAGACCGCGCATATCGTCCCTCCCCGTAATTACGATTGGATCTTGGTTCCCACCCCGTGTGTACGGATATTGACCGCGCCCTCAGAGCGCCGGCGCCGTTCCGAAACTCGCCGGAGGCCGCTTCCGGGCCCTGTCGATACCAGGCTTAGCCGGTACTGGGTGGCGGGGGCGGCGACTCCGACTCATCGGCCGCACCGCTCCGGCGCCGCAATTCGCTACTGAGGATTCCAACCACGATCGCAATCACAAACAGGATCAACCCCCATTCCTGACCGATTCCGAGGCGGTTGGCCAGCGCGCTGAGACCGACGGCGATCACGATCGCCGCAAAAATCAGGTAATCGAGACCCGGCATAGCGTACCTCCCCTATGGCGTCTGTGCGCCAATATCTTGTTGCACCCTAGCAATGATGGAGGGGATCGTAAATCGAAGGGTTGCGGCGGCAAGCCACTGCCGGTTCAGGTAACGCTAACGATCTTGAAAGTCATGGTCCGGCCGTCCGTCTCCTTGATTGAAACGTACTCGCCGACTCGCAGGCTGTGGGTGTCGAGATGAAAAAAATGCTCGTCGTCGTCTTCGCCGGGTTGGTAGGAAAACGCCCAGGTGCGGTGGCGGGTATGATGGCGTTCGCCGTGCTGGTCGCGGCCTTCGCCTTCCCAGAACCGGCGCACGGTGCATTTGCCTTTTACCGCCGGCCATTCCTCGACATCGAGACGCCCCTCGCCGTCAAGCGGCGCTACGAATTCGTAACCGCGCGACGGGCTGCCCTCGGGAAATTCGGAGTTGCGCGCAAGTTCGAGGCGCACCGTTTTCAGCGCCATGGCGTTACCTTTCAGATCGGACCCTAGTGCGCCATCAGAACCGGAATTCCGGCGTTGGTCAGAACCGCACTGGTGGCGCCGCCGAAGATCAGGTGCCGCAAACGGCTGTGCGTATAGGCGCCCATGATCAGGAGATCTGCGTCCGCCCGGTCCAACTCTTCGAGCAGGGCGGTTCCGACCTTCGAATCCCGCTCCTCGATGTGGGACGCCTCGGCCTCGATCCCGTGGCAGGCGAGATAGACGAGCAAGTCCTCGACCGGCACGCCCGATCGCGCGCCTTCGGGCACCACCAGAACCACCACCTTTTCGGCCTCGGTCAGGAACTGCAAACCGGCGCCGATGGCGCGCGACGCTTCGGCGCTGCCGTTCCAGCCGATTGCCACCGTCTTGCCGAAGTCCGTCACCGCTGTGGGCGGCGCGACCAGCACCGGCCGGCCGGTTTCGAGCAACGCAATTTCGAGGGTCGTGCGCGCGGCGCTGTCCTGGTCGCTGGCGCGTCCGGCAACGATAAGGTCCGAGAGCCGCCCGCGAATGGCGATCAGATCGTCCTCGCGGCCGACGGCATGGCCGAACGATGCGGCGAAGCCGCCAGAGGCGCGATGTTCGGTCACCGGGGCCTGGACGGCGGCGCTGGCAGCCTGGAATTGCTGGCGCGCGCGCGCGATCCGCTCGCTGCCCTCATTCTCGACCGCGGTCATGACGTCCTGAATCATATTGCTTGTCATGCCCTCGGCCATGTAGGCGACGCTGTCGCGCGGATCGAGCGAAACGTGAAAGGCCTCGACGTGGGCATCAAGATGCTTGCCGACCAGAAGCGCCGTCTCCAGCGCCGCAGTCGCGCCTACGATGCCGTTAAGGGGCGTTATGATCAGTCGAATCACCATGGCAACCTCCAGCCTATTCCAGGTTCCGTTCTAGCGCGCCTGCCGGGTCCGCGCAATGTTGAACGATGTGACATATGGGCACAGGATTTGGCGCCGCGCACCAATATTCACCCGATACGCAGCGCCGGCAACGCAGTTTCTGCATCCCGCAGCACCGAAGCCGAATCGCCGGCGACATCCAGTACCGGCCACGAAATCGGGCCCTGATCGGCAGCAAGCTGGCCGCGCAAAACTCCGGTATCGGCATCGGATGCGTCGCCCCGGCGACCGGCGACGCGGTGCATCAGAACGTCCTCCGGCGCTTGCAGCCACAGGCCGTCGAATTGAACGCCGCCCGATCGGGCGGCAGCGGCGATGGCCTCGCGCTCATCGGCGCGCAGGAACACGGCATCGGTGATTACACTTTGGCCGGTCGCGGTGATTTGTGCGGCCTGCGCCAGCATCAATTCGTAAACCTGCTTCGAGACCTGCGCCGTGTAAGCCCCGGGACCCAGCCGTTCGAGCGCGCCGACGCCCATCAGGCGTTTGCGGATCAGGTCGGTGCGCAAATGGACCGCACCCGGCGGACGCCCCAGCGACGGGGCGAGACCTTTTGCCAAGACAGATTTTCCGGTTCCCGATACCCCGCCGACCGCCACCAAGCGGGGCGCTACCGGATGCAGAAACGAAACCGCCTGATCGAGATAGCCTCGGGCCTCGGCGCGCATGGCCTCGGCCACCCCCGGATCGGTCTGGTTTTGGGCCGCAGTCGCGCCGACATGGGCACGCACGGCCGCCCGGCACGACAAAAAACGGCAGCAGCGCGAGCCCGGCAATGTCTCCGGTGTGCCAGAGGTAATCGTTGAACACCCGGTTGGCGTGACGCCTGAGCCCGCGGTGGTTCAGGTCCATCAGCAGAAAGGCGAAGTCGTACCAGACGTCGCAGATGGCGAGACGGTCGTTGAATTCGATAGCATCGAAGATCACCGGGCGCCCGCCGATCAGGCAGATGTTGCGCAGATGCAGATCGCCGTGCAGGTGACGCACGAATCCGTCTTTTCCGCGCCGCTCGAGAAGGTCCACGTTCCGCGTCAGTGCGGCCTCGGAAAGCGCGATCAGATCATCGGCTTGGGCCGGTTCGAAAACGCTGGTCTTGAAGGACTTCACGGCCGCCGAATTGATATTGAGCACGCCCTGCATGGCTTCCGCGCCGCCGAAGTCGTGTCGCGCCTCGGCACGGGAATGAAAATCGGCAATTACTTCGGCCAGGTCGTCCATGTGGGTCAGCGTCAGGGCATGGCGCCCGGCAAGACGATCGAACAGCGTCCCCTGGTCGAACCGGTTCATTGCCACCACCAAATCGACGGGCGTACCGGACCCGTCCAGCGACAGCGCACCGTCCGTGCCCCGCGTCACCGCGATAACAGTGCGATAGACCTGCGGGGCGGTGCGCCGGTTGATCGCGATCTCGGCCTCGCACATTGCGCGGCGGCGCGCGGGCGTCGCGTAGTCCAGGAAGTCGAAGTGAACTGCGCGCTTGAGCTTGTAGGCGCGATCACCGGCCAGGAAAACGATGGCGCCGTGGGTGTCGATGCGTTCGACGGCGGCTCCACAGTGGGTCGCGGGATCGGAAAGGAAGGTTTCGACCTCGGATTGATCTTCGACGATCATCGCGAACGGGGGCCCTTGCCTACTGCGGCACCGATGGTGGACTCAATGGAAGGCCTGCCGCTCTTCCAGAATGCCTTCGGGGTCTTGATGAATGATGACTTCGGAGCCGGGAAAGGCCTCGCGGATGTTGGCCTCAACCTCATCGGCAATTTCGTGCGCATGGACCAGCGATATCTCGGCTGCCAGTTCGAGGTGCAACTGAATGAACGCATCGGTCCCCGATTTGCGCGTGCGCAAATCGTGCAGATCGATCACCTCGGGATGAGCCAGCGCGATGGATTTGATTTGTTCCCGCACCTCGTCCGGAAATTCCCGATCCATGAGGGAATCAAAAGCAACCCGCAATATCCGCCAGGCGCTGTACATGACGACCGCTGAAATCCCGATGGCGAACAGCGGATCAGCGTAGGTCCAGCCCAGACCGGCCGACAGGCCGAGTGCGGCGATCACGCCGCAATTGAGGAATACGTCGCTGCGGTAATGAAGCGAATCTGCGGCGATCGCAATCGAACCGGTCCGCCGCACAACGTGGCGTTGAAACAGAACCAGAAATACGGTGATCACAATCGAAAACACCAATACCGCGATGCCAATGCCACTGTTCTCGATCATTTGCGGGCGGAACAGGCGCTGGACCGATATGAAGATCAGAAACAAGGCCGAGCCCGCGATGAACGCAGACTGACCGAGCCCGGCGAGCGATTCCGCCTTGCCGTGGCCGAACCGGTGTTCGGCATCGGCCGGCTGTAGGGCATGGCGGACGGCAAGGAGATTGACGATCGAGGCCAGCCCGTCGAGGACAGAATCGATCAGTACGCTCAGTATCGCAACCGAATCGGTCAGCCAGAAGGCGGCCAGTTTGACCGCAATTAACGTGAAAGCGACGGAAACCGCAGCATAGGTCGCGGCGCGTAACAGAGGTCCATGCAGGACCGCGCCCTGTCTCGCCGCCGTCGCGGTGCCGGGAATCGCCTTATCGTCCATCGGGTCTTGTTCCGTCGGCTTTAGGGATACAGCCTGCGTACCGTCCAGCCCTCGTCCGCAGCACAATATTCAATGCGCTCGTGCAGGCGGAAATGCTTTTCCTGCCAGAATTCGATGCGCTCGGGCCTAACCCGGTAACCCGACCAGAATGCCGGCCGGGGGATTTCGTCGAACCCGAACCGGGCTGCAGTACGCGCTACTTCCTTTTCGAGATCGAACTGCGTCTTCATGACGCGCGACTGACGCGACGCCCAGGCACCAATCTGGCTGTCGCGGTCGCGGGTGGCAAAATAGGCGTCGGCTTCGTCGTCGGCCACCAATTCGACAGCGCCGTCGATGCGCACCTGGCGGGCCAGACTTTTCCAGTAGAAGCAAAGCGACGCGCGCGGGTTCTGCTCCAGTTCTCGGGCCTTGCGGCTTTCGAGGTTGGAATAGAACACGAAGCCGCGCTCATCGAAGGCCTTGAGCAGCACCATCCGCGACGAGGGCTGCCTGTCGGCATCCGCCGTGGCCAGCGCGCAGGCGTTCGGGTTCACCGGTTCGGCGGCCTCGGCCTCGTCGAACCAGGCCCGAAACAGTGCGATCGGATCGTCCTTGCTGGACATCGTCTTCAACATATTCGAATCGCGGCCGGAAATGGGGGACGGCAACCGTCGGATCAGGCAACCGGAACCGGGGCGGCCGGACGCGCGCCAAAACCGGTGGCGAAAGGCGATTTCGTCGCTCACCCCCGCCGCCATTTCTATATACTAGGGGGCGCCATGAGAGCAATCTCTTGTACAATTTGAGAATCTGGGGGCCAACCGGATGAAACTTTGCGCAAGGAGCAAGACTATGCTGAATCTCAAGTTTCTGACAGCGGCAGCGTTCTCCCTCGCCCTCGCCCTGACGGCATGCGAAGGGGTGGGCGAACGCGAAGTCATCGGAACGATTCTTGGCGGTGCCGCCGGTGCGGTCGCCGGCTCCCAGTTCGGCAAGGGCCAGGGGCAAGTCGCCGCGGCTGCCGCGGGCGCGGTGATCGGAGCCCTGATCGGCGGCGACATCGGGCGCCAACTCGACAAAGTCGACCGCCAGTATATGGAACAGACCGCTCAAGCCTCGCTCGAAAATGATAAAGTCGGTACGACCCGGCAGTGGAACAATCCAGACAGTGGCAACTCCGGCTCGGTGACGCCGACGCGAAGCTACCAGCAAGCCGACGAGACCTATTGCCGTGAATATCAGCAGAGCGTGACCGTGGCCGGCAAATCGAAAGACGCCTATGGAACCGCCTGCCGCCAACCCGACGGCACCTGGCAAATCGTCAACTAGGACGGCGCCTGGGGGCGGCAAATGCAGGATCGGCGGAAATGAATACGCCAAGCATTCGACGCCTGGTGCGAGAGGCAATCCTTCCGCTCTTGATGGCCGGCGTGATCCTGTTTTTGGCCGCCCCCGCGCTTGCCGATTTCGAGACCGGTATGGCGGCATACGATTCGGGCGATTACGTCACCGCCTACAACGAATGGCTGCCGATGGCGCGGCGCGGCGACCCGGCCGCGCAACGGAACATCGGCCACCTCTACCGCTTGGGCCTGGGCATACCTCAGGACTTTAGCGTTGCCGTCAACTGGTACCGTCAGGCCGCCGAAAAAGGGCTGTCGCGAGCGCAGGCTAATCTTGCCATCATGTACTTGCGCGGGCAGGGCGTGGAGGCAGATCCGAAAGAGGCAGTGCGCTGGTTTCACCGTGCAGCCGTGCGCGGGCATGTCATTTCTCAGTTCAACCTGGGTCTTATGTATGAAAAGGGCCTGGGCGTGGAGCGGGACCTGGCGCGGGCGATGGGCTGGTTCCACCTCGCGACCAAGGCCAACCACGTCAAATCGAACGAACTTCTGACCTTTCTTACTGCACAGGGCAAAACCCCGGCGCCGGTTGAGGCATTGCGGCAGGATCCCTTCGGTGCCGGCGATGGGGACGATGCGGGCACCCTGCCGAACACGGCTGAAGAGGGCGCGGAATCGGGCGGCGAGGACACGGGCGGCGCGGAGCGGGTCGCGGCGCTGGCGGCCGAAGAGACCGGCGACGGAGATGAGGCCGGAGCCGATCAAGATCAGGTCGCGGCCCTGCCGCCTCCCGAAGACGAAGAAGTCGACTCCGGCAGCGACGCGGTCGGGGCCGGCCTTCTGGCCTACCAAGAGGAAGACTACGAAGGCGCGCTCTCGATCTGGCT
>PVBE012818390.1_pt1 | contig 10136 bp, 8 predicted proteins | sample 1631181 | NCBI WGS metagenome assembly PVBE01 (sample SAMN08397723, study PRJNA350692) | Marine metagenome, whole genome shotgun sequencing project. | isolation source: water | place: Pacific Ocean | collected 2012-04 | reverse complement strand
TCGTTAAAATCATCTTGAGTTTTACAATCTTTTACCAAATTGTCTAATATTTCTTGTTCTAGTTTCATAGTTTTCTCCATATTATATATTATAATAATTTAAAACTATGACTTATTACACAAACTTTACTACAGACCCAAAACTCGGGACAGACTCTCTTTATTTCCACCTCAAATTTAAAAAATTATCGACATATACAAAAAAATCCTATAAATTGGACATAGTATGGCGCCTTGTTATATTATTGATAATAACCCAGTTGGGTAACATGGTCGTTCTTTACAATACGATATTAGAATAATATTACCGTAAAATATCTTATGAATATAACATCCACTTTTAAAAAAATCAGCCAGTTTGAGTTACATGTAATAACTTATGTTGTTGCATTCAATTCCTTATTAATGTTTCTTTTTAACGGTAATTCTATTTTAGGGTATGCAACCACAAACTTTGTTGAATTAGGTGTTTTTAGAACTCTTTTAGATCTTGTTGTTGATTACCTGGTTATTGTATCTATCTTTTCAACTCTTCTTTTAATAATATATACTTTCCTTGGAAAATATTTATTGAATCTTGCCATTATTGTGCTAACAATGTTGGCATCAACCATAGCTTATTACCATTACACGCTTGGCGTTGTCATGAATGCTAATATAGTGGATGGTGCACTCAATTCACCTGCTGCGTTATCATGGGAAATCGTGCCGTTCGATGTTATTTTCCTGAATGTAGCGATTATTATATTATGTTGCTTCTTAATGACAATTATAACTATAAAGAAACTACCTTTAAAAAATTTACTTAAATCATTAATCGTATATCTCATATTAGTATCATCAATTGGGTCAGCTATATTTTTTGGTTACATAGAAACAAGAGGCGTCGGCACAACCCGCAATCAAAGATTACCCGCCCTTTTTGCTGCCAATATTCCTGCTAATTTATTTTTCTCATATTATAAACATGACAAACAATACAAATTTTTACGTAGCCTTGACTATGACTTGAAAAACTTTCATAAATTTTCCATAGCAAAAATAAATAATGATCTAAAAGTGATTGTTGTAATAGGTGAAGCGGCTCGTGCTGATAAATTCTCATTAAATGGATATCAACGTAATACTAACCCCAAATTAAGTAAAATACCTAACCTGCATAGCTTCAAAAATGCTCGCTCAATTAGTACGCACACCACATCTAGTATGTATGGAATAATGAACAACATACCCGATGGTAAAAAAACCTTAACTTTAGTCGTTGTATTAAAATCTCTTGGTTTTGATACATCTGTTTATAGCTTAAAACCATATCGTAAAATTTATGAATCATGGCAGTTTGATGAAATTATTACTAAATATGATTTCTTAGCAAAATCTAATAGTTATGCCATGCACGATGATATTCTTTTGCAGCAATTACAAACTGATTACTCACAACTTGATAAATCAAAACCAAAGCTATACGTTTTACATCAAATGGGGAGTCACGCTGTTTATAAAGATAGGTATCCCAAAAAATTTGAAAAATTCACACCAATTTGCGGCAAAAACAAATTAAATGAATGTGATCTTAAGCATTTGACAAATGAATATGACAATACGATTTTATATACCGATCACATATTGGCAGAGATAATATCTTTATTTAAAAATGATAACGCCATCTTATTTTATATATCTGATCATGGGGAATCTTTAGGTGAAAATGGGATTTTTACCCATGCAATGCCAAATGAAACAGCACCAAAAGAGCAATTTGAAATTCCTTGGATTGTCTGGGGCTCAGACAAATTTGTAAAAAACAATGTTGCTGCATTTAAGCATATTCAACAAAACATTAACACACACATCAAACACAGAAACTTCATTCACTCAGTACTGCATTGCTCATCTATCAGCAATAAATACTACTATATTGATGTAAATTCTAGCATTTGTAATGTAAAACTAGTAAATAAATAATTTTATTGCAAACTAGAGAGCCATTCACTAATTTTTTCAAAAGGTTTAACAGTCTCATCCAGCAAAGTAATATCTTGCCAACTTCTCAGCCAAGTCAGTTGTCTTTTAGCAAGTTGCCTGGTTGCTACAATTACCTTTTCTTGCATCTCATCCAAAGTTAATTGGTTATCAAAATATTGCCAAACCTGTCTATACCCTACCGATCGAATAGATGGCAATTCAATATTTAGATCTCCTCTGTTATATAACATTTTGACTTCTTCTACTAAGCCTAGTTTTAACATTAACTCAAACCTGGCACCAATAGCTGCATGTAATGCTTTTCTATCTTGTGGGAATAGTCCAAAGCAATGTATATCAAAAGTATATTCAGGTTTTATAGTCTCAAACTCGCTAATAGGTTTTTTGGCACTATAATATACCTCCAATGCTCGAGATATTCTTTGGCCATCTGTGGGTTTGATTGAATGATAACTTTTTTGATCGATACTTTTTAATCTAGAATGCATATTCATCCATCCTTCTTTTTTTGCATCATTTAAAATTTCTTCTCTGATAGCTGGGTTTGCTTCAGGTAAATTAGCCATCCCATTTATCAATGCATTAAAATACATCATAGTGCCGCCCACTAAAAGTGGCGTGCGTTTGTTAGCAAGACTCTGATTGATTTCCAGGTTTGCGTCTTTGATAAAATCACCGGCAGAATAAGCATCCAGCGGATCACGAATATCAATTAACTTATGGGGATATTGTTTTAATTCCTGCTGTGTTGGTTTATTGGTTCCAATATCCATGCCTCGATAAACCATAGCAGAATCAACACTAATAATATCACAAGGAAAGTGATTAACCAGTTCATATGCAAGATTGGTTTTGCCGCTAGCCGTTGGCCCTAATAAACAAATTATAAATGGTTTATTTGAATTTGGTTGCATAGACTATAGAAATTCATTCAGTTGTGACAAAGAAAAACAACGCCATATTGCTTTCCCTCTATAACTTGTATGAGGGCAGCCACTTTTTTCTAATTGGCGTAACTTATCATTTAACACTTCATTGTCAAAAGCAGTTAAATTAAAATCAAGTTGATCTGCAATTGCATTGACAAAATTAATTCGCATCCCATCTTTATTTATTTCTTGCTGTAAATCTTTTGAAAACATTGACTCTATTAATTGTTTTAAATTATAGTTTTTCAAAAAATCTCCAGCTCTTCTAATAACAAACGTACATTCTCCAAGACCATCTATAACAATACCTAAGTCTTTTAATAGATCTAAATGGGGAATAAGCACTGTAGAAACAGCTTCAGAAAATATAATGGTTTCTGGGATGATTAATGTTTTTATTCTATCCAAAGGGATTGGTTTTAAAAGTGTTTGATATAAAAGCTGCAGTTGTAACTCTTTTATAGAAACAAGCACCAAACCAGATTCATTTTCAGCTAATAAGTATTTATTTTTAAAAGGGGTTATTATAGTGCCAAGCGGCAACACTTTAGCTGGAGCAATTTCATAACCACGACTTTGTACAAACTCACCTCTAGTTTGGGAAAATTCATTGACGTTATCATTAAAGTTATTGGTTTGATTATTAGACGCAATATATTCAAAACCAGGAGTACTTTGTTGGGTTTTGTTCGCCAAAACCTTAGATAAAGCACTTACAATAAAATCATGAATGTATCTACTTTCTTGGAATCTCACTTCATGTTTTGTTGGGTGCACATTAACATCTACAACGCCAGGATCAACAGTAAGATACAAAACGTAGGCCGGTTGAAAATTATCTCCCAAGCTCTCACCAAAAGCTTGGCGAATAGCATGCCCAATTAGTTTATCTCGTATTATTCTGCCGTTTAAATAAAAAAACTGCCAGTCAGATTGTCTCCTTTCTAATTCTGGCATACATATCCATCCCGATAATAAAATACCACTAGCTTCAAGCTCAGCCCAAACAGCATGAGTTAAAAATGCTCTGCCAAACACTTTTTCTAATCTTTTTTCTTTTTGAACCCTATTGGTTGCAGGAGACAAAGAATAAGTCTGTCTTGATTGGTAATGAACATTAAACCTAGTATCAAAGCTACTTAAAATTATTTTTTTGATAATATTATCGATATGGAATAATTCTGTTTTTTTGCTTTTTAAAAATTTTCTCCTAACAGGTACTGTATAAAATAAATCATCCACTTCAATAGTGGTGCCGAGATCATGAGCGGCCTCAGACGAGTTTACAATGTCTCCTCCATTAACCAAAATAGAATAAGCAAATGATGCATCAGCCCTTCTTGAAATTATTTGCATTTTAGATATTGAGCCAATACTAGCAAGAGCTTCACCTCTAAATCCTAAACTATCAATGCAACTAAGATCATTAGCATGGGTGATTTTACTAGTCGCATGAGTTGAAAGGGCTAATCCAAGATCATCTTTATGGATCCCATGACTATTATCGGTGATTTTAATCTTCCCAAGCCCGCCTTCATGGATCTCAATCCTAATATGAGTAGCTCCTGCATCAATACAATTTTCTAATAACTCTTTTACCACAGAAGCTGGCCTCTCTACGATCTCTCCTGCTGCTATTTGGCTGGAAATACTGTTACTGAGTTGCTGTATTCTTTTCATGGAGATCTTAATCGTTGATTGGTAAGCTTTTATGATTATACCATATTGTTATTGCCACATTTACAAAATATCTTTCTTAAATAAGCAGTAATTTAAGCTGAATTGTTTAATAAAGTATCTGTTTTACTCAAAAAGGGTAAATTTTTCAAATTGCTCTGTATTCAATTGCCCAGTAACTAAATTACCTTGACGGGTTTTACCTTCGATAATCAGTTCTCTTCCCTCAGCTTGTTGCTTAAACTCTATAATCAGATCAGCTGGAGGGAAATATCCTGTACCATTTTGGGGCCATTCGATGAAAGTTATTGTTGTAGTAGTTATATTCTCCAATATACCTGTGTATTCTAATTCCTGTGGATCAGACACCCGATACAGATCAATATGTAAAATATCGTAACCACTACAATGGTATGTTTCCATCAGGGTAAAAGTAGGGCTAGTAATTTTACCTAATACTCCATTCGCTCTTACAATAGATTGTACCAAAGTCGTTTTACCCATTCCCAAAGCACCTTGCAAGTTACAATTGAGTGGATAATCTAAAATAGTAGCAAATTTTTCCCCAAACTCAATTGTTGCTTGTTCTGAAGGTAAGTATAACTTCACCATATTTACACTAATACTCTTTTTTTATTTTGGGTTAACCAATTTTCTAATATGTGGCATTAAATCCATGGCTAATAATCCTCTTTGATGGCTAGCAGCAGCCATATCACCAGCCAGAGCATGAATTAATACTCCTAGTTTTGTGCTAATTAAATTATCTAAACCATTTACAGCAATACCAGCAATTATGCCACTTAATACATCTCCCATTCCAGCACTTGCCATACCTGGGTTACCATTAGTACAAATATAATAAGGCGAATCAACAGTGCAGACAATACTACCTGCTCCTTTTAATACAACACAACCGCCATACTCATTAGCAATAGAGCGAGCAGCATGATACCTATCTTGTGAAATTGCATTATTACTGATATTTAACAAATCAGCAGCCTCCCCTGGATGAGGAGTTAAAATCCAATTATTATTCTTTTTTTGATCTTTAGCCAAAAGCCGTAAACCCCCTGCATCCAATATTATAGTACCAGTGAAATCCAATCCATCCCACATCATATTAGACCAAGAAGAATCTCTCATACCTGGACCAAATACAACAACATCATTTGAAGCTAATAAAGGTTGCAATTCATCTACCTTTGCAACTGGCATTACGATAGTTTCCGGACGATCATTAGTAATTTGCATTGCATGAGATGGATGAGTTGCTACAGTCACTTTTCCAGCACCAGCACGAAGTGCACCAGATGCCGCCATAATAACAGCCCCTGCCATACCTTCATCACCGCCAATTATTAAAACATTCCCAAAAGTACCCTTATGAGAATCTCGAACTCTAGGCAATAATTTCTTTTTAATTTCAACGGATGAAATTATCTGTCCAACTGCTGCTACATTTTGATACAAACTTAACGGTACATCTAAAGAAGCGACAGATACTAAGCCGCAATAGTTTAATCCCTTACCAGTAACTAAACCTAATTTATTAGCTATAAATGTAATGGTCACATCCCCTTTAACGGCAATGCCTAAAATATTACCGGTATTAGAATCCACCCCAGAAGGCACATCCACACAGATTGTATAAGCTTGAAGTAAGTTAATAGCTTTAACAGCATCAGCGATAACGCCACTAACATCTCTTGTTATACCAATACCAAGCAGTGCGTCAATACAAACATCTGCCGTATATTCTTTTTCATTTGAAAACTTTGCAATTGAAACACCAACATTCTGGCATTTTTTATAAGCATTGAGTGCTGGCTCTGGTAACTCATTGGGATCATGAGTAAAATAAACTTGAACATTTAATCCAGCCAATTTGGCAAGTCGTGCCGTGACATAACCATCACCCCCATTATTGCCAGGACCACAAAAAACAATAACTGATTTGTTATTATCTAATTGAGACAAATGATCAAAAATAGCTTTTCCAGCCTTTTCCATCAAACGATCAATACCTTCATCCAATAATGCTAAGTTTTCTATCTCTCGAATGGATTTTGTATCAAAACAACGCTCAAAAAGCACTATTACATCCCTAGGTCAACGTTGAGTTTATAAAAAAATGTTTTTTATAATATTGCAACTCTTCAATTGAATCTTTAATGTCACTAAGCGCTAAATGCTGGGATGTTTTATTATACCCTCTTGCAATCCCCGGTTGCCAACGTTTAGCTAATTCTTTAATTGAGCTGACATCGATCTGGCGATAATGGAAAAATTTCTCAAGTTTTGGCATATAATTTGCTAAAAATCTTCTATCTTGACTAATGGTATTACCACACATCGGGGAGCTACCCTTTTTGACATGTTTCTCTAAAAACTTTATTGTATCTATCTCAGCCATTTCATCGGTTATTTCACTACTCTGAACTTTTGCAAGTAATCCTGAATCCGTATGATGCCTTGTATTCCAAGAATCCATACCATCCAATAAAGCCTGCGCTTGATTAACTACCAAAGAAGGACCCTCAGCAATAATGTCTAATTCATCCGTTGTCACAATTGTAGCTATTTCTATTATCCGATCTGCATTAGGATCAAGCCCTGTCATTTCTAAATCAATCCAGATAAGAGTCGGTGCTTGTTTGGCCATAATAAATCTTCTTTTGCTAATAACTTCAATGTATTCAGTCTACCTTACTCTAGATCTTCTTTCAAAAGGTTTAATAGGACATGATAAATTAACTAAAAATTGTTAATTACTCCTCCAATTAAACTGAAAATCTAACATTTTGTCGGTTATTTTTTAAGAAGCCGATATTTATGATATGTTCTACTTAATTAAAATTTATTGAGAATGTTTGTGCATTGCCACAATATGCGGATCTAGATTATCTCGCACATTTTGGATAACCGGATCCCATATTCTATCACTTGATTGGCGAAATATTTTCATTGTTGGATACCAAGCATTTTTTTCTCCTTGAAGCCCCCAACGCCAATCTGGAATAAATCGATTGAACATCCATACTGGTTTACCAAGAGCTCCTGCTAAATGTACAACAGCAGTATCAACGCAAATAACTAAATCCAAGTGAGCCATTGCACCAGCAGTTTCAGCAAAATCTGAAAGATTGCTTTCAAGATTAATAATCTTGTGCTCTAAACCAAGTTGCTTTATTTCATCTCCACCGCCAATTTGTAAACTATACCATTGTGCTTGCTCTTGCCCAAACAATGGTTGCATTTGAGCTAATTTCATAGAACGCTGTTTATCATATTGGAATTTTTCTCCTCCAAACCAAACAACCCCTATTTTAAATTTTGATGATTTAATAATATCCCCCCATTTACTGACTATAGAGTCATCCACTTTTAAGTAAGGTGTTTTATTTGGCACATTGTCTACCTTTATTCCTAGTCTATATGGCAAACTCATTATAGGACTAATAAAATTACATTTAAGAGCTTCAAAAGTATCGCTCACACTGATGTCTGGAAAAGACATTTTCATCAATTTATGCAAAGAGTCTGATGCTGACAAATGAACCTTAGCACCTTTTGATAATAACTGTGATATATATCTGCTCGCGAAAATTGTATCACCAAGTCCTTGCTCTGCAATCAATAATACTTTTTTATCTTTTACAGGCTCACCTCTCCATTTCGCTTTAGGATGTTTTTGTAATAATTTATATAACCTATGATTATCCTTAAGTAAAAGCCTTGATTCGTAATTTATCAAGCCATGTTCAAAATCCCCCGACATAAGTTGCATCATCGCATAACTCAATTTATCTAATGAGTTAGCATCATCCATTTTCAGTGCTTTTTCAAAAAACGTTATTGCTTCAGTTAATTTATGATGCTCGTATAAAATAACGGCCATGTTTTTTGCGTTTTTATAACTTTTATTATTTAAACGCCACGCCTTAAGGAAAAATTTGTTTGCATCTTCAAATTCATTAGCTGCATGAGCTATGCATCCCAAAAACATATATACAGCTTCAGAATTTAAATTTAATTCCTTTGCTCTTTCGAAGTGTTTTTTTGCCAGAGAATGATTGCCATAGCAAAACATAGCCTGCCCTAAAAAAAGCAGTGCCTCAAAACAATCATCTACTTTTGAAATAACCAATTCTAATTTTTTAATAGCCTTATCCCATTGCTCTGCTTTTAAAAATGATGATCCTTGTAAAGTTAACATCCTCAATATTGCATGAGACTCAAGATCAGCTTTAGCATATTTTCTTCTTGGAACATCCATCTCATTAACTAGCTGCTCACTATTAATGAGACGATTGATAATTTTCCCCCATAATTCCATATGATTCTTATCATCTGCTTTGCTTTGTTCTAGGGTATTAATAAAATTTTGAATATTGGCCATTTGTGAGCCGCTAACTTTAAATTCCTCATAAAGAAAACCCAATCCCATCACATTTGAGTCCCCTGGATGCATTTCTTTTAACTTATCAACAAGAATAGCAACATTACCCCAATGATTATTAAGCATTAGTCTGAGGATGGCAGGAATGGATTTGGATAAATCTTTAAGATCGAGTTGTACGGTTTTTTGTTTTATTTTTTGCATACTTAAGTATAGAATGCTTTGAATATAGCGCCAGTATATTCTATGGATGTATAAATTTTAACTAAACCTTCTAGAATAAATGCTTAGTTTCATTGCAATAGCAATCTAAGACAAACTATCTACTACCAAATAAGACTACATATATTAATTAATCTGTAGGATGGCTTCGCTTCCATGACACCAAACACATACCCATTAGGTTAAATGTATATAATTTATGTGATATTCCATATTTATTAATTATTTTAGCGGATCGATTAGCCCGCGAAATATCGTACCCTTTACTTAAGAGCATATCAACTACAGATAGAATTTCTGCTTGTATACTCTCATCAAGTAATTTCCGAAATCAACTAAGAACTCATGGATCATTTCGGTGGTTCGATAAAAATTCTCCGGTTATTCTAAATACCTCATCTTGACTCTTGGCACACAAACATTTCTTAAACACCGTAGAGTAGTAGTCACTCGGCACATAATGATCGTCCATAACCATGGGCATTGCCTTAGCTAATGCAATAGTCGATAATACCATTATGATGCTCAATGTTAGAAAATATTTTCTCATAGCTATTCCATACATCCATATAATATGCTTCAATTAACTTGCCTGTTCAAAAAGCCACCTATCATTCCTCTTATCATGAAAGCTTAGATAAAACACAATGTTACAATCGAATTTTGTTAATTGCCTAATAATTACGTATAAATTAATTCATCCAATTCCACAAGTGATTGAAAACGTTATTTAACAAGTTTAAAATATTTTGTACAAAAGTACACCATTTATACCTTATATGTGATAGGATAACAACATGAAACGCGATGAAAAGACTAAACCTGGATACTGTAAGCTCGGACTCGATGTGATTGAGGCCGAAATTAAAGCAATTTCTGGGCTTAAACAACAAATCGATACTAATTTCCACAAAGCTTGTG
>PVBE010515319.1_pt1 | contig 10136 bp, 8 predicted proteins | sample 1631181 | NCBI WGS metagenome assembly PVBE01 (sample SAMN08397723, study PRJNA350692) | Marine metagenome, whole genome shotgun sequencing project. | isolation source: water | place: Pacific Ocean | collected 2012-04 | reverse complement strand
CGATCTTTTCGTTGACCAGTGTGACGCCGTCGAGTGCTGAAATCCGCTTAGCCAGGAGCTGCGCATTTTCGTGATCTTCCGCCAGACGATCCACGTGATGTTTCAATGCCCAACTGCCGGCCGCCGCTACTACGCCGGCCTGGCGCATCGCACCACCGATTCTGTGTTTCCATCGCCAGGCCTCATGAATAAAATCCCGACTTCCCGACAAGACAGCGCCGACAGGACACCCGAGACCTTTGCTGAGATCGAGCCAGACTGAATCTACGGTTGCAGAAAATTTGGCGGCTGAAACGCCGGCCGCCACCACCGCATTCATCAGTCGGGCGCCATCCATGTGAAGACTGAGATTGTGATCACGAGCAACCCTCGAAACCGCCTCCAGTTGTTTTAACGGCCAGACCGCACCCCCGCCGAGATTTGATGTTTGCTCAATAACGACCAGGCGAGATCGTGGCGCGTGAAGCGATCCGCCCCTGATCGCACCTTGAACATCATCTGGTCCGAAAATACCGTTGTGACCCTCCAGTGGATAAATCATGGATCTTGCCAAAGATGCCGGCCCGCCTGCTTCGAAATTAATGATGTGGGCAGAGCGATCAGCAATGATTTCATCGCCCGCGGTGCAGTGGATTGCGAGGGCAATTTGATTACACATGGTTCCTGAGGGCATAAAGACGGCGTCTTCCTTGCCCAGAAGTTCAGCGACCTCTTCGCATAGCCGGTTGACGCTTGGATCAAGCCGGTGCTGTTCGTCCCCCATTTCCGCGTGAGCCATTATCTGACGCATGTCAGGGGTTGGTTGTGACTGCGTATCGCTGTAGAGATTGATTCTGATTGGTTCCATACGAAAAGTTTTGCCCTTCCTTTGCTGCGGAATCTCGTTCACGTCCGCTTTACGACAGCCTTATCTCGACAGGAGTTACCCATTATGAAACTTCTGATGTAAAAGATTCGAACGTCTAGATGATTCAAGTCATAAACCACATAGTATCTCGCAGATATGATCAATATTTCCAGTCACTGACTTGTCCTTAGGGTAGGCTGCTTATGTATATGATTCATCTGGAAGAGATTCAAAATAGAGCCGTAGATAGTGTTTACACTTACAGCACCCAGTTCAGCCGCAACCGACAACGTAACCAGGTGAGCCGGGTACCTTGCGATGGAGTGGTTTGCCCGCGTTGTCCGGTGAGTTATTCATGTGCCGCTTCTCGCGCGGGATTGGAAAAACCAATAATTCCGTGGCCGGCGATGACATTGCTGATCCTGGCGGCGCTAGCGTTATTGATGAAGTTGGTATGACCGTTAAATTGTGTTGACACAGTTCGAGATTCAGCCAGCAGATCCCGGTCGATTGCCTCGAAAGCCCCGCTAGCTGCCTTTGCAGGCGGCAATGATCGCAGTTACTGTTATGGGTGTGGCGACGGTGAACTTCGACCTCTTTCTGGTAAGTCGTTAGAATCTTGTATCCGAGCGCTGAGCGTTTTGGAATGGGTTTCAGACCGGAGAGAGTCATGGATTTTGAAGAAGACACGCACCATTTTGATGCGGCCGCTGAGCGTATGATCGAGCTTGGAAACCAGCTGCTGGAGCAGGACGTTGACTCGGACAGTTGGGAAGTTGCCTCTGGTCTTTTGGCAGGCGCGGTTCAGTTCTGGCTGTACGCACATCAGCCCTGCGGGGATCTTGGCTGCGAGTCCTGTGGTGAGATTGATACTGCGGAGAAGCGTCTGCAGCGGCTGACCGAACAGGTTCGCCAGTCGGCGATGGAGAGTGATTACTACCACACCCCTTTTGACGCGAACGCGGGTTCTGCCTGAGGGTGTCAGGCAGCGAGCCGCCTTTCCCCCGCGGCAAAATGCGCCACGTCCGGAAAGAAGAGCTCAAAGCTTTCTTCGAGTTTCACGTATCGCCTTAGCAACACAGCGCCCGCTTTTTCCATCCCCGAATCGAAACGGGCTCGCTTGGCCATTTGCGAGAGCGTTTGGCTGATACCCTCCATCGAACGGTAGTGCAAAAGCGTGTCAGTGGTGCTCAGATATTCGAAGTATCTTCTGGATCGCTCTGGGCAAGTATCGATACGCCCGGCCAGTATCTGATGGACCCAGCGGAGGTAATCCTCCAGCGGCCGTGCATCGAAACGCTCCCATTCCCGCGCAAGAAAATGATCAAGAAAGACGTCGGCTACGACAGAGCAATAACGGCCGAAGTCCTCCCGCATCAGTGCGCAGATTTGCCGAAAGACCGGGTGTTTATCGGTAAAGCGATCGATCTTGCGGTGAAGCATGACACCCGCTTGAACGCGTTCATCAAGTTGTGAGAACTCGTCACCGCGTACTGAGTCACCGATAAAATTTCCCAGGATCAACTCAGGATCGTCCCCGGATAGATGCAGATGCGCGAGGGTGTTCATACACCCTCTGTTGGGCCGGAGTCCGCCAGCGTTTTGAAGAAATCGTGCATATCGGCAGGCGCGTTAAAGAGCTTATCGGGGTTGTGATTTTGCAGTAGCTCACCGGACTGCCACCCCCAGCTGACTGCGATACTGTTTACGCCGCCGGCGTGTGCTGCCTCGATGTCGCTGATGGAGTCGCCCACCATCCATGCGCGGTCTGGCTGGACAGCGTACTGGGTCAGGGCTTCACGGATGTGATCCGCCTTGGTGCCGGGTCGATCACTGCCAAAATAGGTATCAATACAGTCCTGCAGTCCTTCGTGGGCAAGGCGGGTTCGTACGACGTCAGCGTGATTGGCTGTCACCACACACAGGGTGTGGCGCATACAAAGATCCTGCAGCATGGCCTTGATTCCCGAAAAGAGCGGGATGCGCGATGTCCCGTTCTGCAGTGTGTCAAAGAGAAAACGACCGTATTCCCGGTGGCGTGACTCTGGAATTCCGCAGATCTTGGCCAACATGGTGAAGGTTGCGGGATTAAGCCGGTCAAAGTCGGACAGATCAAGATTAAAGGGAATTTCGTGGGTGTAACAGAAGACAGCCGTTTCATCGAGCACCGGTTGAGCGGAGTCCACGATGACCCCGTCGTAGTCCAGCAGAATAAGTGCGCCCCTGTCGTCAGGTTTCATCTAAAAGGGGAGGTTAATTCGGCGCGGTGGGTAGGGCATTGATATCACCCACCCGGATAAGGGCATCGACCGCAATCGAGCCGTGTTCAGTAACCCATAGCGGGTTGATATCCATTTCGATCAGCGTGTGTGCAAGGTCCAGGGCCATGGTGCTTACGCTCATTAGGGTATCTACCAGTCCATCAACATCCGCTTTGGGACGACCGCGATAGCCCTGTAGTAGCGGCATTACCCTGAGTTTAGAAAGTGCTTCGAATAGATCTGCTGGCTGGGCGGGCAGCAGCACGGTGGCCGTGTCCGCCATCAGTTCGACCAATGTACCGCCTCCGGCAACCGTCATCACCAAACCGAACTGCGGATCATTCTGAACACCAATCAGAAGTTCTGCGATGAGGCCATCGGCCATCTGCTCGATCAGGATCCGGTCCTCAGCAGGGTGACCCAGTGCTTTGGAGCCAAGTGATAATACCTCCTGAGCAATCCCATCGATGTTATCGGTATCGCAAAGGTTGAGACGCACAATGCCGTGATCGCTTTTATGGGGCAGGGCGCTGTTCACGAGTTTCAGTGCCACCGGAAACCCTATACGCCGGGCCGTCTCTGCAACATCGTGGGCGGGGCAAACCTCGCCCTGCGGGATTCGTACTTGGTGAGCTGAGAGAAGTTGCTTGCCTTGCCATTCATCCAGCAGAGCAGATGGGTCGCGCTGGACTGGATGGCAAGCCGGAATAAAGCGGTCACCGCCGCGCTTTCTTTTATCCAGTGCTTCGCCGAATACCGCGGCGGCGCGGATCGCCGCTGTCGCTTCACCGATTCCTTGCAACGGGGCCACGCCGCTTTCAATTAGTGTGCGTTGGGTATCAGCATCAAGGTTCTCGGGCAGGCTGGAGCAAACTGCAGCGGGGATCGACGCGTTTGCTGTTGCGCGCACGAATGCACGGGCGTCGGCCTGGTAGTAGGGCCGATCTTCGCCAAGATCGAGTGGCGGGTAATCCTGCACCAGCAGTGCCGCGTGATAGCCCGGCGCCAGGGCCGCAGAAAAGACTTTCTCCAGGACGTCTTCATGGCCCCACAGCGGTGTGGTGTAGTCGAGCGGATTACCCACCGTCGCAATTTCCGGGAGCCACTGACGAAGATTTCGTTCGGTGACTTTATCGGGAGGGTCAAAAACTAGTCCTTCCTGTTCGGCGCAGTCGGCCAGCATGGCGACGTCACCTCCGGAGCAAGTAAAGGCAGCGACTCGGCGGCCCTGTGGCGCCCCCGCAGTGGTCAACATCTGCAGTGTTTCGAGCAGCAGGCTTGGGCTGGAAACCCGGGCCACACCGATCCGGTCGAACAGCGACTGGTAGAACGCATCCTGACCTGTAAGGGATCCCGTATGGGTGAGCGCGGTTTGCGCCGCGAGAGCCGATCGTCCTGCCTTGAGTGCCACGATGGGGACGCCTCGGTCGAGCGCCCGTCCTGCGGCTTCGGCAAAGCGTGGAATATCTCTCAGCGTCTCAATGTAAAGACCAAAGCCGGTAACGGCAGGATCGTCGACAAGATAATCGAGATAGTCCTCGACGCCTAGAACAGACTGGTTGCCCGCCCCGATTACGTAGGAGAACTGCACCGACCGACGGTTGGTCAGCAGGTATCCTGAAAGCATGCCTGACTGGGAGATTACGGCCGGACCGCGGTCGACCGGTTTTCCACCATGACTGAAGGGCCAGAGGTGCGCGCCCGTGATGTAGTTAAGCAGGCCGAAGACGTTGGGTCCCGCGAGCGCCATATCACCGCAGGCGGTAATGAGTTCGCGTTCAAGGTCAGCACCGTCATCGCCCAGTTCACCAAATCCTGCGGAGTAGCAGACAATTCCGCCCGCACCTTTTTCCCTTAGTTCGGCGACGACTGCCGGAACTCCCTGCCGGGGAACGGCCAGGAAAACCGCATCCGGGGGTTCGGGCAATTCCTCAACACTGGTGTAACTCGGTATCGTACCGAAACGCTTGGGTTGGGGATTAAGCCCCCAGATTTCACCGCGAAAATTGCCTGCCGCGCACTGCCCCGCAGCAAAAACTGCCGATTCCCCACCAATAAAAACGACGTGGCGGGGCGCAAGCAGTCGCCGCAGGTTAGCGCGCTGGGCTGCGTTCACGCGCCCAGGGGTCTCAACAGTGATCGACTGATGATGTGCCGCTGAATTTCCGAAGTACCCTCCCAGATGCGTTCAAGCCGTGCATCCCGCCACAGCCGTTCGATCGGGAGATCCTCCATCAGACCCATCCCGCCATGAATTTGTACTGCGTGATCGGCCAGTCGATGCAGCATTTCTGAGGCAAACAGTTTGCACATTGCGGCATCGGTTGGTGTCATCCCCCCAGCATCGGCCTTGCGGGCTGCATGTATGACCAGAAGGTCCGCGGCTTGAAGTTCGGTCGCCATGTCGGCGAGTTTGAAGGAAGTCCCCTGGAACTTTCCAATCGGCTGGTCGAACTGTTTTCGGTTCGCAGCCCAGTCCAGAGATAGCTCAAGGAGCCGTTCAGCCCGCCCACAGCAGCCGGCACCGACCCATACCCGGCCCATCTTGATCCATTTGTCGGCCAGCATCAATCCTTCGCCTTCGTCGCCCAGCATCTGTGCGTCACTGACACGGCAGTCATTAAAAGAGAGCACAAAGTTGAGATAGGCACGCTGACTGACACACCGGGGTCCCCGCGTGATCTCAAACCCCGGATGTCCCTGGTCCACCAGAAAAGCGCTGACCCGTTTGCGCGGGCCGCGGGGCGTGTCGTCGGTTCCGGTAGCAGCAAAAACAATAGCGAAGTCAGGCTCGACATGACTGCTGACAAAATGTTTTGAACCGTTAATGATCCAGTCGCTGCCGTCGCGTTTGGCTCGGGTTGCCATGGACATGATGTCTGAGCCCGCGCCGGGTTCGGTAATCGCGAAGCATTCGACTTTTTCACCCGTCACGCAGGGAAAAAGATATCGCGATTTTTGTTCATCGTTACACGCCATCAGCAATTCTGTCGGCCGCCAGGCAAATCCGTGCAACGCATGGGAGACTTTGCCAAATTCACGTTCCATGATGGCCAGACTGGTGTAGTCCAGGCCGCCACCACCAACGGATTCCGGCAGGTTCGCTGCGTAAAAGCCCATCTCGATGGCTTTGCGCTTGATCCTGTCACCCTGCTCGGCGCTGACCTCTCCGGCACGTTCCACTTCAAGTTCGAGCGGAAGCAATTCCTCGGAAACGAAGGACTGAACGGAGTCGGCCAGCATCCGTTGTTCACTGCTTAATTCGATATCCATAGCTCTCCCGGGAGCAGGGTCCCAATGTGGCCGCAAGGTAGGCGTGTCCTCGCGGTGCACGGCGTATAAAGACGGCCTCAGATAATATTGCTTTGTGCGGGTTATTGCCATAATCTGCGCCGCGTAACTCACATCCTGTGGAAAACAGGAAATCGGGGCTGAAAGTGCAATGGAAGATCGAACGAACGAGCTCAATATAAGCCGCCAGGGCGGTGTGCTGGAAATTCAATTGAACCGCCCGAAAGTCAACGCTATCGACTTTGATCTGAGCCGCAGGATTAATGAAGCCGTGGTCATGCTGCGGGATGATCCTGAACTCCGTGTAGGGTTGGTGACCGCTACCGGCGAAAAAATCTTTTCTGCGGGGTGGGACCTGAAGGCGCTTGATAGCGGTGAACAGCAACTCGACAACTGGTGGGAAGCGGATGTCGACCTGCCGGGTGGTTTTGCGGGGTTGACCGAGATGTGGCATCTCAACAAGCCGGTGATTGCTGCTGTCAACGGACATGCTATTGGTGGGGGTTTTGAATTGGTAATGTCCTGTGATCTCGTGATCGCCGCGGATCATGTTTTCTTCCAACTGCCCGAGATGCCGTTGGGCATCGTTCCGGACGCTGGGGCTATTCAGAGACTTCCCCGGCGGGTACCTTATAACGTCGCGCTGGAGATGTTATGGCTGGGCCGCAAGATGGGCGCTGAAGAAGCGATGCGTCACGGCTTGATCAATGCGGTGGTCCCGTCAGCCGACCTGATGACAACGGCACGACAGTGGGCTCAGCAGATTGCGGATTCTGCACCCCTTGCGGTGCAGACCATCAAGGAAGTGCTGCGCGCGATTGAGGGGGATACGATTGAGAGCGCGTTCCAGACCATGCGGACTGGAGATCTGCCGAACTATCGGAAGATGCTGCGCTCCGAAGATGCCAAAGAGGGAGTGCGGGCATTTGTGGAAAAACGTAAGCCGGTTTTCAAAGGCGAATAGCGGCTTCGAAACGAGAGGAATAAAGAGCGTATGACAGAGCAGAGAATAAGAAAGGTTGCGCTGGTGGGCGGGGGTGTCATTGGCGGTGGTTGGGCTACACGATGTCTTGCAAACGGCCTCGAGGTCGTTCTGGCTGACCCCAGAGCCGAGTCTCGGGATTACGTTGAGAAGATGGTGGCGGATGCCTGGCCAGTACTGGAAGATGCCGGTTTTGTGACCGGGGAAAAAGGTCAGCTGTATTTCGCTAGTGACATCGCCGAGGCTGTCAGTGATGCCGATTTTGTTCAGGAAAATGTACCTGAGCGCGAAGAGCTCAAGATTGCTGTTCACGAAGAGATCAGCCAGCATGCACGTGCTGATGTTGTGATTGCGTCCAGTTCCTCCGGTTTGCTGCCAAGTCGCCTGCAGTCCCGGTGCGCCCATCCGGAGCGCCTGATCATCGGTCACCCCTTTGCGCCGGTCTATCTTCTGCCGCTGGTGGAAATTGTTGGCAGTGAGCAGACCGCCCCGGCCGCGGTTGCCAAGGCGGGGGAGTTTTACCGCTCGATCGGGATGCGGCCGCTGCATGTTCGGCGTGAGATCGAAGCCTATATCGCGGACCGCCTGCAGGAATCACTGTACCGCGAAGCCCTGCATCTCATCGATCAGGGTGTGGCGACGGTGGCTGAGATTGACGCAGCGGTCACCGGCGGCCCGGGACTGCGCTGGGCGTTCATGGGAACATTTCTCGCCTGGCATCTGGGCGGCGGTCCAGGAGGTATGCGACACACCATTGAACAGTTCGGTCCGGCGCTGGAACTTCCCTGGTCCCATATGAAGGCGCCGGAGTTGACCGATGAGCTGAAAAGACGCATCGTTCAGGGCTGCGAAGAGGAGTCTGGCGCGCGGGTGTTTGATGACATGGAGCGCCGGCGCGATCGCTGTCTCGCAGAAATTCAGAAGGTACTCAAGGAGCACTGGTATCCGCCGGAGGAAGATGGATGGCCGCGGATGGTTAATGCGGATAATGAACAGTGAGTGATTTGATCGTCGATTGATACGGGTAAATTTCAGGAGGAACAGGGCCTATGACCATGAACACCAATGTAGTTGTGACCTGCGCGGTAACGGGGGCTGGAGACACAGTCGACAAGCACCCTGCCATCCCGGTCACACCGGAACAGATTGCCAACTCGGCGATTGAGGCGGCGGACGCAGGTGCAGCAATTGTGCATCTGCATGTCCGTGATCCCAAGACCAGCAAAGGCAGTCGGGACATCAATCTCTTCAAAGAGACAGTGGAGCTTGTCAGGAACAGTGGCAGAAATGTGCTGATCAATCTGACCGCCGGTATGGGCGGCGATCTGGTGGTCGATGACGACAATCCGCAAGTCCCGGGCGAGGGGACTGATCTCATCAGTGCCGAGGAACGTATGGCGCATGTTGAACTCCTACGGCCGGACATCGCGACGCTCGATTGCGGCACGATCAACTTCGACAATGCCAATTACGTCTATATCCAGACACCTAACATGCTGCGCGCTATGGCTGCGCGTTACGCCGAAATTGGGGTCAAGCCCGAAATGGAGGTGTTTGATCTGGGTCATCTGCGTTTTGCCAATCAGATGGTCTCTGAGGGGCTCATCAAGGGTCCGGCGATGTACCAGGTGTGTCTGGGTATACCCTGGGGTGCCGGTGCAGACTCAGCGACGATGACGGCAATGGTGGGTCAGTTGCCGCAGGACGCATTCTGGTCAGGCTTCGGCATCAGCCGCACGCAGATGCCGATGGTGGCGCAGGCTATGCTACTCGGAGGCAATGTCCGTGTCGGCCTGGAAGACAACCTTTATCTGGAAAGGGGCGTGCCCGCGAGCAACGCGACACTGGTCGAGAAAGCGGTTCGTATCATCCGCGACCTCGGAGGACAGGTCTGTGATGCCGACCAGGCCCGTGAGAGACTGGGGCTGGCTTAAGCTGTTTTTTCGCCCTTAAAGGCGGGTGCGCTGGTGCGTATTGTTACCACCCGGCGCAACTGCCGGGTTAATCCTCCGCGAACTCCGGCATGACCTCATTGATAAATAGTTCGAGGGAGCGCTTCTGCTCTTTCATGCCAAGGCCAAGACTTGCATAGTAAGTAAACTGATCGACACCGAGGTCATCATAAAGACGCAGTTTGCCCACTATCTCTTGCGGCGTTCCGAACATCAGATGTTCATGCAGCATTTTGGGATCATATTCGTCCCGGTTTTCCAGTGTCGATAAATCAATCATCGCTGGAAAGCCATTGTCAACACCGCCGGCGTTTTTGAAAAGGTTTTCAAACTGCGCCAGCTGGCGTCGTGCCGCTTCAACCGGCACCATCCAGTCTTCTTTTCTGTCGTAAACACAGGTGTGCCGCATGGCAGAGAATGTCGGCCGGGATTGCCCCGGATTTTCATCAAGGGCCGTCTGCAGGCGCTCCAGATAGGTCTCGACTTCACTCATCGGCCGGGTCAGCGGCCATGACATGATGTTGCACTGGTGCTTGACAGCATAGTCGTAGGTAATCGGTGCCCTGGCGGCTACCCAGATCGGTGGGTGTGGCTTTTGCAATGGTTTGGGTACAGACGTTGCTTCCGGAAACTGCCAGTATTCACCTTCATGAGCGTAATCACCCTGCCACAGGGCTTTGATAGCAGGGAGCATCTCCTGCATGTATCGCCAGGCATCGGTCTGTTTGAGACCGGCATGCATTCTGTCGAATTCACGCTGGTACGCGCCCGACCCGATACCGAACTCCAGCCGGCCGTTACTG
>PVBE010189011.1_pt1 | contig 10136 bp, 4 predicted proteins | sample 1631181 | NCBI WGS metagenome assembly PVBE01 (sample SAMN08397723, study PRJNA350692) | Marine metagenome, whole genome shotgun sequencing project. | isolation source: water | place: Pacific Ocean | collected 2012-04 | reverse complement strand
CGGATGGTACCGGGCTTCTTGAACAGAGGACTTGAGCTTCGGCTCATCGTCACCGCTGCCCAACTCCAACGCACGGGCCATCACAACTCTGATTCCCGCTCAAACTGCGCCCGTCGCGAAGTCAAATCCTTACTGGTTCTAATTTGGCATCGGTGACCCTTTTTCACCCCCACCCTATTGAGCGATCTCCGTTCACGGTGACCTGATTTGCCACACGGGCCGCGTCAATCCACCGCACCGAAGATAGGTAAGGTGACGTGGCGATAACCTCCGTACATCTAGAACTTTCGGACGTTTTCGGGTGGTTGACAACGATCAGTCTTGGGCTACAACTTTGTGGTTCGACTCGTGAAAATCTTCACAAATCGAAGCAAGACTCACGCACTTACCGTAACTGGCTGCTATACAGCACGTTACGTTGCTGGACAGCCATGGCAAACAAAGACAAGATGTCGATCGAGGAGATGCTTGCATCGGCCCGCGCCAGCGATGGCGCGAGTAAGGGGGCGGATTCGTCCACTGAAGCAGCGGACTCGACCGAAACTCCCGCCAAGGCTGCTCCGGCAAACAAGCCAGCATCTGGTAAGAAACCCGGCCAGATGTCGGTCGAGGAGATGTTAGCTGCGGCCCGTGGCGAGAAGTCAGCGGCCACGGGCGTGTCCGACACAAGTGCCGCAGCGCCTGCCCAACCTGCGGCGGCAGGCTCAAAGAAGAAGCCAGGGCAAATATCCGTGGAGGAGATGCTTGCGGCAGCACGCGGAGAAAAGTCTGCGGCGGCGGCTCCGGCCAAACCAGCTGCTAAAGTGGTCGCCAAATCGGCAGCTAAGGCAGGCGTGGCCAAAAAGGCTGCCAAAGGATCCCCAGCCAAAGCCTCTGGTCCGAAAGACACAGCAAGTATTTTGGCAGCGGCCCGTTCTTCAACGAAGCCTGGCCCGGTTTCCAAAGCGGAAGCGGCTGCTCGAGGCAAGACGCTACCGGCTGGCAAGAAGAAACTCGAAGCGCCACCAATGCCTGCCAAGCCGGCCTACGCGAAGACGCCAGCTGGCGCGGCAGCTCAGGCGGACCGACGAGGTTTCCTGGCATTGACGATCGCTTCGGTCGGCGTCTACTTGAGTTCGGCAGTTGGATTTGGTTTTGGCACGTTGATTGTGACGAACCTGCTGTGGTTGCTCGGCACGGCTCGCTTTATGTTCCCCAATATTTTGACCGAGCCGCCGACAAAATTCAAAGTGGGTTTTCCGGACGACCTTGCCCCAGGCCAAGTTGCCTCGAAGTTCAAAGCGCAATTCGGCGTCTGGATTGTCCGATACGAATACGACGGTGTTTCGCAGATTTTTGCGTTGCAGTCGGTGTGTACTCATTTGGGTTGCACACCGAACTGGCTGGAAGGCGAACAGAAATTCAAGTGCCCCTGTCATGGCAGCGGCTTTTATAAAGATGGAGTCAACTTTGAAGGGCCAGCGCCTCGGCCTTTGGAACGGTACGCGATCCGTTTGGCCGACGATGGCCAATTGGAAGTGGACAAGAGTCGCACATACAAAGAAGAAATCGGACAGTGGGCCAACACGGCCTCGTACGTAACGGTTTAGCTCCCACACAGGGGAGCGTTGGCAGGTGTAATTCCATTTGCTTTACGTCGAGCCGCCTCCTCTGACTCACTGATAAATACCTTTGCGGCCAACCTCATCTTGAAGTAAGTAAGATGCCTTCGATCGACCAAATCATTCGCGAATCGCAGATCTGGAAGAGTATTTTTCGGCATCCGGCTCCCGTCGATCGACGGAACCGAGTTGTTGTGATGCTGACGAACTTTTTCTTGCACTTGCATCCCGTTTCGATCAAGAAGCAGGGGATTGCATTGAGCTTCACCTGGTGCATGGGTGGGATCACGTTCTTTCTGTTTCTGGTCGAAACAGTGACCGGCGTGCTGCTGATGTTCTATTATCGCCCAACGTTGGAGTGGGCCTATGCCGACATCACGGCGCTGCGCGACGTTACCTCATTAGGGATTCTGCGCGAACTGCATCGCTGGGCAGCCCATGCCATGGTGATCACGGTCTGGCTGCACATGTACCGTGTCTTTTTGACTGGAAGCTATAAACCACCTCGTGAATTCAATTGGGTAATCGGGGTGATACTGCTGTTGCTGACGTTGCTATTGTCGTTCACAGGTTATCTTTTGCCATGGGATCAACTGGCGATCTGGGCCATCACAGTTGGCTCGAACATGGCACGAGCGACGCCGATTCTTGGCCACGAGGGCCCGGGCGCGGCGCTGCTGACACTGGACGGCATTGACATGATCACCAACGCCTCGGATGCGCGTTTCGGCTTGCTCGGTGCCCGCTTCGTCGGCGAAGAGACCCTGAATCGCTTTTACGTACTTCACTGCATTGCAATTCCTCTGGGAGCTTCATTGTTGCTCGCGATCCACTTTTGGCGTATCCGCAAGGACGGCGGCATCAGCGGTCCGCTTTAACCATCGATCGGGACCCGCTTGCCGGCCGAAAACGGCCGGACAGATGGTCTACGTCAACCTACCCTCAACGCGGCTTCGTTTGGCTCGAAGTCAAGACCCAACGGCACCGACGCCATGCATGGACACAACACCGCGGAGTTCCTTCAAGGAGTTTCCGGGTTTATCGGATGTTACTACTTGGCACTCGCGGCAATGAACGCGACGGCCGCACTATTCTTGTGGCAGACCGGGCGAGCTCGCACTTTCTTCAAGGCATCGGGCTTCGCGCTCACGACGGCGCACATCTGGTTAGTTGTGGCGTTGGTGTTCACCACCATGGGTGCGGTGGCGTTAGGCGGTGGCGTTTCCGTGCTGGCAGTGCCTGGCGGCATCCGGGCCATGATCGATCAGATCATGGGGCCGATGGTCTATACCGTGGGAACGCTTTTGATCTTGGCCCTGCTGTTTCTCGCGCGCAATTTCTTTGTCAAACCGATGGTCGCCTGGACCGGCTTGAATCTGTCCCTGCTTTTCATGGGTCTTTCGCTGACAGATTTCGACTTTGCTCAGATTGTGACCAAACCCGATAACGTACCGATCGTGGCCATGGTTTACTTGCTCGGTTTCTTTACTTGGCTCGCCGCCTATCGGGCCGTGCAGAATGACCGGCGGCTCGCCAATGGCGAACCATTGTTAGAGTCGCTTGACGACGAAAAAGTGCTCGTCTGGCCCGATTTAGTCTACATCGAACTGATCTGCATGATCGTCTTGACGGCGGTGCTCATCGTCTGGGCGGTCGCGTTGCAAGCGCCGTTGGAAGAACCTGCCAGCACGGTCAAGACTCCCAACCCGTCGAAAGCACCCTGGTACTTCCTTGGCCTACAAGAAATGTTGGTTTACTTTGACCCTTGGATGGCAGGTGTGGTCTTGCCCAGCATGATCGTGTTCGGCCTGATGGCTATTCCCTACATCGACTTTAACAAAGATGGGAATGGCTACTATACAATCAACCAGCGTAAATTCGCCTATTGCACGTTCCAATTCGGGTTCCTGGTTTTATGGGTGACCCTGATCGTGATGGGGACGTTTCTCCGCGGACCGAATTGGAACTTCTTCGGGTTCTACGAGACCTGGGACACACATAAAGTTGAAGCGCTGAACAACGTCGATCTTTCGGAGTATTTTTGGATCCAGGCGCTTGGCATGGAACGGCCCAAAGCTCCCGAGGGTGCCGGCATATTCTGGAATATCGTTTGGATCGTTGTCCGCGAATCACCGGGGATTATCTGCCTGGTTGGCTATTTTGCCTTCCTCCCACCGGCAATGGTCTTATACAGCAAATTCTTCCGCCGGTTGTTCGTCAAAATGGGCTTCTTGCGATTCATGGTGCTATCTAACTTGATCTTGGTGATGGCACTGTTGCCAATCAAGATGCTGGCACGTTGGTCTCCTTTAAATTTGAAGTATTTCATTTCGATCCCCGAGTATTTTTTGAACTTCTAGGCGACCGCCTCACCGCGGAAACGGAACTATGCCTGCAACCGAACGAACATTTTACGATCAAAAGCTGCTGCATCGTCTGTTCGCAGTGTCTGGTCTGCTGATGTTGATTTCAACGATTTGGATGTTCATGGTCGATCACAATCGGTCGTGGAAGCCTTATCAGCGAACTGCCAGCAACGTCGAAATCAAAATGACCCGCTGGCGCGAATTGCAATACAAGACCGAAGATCAATTAGCGCTGAATGCGAAGTTGGAAGCGGAACTCGCCGCCACACTTCAGCAGCCCGTCGGCAAGAGTTTGATTGAAGCGTTCCAGACCGAGGTGCTCGCCAACGAGAAAACCAAAAGCTACCGCTTCAGCAGTCTGGATGACCATGTTTCGCAACTTGAGTCGCTGGTTGGTACGCCCGAGGCGACGAGCGTTCGAACGAAAGTCGTGGACGAACTTCGCGCGATTTTGAAGCGAGCGCGTTTTCGTGAGGACACCTTGCTGGGAAAACGCAAATTTGCCGCGGCCAATCGCGACAAGATCGTAGCCGACCTGGGTCTGATGGTCCGCGACGGTAAGTCTGCCGAAGCCCAACAGCGAAAGCAGGTTGAGGTCGACGAAGTCAAACAGGATTTTGATGATAAGACAGTGGCCTACGACGCTGCAAAAGCACATCGTGAGAAGTTGCGAGACTTGGTCAGCGACATCACGCTTGAAGAAGACGACGCAAGAACCAAATTGAGCGACAGCCAGTCGGCCCTCGAGTCCTTGAGAACAGCAAACCGCGAACGCCGATCGACATATTTTACGTGGTATGGACCGCTCCCGTTGCCCGGCAAGAAGTGGCTAGAACTGCCGATTTTGGATGCCTTTAATTCGCCTCGCAAGATTGAAAACCTCTGGAGTGACGGTCTCACAATCAACTATAACTTCAGCTATGTGCGGCGTTTCGATCGTTGCACCACGTGCCATCAACTGATGGAGAAGGCGCTACCCGGTCAAGCGGACAAGGCGGCCTATGAGAACGAGTCATTTGTCGAACTCGTGCTTTCGCCACCGGATGCGGAGACGTTAACAGAACTTGAAGAAAAGTTAGCCGGCGACACAAGCCCGGAAACGCGGCTGCAATTCATCTACGGATTGCGGTTTGCCGCCGAAGGTTTGGTGACCGATGCGGATGTTACCGTCCAGTACGTGGCCCCCGAATCGTTGGCCGCTCGGGCCAGTGTTGCATTGGACGAAGGTCGCCACGCCGTCGAGACGGGAGAAGCGATTCGGCGCCAACTGTTGGCCGGAACGTTGGACGCGGGCAGTGGTGCGCCCGGCATCAATGTGGGCGACGTGATCCATCTGTTCGATGGTGATCCCGTCCTCGACGCGGGCAAGGCGCTCTTTCGTCTGCTCGACGCGGCAGAAGCCGGTCAGCCTACCACAATCACCGTACGCCGCGGTTTACCTCACCCGTACACGTCGCACCCGCGTTTGGATCTGTACGTCAGCTCGCTCAGCCCCCACAAGGTCGCTGATTTTGCTTGCACCATCTGCCACGACGGGCAGGGGAGTGCGACCGACTTCAAATGGGCTTCACACACCCCCAACACAGAACGCCAGCGACAGGACTGGGCACGGGATCACGGTTGGTTCGACAACCACCACTGGATTTACCCCATGTCGCCGAAACGGTTCATTGAAAGCACTTGCCTGAAATGCCATCACGATGTGACCGAGCTGGAACCCAGCCAACGCTTCCCGGAAGCACCCGCACCTAAGTTGATGAAGGGCTACCATCTGCTACGAAAATATGGCTGCTACGGTTGCCACGAGATCAATGGTTTCGACAGAGGTGACCGCATCGGCCCTGACATGCGGATCGAGCCCAATGTGTTTGCCGCGGCGCTACAGCTCAAGACAGACCCTGCCTACGATTCGCTGGACGACGTTGCCAAGGACTGGGCCGAGCAGCTCGCGCAGCACCCAGAGAGAGAAGCCGTTCAAGAACGGCTTTACGAACTGTTGATTGCCGACAAGAACTCGACGGACCCCAAGTTCTCGAAAGACACGCACGCTCATCTGACGCCGCTTCTCAAGAAAGCCGAAAGTCCCGGCCGGCTGCGAAAGGCTGGGCCCGCGCTGCGTTACATGAAGCACAAAGTTGACGCACCGTTTCTGTTTGACTGGATTCGCGAACCAGACCATTTCCGCCCAAGCACGCGGATGCCCCAGTTCTTTGGACTTTGGAATCACATACAGGGTACATCGGGCGAAGCGATGGCCGCTCGCTTTGAACCGATCGAGGTTCTTGGGATTACAACGTATCTGCTCGAACGGTCGCAAGATTTTGCCTACGCCGATCCCGTCGCGGGCGCCGTGCCGGCGACGGCCGACCGCGGCCGAACGGCGTTTCAAACGCGAGGATGTCTGGCTTGTCATACGCATGATCAGTTCAAAGACGCGGACGCATTCCGCCCCCAGGATGAGATTGTTCAAGGACCGGACCTATCGGGTATCGGCGACAAACTGAAGCACGAAACGGGACGCAAATGGCTGTACAGTTGGGTCAAAGAACCGAACCGTTTTCATTCCCGCAGCGTGATGCCCAACCTGTTTCTGGATTCCTACCAGGACAGCGACGGCAATACGATCGACCCAGCTGCCGACATCGTCGCCTTCCTGGGTGAATCCAGCGTCAATTGGCGGCCGAAACCCGATACGCTCGCGGGTCCAGCGGACTTGGCCAAAGATCTCAATGGTGATGGTCAAACGGGACTGGACGACTTGAATGACCTGCTTGGTGAACACCTGCGTGACGCGTTCTCGTCCAAAGCGGCCGACGAGTATGCGCAACGTGGGATTCCTGAGGCCTATCGGGACGAATTGAGCGGTGCCGAAATTGAACTATTGGTTGATGACCGGCAGCGGTCCAACGCCTCCTTCGAGTTGTCTACCGAAGCCAAGTTGATTTACGTTGGGAGTAAGAGCATCACAAAGTATGGCTGTTACGGCTGCCATGACATCCCTGGATTTGAAGATGCCAAACCGATTGGTACGGCCTTGGCGGACTGGGGTCGCAAAGAACCGTCGAAGCTCGCCTTTGAGCATATCGTTAACTACCTCGAAGAGCATGGTTCTGGACATGGTAGCGAGCCGTCTCACAATGACGGGGATCATGGTGATGCGGATCAAGACGCCGGCCATGAAGGCGCGGCGGCTGGCGGTGCCCACCGGCATCCAACACCGATTGTTGACACGGCATCTGAAGAGACTCGTAAGTTCTTCTCGAATCAATTGCACGCACACAATCGCACGGGGTTCATCTATCAGAAGCTGCTTGAATCACGTGGCTATGATTACCACAAGACCGAAAACAAGAAATACAACGAACGATTGCGAATGCCGCAGTTCCCGTTTAACGCCGACGATCGCGAAGCGATTATCACGTTTGTTCTGGGCTTGGTGGCCGAGCCGCCGTCGGACAAGTACATCTACAAACCTGACGAACGTGCCGCTACGTTGATTGCGGGGCGACAGGCAATCGAAAAATACAATTGCGGCAGCTGCCACCTGCTCGAGACAGACAGCTGGAACGTCTCCTATCGCGACCCCTATGACGCCCAGCCGGCTTCTCCGGACAGGCCGATCCCAGTGTTTGCGACACATGTGTCGGCGTCCGAGCTGTCGAAGACTGCGACGCCCGATCCTCTGACTGGCCTGTATCATGCCGAGTTGTCCGGCGTGCCTGCAATTGATCCGACGATACGCTCGGCTCCCGCACCGATCGCCTATGACGACGAAGGCGAGCCGCTCGAAGACGACTTCTCGTATGATCCGACCAAGCTGGAACTGGGCTTCCAGTTGTGGCAAGCGTCGGTGCTCAACGGGAACGTTTACGAACCGGGAATTCAAACCGCATTGAACTTGCCGACTTCGTGGGTCCAACAGACCTCGGCGGGCGAGGGTGGCTTCCTGGCCAAATATTTATTGCCTCATGTCTTTCGACTTGAGAAGAAGGCCAATCCGAATGCCAACCCCGGCGAAGCCTGGGCTTGGGTGCCGCCGCCATTGATCCAGCAAGGCAAGAAGGTCCAAACGTATTGGCTCCACGATTTCCTGATCAATCCCTATCCAATTCGGCCCGCGGTCTTTTTGCGAATGCCAAAATTCAACATGTCTCCCGCGGAGGCAACGGCGATTGCCAACTACTTTGCGGCCAAGGATAACGCTGAATTTCCGTACACCTTTGGTGATCGGCGTCAAGCGGATCATTTGGCCCAAGAGACCGCTAAGTACGAGCAGTTGGTTGGCTCCGACTCGGGCCGGACGCGGTTCACCGATGCGATGAAAATCGTGACCAACAGCGACGGATGTGCGAAGTGCCATGTTGTGGGTGACTACGCACCTAAAGGTTCCGATCGCGCCAAGGCACCAGACCTGGCCACGATATATCAGCGTTTGCGGCCGGATTACGTCAGACGGTGGGTTGCTTATCCCAAGGGCATTCTTCCTTACACGGCAATGCCGGTTAACATTCCGTACGACCCAGACTCGCCTACGTTGGGTGGCGTCCAGCAAGATCCGGTCAAGCGCGAACTGTACCACGGAACCAGCGTCGAGCAATTGGACGGATTGGTCGACCTGCTGATGAACTTCGACGAATTCGCCAAAACACGCAGCCTCGTAACACCGTTGGTGACAGGCGAAACTCCGCCGCCCGCCGCAACCGCCGCCGCGCCAGTGAAACCAACGCCGCCAGTAACACCGACGCCTGAACCGGCGCCGAAACCGACGCCTGAACCGACGCCGAAACCGACGCCGAAACCGACGCCTGAACCGGCACCGGCGCCGACCACAGCGCCGCCAGCTGCCGGCGAGTTACCTGCGATCCTGAAGGACTTGCCCAAAGCTACCGGCTGGGGTGACTTGACGGCTCGCTTCCATTACGACGGTACGCCACCAGTCGCTCGGTCAATTGTCGCAGACAGGGACGCCGAGTTTTGTGGTAAGTTTGACATGAAAGACGAGTCCTTGATCGTCAATTCGGCCAATGGCGGCATCAAGGACGTGATCGCCTACTTGTACCTTGGACGGGGCGCGGGAAGGACCCCGATCCACGAGTCTTACTTTGACCAGGCGCGAAAAACGGTCTCAATGGACAATGGAAAATGCCGCTTCGAGCCGCATGTTTCTCTGCTCTGGACACCGCAAACACTTGAAGTTAGCAACAGTGACGATGTTGGGCACAACGTGAATCTTTCGACGTTACTCGCCAACGCGACACAGAACTTCCTGCTCCCTCCCAAGACAAAGAAGCAGTTCAAACTGCCGGATGAAGAGCGACTTCCGATTCCGGTCGCGTGCAACATCCACCCGTGGATGAAAGGCGTCGTGGTGGTCCGCGACAATCCTTACTTCGCGGTCAGCGACGAAAACGGCGTTCTCTCAATCAAGAACCTGCCTGAGGGCGAGTGGACAATTCAGTTTTACCAGGAAAAAGCCGGATACGTGAGTTCCGGAAAGCGGGAAGGCGAGCCGATAGACTGGAAACGTGGACGCGCGACGGTCGTGATCGAGAACGGCAAGACGACCGACCTCGGGACGATTGACGTGGCGGCTGAACTATTTGAAGACTAAGCGTAAGAAGCGATAACATTTGAAAACGCCGTGGGACGCGGCGAACCTATTTTTTTGGCGCGAGCGAGGGCTTGTACGCGTCAAACGTGGAGAAAAGACAATGCACCGAATGAATTACCTCTTGCTGACATGTCTGTTGTTGGTCACTTCAGTCTCTAATGCCGCGGAATGGGGCGACCTTACAGCCACTTTCGTCTACGACGGCAAAGCACCCGCGGCGGTGAAAGCCAAGGTTGATAAGGACGTGGCGTTTTGCGGCACGTTCAACGTGGTGGACGAATCTCTGGTCGTGAACCAGAAAAACGGTGGCGTCGCGAATATCTTGTCGTACATCTATGTGAGTCGGTCGGGCAAGAAACCGGCGGTCCATCCCGATTACGCAAAAACGGCCAGCAGCGATGTCAAGGTTGACAACGGCAAGTGTCGATTTGAACCCCACGTTACGGTTCTTCGCACGTCGCAAACATTGCTGGTGACTAATTCAGATACCGTTGGACATAACACAAATATTACCACTCTTTCCAACCCGGGTCAGAACATCCTGGTGCCGGCGGATGG
>PVBE011768770.1_pt1 | contig 10139 bp, 5 predicted proteins | sample 1631181 | NCBI WGS metagenome assembly PVBE01 (sample SAMN08397723, study PRJNA350692) | Marine metagenome, whole genome shotgun sequencing project. | isolation source: water | place: Pacific Ocean | collected 2012-04 | reverse complement strand
CTGGGCTGCTCGTCCCTGGGCTGCTCGTCCCTGGGCTGCTCGTCCTTGGGCTGCTCGTCCTTGGGCTGCTCGTCCTTGGGCTGCTCGTCCTTGGGCTGCTCGTCCTTCTGGCCTTTAAGCTTTCGGCCCCTGCCCCTGCCCCGCTGGCTGCGGGATTTCTTGGCCGCTGGCTTCTGCTGTTTGCCCTCCTCCGAGGGCTTTGTCGCTTCCTGCTGCACCGATGCTGGTTCTTGCTCGTCCTGCGCTGGTGCCTCGACGACCTTCTGCTTGGCTTTCTTTTCCGACTTTTTCTTCGCTTTCTTGGGCTCCGCTTTTTCCTTGATCTGTTTGTCTATATCGAGGCTGCTAGGCCAGTCGCTATCCGCTGTTAGCGTTTCGTCCGATCCGAACCCGTATGTCTGGACTTCGCCAGGTTGGAGCTTTGCCGGGCTGGGATTGGCACGCTTTCTTTTCGTAGCCAATTACCTGTTCTCCTTCGTTGATTTGGCTGTCCGGGGAGGTATATCAAGCTGCCCGGGAGTTGGTGAGGTTGCTATTGAGTCAACCGGTGTTTCGCGGTACAACCGCTGCGGTGCCGGCCATGTGCTTGGCCTGAATCCTAAAGATAGGCACCCATGCAGATTATATCAGCCGCATGCCTGACTTCAATCAGCAACCACAGCCGTCGATGGAGAAACGGGTCTGGCTCAGCTCAAACTGCGCCAAGGCGCTTCTAGAGCTCTCTGAGGGGGAGTCTGTCGAAACTAGCCTGGACCTGCAGAGGTCCCGCTGCACCGTTCGAAGGCTTCAGGACAGGCTGATCAGCGGTGCGGTCGAGTTGCCCTTGGCCGGGCTGGAGCGGGTGATCAAGAAGGATCAGCGGGTGTTCCAGCTCGTCGGGGCAACGTACGAGCCGCTCGAGATCTTCTCCAAGCGATACGCAACACTCAGGCCCTCCCAGGCCGGGCCGCCCGCTCTGGAGTTGGACGGGATCCAGATGCATCTGCGGCACTCCGCCGATCCCTGGGAGTCGACGCTGGCAATGGCCCGGGCCGTCAAGCCCGCGGGCCAACAGGCGCTGGACACCTGCGGGGGGCTGGGGTACGTGGCGACCCACATGTGCCAGCTGGGCGCCCGGTCGGTGCTCTCGGTCGAGGTCTGTCCCGAGGTGCTCGTGCTGCGTCGGCGTAACCCCTGGTCCGAAGGCCTTTCCCACCCCGCGATCGAGACTCGAATCGGCGACATTCGCAAGGTCATCCGAGATCTCCTCGACAACATGTTCGGGGCGATCGTGCATGACCCGCCCCGAATGGGTCGCCGAACGGGCGACCTCTACGGGCGGCCCTTCTACCAGGAGCTGTATCGGGTGATGGCCCCTGGAGGACTACTGCTGCACTACCTCGGCCGGCCCGGGATGCAGAAAGGCGTCGCGGGGACCAGCCGCGTGCCGAAGCGGCTCCAACAGGTGGGCTTCGGCGAACTCAAGCACCGACGCAATATCTTCTGCTGCCTGGTCCGCAAGCCACAACTCTGAGACCATCAGATCGATCCGCCAGCCCGTGGCGTAGGTTCCTGAAAGAGCCCGCGCCCGCAGGCGGCTGCAGGCTGGTGGGTCACCGGGTCGACTCTGCGGGTGGCTAACACCCACTACCGCCCGGCCGGGTCTGGCCTCCATCGTCCAGGCCGGGGCGGCTGTGACGCTGCGCTGCCAGATGTGGAAGCGGATGGCATAGCTAGCTAGCGGTTGCGCAAGTTGCGCAGCGCTTCGAGCGCCGTCTCGTCGTTGGGGCTGCGACGCAGCACCTCGCTCCAGGCTTCTCGCGCTCGTTCAGTTTGGCCCATCTTCTGCAGGAGGGTCGCCATCATGCGCAATGGCTGGTAGTTGTGGGGCTCCAGCCGGCGCCAGCTGAGAAGGCAGCGGAGTGCCTCCTCGGCACGATCCAGGTGATAATTGGCGTGCGCATGGCATTTCACCGTTTCGAGCTGGCTGGGAGCTTGTCCCGCGAGCACCTGCTCCAGGGCAGCTCGAGCCTCTTTTTTCTTGCCTTGCGTTATTCGAATTCTCCCAGCCAGCAGGAGGGTGCGAATATCCCCCGGTCGCTGTCGCAACGCCTGCGTCGTGTCATCCAGCGCCAGGTCCATCTTCTCCTGGACTATCCGGGCCTGAGCTCTCGTGTGGTGCGCCTCCCAGGACGGGCTGATGCGTATGCTGTGATCGAGTGCCTCGACTGCTCGAGCAGTCTGTCCCGACGCGAGTAGGATCCTGCCGAGCAGGCACCAGGGTTTGGCTGAGCCGGGGGCCATCGAGAGTGCGAGTTGAGCGCGGTCGTGAGCGGCGGAGAGCCGGCCGATGTCTAGTTCGATCTGGCCCAAGAGCAACTGGCCCCGTATGTCACGGGGCCGACGGCGAACGTAGATCCGGCAATAGTATTGGGCCCGCTCGATGTTGCCCAGAGCCCTCAAGGCTTCCACCAGTTGCACGTAGGCTTCCACCCGATCTGGTGCTTGGCGGATGACCTCGCGCAGATATTTGGCCGCGTCCTCTAGTTTCCCGGCGGATCTTGCTGCCTTGCCCAGGTGGTGTAGCGTGGCGGCCAGCTGGGACCGAGCTTCGTTGAAATCGGGATCCTGCCGCCACGCTTTGCGGAACAGTGGCACGGCTTCGCTGTGCCGACTTTCACCCACCAGATAGAGCCCACGGTAGTAGTTGATCCGAGCATCTCGAGTGCGGAGCCGACGTCGTCTCTCCGATCGCTCGCTGGACAGTTGCTGAACGTCTTGCTCGAGTCTGGTGATTCGGGCTCTGTAGCGTCGCAGGGTCTGCACACGCCAGCTGACGAAAGCGGTTGCGAACAGGCCGGCCAGCAGTGTCAGCGCCCAGACCCGCCAGCGCTTGCGCAGGTGAATGAGCGTCTGGCCGAGCGGGCCGGCTCCGAAAGCGATGAGCCGCGCCCCGCGGCTGTGGTTGGACAGGTCGTGCGCCATCACCTTGGCCGAGAGGTAGCGCTCCTCGGGGGCTTTCCGCAGCGCCTTGAGGCAGATCGCGTCCAGGCGTGGGTCGATGGTCGGATCGTAATGTGATGGGGCCTGCGGGTTGCTTTCGATGATCGCACGCAGCACGTCGTTGCAGTCGCTTCCCGGGAAAGCCAGTTCGCCGCAAAGCATCTCGTAGAACAGGGCGCCCATGCTGAATATGTCCGAGGCGGTCGTCAGTGGGAGGCCGCGCGTCTGTTCGGGGGACATGTAGTTGGGTGTGCCGACGATCCAGCCGGTCTGCGTCAACTGAGTGGCGTCAGGGGCCAGCAGCTTGGCCAGTCCGAAGTCGAACAAGCGAGTGCGGTTTTTTTCGTCGATCAGGACGTTGCCGGGCTTCAGGTCGCGGTGCAGGATGCCATGTTCGTGAGCATACTGCAGGGCCTCGCAGATCCCGATCGCAATCTGGATGATCTCGGTGCGCTTCAGCACATGGCTGCGGATCAACTCGTCCAGTGGCTCCCCGCGAATCAGGTCCATCGCATAGTAGGGCGTGTTGTCCACCACGCCCGAGTCGAGTACGCGGACGATGCCGGGATGTTTCAGCGAGGCCATCGCTCGTGCTTCCCTCTCGAAGCGTATCCGCTCCTCATCACCTGCTTGCCAGCCGGCGCGCATCACCTTCAGTGCCACCTCGCGGTCCATGTCTGCACGGAAGGCGCGATAGACGATGCCCATCCCTCCGCGACTGATCTCCTCGATGATCTCGTATTGGCCGAAGATGGCTGTCTGTCCGGGAATGATGTGGGTGTCGTCAGAAGAGGTATTCGCATCCGAGTCAGCGTGGGAGTCTTCGGGTAGTGGGGTTGGGCCAGCGACACTCATCCCGTGGTCATTTCCCGTCTGAGAGTTTCGAGGAGTCTGCGCTGCTCTGTGCTGGGTTCGAGTTGCAGTGCCCGGTCGATGGCCTCCATCGCCTCGCCACGACGGGCGGTTTGACGGTACAGCAGAGCCAGTTTGTAGAGTGCCTCGACCTGTTGGCCGGCCACATCAACGGCCGTCAGCAACTCGAACTCGGCACCGGACAGATCGCCTGCTCGGGCCAGGATCTCGGCCAGCAGCAGCGGTCCTTTCACCCGCTGGTACTGTGGGGTGGTACGGATCACGTCGATGATCTTGCTGCGCATGGGTGTTGTTGCCTCGCGCATCTCGCGCACCAGCTGGGACCAGTCACCCACCTGCCAGAAGGTCGCGGCGAGGAATGCCCGAGCCGTCGGGCCGCTGCAATCGTACACATGGATCGACTTGCCCGCTCGACCGAGTTGTGGGAGTTCCCAGACCCAGCTATAGAGCCCCGGAGGGGCAACATGCAGGCCCAGGAGTAGGTTGGTCGAGATGGCGACGATGGCGCGTTCTCCATTTTTCGGGGGGGCGGCGGCTGGTGAGGTGAACTGACCGAATCCCGGTAGCCGCACGGCCTCGATGCCGTGTCGCAGGGGGTCGGCGGTCCCGAAATAGGCCAGGTAAACCCGATCGGCAGGGTGTTGCTGGAGAAGGCGTGACAAGGCAGGCAGGTCCTGTCCCCAGTCGAGATTGCTGTCTGCGAGCAACTTACCGTCGTGGCCTGCCGCGCGAGAGGGGAGGTTGAAATAGGCCAGGTAGTGGGGCCAGGTTCGCCAGCAGTCGATGCCGCTCCAGATCAAGGCGAGAACGACCAGTCCCGTTCGGATCTTCGGCTGGCTGGTCTGCTGGGCGAACAGACAGCCGAATCCGAGGCTCAGTGCTGGCAATAAAATCAGCATGTAGCGAATGCCGAGATTGGCCCCGGTGAGCGAGAGAGCAACCAAGAAAACGGTGGACAGCAGGGCCGGCAACAACAGTGCGGGGCGCGTGGCCTCAGAAAGCAGGCCGAAGGCCATGCCAGCCAAACCGATCAACAATAGCGACAGGGGTAGCTTCGTTCCCAGAGCCACCAGGAAATAATACCAGACCCCACCTGGGATGATCTGTCCTTGCAGGTAAGCCGCTTGCCTGGGCCCGGTCTCGGCGTAGGTTCGCAATCCCTTGAGATACCAGCGTATTGCTTCGAGACTACCGCAGCTGGCCACAATGGCGGCGGCGGCGCAGCAGCCGATCAGAGCCAGACCGACCCATCGCTTCGATCGGTCGAGAGAGAGACAGGCCCACAAGCCCACGGCTGGAATCGCGAGTATGGCGATGTGCTTGGTCGCCAGAGCAGCCCCCAGGGCAAGTCCCCCGGCTGCTAGCCATCGGCGATCGCCCCGACGTTGTCCGTGGTAGAGGCACAGTGACATGGCCATCAGAAAGGCGACGAGGGGAAGGTCCAGGTTACATAACGGTCCATGGGCCAAGATGCTCGGAGAAAAGCACAGGGCCCCAAGCGTGGTGAGTCCGCCAAGAGGTCCGAAGGCTGATCGAGCGAGCAGCCAGACGATGGCCAGCAGCCCGACGGCCAGCGTCAGCCCGGCGGCTCGGGCGCGCGTCAGTAACTGCTGGTGGTCGATCCGGTTGTGATAGAGATAGCGATGCGCGGCCGGCCATCCCTCACGTGTCTGGCCGCGCCATCTGGTCACGTCGTGGGTTGCCGCACCGGTGCTCCGACAGGCCCAGCCGTAGAAACGTTTGACCAGTGGGGGGTGTTCGAAGTTCAGGGTGTAGTTCCCCTCACTTGCGAGCTGTCCGGCCAGCATGTGCATCGGCTCGTCGAAGGTGGCCGATTTTGTTCCCTGCGCGGTCCAGGCCAGTCCCACGAACAGACCGCTCAGTAAGAAGGCGATGGCGACCTCGGCGCTGCGCGGCAACTCTGGGGTGGTCTCCGGCAACATATATCTTCATTGTAGGGTTGACCTAAGGAAAAGACATGGCCTATGCTTCCGGCCTATGCCGAGCGCGGGCCCTTCGTCTACCGAGCCGCTTCCACGCCGGTTGATGTTGGTGGTCTTTTTCACCCTGCTTGCAACGTATGTATATTTCTGCCAGGGCGGCGGCTGGAACAGCAACTCTCGTCTCGCGCTGACTCGGGCGCTGATCGAGCAAGGGAGCTTGCAGATCGACCCTTATCACACCGTCACCTGGGACAAGGCGAAGGTGGGGGGCCATTACTACACCGACAAGTCTCCGGGGCCCTCCTTCCTGGCCGCGCCGGTGTACGCCATTGGGCGGCTGCTGCTCCGGGGAGCGGGGCCGTTCGCCAGCCGTGTAGACGGCCTGGCCTATCTGATCGTGCTGGCGCTGGTTGCCCTGCCGAGCTGTCTGGCCTCGATCTTCCTGTTGACCTTTCTGCACGATGGTCTGGCGGTTACACGCTGGTGGTCTGTCCTGCTGACACTGGGTTACGGGCTGGGCACCCTGGCGTGTCCGTATAGCACGCTGTTCTACAACCACCAGCTCGCCGCCGCTCTCTCGCTCATCGCGTTCTGTCTGGCTGTTCGGCCGGGTCTGGGTCAATCGGTGTGGACCTTGCTGCCCGGTCGGGGACTCGTAATTGGGACTCTGCTCGGCTGGGCGGCGATCAGCGACTACATCACACTCGTCGTGGCGTTGAGCCTGTTAGTGCTGCTTTACTTCAAGACGGATGGATGGTTTGGGTTGGTCGTGTTGACGCTGGCTTTGTTGTTGCCGGTACTGACGATGTTGTCCTACAACACCTACTGTTTTGGCGGACCCCTGTCGATGGGATACCATCACGAAGTCTCACCGATGTTCAAGGAGTTGGGGGGCTGGCAGGTCGGCTTCAGGGCGCCAAGGGCCGCTGAGCTGTGGGAGATCCTCTTCGGCGCCTACCGAGGACTGTTTCGTGGGTCTCCGTTTCTGCTGCTGGTGATCCCGGCCGTCCTTGCCGGGTTGGTGCGGTTCAGCATGGATCTGAGGCTGCGAGGCTGGGTCCTGGTCTGTGGCTGTATCGTCTGTGTGACCCTCCTGGCCAACGCATCGATGACGTACTGGACCGGAGGCGCCGCTGCGGGGCCGCGTTTTCTCGTTCCGGCCCTGCCCTTCTGGGTGTTGTTGTTGGCTGGCCTGCCTCGTGCGCTGCAGTGGGTCACCATTCCGCTTGTGGCGGTTTCGATCGGTCTGATGGTGGCCACGACGGCCGTCAATCCTGAAGTTCCTGTGACGTTTCAACGGCCCTGGAGCCAGTACACCTGGCAGCAACTCTCGGCCGGCGAAGTGGGCGTCAGCCGCCAGACCTACCAGGACGATCTGATCGCTGGGGATCCGGAGGTTGCAAGGAGGGCGGCCTTCAACTGGGGGGAGAAGCTGGGGCTGCCTGGCCTCTGGAGCGTGCTGCCGCTGGCCTGTGTCTGGGTGCTGTTGTGGTGCTGGTTTGTCTGGAAACGGAATGAAGATCCACCTGATATTGCCCGCGCTTAACGAAGAGGTGGGTTTGCCGCCGACGATGGCTGCGCTGACGTCAGCGCTGGCGGGTCGGCCCCATCGATTCGTGGTGGTGGATGACGGGAGTACCGATCGTACTGCGCAGGTGGCGCGAGACCTGGGCGCCGATCTGGTACAGCACGCCAGCAACCGAGGGCTGGGGGCAGCGCTTCATGCGGGTTTTCGGGAAGGCTGCCAGGGGGCATCCGACCAGGACGTGCTGATCACGCTCGACGCCGACAATACGCAGCCGGCGGCATTGGCGCCCAGAATGGCAGATCTGGTTGCCGCGGGCGACGACCTCGTGATTGCCAGCCGGTATCGCGCGGGGGCCCGGGTGGTGGGTGTCGGTTTGCGCCGCAAGCTACTGTCCGCGTTCACCAGCTTCGGGCTGCGGCTGGTCTTTCCGATACCAGGCGTGACCGACTACTCCAGTGGTTATCGGGCCTACCGAGTAGGTCTGTTGCGCACCAGCTGGAAATGGTACGGACCGACCCACTTGATCACGACCCCCGGCTTCGTGGTGCAGGTGGAGCTGTTGTTCCGGCTCTCGCGAATAAAGCGACTACGGATCACGGAGTTACCGATCCTGTTGCGCTATGACCGGAAGGTCAACCCATCGGCATTCCGCTACGACCAGTCGGCGAGAGAGTTGATCGGGCTGGCGGGGCGCGAACTGGGAGTCCGTCGATGGCCGGCGAGTTACCCTGGGCTGGGTGCGGGGCGCGACGCAGACCCCGGCTAGCGTAGTCTTGATGCCAGAGCAATCCGGACTCGGGCAGGCCGGCATCAGCAGCTAGCTCAAGCTGAGTGCGCGTTCCAGGTCGTCACGTGCCCGGGCATGCTGGCGAGGCATGACCTGGCGGAAACAGGCGGCTCGATTGAGCAGCGCTTGTCGGTCGTCTGGAGCAATCTTGAGCATGTGGGTGTAGGTCTTGATCGCTTCTTCGAGGTGCAGCTGCAGCATCTGGCAGTTTCCGAGATTGAACAGCAGGTTCAGGTCGTCCGGAGAGTGCTCCAGAGCGATATTGTAATCGGCCAGTGCGCCGTCGACGTCACCGTGCTCGACTTTCATGCTAGCGGCCCGCAGGCGGACTTCGAGGTCCGATGGGTCCTGAGCGAGCAGCCGGTTGTAACTGCTCAGGGCCTTGGGCAGGTCGCCCAGTTCCAGCTGGAGGTTGGCGGTCTGGCGCAGCAGCTCGATCTGGTCTTCCGTATTCTCGGGTGTCGAGGCCAGGCGGCTTTCCAGGTCGGCCAGCGCTCCGGTCTTGTCGCCCATCTGCAGGCGGACCGCTGCGGTTCGGTCCAGCAGCGGGTTGCGGTCGGAGATCGGCGTCTCCTCGAGCAGTTGTGTCAGGCTGTCCAAAGTCCCCTGGAAATCGCCCTGTTTGAGGCGCAAGTTGATCGTCCGATCAAGCAGCTTCAGGTGGTTCGGAGCTTCCTGGGGAGTTCGCTGGAGCAGGTCGGCCAGGTCGGTCAGGGCCCCGTCGATGTCGCCTCGCTCGACGCGAATCGTCGCGGTGCGCTCGAGTAGCTGGGCCGCTTCATCACCATTTTCGGGCAGGATGGCCAGCAGTCGGGACATATCCTCCAGCGCGCCGTCCACATCCCCGATTTCCATTTTCAGCGCCGCGGCACGATCGAGTAACTCGAAGCGGCAGGACTCCCCTGCTGGTGTCTGGTCGATCAGTTGCGCGAGGTGAGTCAGTGCGCCCTGGATATCGCCGGTCTCGGTTTCGAGGTCGACGACTCGCTCGAGCAGTTCACTGTCTACGCCGTCGCCCAGAAGTTCGACCAACTCGACCAGCACTGACAAGGCCCCCCCGACGTCCCCCAATTCTGTTTTGAGATTAGCGATGTGCTCGAGCACTTCTCGCCGATCGACATCCTGGTCCGTGCAGGAGAGCAGGTCGCCCAGGCTGGCCAGCGCTCCCTCCAGGTCGCCCAGCTCCTTTTTCAACGAGACGACCTGCTCGAGTAGGGTAGGGTCATTATCTTCGTTGTTCAGCACTGTCTGCAGATCGGCCAAGGCTGCTTCGGGCTGTCCCAGTTCGCGGTACAGGCTCGCGCGGTGGCGCCGAAGGCGAGCAACTTCCGGGCCTCCGCGATCGATCAACTGGTCTAGCCAGGGCAGCAGTTCTTCGGGGCTCGAGTTGTCGGCCAGCAATTCGTAGCAGTGGTGGAGCAGTTCTGGGTCGTCACGCCCAGAGAACTCGAGCACCCGCGCGAAGGCACCGGCCGCCTCCCGGTCGCGTCCCAGTTTCTCCAGGGCTTCCCCGTGAAGCCGGTTGGCCGTGATATCCTCGGGAAACTGCTCCAGGACGTTGGCGAGAGGCGCGAGCGCCTTTTCGGGTGACCCCTTGACCAGACGCTTGATCTCCTCCAGCGTGTCCCCCAGCCTCTCCTGCGCCAGCTGAAGGGCGATCTGCGGGTTTCTTTCGGCCAGACGCGACAGCAGCGGATCGATCTCGGCCGACGGATGTCCGCAGTCGCGCAGCGCCTCGACCTGGTCGAGCGCATCGAGATCTTGGCCGGTGACGATCAATGACTCGATAAGCAATAGCTTGGCCTGGGCCAGGTCGGGCAGGATTGACAGACATTGCTCTGCGGTTTGCCTTGCCTTCAACGGTTGACCATCTTCCAGTTGGTGCTGTGCTTCCTGGATCAGGTTCTCGCGGGCCAGCCGCCTTGCGGACGCCTGGGCCTCCTCACCCTTGCCCCGCTGAAACTCGGCCATTGCCAGACCGTAGAGCAGCTTGCGCTCGTATAGCCTGCCAGAGAGCAGTAGCGCT
>PVBE010676581.1_pt1 | contig 10139 bp, 9 predicted proteins | sample 1631181 | NCBI WGS metagenome assembly PVBE01 (sample SAMN08397723, study PRJNA350692) | Marine metagenome, whole genome shotgun sequencing project. | isolation source: water | place: Pacific Ocean | collected 2012-04 | reverse complement strand
CCTTATCCCCGGGAAGACAAATTACTCTGCGGTATACGGATTCTTGTTAGTGGGGCCAAGCGTTTGGTCTTGGGTTATCAGCCTCTGCCTCTAACATACGGGCTTTCTCCAACTCATAGTCTGTCAGTGCATCCTGCATTTACTGTAGCGGTACCGTTCTGATTTTCGACACCGAAGACGATTGGCAGGGCGCAGGATCCAGTCAGGAAGCCCTAGTTTTTCAATTTTTGTAAATGGCGATGTTGTTCTAACATTCTTATAGGAACTTAGGACGTTAAATTTTCCGCCCATCACGGAGGACGAAGATGGTCGGTAGGGACGCAATACTTCAGAAGCCCGATCTATTGGTCAAGGAACCTGCGGGTCAGCCCGATTTATATGCACTGACAATTGACGGTTCTACACACCCGTTAGTCTTCTTTGGATCTAAACGAAAGGCCCCGCTTAGACAGGGTCTTTCGGACTACGGCTTTGCACGATCCTTTAATCCAGTGGCACACCGCACACACGTTCAGCAAGCCGGCTGCCCACTGCAATCGTACGTAATACCGGCGAAAGCGGCAGGTGGGTATCTTTTTGGCGTCGACTCAATTCCTGACCAAAGCGATGGCATTTGCATCAATTGGATAACGAATAAAGTTTCCTCAATTCTATTTTGTTCGGCTTTACGTATGTTGTCAAAAATAACGTGAGGATTTCCTTTGTTACCCAGCGCTTCACTGCTTTCAAGCGCCAAGCGGATTATTTCGACCACCAGCGTGTTGTACATCCCAAGAGCTTCCCTGATACATGATTCTGGAAAAGGTGGGTTAGGCAATCCAATATGTCTCCAGATGATGTTACGCAACGGCAGATCGAGAAATTTCCAGAAATAATTCTTAAATCCTTTGTAGACATGAAATACCGTTGCAATTGTTTGATTTTCAAATTTATATATCGGTGCCCGCCAGGTACCGAGTAATTGGCCCTTACTATTTAGATCTTCATAAAGTGGAGTCGCAAAAAATACTTTAAGAAGGTCAAAATTAAACTGAATATCGCTCTTACACTGTGAGATGAACGCAAGGTTATTTCGCAATTCAGTCACTGTTGTCGTCCGATCAAACAAGATCATCCCTCCTACTAATTCTATGCCAAGGTTTCGGGAGGAGGAAATATACTTGTGGCCTTTTATACGCACACCCTTGTTTATCCGTAATAACACATCATCATTGATGTTTTCGATTCCCACAAAAAGTCGCTTAAGCCCCACAGAATGCAAACGTTGTAATAGATCGGGATACCTATTGATGGTATCGGACCGACACATCAAGGAGAAAATCATCTCAATATCTCGATCTTCAAGCAGCCCGATGAGTTGATCTATCCACAGTCTCTCTCGTTTCGAGGTGCCCAATAAATCATCGTCCATAAACCAAAAGCGATTATTCCCATAGCAGTCAATCAATTTCTCTATCTGATCCACAACGTAGCCTGGACTGTGATAGCGTTTCACCAGTGATGGGCTAGCACGGTAAAACCGATGGACTCCACAAAATGTACACCTGAAGTAACAGCCTTTGCTTGCAATTAGATTGAAAGGCTGTCTCTGATAATGTGAGTTCGGCAAGTAGCGAATTGGAAAAGGAAGATCATCTAAATTCTCAAAGGATGCTGTTGGCGCTGTTTCTGTGATGCCAGCACCTAAGCGGTAGGTTAGTCCTGAAACGCTGGATAAATCCTGGTCACTAGTGAGCGACCTTGCAAGCTGTACTAAGGGTTTTTCGCCTTCAAAGCGGACTACAGAATCAATTGCAGAGCATTCTTTAAGAATCAAGCGATGGGCGAAGGTGGCAAGGTGCCCTCCAGTCGTGATATGTACAGATGATCTTTTTCTGCGCAGTATTGAGCTGACCTGGTAGACGCCTTCAACATTGTCCAGTATGGAAAAACCTACCAGTTCGGCGTCAGAGCGCCCTATATACTCCGCTATGCCTTTGTAATCTAATTTGGCCAACCTTGGCTCGAAACATTCGACAGTGTGGCCTTGATGCCGCGCATAGGCAGCTAGATAACCCAATCCAGGGCTTTCTGTGACTGGACTCTCACTGCCTTCAGAATCAATTGGCGGCAACAGGAGAATATTCATTGTGCTGTTCCAAGCTATAGGCCAGCCGGATTACATTGGTAAGAAAAATAATTTCCCTGGAAAAATTATCAACGTCCGGTAGTAAGGGTTTGAGATCAAAAGTGTCAGTCAATTGTGGATCATCGCTTGGCCACTCGCAGATTACTTCCATGATCTTTTCAGAAGTATCCAATACAAAGGTTTTGTAAAAGGCTGCCAGTTCACAGATCAAGTGTGAATGAGTCCTCGAAACAGGGCTCCCTGGAAAGGCCCCACTCTTTCGCCATTCATTCCCAATGATCCATTTTAGTGTGAAAAATAATGTGCCGTTGCGTGCCATAAATAACCATTTCAAGGCCTTGGCAATACATTTCACCCGCTGATCATTGTAGTCGTATTCCAGATGCTCTCCGTCAGTCATAAGCAATCCAGCAGCAACGACTTGATCAAAAATAGGCGCTTCTTTAATTAACTGAAGGGCGCTGTTGAATACAGGTGGGAAAAAAATCCTCCGGTGTACCAGTTTGCGTAGGAAGCAAATTTCTTCCTTGAGGGTTTCCATACTCTTAAATGGATCGAAGAGAATAAAGCCAGTGCTGACCTCAACACCGATCTGCTGAAGGAAATCGATAGCTTCTAGGTGCTGCTCAGGCGTGCTGCCTTTCTTGTAGCGGGTTAGAGTTTTCATGTCTCCTGACTCTAGGCCGAGGAAAACGCGCCGCAAACCCGCTCTTTTTAGTTCACGAAACAGCTCCTTATTATTGATCACCGAGTCGGAGCGTTCTTCGAAAGAGAAGCCTAGTTTAAGATTTCTTCGGTGAATTTCATTGCATAGCTCGTGGATCCTCTTTTTACCACGCGGCATGGGTCCGAGAAATAGATCATCAACAAACCAGATTTCCGCAATCTTAAATTTTCGAATAAGATATTCCAGTTCATTTGCAATGCTTTCAGCAGAGCGGCCGCGCCACCGCGGCTTACCCCATAGGCTTTTTGATTCAGCTGACACCACACAGAACTCGCACGAATAAATACAACCACGACTCGCTGAGACGGTAGTTGGGGCATTCCGATCAAGGAACAATGGCAGGAAACGACGATCTACCAGTGGCAACCGGTCCAGGTCAGATTGAATGTATTGAAAATCGAGCGGATTATGCCGACTGCCATTCCCCTGGGCCTTGCTTAGGTTAGGTACGCTACTCCAGTCCCCTCCTTTAAGAACTCGCTGAACAAGTTCCAAAAGAGGCCGCTCACCGTCGTGCCGGATAACTGAGTCGAACGGCGACCCAGCGAACAGCAAAGTATCAGGATTAGATGTTGGAAACTTGCCGCCAGATACGAGATGTATTTCCGGATTTTTCAATCTAATGCTCTGTGCGACTGCCATTGCTGCTTTTACGCAACTTCTCGCCATAATAGTGATACCGGCAACTTGATAATCGCCTAATTTCACGTGACTCGGCAGGGTGCCGATGGGTAGCTTGTCTATCGCACAATCTGCCAGGTCGACACTAATACCATGATGTTCCAGGTAAGCTGCCAGCGAGCCAATGGCCAAGTTTTCCATCAGGGGCTCCCCCATGGCATCTGGAACATGGGGGTTTATTAGCAGAACAACTGGCCTATCCATTGTTTGCTCAATCGCCATTACTAACGTCATGTCGCTGTAATAGATTCTCTATTTGCGCCAGGATATGTATATCGGAGACTTCTTCCACCAAGGGATGGCGTGCGTGCTTGATAAAGGTACTTTGATCCATCTTCGAGTGTCGATGGAACACTGCCAGGTTACCCAGGCTTGAATCCAGAGCTAGGCCATCCAATGCTCTCTGGTAAGCCATACGCCGGGTGTGAGGAATTCGCATGTTTGCAATCTCAATGGCGGCTGCCTCGATCATCTCAAGCAGGGGATTGTTCACCTGCCGAAACATCACCACTTTGGAGCATTCTGCGTAACGGAACATATTCCGGGTATTGGCGTCTCGTTGCATCCGCACACCTTTCTGACTGAGGGTTCGGTATTCCGGCGAGCCCTCATAAACCCACAATTGTCCGCGCAATTGCTGTGAAAGGCCTGGAGAAAGCCTGGCACCGCGGACGTGGTCATCGAGGAATCTGAATTCTGCATCAAGTGAGTCAAGGGTCGTTCCAGGGCGATAGGGCATGAAGCCAAGGGAGAGGGAAATCCCGGCGTCGCGAACCATCTTAATAGCTGCCATATTGGTATTAACGGTTGCGCCCTTTTTTATCGACCTGAGAAAACTACTAGATCCTGATTCAATCCCAAGGAGTATGTTGATAAGACCAGCGTCACGAAGATGGGCCAGTAGATCGCTATCGATGTCATTGGCGCGACAACTTAACCTGAATTTTATTTCTAGATTATTCTTGATTAGCAAATCCGCAAACCGATGCGCCCGCCAACGAGCGTCTTTTTGTCGGCCACCCAGAAAATTTTCGTCTACGATATTGTATTTACGGATGCCTCGGTCTTTAGCCAAACGTGTCATTTCATCGACGATTGATTCTGCTGAGCGATACCGCCAGGTAGGCATTCCTTCTTGATTGGAGAACATAATATTCAGGCAGAAAGTACACTTCCCATAACAACCACGGCTTGTCTGTATATAGGCTTCATTTGTATCTGGCCGTTCAAAGGAGCGGTCAGCTAATGGCAGTTCATCCAGATTGTGGGGATAGGTGAGGCCAGCAGAGACGATTACCTTGCCATCCTGGCGGTATGCAATTCCTGGCAATACCTTCCAGTCATGTCCTTCTGCAACTGCTGAGACTAAGTGGGGGAAGACCTGGTCAACCTCAAAACGTATTACCGAATTCACCTTTCCAAGCCTTTGCAGGAGAAAATCCTGATTGAAGGTGGCGAAATATCCCCCTAGGGTAACGTGCCGAATATCACAGGCATTAAAATCAAGAAGTGTGAGAACTGATTCGATGCGGGATACCACGTGTGACGACATAACTGCAAATCCCAGTAACTTCGGACCTTTTATAGCCGATATTCTTTTTGCGGTTTCCTCAATCGTTAGGTTGTTGCTATATGCATCGACAATGACCGACTGAAAGCCTGAGCGCCGGCTATAGGCACTAAGCATTTGTAGCGCAAGTGAGGCAGTTGCTGAACGGCGAGTGGGCAACCCGGGTGGGGTAGATAACAGATCAACGAGGATACACTTCACCGGTGACCCTGGGTTACCCGAAATTCCTCCCTGAGCGCTATATACTCGTTCGTGTCCAGGAGTTCTCGAACGTTCCTCAGGATAAGGTCGTTGACGAAAATTCTCCTTTCTTTCAGCGCTCTGGCCGGACTCAGGCGAAACTCGTCCTCAAATGCCTGACACGACAACAGTTTCTCGATTAACTCCTCGATGGTAGGACTTTCAAACTTGGAATCTTCGCGGATTTTGTCGAGTTTCTCTATCAGTTCTGAATCTAGGTCAATACCGTGGCTCTTCAATGTTTGACCCACATTTTCCAACAACGAGCGCCGAAAATCTCGGTTAGATAGAGCCTTAGCAACTATGCTCCTCAGCGTGTCAATATTATCCTTATCCACACATTTTTAGGAAGAATGTCAGAGGCAACCTGTCTGCATTGATAGCGCGCCAATCCGAATATTGTCGTCTTTACGTTCACTCTCTGACATACTTTCTCTCATCGGGGGTGTTGCATATTGGAAAAGCGCACATCCCTTATTATCTGAATAATCCGGGGTTGTTTTCTAGATTAGGGGCCTTCATCACTATAATGATCCGAGTACGCTTGAGTATCGCCACTGATTGTCCCCGGACTAAAGTGATCTGAGTATGCCTGAGTATCACCACTGACTGCAGCCCCTAGGTCTAGCTCCTTTCTCTTATTTCGGACGAGAGTCTTGATCTTCTGTCGCATCATGCTTTTCCTGATCCTGCCGGCGCCACCGGCAACCTGTTCAAGATCGTCATCACTAAGTTCGTCGTCTGCGAGAGATGGCAGTAGACTATCGACCTCATCTACTGAGAAATCCAACCCATGTTCAGCTCCTATGGCCACCAGAGAATCAGCATCTGTATTGTCATCTATCTTTGCCTGAAGTTCTCTATCGCCAACCACTAGTTTTACAAAACCAATTAATGATTCCTTGCTCATGTTTCCTCCTTGTATAATAAGTGAGGTTCCTCCCTTCAAAACCGGTTTCGGGTTTCTCAAGCATAATAATGGTTCACTTGGATGAACGAGTCAAGTTCTTGCGCCATTTGCCACCCCCGGCCTTTCAAACTCGATTTCTCGCACTAATTCCCGGTATTGCCCAGCAATTTGTCAGGAAGATGTTTAGTTTTTATCTATCCACCATTTCGCAAAGACGGTCAAGGGATAGGAATTTGCTTTTAGCAGAGGTGATGGATTGCACAATCAGTTGGCTCTCGAAACTTTGCAGTTCCCTGTTTCACATCACCCCAGCGCAACATAACAATATTTCTCATACACTCATCCCTTTTGTATCTCTCCACAACTCACAACTTGCACTAAATGGCGACTGTTTTCACGCACAGTTACCACCCAACAGCTACAGGAGACCCCGCCTGGGATCAAACAACGGCTCAGGCGATAACAGGGACGGGATGACCCTCTTGGGTTCATCAAGGGGCAAGACTCGCGTGAGGGTGCTGCCATCGGCATTTTGGTGCTCAGCGATGGTGAGGCGTGGACAGGAAGCGTGTTCACACGCGGCACCATGAAAGCGGATTAATTAGATAATCCATCATACAAAGCATCTGCCATTCTGTTACAGCCGATAGAGGATCCATCTCCTATTGGAAATGTCACCAATACACTAATATTTCCAAATTCAGATACAAAACTTCCTGTAAGGACCCCAAACAGTGAGCATAAAGAACAAGTCAATGCATCACCACTATCCTCCACACAATTTTCCCAAAGATAAGCACGGGTCCCCCAAACAATTGCAAATTCTATAATCTGTCTGTTGGTAAGAGCTTCCCCGCCAACTCCACTGCTTCCAAATACCATGCCCAGCGTTTCCCCACTCTCGGGGTTGATGCGCCACCAGATGGCTCTCTGGCCGGTGGCCCCGTCCTCCAAAAGCAAGTGAAATCCCTGACGCAGTTCCTCTTGAAGGACGGCCTGAAGTTCCGTGCTATCACTGTCGATCTGGCGCAGAGCGTCCCCGTCGCGGATCACCTGCCACGGTGAAGTGGCAGTTTGGAAACGGTTACTGGTGCTGCGGCCCTTGGAGGGGTCGACGATGAAGGACTCAAGGATAGAGTCCCGGATGCCGGACTGGAAGCCATCCTGCGGACGGCTGGAGGCGATCCTGTTGTGCAGGATGTCGATCGCAGCTGTTTGCGTGAGCTTTGCTTCCCGGTGCCTGGTTGATTGCCAGCTGGACAGGAGGTTGACCTCGGCCAGGTAGCCTGCTCCCATTTCACGGGCCGAGGCCAGGGTGACCAGATCGAATGGCAGGGTGTGGATTTTTGTCAGGGACTTCTTGAGACGCTCGCCGGACTGCTTGGCGTCCTTGGAATCAAGGAGGTAATGGGACGCCAAGCGGATACTGAGAAGGCCCTCGGCCTGCTGGCGCACGGCCCATTCGCGGGGCAGGGCCGCGGTCTGCAGGAGAATTCTGGTCACACGGTTCAGCGCGCAGCTACGATCCAGGGGTTGCGGGGAAACCTCCCGGTCAAAGAGGACTCGCCGGGTAGTGCGCGTCTTGACCCCGGGGCCGCTGACCTGGTATTCCACGGAAACCCTGGCAAGCCTGCCCTTCTTCTTGGCTGCATCTTTGCTGCCACCTAGCCCACTGAGCTGGTCCAGCGCGGTGCCGAGGTTTTCCCTGCTGCCGGCGAGCAGGGCGCCGGGGTTCCTGATTAGGCTGCCGGTGTAGTCAAATCCCTTCTGCACGATGGGCTGCCCCTTGCCGACAGTCAGTACCGGTACCCACTCCTCGACCTGCTCCATCGCAGCGCGTATGAAGATTTCCGTCTCCTTCGGCCGCCCGGCCAGCTCGGCGAATTCCTCATCGGAGGGAAGGTTGATCGGGGCGATTGTCAGCTGCAACTGTCCCAGTGAGTGCTCGGCGGCACTGAACTGATGCTGCAGGGCGGTGTGTCGCGTTTGCTTCCCCTCCGATTCCCGGTGAACCACCACCTTGAGCGCAACCTTGTGGTGCAGCTTCTTTGGCACTTTGTCTGCAGAAAAATATTCAGTCTCACCTGCGGCACCGGCCACCGGGCGAGATGAAAGGAACAGGTCGAGCGGTTTCCATGTTTCCCGGTCAACCTGGTATTCGACCCGGTAGTGGTTTTGCAGTCCCTGCTCCACCCACCGGGCGGCGAGCACTTCCTTGCCGGTAAGCGGAACCAGCTTGGCGAGGCGTTGCGGGTGATTCTTCAGCCGCTCGTTAAGCTGATTGAGTAATTTGCTGCCCTCCGGACCCTGGGCTTTCATTTCCTTGGCTGCCATCTGCACGCGTTCGAAGGACTTCACCGCCTCTGGTCGCAACCGGTCCCGGCCCGCTTGGTCAAGTGGCAGTGATGCGATGCGCACCTCGTCCATGCCGGCTGATTTGAGCAACTCCGCCAGCAATAGGGCCCGGTCCAGCGAATTGCCCGCCCGGGCCAGCAGGGTTCCCTGTGCGCCCTTGAGAGTTCCCAGGTAGGGGACCCAGCGGATGTTTTGTGTCACCCAGTCCCGCAGAAGTTGCGGGTCGATTCCCAGGCTCTTCTGCAGTGCAGCAGGCTCAAGCTTCTCCATCGGGAGGGCCGCGAGGGCCTGTTCCGCCGCCTCGAAGCTCTTGTCGAGCTTTGCTTTCAGCTCCACCTTGCCCGGCAGGGCGGCGCCGGCCAGGGAAGGGCCGGCCAAGGAAGGGATCAGGAACAGGGTAACAAAGGCGCGATGACGAAGATTCATTGGAATTAGGTGTTTGGTAGTTGCCAATCAAAGCCTAGCATGTACCCATGCCTTCAGCCATACAAAATCCGCACACACCCAGGACCCCGGGCCGGGCCTTAGGGATAGGAATTTGCTTTTAGCAGAGGTGAGGGATTGCACCATCAGCGGCCCTCGAAAACCTGCCGTTGTCTGTTTCACATCACCCCTGCCATCCCTAACCGGCATTTTATCCCCTCATCCTTTCTGTTTTTTATCCACAACTCACAACTTGCCCTTAAAGCAGTCTTGAACATGACTCTCTCCTTACAGAAAAAATGTTTGAACGCTGAAGAGTTGGATATAAATAAACCAGACTCGGCGGGCAGCCCAATTGTTGAAACCGGGTAATAAAGTGGCAAGAAGTGCAAAAAAAAGTGATGAAAACAGATAAAACTATAGGGCTCTCTCAACCAGAGCCCTGAAAAGATCAGCTTAAACCCACGGGGTCGCTCTCTCACCACCGTTGTTGCCGGTGGGAAGATGTTTGGTCCGGGCTGCCTCTTTAGTATTGCCCGCTCTCACTTCAACCAGGGGGCGATAGCCTCATGACTCGTTCTTTTTTCCTCCCCAGAGCCAGGACCAGATTGGTTTTTTGGTATGTTTACGATGGGTCACATGAGCAAATTCCCGGTGTGCTTCCCCGGTATAAAGCTGGCGAGGTCGACCAATTCGATTGTCAGGATCACCTATCATCTCCTTCCAGTGAGAGATCCAGCCTACAGTTCGGGAGATGGCAAAGAGAACTGTAAACATGTTGGTGGGAAAACCGATCGCTTTAAGGATCAGCCCGGAGTAGAAGTCAACGTTGGGATAGAGGTTTTTGCTGACAAAGTACTCATCCTTGAGGGCAATTCTTTCGAGTTCCTGGGCAATTTCCAGCAAAGGATCATCAACCATCCCCAGCTCATTCAGTACCTCTTTAGCAGTCTCCTTCATCACTGTTGCCCGAGGGTCAAAGCTCTTGTAGACCCGATGGCCAAAGCCCATTAAACGGAAGGGGTCAGAAGGGTCTTTTGCACGTTCAATAAACTCAAGAATATTCTCACTCGTGCCGATCTCTCCCAGCATGTTCAGTACTGCT
>PVBE012109137.1_pt1 | contig 10140 bp, 6 predicted proteins | sample 1631181 | NCBI WGS metagenome assembly PVBE01 (sample SAMN08397723, study PRJNA350692) | Marine metagenome, whole genome shotgun sequencing project. | isolation source: water | place: Pacific Ocean | collected 2012-04 | reverse complement strand
GTTTTGCTCATCTCTTTTAAGTCTTTGAATATTCTCTTGGTTTTTTTTTAATTCAATTTCTGCTTTCCCTTTTTCAACCTCAATCTCTTTTAGTTTTTTTATTACTTCAGGGTTTACTTTCCGTTTCCCTTTTTCTACGGTAAATGTTTTTTCAAGCATTATGCCGGCAGAGCGAGCTTCTTCAATTTCTTCATTGAGACGGTGTAATTCTTCTATGGAATTTATTTTAACAATTTTTTCAAGAACGTTTTTTGATTTTTTTAAGTAGCCCGTAATTCGTTCTAGAATCCCTGGGCTTGCCAAGGGGTTTCCTCTTTTTTCTACGACTGTTTCTCGTTCAATTTCGTTTTTTATTTCAAATTCTTTTTCAAATAGTTTATTTCTTTTGTCTAAGATTTTTTCATATTCATTTTGCATTTTTTGAAATGCTTCACTTACCGTTTTTCCTGTGGTTGTGTCGTGCCAAGTCTTTTGAAGAAGGCGTACCTCTTTTTCTTTTCCTTTAACTATGTCTGTATTCTTTTTTTCTTTTGCTATTACTTCGTCTAATTGTTTTTGCCAAATTTGCCACTTAGCTCCGTAATAGGTGAGTTGTAGTTCTGATAATTCTTTTGCTAATGTTTCTTTTCTTTCAAGACGTTTTACTTGTCTTGTAAGCGAACGAAGACGAGGACCTATTTCTGTGAGTACGGTTTGAACTTGTTCCAGGTTTCTTAAAGAATTTGCTAGCTTATTTATTGAATCATGTTTTCTTAGTTGGAATTCTTTTACTCCGGCTGCTTCTTCTAGCAGTTCTTGACGCTCTGCGGGAGATGCGGTCACAAATGAATCTACCATACCTTGCCCTATGATACTGTATGTTCTGTGACCGAAGTGCGCTTTTGCAAGAAGTAAATTTATGTCTTGGAGTTTTGAAACTTTTCCATTAATTAGATATTCACTTTCACCGTTTCTATATAATCTTCGCCCAATTATTATTTCTGACATGTCTATAAGTGCATTTCCACCATTGTTATCTAGGTGCAAAAGAACTTCAGCTGAGCCCAACTTTGCTTTTTTGTCGGTGCCTGCAAAAATAACGTCTTGTGATTTTTTACCACGAAGCATTTTAACGCTTTGTTCGCCAAGTACCCAGCGTATGGCATCAGCTATATTTGATTTTCCTGATCCATTTGGTCCTACAACTCCTGTGATAACATGACCACCGTGTTGTTCAGGGAAATCTATAGTTGTTTTTTCTGCGAATGATTTGAAGCCTTTTAATTCTATTTGCTTTAAGAACACAATTTTTTGTTACTATCTAAAAAATTAAGATGACCTGAGTCATCTTTAGTATTATCTTACAAATTGTAATTTTTGTCGAGGTTTTATTGGTCAAAATCCAATGATTTTAATAATATCATCTGAGTCATAACTGTTATTGCCCTGACCATTTGGTCCATATGAGCCTATTACAGCTTTCCATTCACCATTGGGGTCGTCAATATCATAATCGGTATCTATAAAATATTCATTTCCCCATGGGTCAGTGGGAGTTGTTTCAAGGTATGGCCCTCCCCAATTGTTATAGGGAGTTGTGGCATCGTCTTGAAGCAGTCCTGCAAAACCACTTGCAATATTATAAGTACATCCATCAGAGCAAATCTCATTGTTATCAGGGCATCCCCCTTGTAGATTTGTACATACAGTTTTTACTACTTGGTGTCCCGGCCATTCTTTTGTATCTAAACGCATAAAGTTTATAGCTGATTCAATGAATGCCAATTCTGTATTTGCTTTATTTGTGCGAATAATATTAAGAGCTTGAAATGTTCCATAAACTACAATTGTTGCGATGATTACAATAATACTAATTATGGCCAGTATTTCAGATAGTGCAAAACCGCTGCAGTTTTTTTTATATTTATTCTTCATCCCATGAAAGTAGTTCATATTCACCAGTTGTTGGAAATGATGGTGGAGGACCAAAGGTTAGGTCTGCGTCATAATTTATAATTCGATTTGTGTAGCCAGTTCCATCAGTGTATGCCCATCCATATCGTTCATTTGTGCCAATTGACCCATTAAGAGTCACAGTATCACGATATACATTATCTCCACATCCAGCTGGATTATAGCTTCCCCCATGTGGCTGGTAGTAATATCTGCCAACGTTTCCCCTTTGTGCTATGACCGCAGCATCCAGTTCAAGGTTATCTTCTGAATAGAACGTGACCTCAATGTCATTTTGAGCAATTAGTCCTATGACATCTGTGCCATCATTATTTGTGTAGGTGAGATCATCGTTAGTGTATATATTTGCATTTCCCGTTGCCAGAGGTTCTTCTGCTGCGATTAGTGTAATCTTATTTCCATTTATTTGTCCTCCCACCCATACGTTGTCTTCAAGAAAAATAAGACCGTTTGAAGGATATGGAATGTTTAATGTTTCTGTTGATGTAGCTCCCACTGATAGAACATTTGGCCAATCAACCCACCAAAAAAACCAGCGGTATTCACACGTTGCTAAAGAGTTTACCTCATAAATGTCGAATGTGTTGTCAGTTTTAAAATTTACATAGTAACCCTCTGAACCTGATGGGGCACGATATATTCCGTTTGCTTGTGCATCAATTTTTGCTTGTGCCAGATCTGCTGTAATTCCATTAAAGTCTACAGGAGAAACTGGAAATGCTGTTCCACCTAGAAATACATCATTTGGATCTGGTTCATGTGTATGTACACAATCTTCATTGGGTCCTGAGTGGTCAGGATCATTGTATGATGTGCACGCACTTGATAGAAGGCCGTTTGCTACCCCATCAAATCGTATACCGTCGTTTGAATGAATCGGTCCAAAGGTTTCTGTTCCTTGCCCAAAACGCATGACATCATTAGCAACAAGTGCAAAGTTGCTAAATGCAGGAATTCCCATTTCTACAGTTATCACTTTTTTATTATTGGGATTTGCTGTGGAATACCCTGTTGATCGAATTGTTGTAATTGTTGAACCTAATGGGGGAGGAGTAATTTCTAAGCTAAATTGACCTATTATTTCACCAGTGGCATTTTTATAGTCGTGAACATATGGACCAGGACCGCCGGTGTCGTCTTGATAATCGTCAGGGTCATGAGCGAGGTGCCATTGGTAGTAATTAACTCCTGCTTCTGCAATTTGGAATGCAAGTTTTTTATTAATACCAATTTTTACATTTTTTTGTTGAGATAAAGCTAAATCTAATCCAGCAATTCCTACCATAACGCTAAGAGTAAGAATAATGATAACGATAAGTGTTGAATATCCTTTTTCGTTTTTCATAAATTGTTTTTTAGACCACGAATTTGCGCAGCAGATGAGAATATAGTGCTTGTAGGGGAGGTTGTTATATCATCGTCAATATATAAAGAAATTTCTACATAACGAACATCAGAAGGCGTTACAGGAGTGGTAAGAGGTGTTGATGTACCTGCATAGTTATCATTGTAATAATAAAAAATTGGAGTGGCATTATTACGAACTGTACTATTTATTGTTGTGGTAGCCTCACTTCCTACAATATATGTAGGTGGGTCTCCAGTAGGTTCTATTATCCCACGTATAATATCTATACCTGAAAGGGAATATCTTACACGTTCAACATCATCATCTGAGTCTATGTTTGCGTAAAATGTGAATGATTGATCACTAGCATCAACTATTGCGTATGCCCCGTTTTCTGCCTGCCTACCTTGTCTTATTTCTCCTACCATACGTTGCAACGTTTTTTGTCCATTAAGAATGGCTGTGTCATATCCTGTAATAAAATAAAAATTTTCATAGAGTGTTAAAAGAAAAAAGAGCAATGCTGGCATGAGAATAGTAAAAATGCCTACTGTTATCACAAGTTCTATCAGTGATGCGCCCACCTCTTTTTTTATTTTCATATTAACTTTGATTTAATGTTATTTCTAGGGTTGTGTATCCATTAACAGTGACATTTCCCGTGAATGTGTCATATCCTGTGAGGCTTACTTCTATTTCGTATGTATCAGAGCTCATTCCTGGATAAAATGTTTGTCCAGGGGGCAAGCATCCAGCTGAATGGATGATACTCGTTTGTGTGATTATTGGAGTTGCGGATACATCTTCAGTAGTTAAAAATATTTTATAACGAATGTATTGATTGTTAGTGTGGGTGGAGTGTAAGACGTCGCCACTTGTTTCATAATATGTGCTGCTTGTGCCATCTGGACCAATAAAATTCCATGTGGAGTTGTCATTGTTTGAAGCAAATTGTAAACGTACTGGCGTAGAACCAGTTTGTGGTAGCTGAGTAAGAGGTAGCCATCGTATGGTATTAAAATTACTTCCGGGACCTGCATTAAATGAAGATGATGTTAACGTTCCACTTGTTCTAGATGTTTCTTCGTCATAATTTATCGTGAGCGATAATAGTTCAGGTGATATTAATGTGTTTGTTGTTGAGAGAACTGCACGCCAACGTAAATCGTTTCCTACAATTGCAAAGTTATGCTGAATTCCAGGTGTAACTGCTTCGTATGTGACCCCGTCACTTGTGAGAAAATAGTCAATCGTTTGACCGTTTAAATTTTCTGTTACGATTAATGTTGCTTGGGTTACTCTACCTCCTCCATTGTTTAATGTAATGGATTGCGCTTGTCCATTAGGAAGGAAGTTACCAGGATTACCTGTATCGTCTGCTAATAGTACTTTACTGTTGGTAGTATCCCAGTTAGCATTTGTTGCACCTGCATCTTTGTTTGTGGTAATACTGAAATTTTCAACATGAGGCCAGGTGTTTGTATCTTTTTTTAGTGTTAATTGTCCATTTTCGCTTGTTTCAATATTACTGTCATCACTAAAGTATTGTGTTGTGCTTGTAAAGTTGGTCTGACCACCTCCTCCTGACCACCCATCTTGTTGAAAAGTACCTTGTCCTGTGGATTGATTTACATCGTATGTTGTCGAAGTTACATGTACAGTAGCACCGGTAAGTGGAAGATCAGAACCATTTTTTACAAAAACAAGCAATCTATGTGCTGTTGTTGTTGCAAGATTTACAGTCAGATTGTGTACTGTATTTGGGAGAATGTCCAATGGAAGAAATTCACTTGTCCCAGCAATATCATTATTTACATCATTAATAGTAAAAGTGTAGTTGTCCCATTCAATGGAATTGAATGCATATAAGCCACTAGCATCAGTTGTAGCATTTGTTGAAAATTTATAAACATCAGGTGTTGTGTTATCAAGCTTTGCTCCAACTAAGTCAAAATTGATATTTCCTAGTTGATTACACGATTGGTCAACTGTTGAAATATTTAAAGTACTAGTTTGATCAATGGCAAAACTAGTTTGAGTTACAGCACCAGCATTTACTGTTGTATCAGGCTTTACAGGATTTGGATTTGATCCATTTGGGTCGAGAGTGTAGTCGGTACTGTATCCATTTTTACTAATGTTGATATTGTAATCATCTGTGTCTGGGGGGAGGCTAAGTACTTGCAGCTTACCATTAATGTCTGTTGTATTTGTAATAAAAATACTTTCACTTGGATTGTCAATGATTACAGTTGCTTCTGAAACTGGTAGCCCGCTTGCATTAAAAACATCAACAAAAAGGGACCCGGTTCCTGGTGCCGATTCAACACCGTTTGGAACCATTGTTGTTGTTAGAGTAATTCCCTCACTACATGGGAAGATATTCCAGCATACATTAATTTCTACACGTTTATAATCTGATGGTTCGGTGTCAGTGGGTTTCGCTGGAATGCTGCCTAATGCGTCACCGTCAAAAGGATCATCAATGAACTGTATGTCTGTATTTACTGTAAATGTGTATTTATCTAAGTTTACGTTTTGTGTACTTGGAATATCTCCAGGTGGCCATCCTAATGTTGTTCCGATATTATCATATGGCATGTTTCTTACCGTTTCTATGTTTTTATTAGCAACAGAAAGTGCCAATAAACGTGCTTGGTTTGTTCCAATAGTTCTTAGTACAAATATGGATCCACCTATAATTGATATTGCGATAAAACTTAGAATGCTTATCATTACAAGTGCTTCTATGAGTGTTGTACCGTGACGATTTCCTCCTATTTTCATGTAGATTATTATACCATAATCATTGCGTTATGTGCTTTTATATATAGAAATCTCGCCGATTTCATCGGCGTGGATTTGTCAGGGACCAGGGGGACTAGGAATGAGTCCCCCCAGCTCCCTAACGACCCATTACCCCCTCCACCTCTGCAAGGAGCACCTTGCCTATACAGGCAAGGGCAGATTGATACCTAAAACCGCTTCACCTTTGTGCAGCGGTTTGATTATTAGATGCATTTTAATGCCTAATGATTTTTATTTACGATCCTCGAATCCTATCGTATCTTCTCCATGCGTAGCTTTTGTTTCTAATAGTTCAGTTTTTAATTCGCCAAACTTAGACTCGTATTCTGTAACTGTTTTTTGTAATAGTAGCATTAGCCTTTTAGCGTGTTTTGGTGAAAGTTGATATCTTACCAAATGATTTCCTCGGATAAGAAACAGAAAAAAATTTTCTTCGTCGAAAGGAATATTTACATTAGTTAATGAGTATATATTTGGATCTGCGTTAATTGGATTTTTTTGTTCTGTTATATTGTTTATATATTATGCACATTGTTTTTAATTAAAAATGCGCTATACTAAGTGTATAAGATGTGTATAAGCATGTCTTGACCAAAGACTCTTTCTTGACGGGGAGGGTTTTTGTTTTGTGCTAATTGTTTCATAAAAAAATAAAGACTTATTTAATAATGACGGGGAGGATTAATAAATTGATTTATTTTATTTAACTGCAACCAGAAGTTGCTCCGCAGTTGAGACATTTATAGCATGCTGCGTTTCGTACCATGATTGAACCACATCCATCACATGGAGGAGCATCTTCTTGCTCTGTGAATGTTACTGATACACTCATTTTTTCATCGTCAGTTTCTATTTCTTCTTTAATTTCTGTTGTGGTTGTTTTAGTTGTATGTTCATGTTTTTCATGTGTTTCTATTTGTTCTGTAGTTTTTAATTCTGCAAGGTCGTTTAATCCAATATTTACCAAGTCTTCTTTAGGAAGGAATTTTAAACCAAGCCAGCGAAAGATATAGTCTACAATTGATTTTGCAATACGTATGTTTGGGTGTGAGGTAAATCCAGATGGTTCAAAACGAGAGTGTGAGAATTTTTTGCAAAGGTCTTTTAGTGGTACACCATATTGAAGTCCAACTGAAATTGATGTAGCAAAGGAGTCCATTAGTCCTGAAATTACCGAACCCTCTTTAGACATGACTATGAAAATTTCACCTGGTTGTCCATTATCAAATAGTCCTACTGTTATATATCCTTCGTGTCCTGCGATACTGAATTTGTGTGTAATTGCAGCTCGTTCATCTGGTAATCGTTTTCGGATAGGTTTATTTTCTGTAACCGTTTCATTTTTTATGTCTGATCCGTTTTCATCATTTGTGTTTGTGGTTAAAGGTTGAGTTCGTTTTGAACCGTCACGATAGATAGCAACTGCTTTTATGCCAAGCTTCCACGCTTCTATGTATGTATTTGCAATATCTTCTGACGTTGATTCTTTTGGCATGTTTACTGTTTTGGAAATTGCGCCAGAGATAAATGGTTGTACTGAACCCATCATGCGGAGATGCCCCATTGCATTAATACTTCTTGAACCGTTTTGTGGTACAAAGGCACAATCAAAGACACTTAAATGTTCTTCTTTTAAATGTGGAGCACCTTCTGCCGTGTCATTTTTATCAAGGTATTCTAAAATAGCTTCCTTCTCTACCTCATCGTACCCTAAACTGTCTAGAGCTTGCGGTACTGTTTTATTTACTATTTTCATCATACCGCCACCCACAAGCCATTTATATTTTACTAAAGCGATATCTGGTTCAATGCCTGTTGTGTCGCAATCCATAAGAAATGCAATAGTTCCTGTTGGTGCAAGTACTGAAATTTGAGCGTTTCTCACGCCATATTTTTTTGCTTCGTTAACAGTTTCTTCCCATGCGGTTTGCCCTGCTTTTACAAGGTCTTCAGGAGCGCCGTTTTCTCCTATTTGATGTGAAGCATTTTTATGTTTTTCTAATACATTAAGACATGGTTTTTCATTTTCCTTAAAACCTTGAAATGAGCCCAATTCTTTTGCTATTTTTGTAGATTGTAAGTATGTTTCGCTTGAAAGTAATGAGGTGATTGCTGCTGCATAATTTCTTCCCTCATCTGAGTCATATGGAAGACCTTTTGACATAAGAAGAGCACCAAGATTTGCATATCCGATGCCTAGTGGGCGATAGTCATGACTATTTTTTTCAATTTCTTCTGTTGGGTATGAGGAGTTTCCTACTAGAATGTCCATTGCAGTTATAATGATACGTGATGTATGTGCGAATGCTTCTTTGTCTAGATTGTTGTTTGTGTCTACATGTCTCATTAAATTGATAGATGCTAGGTTACATGCAGTGTCGTTTAAAAACATATATTCTGAGCATGGGTTCGAAGCATAGATACGATCTGTGTTTGAGCAGGTATGCCAGTCATTTATTGTTGTGTCAAATTGCATGCCAGGGTCACCACATATCCATGCTGCTTCAGCTAGTTGATTCATGAGGTCACGTGCTTTGTATGTCTTTGCTACATTTCCGTCTAAACGATTTATTGTTGAATACTCTGAGTCATTAACAACAGCTTTCATAAAATCATCTGTTGCACGTACTGAATTGTTTGCATTTTGAAATTGAATTGAATTCCACGCTTCTCCATTTAAACTCATGTCGTATCCTGCTTCACCAAGCGTCCAAGCCTTTTTTTCTTCGTTTGCCTTTGAGTTAATAAATTCTTCAATGTCTGGGTGATCGGCATCTATTACTACCATTTTTGCAGCGCGTCTCGTAGTACCTCCTGATTTAATTGAACCTGCTGTTGCATCTGCTCCTCTCATAAAAGAAACCGGGCCAGAGGACTTACCACCAAGTGCGAGCGATTCACTGCTTCCTCTTAGTTTTGAAAGACTTACTCCAGAGCCAGAACCATGTTTAAAAATCATTCCCTCTTTTTTTATCCAATCTAAAATTGACTCCATGTCGTCTTCTACTGATAAAATAAAGCATGCAGAACATTGTGGAGCCTCACGAACGCCTACATTGAACCATACTGGGCTGTTGAATGCGCATTTTTGATAAACTAGTATGTGTGTAAGCTCATTTTCAAAAGCTTCTGCGTCTTTTTCTGTTTTAAAATAGCCACCTTTTCTTCCCCAGTCTGAAATGGTCTGAGAAACTCTGGTAACCATCTGCTTTACACTTGTTTCACGTTCTGGCGTTCCTAGTTTTCCTCTGAAATACTTTGAAACTACAATGTTAGTTGCTTGTTGAGACCAGAATGATGGTATTTCAATATTTTCTTGTGAAAAAACCACCTCTCCTGTTGCATTGGTGATGGTGGCTTCGCGAGTATCCCACGTCATATCATCATATGGGTGGGTGTTTGATGTTGTGTATTTGCGTTCTACGGTGATTCCTTTTCCGTTTTCGTCTACTTTGTTTCTAGTCGCCTGAGAAGTGACACTTTTAGCTTGATACATATTTTGTTTTTTATTTTTAGTGACTAAGCGCTTACTGGTTCTCACATCATACCTTATTTTGGGTACGTTGTAAAAATTGTTAAAAACGCTATATTTAGTAGTCTATATACATTATAGCATACTATATTTAGTAGGTCAATCATTATTGCCCAATTTCTGTGGATAACATGAGGAGGGTTTGATAGTATTTTAGAGACCACAACATTTTAATTTAATAAGCCCGTTGTATTTTTTGGGATGATGATTTTTGTGGCCCATATATTCTTTTTTATGTAACTTTTTGTTATACTACAGGTATAGTGGATATTAAATTATCACTGTTTCAAATTCAAAAACACAATGTCAAAAAGAAATACACAAAAATTCATTCAACATACAGAAGATATAACCCCTGAGCTTCGAGAAGAAGCCCTTCATGTCCTAATTTCCGAACATTCGTGTAGCTTTGACTTACAACCTGACTGGTGTGTATGGGGAAGAGATCAACATGGAGGGGTTGGACTATTATATTGGATACGAACACAAAAAAATTCTG
>PVBE010697377.1_pt1 | contig 10140 bp, 11 predicted proteins | sample 1631181 | NCBI WGS metagenome assembly PVBE01 (sample SAMN08397723, study PRJNA350692) | Marine metagenome, whole genome shotgun sequencing project. | isolation source: water | place: Pacific Ocean | collected 2012-04 | reverse complement strand
TGAAGCTCTTGAAGTAGTCGCACCAGCGCAGATGGAAACCGTTCCCTGTGACCCACCCGCATAGCGTTCGTTAGCTCAAGCTCGCAGCAGCGGCATCGATTGCTTGTCGAGTCACTGTAACCATTTCTTCGATGTGGTTTTCTTCCACGATAAACGGGGGACCGAACATCACAGCGTCATCAAACGCTCCTGACCCAGATGGGTATACCCAGACCCCATTTTCAAGTGCGTTGTTTGTAACCGTGTCAGCGAATGCCGCAGATCGAGGAAATGGATCCCCGGTCTCTCGATTTGCTACGAGGCCCAGTCCCTGAAGGAGACCACGGCCTCGAATATCTTCGACGTTCGGGTGATCTCGAAATTCTTCTTCGAGTCTTTCTCGCAGTAGGTTCCCCATGGCTGCCGCTTGGGCTACCAAATTTTCCGTCCGTACGATTTCTAGAACTTTCCTTGCCACCGAACAACAGAGGTCTTGGCCGGCAAAGGTATAAAACATTAATGCGAGATCTGTTTTGCCGATCGGTTCCACCACCTCGGGGCGACAGTAGACACCTCCAATCGGGACGTACCCGCCGCCAAGCCCTTTGCCCGCAGCGATGATGTCGGGTGTGAAGCCAAGCGCTTCATGTCCCATGGTCGCGCCGAGCCGGCCGAAGCCGGTCATTACTTCGTCAGCTATCACGAGAATGTTGTGTTGAGCACATATTTCTGAGATTCGCGTCCAGTAATCATCGGGAGGCACGTAGGCGCCTGCCGCGGCACCAATAACAGGTTCTCCTATGAATGCGCTGATGGTCTCTGCGCCTTCAAGTTCAATAACTTTTTCTAGTTCATCGGGGTCACTATGGCTGGTCTTTGGCATAGACGGAAGCAGATGTTCAAGCCCCTTGCGTCTGCGGTCGTGAGAACCAGCGGCCAAGGCTCCTAGTGTCGCTCCGTGGTAGGAAACATCGCGTCCAATTATTTTGTGTCTTTCAGGTCTGCCGCTCGCCACGTGATGCAACTGAGCGACCCGCAGTGCTGCGTCTACCGACTCTGAACCTCCGCTAACGAACACACAACGCCACGAAGGGTCGGGGAGCCAATGGTCGCTTACTTCCTCAACCAAGGCCACCCTGGCTTCGGTTGCAAAAACCGGCACTACATAATCCAACTGAGTCAGAGCATCTGCGGCTACCTGAGCTATCTCTTGTCGGCCGTGACCGATGTTTGTAACAATTGCTCCACCGCCTGCGTCGAGTATTCGACGCCCATCTGAAGTGTGAAGCCACATGTCTTTACTGTGAGTTATCAGCATCGGAGATGAGCCGGGCACTAGCGGAAAACGAGATACATCCATGACTAAAGAGTACTTCTATCCCCGTTTTCGGGCACTGGTCATGGTTCACTAAAACTGTGCGTTATCTCACTCGACCCCTTGTTGCGGCGCTAGTCGCCCTTTTCATCGTGGCCAATGGCGGTGGTGTCGTGGAACTTGTCATAGGCGCAATTTTGTTCGCGCTTATAGATCTTGGTTCCCGATACGTCATCAAACGCATTGGTCGGACATAGATGGACGAATGCTTAGGACTATCAATTGACACTTGACCAAATTGCAAACTGGGCCCAAATATTAGAAGCCGTAATTCTCTCATTATCGATCGTCTTTATTGGCGCCGAAGCTCGTCAAACGTTGCAGCACAGTCGGACACAATTTGGGCACGGGCTCACGGACCGACTGTATGGGCGTTATTTCGCCATATCGCGTGATCCAAACTTCAGTCAGTTCTTGATAAAGGATTGGTCTGGTGGAGATTTAGATGGAGAAGAATATTTTCGGGCCCTCAACCTGTTAGGTGCTGACCTGATCGACCTTTTCGATACTTACGATGCATGGCAAGAGGGCCTAGTAGAAAAAATGCATGTCGATATGCGCATGCAACTGATCAAATTGGGTGCCTTTCTTTCCCCGGTCGGAAGGGCGACCTGGGATCACTGGAAAATCACACGAGACCAGGAGTTCTGTGAGTGGTTCGAAATTGAGGTCTATGGAAGCGTTCTTTCCAACTGAGAACCAGGTGGTCCCTCCACAAATGCCTGGTTCAAAGCCACGTGCTGCTCCGGTGGACATTTTCAAAGGCCTGACTCGGAACTAACCACTAGCTTAAATAACCATGCGAGCAGTCTTATGTAATGAATTTGGTCCACCAGAAGATTTAGTTGTGACCGAGGTACCTGACCCAAGCCCCGGACCTGGGGAGATTCTCATAGAAGTGAAGGCAGCACCGGTCACCTTTCCTGACACTTTGATGTTGGAAGATAAATATCAATTTAAGGCTGATCTACCGTATGTACCTGGAGCAGAAGTCGCAGGCGTAGTGAGTGCTTTAGGTGAAGGTGTGGACAACGTAGAGCCAGGGACTCGAGTTGTATGTGGCTTGGGGTCAGTTGGAGGCTACGCGGAGCTAGCGGTTGCTAAGGCAGCGGCGGCGAGAACGTTGCCAGACGGAGTCAGCTTTGCTGACTCGACGGGTCTGTTGTATGCCCATGGAACTACTTATTACGGTCTAAAACAACGCGGGAACCTCCAAAAAGGTGAAACCCTTCTGATTCTGGGTGCTGGAGGGCACGTAGGTTTGTCAGCTGTCGAGATCGGAAAGCTCATGGGAGCTCGCGTCATTGCTGCTGCCTCAACTGAGGAAAAGCTTGATCTTTGCAGAGAACGCGGTGCTGATGAGACGATCAACTATGCGGAAGAAAACCTTAAGGATCGAGCTAAAGAATTGACCGGCGGTGCCGGGGTGGATGTTGTGTACGACGTCGTCGGAGGTGACTACGCAGAACAAGCTCTTCGGGCAATCGGGTGGGAAGGCCGCTTTTTGGTTATCGGTTTTACGGCGGGGATCCCTTCGATACCGCTGAATCTGACGTTGCTAAAAAGCTGCCAAATAGTGGGTGTTTTCTATGGGGCAATGACTGCGCGTGACCCCGAATTGGCAAATGAAATAGCCGAAGATCTCCTGCAATGGGTTGATAGCGGCCAACTAAGGCCCCACATTTCAGCTACCTATGGGCTGGAGGGAGCATCAGAAGCATTGCGGAGTCTGATGGATCGAAAATCTATTGGCAAAATTATTATTGAGCCTTAGAAGAAGCTTGTAGACGTCATCGAAATGTGACTGTTAGCGGCCCAACGGTTGTGTAGCGCTAACCCCCAACGATGAAGCGTTGGTGGGTTCCTTCAGAAACCAGAGTCTCGCCGTGGGTTACCTTTACGTTGAAGACCAGCCGTTTACGATCAATTTCAGCTAACTCGGCTGCCACGATTACTTCTTCGCCTGAGGCAACCGCCGCTGAATGGCTCACACATATGTGAATCCCAACAGTTGTCTGGTCATTATCTAGGTAACTCTGTACACCGAATAGACACGTTCCTTCGATGAGTCTCACCATGTCGGGTGTGGAAAGCACTTTGTTAGGGAGGTGGGGTGGCGACATGTCATCAGTCACTTCAACGCTGTCACTAAACAATTGGCCGGTATGAAGTTCGCTCATGTCGTTGAGGCTAGTACCCGCCAAGATTCCGAGACTCAAGAAACCTCTTAGGAGTGTCGATCAACATGGTGTCGACTTGCTCGGTGCTTACACCAGCCTCCAATAGAGCGGGAATCACATCTTTGCTTATATGTAAGTAATGCCAGTTCGGAAGAGGAACAAGGGGCACTTCGCCTTCGATCCAATCGATATAACACGATGCATCGTGGCTCAACACGAGTTGTTCCGCATAGCCCATGTCACACAACTGGGCTACTACCTTTACTCGCTGATCAGTTGTCAAATAGCCATCAATACCGAACCGGTCCATTCCTAGGATGCTGCCGGCATCCAAGAGTCGTTGGAGGTACCCCAAATCATCTGTATCTCCGCAATGTCCGATTACTACGCGACTGAGGTCCACCCCTTCTTCGTTGAAGATCCTTTGTTGGTCTAGGCCGCGTTCGGTTTCAGCGTTTGTATGAGTGGTGATCGGGCATCCAGTTTCTCGGTGTGCTTGGGCACAAGCCCTAAGTACCCGTTCTACATCTGCGGTTAAACCTGGCTTGTCAGTAGCACACTTGATGACGCCAGCCTTCACTCCGGTGTCGGCGAAGCCTTCAACAATGTCTTGAACGAAATGCGTAGTTAACGCGTCAACGTTTGAGTTGGCGCGACGGCGGTAGTAGTGCGGAAGTTCGTTAAAGGTGTAAAGACCGGTAGCGCAAACAATTCTCAGGTCGATTTCTTTAGCCACTTCTTGAATTCGCGGAATGTATCGTCCGAGCCCTATGGCCGTTGGGTCAACGATGGTGTCGATACCGCTCTCTTTGAGTTCATTTAAGCGGGTTATTGCATCATCTATTCGACCCTGCTCATCACCCCATTCTTGAGGGTAGTTCTGTTGGATCTCTGTCGAAATGACGAAAACGTGCTCGTGCATCAGTACTCGACCCAAATCAGAAGATTGGATCGGCCCGGTTGCTGTTTCTATCGAAAATGTCATAACACCACTATTCCATTGTCAAAGTAAACGATGATCCATCAGCAATCAGCTCGACAGGAGTCTCACCATTGGTGGCGATCCACCTAGACGTTGTCCCGTCTGGGCGAGTGAGAATCCATTCCCCGTCTGCGGGCAGTCGACGCACGCGCATTGAGGTCCGCGTCCCTTGAGTGGTGCTGTTACATGGGTCAACAGCGAGATGAAGTGTGCCGTCACTCCAGTGCGCTTGACTCATCGCTACTCGCGGGAAGTCAACGCCTTCGATACACGGTTGAGTGTGCTTTGCTAAATCGGGATTCTGGAATATTGCAGCCCATGCTCCCGGACGACACACCCACCCAGCCATCACGCGTGCATTGAGTTGTCCACGTGGGTGTGGTTCATCGAATCCGAAACCGAAGGTGAACTCTCCTGAATCTTGGTCTAGTTGAGGTTCGAACAAAGTGTCGCAGGCATCCCAAAGTTTCTGCTTGACCGCGCCGTCGGCGAATTCCCCAGTGAACCAAGCGAGCAGAACACCATCTTGAGCTCGATCCAAGCTGACATCGTTGTTGCCGAGAAGGCCCATAGCGGTGGCACCGAATGTCCAAGCAGTCTCGGCGACTTCCCTGCGTTGCGGCGCCAGATACCAGGTGGGAGCGATCAGGCCAACTGGAGTTTGGAGATGCTCGTCAACAACTGGGTCATAGTACAAATCCATCGCAACGGCTTTATCTCCATCCCAAGTGATGTAGTTGTCCGACGCGTACTCCCACCATTGGTCGAAGGCAGAGTGGTAGTTCGTGTCTAGGAGTTGGTCGTGGAGCCTCAGACCGAGACCGGCGCCAGCCAGTCAATAAGGCCAAATTTTTGTGTTTTCGCAATGGCAACCCATGTCTCTGCCATGCCACTGTTCAGCAAGGTGGCCCATAACTCCAGAATGAGTCCAACTGAAAGTGTTGTCTCCGTCGCGGATCATTTCGAACGGCTCATTCCACTTCGAGTCATTAGAAACGTACCGATGCAAGCCGAGTAACAAACCAAAGAAACCTTTAAAGAAGAGCATCCCATCCGCAGCCACGGGATCCATTTGAACTCCATATGGCTCTATGCCATTCGCTGTCCACCCTGGCACGTCGTAATTTCCCCACAAATCCCCAGGTATAAGCATTCGGTACTGATCTGGATAGTTCCCACGATCAGGATCTGGCCCGAACTGAGTCATCCAGTCCTCGGCCGCCCACCAAGAAGTATGCCGAGATACCAACTCATCAAGCACTTTGCTGTACACCTCAGTCCAGGCGGGTGTCCGGTCGCTCATAAGGGCCATGGCATAGGCGGAATCAATCAAGTCAAATCGGTGGAACGAGGTCATTGGAGGCCCCGAGATGTTGTCCCAATGAGGGTGGGGTCGTCCGTCGCGATTCCAGTTATCTGGCGTTGTTGCTTTTCGATACAAATATCGAAGCCAACCCAACGACCTTTGATCAAGAGGGTCGTTAGGTTCAGTCACCATCGTCGGGCCTCCCGGTAGCTGCACTACCGGTGAGCAGTTTCAAATGGTGTTTCTTGATTTCAGGTGTTTGCCCCTGCACTAGGAGAAACAGAGACTCTCTAGCTAGCCGCTGTGCTTGTTGCTCCACAAACAATGCGGACCCACCAACTGCAGCGACTAGTGCGGCAGTAGAGCGAACACAAAGATCGCCCAAAAGAGCGCGAGCTTCTGGTAGCTCTTCCGCTGTAGCTGAATTGATTCTGCTGCGAGCCTCGTGGAGTTGTTCGTCTAAAGGACTTGGCCCCAACAAGCTTGTTGCTCTGGAGGCAACCCCAAGAGGGTTTGAGCCGTTTGAGCGCAAACCGTGGCGATACTTTTCTGCCCAGTCAGAAAAACTCTCAACTGAAGTCACAGCCTTCTCTGATACGGGATGGTTATCGAGAGTCAGTTCAACGGTAACCGCCGAATCAATAGCTGCTAACGACAAACGCCTGCTAGTTAATGTTTCGCAGTCCTTGGCGTCGAGCATTGCCCACACAATCGATTCACCATGGCGTGCAGCTGTGAGCACCACATCTATGTGTCCCCAACCGGTGACAAAGGGAGCTGTCCCAGAAAAGAGCCACCCTTTCCCTGTTGGGTCGGCACGAAGGACAGGAGGACCGGGTCGGTTTAAGTGAGCAAAAGCTACTCCACCCCTGGACTCTCCCGTGGCGAGAGCTTCAGCCCAACGGGCTTTCATGGGTCCAGTAGTTTCCGCTGCTGCTTTGCTTGGCCCGGCGTGTTGTGCCCATACGAAACTGGTTGTTAAACAACCCCCCGATATGGCTTCGTGGACAGCCCACTGGGTTTGTGGTGAAACCCCTAAGCCACCAAATTCGATCGGTACGAAAAGACCATGAAATCCGGCTTCGCAGATCAAGTCGAGTTGGGAAGCCGGCACTGTCCCTTGAGTGTCCACTTCGAGTGCTTTAGGGAAAAGCTCATTATCTGCTAGAGCTACAGCTCGTTCTACAAGTTCGTTATCGATATGGCTCATTTTTCGTCGAACAATTCGTAGACAACTGGTGAATAAAGGTGGCCTAAACCACGCTCCACTATCTCATTGAATCGTCCCCTAACTAAACGAGCGCCAGCCGCGTCTACATCAAGCTGATCAGCGAGAGCTAACGCGTAGTCCAGATCCTTAATGGAGTAGGTGGTAGGAAACCGGTCCGAAGGGTATTCGCCGGTGGTCATAAACGAACCATGGCGTCTAAGAGCGAAACTGTCAGCTGAGCCTTGGCCGAGCAGGTCAAATACGCGACTCCGATCCACCCCTGCTCTCGTTGCGATCGCCATCGCTTCAGCGAGGGCGGACACATTCTCAAATAACACCATGTTGTTCATTAGCTTCATGATGGTTCCGGTTCCCACGGGACCACAGTATGCAACGTCTGAACCCATATATTCGAGCCAGGGCGCAACTTGGCTAAAGATCTTTTCTTCTGCACCGACTGTGATTGACAAAGTTCCCTCCACAGCGTTGGGTACTCCTCGAGCTACCGGCGCGTCAGCGAAATGGGCACCTTTGGAAGTGAGAGCTTGGGCAACTTCAAGATTGACAGAGACGGTCGCCGTAGTGCAATCGACAACAATCTGCCCCGATCGAGCTTGGTCACACACCCCGCCTGCATCAAGGCACACAGCACGCGTTTCGTCTTCACCCGGCAAACAAACGAAAATTATGTCAGCTTCAGATACTGCCAACAGATTTGCTGCTTCTACAGCCCCAGCGCTCACCGCTGAAGCCACCGCATCCAGGTCCAGGTCATAAGCAAGGACTGGAACGGGGGATTTCGCAGCCAAGTTGGCACACATTGGACCCCCCATTGCTCCCAGACCAACAAATGCAACGAGTTTTACTGAAGAATCAGCCATAAGAGGATTCTCGCTCACAGCGAGGGTCGGATGTCGCCATCTAGAGTGAAAAGAGGAGCCATTATGAGTGAGACACAGCGAAAATCAGAATGGAGCAACTCCGAATTTAGAAAATATTGTGTGGAAGGTGAAAAGAGGGCGTTCGAGCTAGATAATCGAGGTCCTATCCAGTTCACCTCTGAAGGGCTTCTTGACCCTGATATTTTGGACGCGTATGAGCGGTCCGGTTTTTACGTTTTTGAGAAGGTCATCGGTGAAGTCGAACTGCAGGAATGTCGAAGCGAGGTTGATGAACTATTACAGCGGGCTCCGTGGCCTCACCGAGAATCAGAAGTCGATCGCCATGGCAGAACAGCTCTAGGGCCTGAGTTCGCCATCAACCCATGGATCATGACCAAACCCTTGAGTGACCCTTTGGGCGGTACTCCAGTGAACAATGGGAGACACCCGGTCAAAATGTTCGAGCCGGAACCGCCAGCGAACAGCCCAGTTCACGTCCCATATCTCGTTGCGGGGTGTTTGCAGTTATTGCCATCCTTTTTAAGAATTTTTGGTCACCCTGACATTTTGAGAGTCGCTGAAGCCATAAATGGTGCTGATTTCACACCATTTACAGAGGTACTTTTCGTCAAAGAACCTGAAATAGGCCCCTCGGTTTCCTGGCATCAAGATGGACAAATCCACTGGAACCACCCGCAATGGGATGAAAACATTCATGGATATAACGTCCAGGTCCAACTTTACGGAAGTACCTCGGCAAACGGTGTTTGGGTGATCCCTGGGACCCATCGAGAAGGGAAAGTCGATATCGCTGCCAGGGTGTCAGCAAACGATGACTCGGACTGGTTCGATGATGCGGTTCCTCTTATTTGTGAGCCTGGAGATGCCTTCATCACAAACCGGCAGACCGTCCACGGTTCTTTCCCGAACACGTCTAAAGACCGACGCGTCACCGTCAATTTTGGTTTCCATCGGTATTCATCAGTTATTGGTCAGACTGGAAAACTTAGTGGCGACGGGAATCTTTACACCGAGGACTACGTGCGGCAACGATGTCGGTGTATCCCCCTGGCGATTGACGCGCGATCGCAGCGCTTCCCTCACGAGGAGCGTTATGTTTACCAGCCTTTTGCTGGGCTAGAGGAGCAACATCGCTACAGTCCCGAGACGATTCGAGATATCTTGACTGATTACAACCTGAGAGACCTTGGTATATGACAATGACCCTTAGCCCTGACGAGCAAATATTTTCCGATGCGATTGAAGTAGCGAATATTCCAACGCTGCTCATGGTGTTGGTTCAGTTAACTGGCGAATTTCAGTGGCTAGAAGAACCGTACCTGCCGAAACGGCAACCTGGACTAGGTGACAACGACACTGGTGGCCTAGAACAGCGACACCAACAAGAAGTTCGAGAAGCCGCCCTCGAGGCGATACTGGCATGGCGGGATGGGCGTCCCGTTGCGTTGCCCGAACCAGACTTCGACCTCATTGTTCGGATGCTTAGCGTTTCAATGGCTGAACCAGTTCCCTCTGAATATGGGCAATTCACTGCCGCCCAACTAGGCCAAGTTAAATTTCTTGACCACCAAACCATTAGTTCTCCTGCTGATTTCAATGTCGTGGTTATCGGAGCGGGAGTTTCGGGTCTATGTGCCGCTATTAATCTCCAAATGCTCGGCATCAACTTCCAGGTAGTTGAGCGCAATTCAACGGTGGGCGGTGTTTGGTGGGAGAACCATTATCCGGGTGCAGGTGTAGACACTCCGAACCACCTATATTCCTATTCTTTCGCTCCATATGACTGGCAACAGTATTTTTGCCTCCGCGACGAATTGCATGAATACCTAGAGCACGTCTGTGACAGTTTTGAGGTTCGTGACGCCATCCGATTTGAGACCACGGTTGAACAAATCGAATACCAAAATCAGAAACAGAAATGGCTCGTAACACTGCGCTTGCCGGATGGAAGTCAGGAACAAACCGAAGCCAACGTCGTGATCAGCGCCGCAGGTATCTTTAATGCCCCTGTTTTCCCAGATATCGAAGGTCTTGAAGACTGGGAAGGTGAGAAATGGCACACGGCACGCTGGCCCAAGGATGCAGATCTGCAAGACAAAAAAGTAGCGATTATTGGTAACGGGGCTAGTTGTATGCAGATCGGTCCCGAAATCCAAAACGAAGTGGAGTCTCTTACCATTTTCCAAAAGTCGGTTCATTGGGCGGC
>PVBE012044080.1_pt1 | contig 10141 bp, 1 predicted proteins | sample 1631181 | NCBI WGS metagenome assembly PVBE01 (sample SAMN08397723, study PRJNA350692) | Marine metagenome, whole genome shotgun sequencing project. | isolation source: water | place: Pacific Ocean | collected 2012-04 | reverse complement strand
TCACATTGATCCCATCACAGTTATTAAGTAATAATTTGAGGAATATTACGGTTCAAAATACTGTTGTTCAGGAAGAGGTTGATAATTTAGAATCCTATATTCAATATAATATTAATGAGCAGAAGTTTCAGAGCATGATTGAAAGCGGACGCACAAGCGTTGCATCTTCCTATAAGGAACTTCAGGAAATGCTTGCCGCAGCATATGAACATGAGATTATTCCAGGACTTAGAGGCGACCTTTATATTGCGATGTATGATACATATGGCGACGGTTGGAACGGCAACTGGCTAACTATTGGTGGTGAACAATTTACAATTGAAAACGGCACATTTGCTGAGGCTACCTTAACTCTTGTAGATGGCACCTACCCAGTTGTATGTGATGGTGGCTCCTGGCAGAGTGAGGTATCCTGGGAGATTTACGATGCTAATACTGGAGATCTGCTTCTTTCGGGTGGTGCACCCTATTCAGGAGAACTGGTTGTTGGAGGTGATCCTCCAGCCGTTCCAGACAATGATCACTGTTCTGATGCAGAAATGGTTAGTGGCCCCAGTCCTGTTACTCTTTCAGGTACAACTGTTGCTGCAAGTATTGACTGCCCTGGTCTTTTGAATTGGAATGCAGTCTGGTATGAGATACCGGTTCCTGATGAACCCAGCGATATTGAGATACACGTTGAATCATCACAACCTTTGACAAATGCAGGCATAATTATTATGGATGACTGCAACTGTGATGATTATATAGCTGGTGAATATGAGTGGAATGCTGGTGCCGGTCTTCTAGATCTATTTTTTGAAAATGTTTCCGTTTCAGGTGGCTCAATATTATTTCCCCTGATGATTGATCCACAGGCTGATTTTGATGTTACATTTTATTTTGAATCAACAGAAGAACCGCCATCTACTGATTTCACTACAACAATAACTGCTACCGATGACCTTGGCTCCATACCTCCTTTTGAGCTAACCATTGGAACCAGCCCTAATGCTACTGTTGGTTATGATGATGGATTAGATATTTATGCTCCACCGCCACCGCCACCGCCGTCTTGGGATGCCGCTCTATTCAATATAGAGATCAGTGATCGTTTTTTTGCCGATTATCGTCCCACAACACCGGAGGCAGGGACAACAGTGTGGGCCATAGATTTTCAGGCAGAACAGGGCTCTGATGAGTATACTTTAACGTGGGATTCAAATACATTAGGGGATGGTAATTTTACATTATCCGATCCCTTTGGTGGCGATATGTTTTCTGTTAACATGAACAATGTTAATTCTGCAACTGTTTCTACCACATTTAACAGAGTGCTCATTACACATAGCTATCACTCATTTGATTTTAGTACTACAATGACCGCCACAGATGATTTGGGTACAGATTCTTTCGAATTAACAATAGGAACAAGTTCTAATGCCACGGATGGTTATGATGAGGGATTGGATATATATGCGCCCCCATCTCCACCACCGCCGGCCTGGGATGCTGCTCTGTACAATATGGAAATTAGTGACAGGTTTTATGCTGACTACAGACCAACAACCCCTATGGAGGGAAATACAGTGTGGGCCATAGATTTTCAGGCAGAACAGGGCTCTGATGAATATATTTTAACGTGGGATCCAAATTCTTTGGGGGATGGTAACTTTATATTAACAGATCCTTTTGGCGGCTCTATGTTATCTGTCGATATGAAAAATAATGAGTCAGCTATTATCTCAGCCACGTTTAACAGAGTTCTAATAACCCATGCATATTATTCGTTTGATTTTCTAACCGTACTTACAGCCACCGATGATGCTGGCTCTGAGCCCTTTGAGCTGTCTATTGGAACGATTCAGAATGCAACCGACGGCTACGATGATGGATTGGATGTGTATGCCCCCCCTGCGCCCCCTCCTCCGTCCTGGGATGCTGCACTATATAATCAAATTGTAAATGATCGCTTCTATACTGATATCAGGCCAACCACCCCGGACCAGGGCTCTACGGTTTGGGCCGTAGATTTTCAAGGAGATGTTGGGACTGAAAATTATATACTGAGCTGGGATTCAAGTTCTTTAGGGGATGGTAATTTTACATTGACAGATGCATTTGGAGGGACTCTCCTTTCAATTGATATGAATGAGGTCAGCCAGGCAGAGATCCCGGCAGCTTTTAACCGTGTACTGATCACTCAAAGCCTTTTTACACTAGATTTTGCAGTGATCCTTGTTGCAACAGATAACGTCAATTTTCCTGTGGATCTTATTTTTGGTACAAGTGCGGATGCCAGTGATGGTTACGATTCCGGAATGGATGTGTATGCCCCACCCCCACCACCGCCACCAGCCTGGGATGCTGCTCTGTACAATCCTATTGTAAATGATCGTTTTTATGTAGATATAAGGCCCACCACACCGGAAGATAGTTTTACTGAGTGGGCGGTGGATTTTCAAGCTGATGAAGGGTCTGAGGAAATTAATCTATCTTGGAATGTTGATGCCCTTGGCGATGGTAGTTTTACTCTCACAGATGCGTTTGGCGGAATGTTTTTCTCGGTGAATATGAGCTCCACAAATAATTATAGTTTTCCTATTTCATTTACTAGAGTTTTCATACGCCACAGTTTTACCTCTGACATAGAGGTGTCTTACATGGATGGTTGGAATATGGTTGGGCTACCTTTAGCTGTTGTAGATAGCTCTTATGATATTATTTTCCCTGCGGGTGAACCTAACACCTTGTATGCTTATGACAATGGATATTCTTTGGAAACAGCTTTAGATTTAGGGATGGGATACCTTTTACGGATGTCAGGTGAAAATGTCACAACTATCTCTGGAACTCCATTTAACAGCGTCACTGTTTCAATAAATCAAGGATGGAATATCATTTCAGGAATTTCGAGTCCGATTGATATAGACATCGTGAATGCGGAAGACATTATTGTTGCCAGCACTGTGTATGGATACGGTTCCAATGGATATTTTTCCCCGGACGCAATAGAACCAGGATATGGATATTGGGCCCGTGCGTATTATGAAGGTGAATTGACACTGAATGCTGGAACAAATCGTACTGGGAAAAAGGATGAGATAAATCGTTCGCTTATGAATCGACTTGATATTGTGTTTTCTAATGGAATTTCAAAATCCTTATATTTTGGGGAATCACTAACCGCAGATGAGCAATTGCAGTTCAGTCTTCCTCCCAGATTTGAAGGGATGGTGTTAGATGTACGTTTTGATGGTGATTGGTCTCATTCAGAAAATGGTAGTACTATTCAATTGATAGGGCCGAAAGAGCCATTTTTGATATATTATTCAATATCAGAAAAACCAGTTGATGAGAAGTGGATTCTGGATTTTGATGACAATCAAACGGTTCTGGATAGTTTTGGAGAGATCGGTTTTGAAGAGATTCCTTCAACAATACGTCTGAAAAAGGAATCTGAATTACCCCAAATATTTTCATTAGGAACAAATTTTCCTAATCCATTTAACGGAATGACCATAATTCCATTTGAATTAGAAAAAACTTCGAATATTTCTCTTAAAGTTTATGATGTGTCTGGCAGATTAGTAAATGAGTTGGTGACAGGAGAAAAACCTGCCGGAATATATCATATCGAATGGGATGGTAAAAATTTACTTGGTATGAATGTATCTTCAGGGATGTACATTTATTCGTTACAATCCGGTGAGCATAAAATATTTGATAAATTGCTTTACCTGAAATAATTTTCAAAATATTTCAATTATTAGTCATCTATATAAGCAGTAGCTCTACTAGAAAATGCTCCATTAGGAACTTTTTCCATGTTAAAAAAGAAAAACTTATTGTTGATACAATTAATATAATCTAATCAAAAAATGAAAAAAAATGTTCAAATAATTTGGCTTATCCTATTTACCTCAATACATTTATGGGCAAAAGAGGTGCCAGTAGAGATGGCAAAAACAGCTGCAAAAAACTTTTATTCTTCAAGAACAAATCACAATTATAGTGAATTTAAGATAAGAGATATTCATCATTTATCTCATAAAGATAGAATAATGATCTATGCTGTTGATTTTGAACCAAGTGGATTTGTTCTGATTGCCGGAGATGACAGAGTTCACCCTGTTCTCGGCTACAGTTATGAATATGATTATTCATCAGAAAATATACCAATTCAATTAACCGATTTGTTGGAAGAATATAAAAAAGAGATTAACCATGCAATTTCACAGGACGTTCAACAGGACAATGAAATCCAAAATGAATGGGTTACTGTTTTGGATGAAAATTATGATGAGCCGGTTACCCGTAACGTTGGTCCCCTTATTCAAGCACGGTTTAATCAACCCAGTCCATGGAACCTAATGTGTCCAAGTGACACCGATGGCCCAGGTGGACATGCGTTGGTGGGATGTGTTGCGGTTTCCATGGTACAAGTGATGCACTATTGGTCCTACCCTGATGTCGGATTTGGATCACACGGTTACAATCATAATCAGTATGGATATTTATTTGCTGATTTTGGTGAAGCATTGTATGATTTTGATGATATGCCCAACAACATTGCTACATCAGCATCCCAACTTTTATTGTATCATGCAGGTGTTGCTATAGATATGGGCTATGGCCCCAGCGGTTCTGGTGCTTGGGTAGGGACTCATTATCCCTGTGCGATGTCTGCAATGGAAGAACACTTTCTCTATAAAAACACTATCCATTTTGAGGAGAAGAATGACTATTCAAACTCAAGCTGGATCAATATTATGCAGGATGAACTGGGTTTTGGGAGACCTGTGATTTACCGAGGATATGACAATAATGGAGCTGGAGGGCACGCATGGAATATCGATGGGTATGAGGATGACTATTTTCACTGTAACTGGGGGTGGGGTGGTTCTTATAACGGATATTTCCTTTTTTCTAATCTTTCTGCCGGTGGATATACATTTGGACAGGGACAAGCAGCAGTCATGGGAATTGAACCACTAAGTTTATCTGAACCAAATATTGTATTGATGGATTCATATTTTGAAGAGGTTTCTGGAGATGGAGATGGTGTTGTGAATCCCGGTGAGGAATTGGATATATTTGTCACTATTCAGAATCTCATTCCCTGGCCGACCGCGACCAATGTTGCCCTAACTTTGTCTACAGAGGAACCCTCCATTATAATTTTAAATGACAATGATTTTATAGGGTCCATAGATTCCAACGATTCATATACGAATATATCATCACCATTCACAGCAATTGTTTCTTCCAACGCCAGTTTGCGGGATTATGATTTTCAACTGAATATAACCGCTGATTCAGATGAAGATGGTACCTACGAAAATTCATATGATTTCCAGGTGAATGTATCTTTAAATCAAGCAAATTTTCCTATTCTAGTGGATAATCAATTGGTAGCAACTCCTACCATTATTGAGATAGGAAATGATGGTATTGAGAAAGAAATTTTGCTTGCTGAATATTGGGGGCAAATTATCACCATTGACAATAACGGGAGCCCCCTTCCTGGGTGGCACTATGATATGAATAATCAGGTATGGGGGACACCTGCCATAGGAGATTTGAATGGAGATGGTGAAAATGAAATTGTTCTTATATCAAAAGATGGGAAAGCAGTTGTTCTTGATCTGAATGGAAATGAATTGTTAGAATATGATGCGGGTCAATTTCTCATGGGAACACCAGCACTGGGCAATCTTGATATGGATGAAGATTTAGAAATTGTTTTCGGAGGATATACAACTTCTGGAAAAATATTTGCGGTAAATATTGACGGTTCTGATGTTCCCGGGTTTCCAATTCCCTTGTCAGAGAGGATTTTAGGGGGTGTTTCCTTGGCAGATTTAAACTCAAATTTTAAAGATGATATTGTTTGTGCAACTCAGGAAGGGAATATATATTTAATTTATGATGATGCAACAATTGCACCGGAATTTCCTGTAGAGACCCAGGGAGTATTTAAGAAAGCTCCTTCAATCATTTTTCCTGAAAATGAAGCGCCTCTCATTGTTTTAGGTTCGAAAAATGATGTTTTTTATGGAATTAATATTGATGGTTCTATCCGTTTTAGTATTTCTACTTCTGGTGATATAATGACCTCTCCCGCAGTTGCCAGTGGAGTGAATGGGGAGATAGTCATTTCTTTTGGCTCCAATGACAACCATTTATATTTGATTGATATTCAGGGAAATTTTATCAATGGGTGGCCTCAAAATATAAATGGAAATGTTCTAGTTTCCCCTGTGTTCTCTGATTTGGATAATGACGGACTTCCAGAAGTTATTGCGGGTGCTGGAAATCAATTATTTGCTTTCCATCTTGATGGATCTATTGTGGACTATTTCCCCATGTCTTTTACTTTTCCTTTTACAAGTTCTTTGATGATAGATGATTTGGATTTGGATGGGGATATCGAAATTGTAGCGGGTAGCAGCAATGACCTGGTTGTAGTTGATATAAAAACTGGGCAGACTTCAGATAATTCATGGAATATTTTTCGGGGCAATTATTTAAGAAATGGGACTTATTATCATCAGCTGACCCAGGAAGATGTTACTGTTCAAACAAATGAGGGATGGAACTTAGTAGGTGTTCCCTTGAATGTCCCTAATTCTAATTATCTCTCTGTTTTTTCAGATGCAATTGAAGGGACATTATTCAAGTTTGAGAACAACTCGTATATACAGGATTTTGAACTAATAGAAGGCAATGGATATTGGTTAAGGTTTTCAGGTACTGGAGAAACATCAATTTCTGGATGGCAAATCCCATCGCTGGGGATTGACTTGAGTGAAGGATGGAATCTCATCACTGGTTTGTCAGAATCCATTTCGATTATAGACATTGTGGATGAAAATGAGGTTATTGTTCCTAATTCCATTTATACTTATGATGACGGATATCTCCCGGCTGATGAATTAATACCGGGGAGTGGATATTGGATAAAAGCGTTTGGACCTGGGATAGTTACTCTTGAGGCTAACGGGAGAAATAAAAAATCTTTTTCTTCTATTGATACATTTGAATATTTGAATTTTGTGGATATCAACGGTGTTCGCCTTTATTTTGGTAGTTTAATGGATGAACATCAATTGGTACAATTTGACCTTCCTCCAAAACCTCCTTTAGGAGGTTTTGATGTTAGATTTATAAATAACAGTAGGTACACTGTTGAAGGGAATACCATTGATTTGATGAACTCTGGGGAGTTCCTGCCTATTCAGTATGATGTTAAAGATTGTAATAGTAATTGGATGCTTTACTGTCTATCCTCAAATGAGGGATTACATTTAGAAGGACGGGGTAGTTTTTCATTTGATGGAAATATTGAAAGTCTAATTCTGAAGAAGGTTGAATCTTTGGACACACCACAGACTTTTTCACTGCTTCCTGCATTTCCCAATCCATTTAATTCATCAACTACTATTTCATATGATTTACCAATTAGTGCTTTTGTGACATTAAGAATATTTGATTTATTAGGTCATGAAAAAGTAGTATTAGTTGATCAATATATGATTGCTGGAAACCATAAAATTGATTGGGAAAGTGATAATATTTTTGGTAATAAGGCTGAAACTGGTGTATATTTTGTCGTCATTGAAACCGAGTATTTTTCAAAAACACGGAAATTATTATTGATTAAGTAAAAAGAATTACCCCATACTCCCCTCCACGCCCCGGTTTTCTCCAATGAAAGCCGGGGCTACTTGTTATAATAAAAATGAATATTTACCCATCTGTTTTGTCTAATCTAGAAATACTATTAAGCAGATTTAATTAATTTTTGGAGTAATAGAATTGTTGCAAAGCAAATTACGGTTGATCAAGCTATTTTCTTTTTTCATATTTCTTAAGAGTATGTATGGGGTGAATGTTACCTATAAATCTCATATTATCACCCAGCCTGATGGAAAAAGTATCAGGTGTTTTGTCAGCGGTGATGAATATTTCAATTGGGCTCATGATAAAAATGGCTATACCCTTATCCAAAGTCAAAATGATGGTTTTTTCTACTATGGCATGATGGATGGTGATGAGGTTATCCCTTCCACGTTTTTAGTTGGCTCTGTCATTCCTGCCGTTGCAGGATTAACTCCCTGGGCAATTATCTCTAAGGATGCTTATCTTGAAAGGCGAAGTGCATTCTGGGAAAATATTGATCGGGATGTGCGAGATGCACCCACCCATGGGATAATCAATAATTTAAATATTTATATTCGTTTCTCAGATCAATCTGAATTTGCTGACCCGCGTTCCCAACATGACCAACTATTCAATGATCCAGAGGGGCCCTCTCTTCTCCATTATTTTGAAGAAGTTTCTTATGACACGCTACATGTGTATACTCATCACTATCCTGAGTGCGATTTTTCCACTAATTATTCTTACCAGGATGAACACCCCCGTAGCTATTATATGCCCTATAATTCTTCAACAAATCCGAATGGATATACTGATTCTCAACGGGCGGTCAGGGAGCAAACTTTATTAAGAAATGCAGTTGAATCTATTGCTGATGAAGTTCCAGCATCCTTAATCATCGATTCAAATGATGATGGTTATGTTGATAATGTTACTTTTTTGGTGCGTGGTTCACCAACAGCATGGGCTACTCTTTTATGGCCTCACCGTTGGAGTTTGTACTATTATAACGTATATATTAATGGGAAATTGGTAGGTGACTATAATTTTAACTTGGAACAGGGTGGATACTTTACAGTTGGGACACTTTGTCATGAATTTTTTCACTCATTGGGTGCTCCCGATTTGTATCACTATGATGCCCCAGGGGCACCTACTGCTGTGGGTGGGTGGGATGTCATGGATGGATCTGGTGATCCTCCTCAATATATGGGTGCATTTATGAAGTATAAGTATGGTGACTGGATTGAGGAAATACCTACCATTACATCATCAGGAACCTATGAATTAAACCCGCTCCAGTCCAGCACGAACAATATATTCAAAATTAATTCTCCAAATTCATCAACCGAATATTTTGTGGTTGAATACAGAAAAAAAGAAGGAATTTATGAATCTCAGACTCCGGGAAATGATTCTGGATTGTTAGTTTATAGAATTAATACAACTGTTGGTAATGGTAACGCTGATGGGCCACCGGACGAAATATATCTTTACCGCGTGGGTGGTACCCTTACAGAAAATGGGTCATTTCCTTTGGCACCTTTTAATCAGTCATCTGGTAGAACGGAAATAAATGATAACACAAACCCCTCTAGTTTTCTCACATCGGGGGACCCAGGTGGTCTCAATATCATTGATGTATCAGATCCAGGATTAACCATACAATTCAGTTATGTGACTGTGCTTCTTATGGTTGAACTGTTAGATATTGTGGGAGATACAGATGAGGACGGAATAATAAATCCTGGAGAGGAGTTCTCAAGTATCATATCTATAGAAAATTCATCTAATGAGATTCAGATTTTAAACGTTTTAGCTACCGTGTCCAGTGATAACGACATCATCTTTCCAGAACCACAGATAAATTTCGGGGATATTCCTGCGGGGGGAATTGAAGCACAGGATCTTTTGATTAGTATTCCACTTGAGCACCCTCTTGGTGATGTCACATTCGATTTGCTCATAACAGGATCTTTTTATGAAAATGGTGTTTATTCTTCTTATTCAGATGAAGTTAGTTTAACATTTGAGGTATCCTTGAATCAGAGTGGTTGGCCTGTTTTAACTATTAACCAGATAGAGTCATCTCCAGCAGTTATAGACATAGATGGTGATGGGAGCACGGAGGTTATTTACGGTGACTATGAAGGGTTACTCCACATGGTAGATGAGATGGGCAATGAGCAGCAGGGTTTCCCGGTTGACCTGGAAGATGATATCTGGGGGTCACCTGCGGTTGCTGATCTGGAAGGAGATGGAGACATGGAGATCGTTATCGGTTCCAAGGATGAGCATTTACTGATCATCAACTCTGACGGAACTATCCAGGCAGATTACAATGCCCATCAGTACATCATGGCAACTCCTGCTTTGGGAGATATAGATGGGGACGGTGACCTGGAGGTGGTGTTTGGCGGTTATTCTTCCCCTGGGAAGTTGTTTGCGGTGAACCCTGATGGTTCAGCTGTGAGTGGTTTTCCCATAGAGTTGGGAG
>PVBE011828151.1_pt1 | contig 10142 bp, 2 predicted proteins | sample 1631181 | NCBI WGS metagenome assembly PVBE01 (sample SAMN08397723, study PRJNA350692) | Marine metagenome, whole genome shotgun sequencing project. | isolation source: water | place: Pacific Ocean | collected 2012-04 | reverse complement strand
CAGATATGTTTTTGCGGCGCTTGAGGCAGACGATGCGCATGCAGCGGTAGAAGGCGTAAATATCCGCGGCCGTGTACTCCTGGCCGAGGAGCATGAAGAGCTCCCCGATGCTGACAACCTTTCCCTGGCGGACCCACACGTACTTGTCGGTGTCCACGCATGGGCAAACGTGGCGGAAGCGCATTTGGTCCCAAGCCGGCTTGAGGGCGTCCGCGTGCAGGAAGACTCGCCTCACCGCCCTCTGGTCCTCTTCCATCAGGAATTCCAGCACGTTGGCCTGGCCGGGCACGAACGGCCACCACTGCTTGTAAGCCTCCTGGCGAGTCTCCACGTCCCACAAGTCCGGAATCGGCTGGCCGTCCTCGAAGCACCAGAACTGCTCTCCCCAGTCTACCGTGGCAAAGCCTGGGGCGACGGCAACGAGCCTCCAGTAGTCGCGGGTCTTGTCGGCCGCGACGAGTTCTCCGGAGTGCTTCCTGGTCAGATTCGTCAAAACCTCGAAGCGTTTCTGGAAGGCCATGTCATCACCCATCTTATCGATGACACATTGTGGCATGTATCTGACCAGCCAACAGTACTTCTGTCGGAGCCTGTCCCCTTCGACGTCATTTCCTTTCAAGTTTGTTACCCAGAGACTTTTCTTGCCGCCCCTTTTCAGGAAATCCTGTGCAAGTTCGCCCGTGGCAAAGCCTGCGGGTGTTTCCTTCAGGAGGGAGCTGAGGTCGAGGAGTTTGTTGCCGTCATCGACCTTACCAATGGCGATTTGCAAGGATCGGCGAATCTGCTGAAGGCCGCCTAGGATCTGCGCGTTGGCCCCGGAGATGTCGACATGGCGGTACCGCACGTGCTCCAGGCCCCTCCTTTTCAATTCCTGCATCTCGTCCATTGCCTGGGACACGCCCAAGTGCGTTTCGAGGTGGGCAGGCCGGAGATACTGCGGGAACAGCTCCGCGGCGGTCGCCATGTCCAGACCGAGCCGCTGCGCAGGATTGTCAAACACTGGTCCCGCAGCGTTCGCTAAGAAGTCGGCGTCATCCACGTTGAGAACCTGCTGGAACTCATCTAAGTTGATTTTGGACTCATCCAACTGCATCGGCTCGATCTCCTCCTGTGGTGGCAACTCCTCGTCCCAGTCCGCCTCGAACTCGTCGTCGGGCGGTGGAGGTACGAACTCGTCCTCGGCCGATGGAGGTGCGGACTCGTCCTCGGCCGGTGGAGGTGGGACCCTCTCGGGAGCCTGCGCGACCGGCATCCGGTGTTCACTTTTCGTGCGTTGTTCAGACGGTTCGAGACCTGTTGGTGATGCCGGCGCAGCGCCTCTCGCATCGGACATGGCAAAGCCTGTGTCCTTGCTCGAACCCGCCGGGTCCCTGTGGTCCCTGTCGAACCTGCTCGAACCCGCCGGGTCCCTGTGTCCTGGCTGTTGCTCGTTCTGCAATTTATCCACTGCTACCCTGTGGTTCCACTCTGCGACAGCCGGCAGCAAGGAGTTGCTCAGACACGCTGTCCGCAAGATCCGCCATGCCTCAGGGACAAGTTCCAAAGCTGGCCCTTTGAACATTGCGGTCACGGTGAAGTTCCGTGTTGGATCCTTGGTGTGGCCGTTCCGCGTAAGCTCGAACTCGATGTAAGTCGAGCCTGTCCTTTCTGTTGTGACGACGAAGTTGTGGTCCTGGTAGTGGTTGCCTATGTTATTATGCACGGTATTGTTACCCTTCGGATGCAGGCGCACCGCCGTGATATCCGGAACCGCTAGCAAAGCCTTTTGGAATTTCCGGATCACGTGTATCGAAGGCCCTTCAGACCACTCTCTCGACATCTCGATGAAGCCCGCCCAGGAATCCTTTTCGTACTTGTAACGCGCCTTCACCAGACGGGAGCCCTCATAGCTGCCATGACCTCCAACGGCCGCCCGCAGCGAACGCGGCAGCATACCCCTACTTATGAGGAAGAAGTGATTTTGAGGCAGAGGGTGACTTGGGCAAAAAGCTACTGGCAAAGCCTGGTGCTCACAGCGGGCGAGCGTGCGTGAAGTAAGATTGGTTCACGTTACCAAATCTCGGACACCGGGGGAGCGAGCACAGACACACAAACACGAAAAACCAGGTTTTCCATACCGCTGGCCATGTTCTTCAACGTCTCCACCGGGTTTACCATACCGCTGACAAAGCCTGGCTTCTTTCCGCTTTGGCTGAATCTTGTTGGCCGTGTTTACAGGTGTGAAGTAAGATTGGTCGGTCGTTCTCCGTCTGTGTTTCACGGTGGGGCTGTGCATTGCCCGTCGTTCGAACAGCCCTTCGTGTGCCACTCGTCTGTGTTTGTCTGTGTCTGTTTATGCGTGCGTGTATGTGCGTGTGTGCGTGGTGTGTGTGTGTGTGTGCTTGTGTGTGTGTGTGTGTTCCGTAACCCTTTGGTTCAGCAGTTCTCGGCCATGGTAAAGCTTGGGGCTGGAAGGCAACCCGCGACCTGGGGACGCCCTAGCAAAGCTTGGGGCTGGAATGTCCATGGTCGACGGCGAGCCACATATAATGAACATCGTTGTTGCCTAGCAACACTCGCGAGGGGAAAGCTGCGGTCGATGAAGTGTAGGCCGCTATGGCCCAAGGAGCACTCGCACTTGCCGGTGTGAAGGGCACGCAGACAATTTCCACCTGCAGCGCCTGAGCCGTAGCCAGGGCCACGAGCTCGTCTGCGTACTCCTTGGAAGCCAACTTCTTGACCCAAGCCTTGTAATGCTGCAGCTGCCTGCGGTCGCTTTGGTAATCCAATGCCGCGAAGGCTGGAAATATCATACGCAGGACGTCTTTCCGAAGCAAGATGGCATCCGGACCGTGACACATGTATTGCCGCAACAAAAGCGCCAGTTGGCCGACCGCACTGTCTCGCAAAGAGACAGACGCTGTTTTGCAATCCAGGTCGCTCAATGGTGTTTCACGTACTTCGGACAGTAAAGCGGACACTTCGGCCAGCGCTGGCAAAGCCTGGCCTGACACCTCCCACCGAGCATGCGCGAGGCCAGCCGCCAAGGAAAGCCAAAAGCAAGCCCCCGTGGTGACACCTGCATACTGTCCCAAGTCCACAGCACGAGTCCGCACGTGCAAGTCTCGCTGTGCACGCTCCTCGTAGACGACTCGCACTGGATCGTCGGCCAAGGTCTGCTCTGGGATGCCATAGACCCGACTGGTGGTATGCCTGCGGAAGCGTGTCGCACCAACTTGATTGGCCTTGCCGAGGTCATTCCCCAGCAGCAGCAAGCGCAAGGCTCGAGAGAAGGAAAAGTCACACGTTTCCAACGCCTGTGTGCAAGTGGTCTCGTCGAACCCAAGATTTTGGATGACGTGAGCGGCCCAGTCGTCCTCTGTGACCACAGACTGCATCGCGGCATGATCCGCATGAATGGGTTGGAGGCAGAACTCCACGCATTTATCGAGGTCCGGTCCATGGAGTTCCAAAGCCTGCTGTGCACGCTCCTCGTCATAGCCGTGCTCTCGCAAGATGCTCAGGATGACATCGGTAGGGCTGGAACCAAACGCGCCACCAGGACGCTTGCCACGGCAGACTCGCCCTCCTCTCTTCGAGCTTTCACCACCCACTGCCTGCTTCGCGGCCCGAAAGCTCGCAACGATGGACCACAACCCGCCGCCTGCCTTGCGATCGCACTTGCCGCCACCGGCCCGCAAGACACTGTCAAAGACTGGTGCCACGCCGCGGCAAAGGAGCATCTTCTTCACGTCGACGAGCTCCTCTTCTGTGGCCTCTCGTTGCTGATGCGCTCGTACGAACGCTTGCAGATGACGTTGGTGATGCTGAATGTGCTCGACTTCGTCAATACCGCGGGCAACGAGAAGAGCATCGTGGCACTGATCCGCCCACGATTCGAAGGCCTCGCGCGCTCGAAACTCCTTTGAGAAGCGCGCCGCCAAGAAGTCCTCGATCGGCGGCAGCGCCATGAAGGCCATCCTGTCCCAAGCGGTTACTCGAGTCCATGCGACAAAGGCGAGGCCCATGTTCGACACGGCCCGGACCATGCGGGAGCCCTCGAAGGACACGACAACACCCTTTGACTCCGTGATGCCTTGCGCCTTGTGGATCGTGAGCGCCCATGCCAACTTCAATGGAACGCCAACACGGACGAACGATCGTTTCTTCTTGGAATGCTGCTCTATGCAAGGTACTGGAACCCAAGTTGCTGGTAGTCCTGGCAGAAGCGGCTGGCCCTTGTAGCCGGGAAAGTGCACGATCACCACGTCCGGCAGAGGGCACTGGCCCAGCGATCTCGGCAAGCGGACACCATCGGAGTGCGGGAACCCGACGCCCGCGAGATTCAAGCCGTCGCGGCGCTGACTACCAGGCGGAGCGAAAAGAATGGCAACAACGATACCCCGCGCCCCGTTCATGAGCCCCAGCGGTACCGTATCCATGGCCCATAAACGGTTGGTGGTGAGAATGACCCTCGCGCCCACTCGTAGATGCGTGGCTGTGCGCAGGTTCCGGAAATCCCGGGCGTCCATACGCCGGGCCTTGTCGTTGTTGTGGCGGGCGCAGCACCGTACAACGATCTGCTCGGTGCTGGCAACGCCTGGCTCCCGTGTTGTCCCGCGTCCCCCGGGCTGCCCAGCACTGGCAACGCCTGGTGCATGCGGAATGGGTTTCGACAAGTAGGGCACACCAGCGGTCAATCGTTTTCCATTGACACGTCCCGCCTGCGCATTGTCCGTGACAAGCACCAAAGCGGCGTTCAAGAGGCCGTCAGCGCCTGGCCACAACGAGAGGTCCACGTCCGGTTCCAGGCTCTGTAGCTCATGCGTTTTCCAGAGTTCATGATCTTCGACGGTCATGGCCGCATCTCTGAGACGCTGCGTAGACTCCTTGTACCGGTCAACGCCCGGAAGCCGGTGCACTCGCCGCAAGCGCACGATTTGTTTGAAGGTTTGGAAGGTTTGCCGGCCCGCGAGCGCCAGCGACCGCAACCCAGCGGACCTGCCATCCTGCAGGGGCGCTTGCGCGAGCAGGCTGCTGCTCAAGACCGGCGGGAGCTGCGCGAAGTCGCCAATGAGCAAGACGCCGATACCACCGAAGCCACCAAGACTGTCCGGCGGGGGACGTCTATGCCGCTCACGCCACAGCACCTTGCCGACCTGCTCCAAGCGGCGACACACGATCTCGAACTGCGCAGCGCCGAGCGTGGAGACCTCATCGATGACCAGCAGCTGCACGTTACTGAGCATCTCCTTGAGCCTGTCCAACGCTTCCCCCGAGAGGTCCTCAGCGGCGGTGTCTGTGTTGGTGTGAAAGACACTGTCCAGTGTACGCGCGCCATCGCCGATGTTCGCGGCCGCCACGCCGGAGAAGGCCACAGTGAGTACAGAGCCAAAGGAACCAAACGTCCGGCGGGCCTTCGCAATGGCCTGCTTCGCTGTATACGTTTTCCCCGTCCCGGCTGTCCCCAGCAACACCATCCGAAGCCCCGGAGGCGCTGCCAAAGACTGGCGCTCGAGCCACGACACGCGCTCCCTGGACCACTCACCCACCAAGGAGTAGGCCAGAAGCTGGGTGGGGTCCAAGGTGTCAACGTTCACATCGACCTCCTTGAACAGATTTGCATTGTAGTTCGAGTACAAAACATCCACTTGTTGTCGGAGCCGCGTCTGTATGTGCTGCGCTGAGAAGGCGAAGTCCTCCAACTTTAACAGTCGTGGAGGCCCGAGCGCCTCGTCCCACCCGAACCTTTGCACCGCCTGCCCTTCTGACGGCTCGTAAGCCAACAAAGCATAGTCGACGCCGGTGGGGTTCACTTGTCGGCCCGTGAGCGCCTCCTCCTCTTCCCGTAGCTCTTGATCCAGGAGCTCCAGGCCATCTTCGTCGAACTCCGTGGCTTGTGCATGGCCAAGAGCGCTCTCGGCCTGCTCCGCCGTGACGACGGCATCCGGTGGCACCTCGCCAATCTGGCGGGTCTCTGGCAACAAATACCGCCTTTGTACTTTTTTGCTGGCACAGAGCTCGTCGTCGTCTGGAACGGACAGCTCCTCGCCATCGAGCTCGCCGCCGTGCACCTCCCGCCCGGCCTCCACCACTTGATTCAACCAAAAGGCCAAACGCTCGGCGAGCACATGCTTCTTGTCGGCGAGCTTCCCTCCAAGCTTCACACCTGTGCGACTGAGGCACCTCAGCATGTTCTGGATGTTCGCTTTCGTGTGAGTGTGGAAGGACTGAGGTAGAAACCCAATCTGTGAGTCGCCGAACTGCGAATGAAGAGCCCGAAAGTAATTCAACAAGGAAGGCTGCCCTGGGACATCAAGACCGGCGACGCGAAGAGCGTCGTGCAGCTCGGGGTGCGACCATTTTAGGCACAAGCGCATGTACTGGTCCATTTTCTTCCGCACGGGGATAAACATATCTCTGTCTTCACCTCCGGACGCACGATCCCGGGCGTCGGCGCTCGGATGGCAAAGCCTGTCCGTTCCCGACGCTGCCTCATCACCTTCGTCGTCCGCAAACTCGAGAACGTCCGCCTCCTTCCACGCGCTCTGGGCAGCCGCTAAATCCTCGGGCGACATGTCAATAGTGCTACGTTGCCTCCATGCGTCCCCCTCCTCCGTGAACACGAACCGCGGGGCGTTCCAGAGAGCCTCAGTGACTGTAGCCACGGACTGCTTCCGCGCCTCGTGTCGCTCTCGACCAGCACAGCCCAACAACCATTTTCCGCACGTGCGGTGGGCACGCGGTCATGACCTTGTTGTGACGCTCGCCCGCTGGTGCCATGGCGAAATGTTGCATTAACTGCTCGAGTTCGTCAGGGCTCATGCTTTCCAAGTGCCGATTGTCTGTAAACGTCGTGGTGCAGTCACCTCCATGATTACAGTATGCCAGTAAAGTCCAATGGCACGCGTCTCGCCACTGCTCTGAGGTCTTGGCCGTGGTGAAGCGTCCGACTGGATGAACGACAACAACGTCTGCTTTGGGCCTACACACGATGGAGTTACCCGAACGCCAAAACAATCGCTTGAATTGCCACCAGCTCATGAGACGGAGATAGGTCGGCCATGCCCGCTGGACCTCGTCGCGGTGCTGATCAAATGAATCGCTGTCAAAGACTGGCGCATTCCTGTTACCGGTGTCAGCGCCGGTGGGCCCCAACACGGAGTCACTGTTGAGGATTGGTGCTCGTACAGTGGTGAGGATCTCTTTCCACCATGGTGCCCTCATGCAAGTATGCTCCTGAAGGATCGCGTGCCGTGGCGGGAACTCCCAGATGTGGCGATGCACGTAGACCTCTGCGCCGGATCGACAAACGATCGATTCTCGCGTGGACCCGTCTGCACGGATCTGGTCCGGTGACTTCGCGACCCGAACCTCGGAACGGAGCCAGAGGTCTTTGAATTCCCGTGAGCAGAGAAAGCGAGGCACTCCGAACAAGAGGTGCATCGTCTCTAGCTGCGACTTCACCTCCGTGATCGACTGCAGGTTAAACCAACGAAGGATCGCAGCTCCGGAACCTTGCTGCTGCTCTCGGGCTTTGTCCACGCAGGCCGAGAAGGAGTGCTCCATGGCATGGACCAACGAACCCTGACCTGCCTTCGTCATGTACTTGGTCATGTACTCGATGACGGCATCCTTGGTCAGGGTCGCTTGGAAGTCCATGTTTGAGTCCATGCCCATGAGGACCAGTGGCACATAGTTGTTGATGAAATGACAGTTCCGTGCCAGCCAGAGACGGAAAAGGTCTTTACGGCGTGGATCCTCTACAATATCTTCCTCGCCGGGATTGATGCCCTTGCGAGGAAAGAGCTTATTGCAAGATAGCTTTTCGGCTTTGGAGTCCTCCTGCTCCGCGGCACAGCAGGCCTGGTCCTTGGATGGCGGCCCCATAGGGAAAGGTCGGTGGTGATCATGCATGTTCACCCATTCGGCTAGGCACGCAACGAAGGCATTCCGAGCGGCAGCACGTCTCTGGCTCGGATCCTCCGAGTGCGTGGCAAAGCCTGCGCTCTGTCGGCCGCATGCTGTGAGGATGTGGTGGAGCTCGTCCCAGCACTCCTCCTCTTGCTGGGGCGTGATCCCAACGAGCCCATCAAGCAGACAGTGTCGCATCGCCATGTAGGAGAGAGATTCCGGCGAGGGCCGCTCCCGCTCAACTTTGCGACCCAACTTGATCCGTGGTCCTGTGTCTCCGATGTGCGCGCGGAGGGTCTCGCTCTCCTCAGCTGAAGCAGTCTCTGCGACGGGTGGAGCAGCGGTGATGGCTTTGGCAAGGTTCTGCTCCGTGTACGCTCGCTCCCAGAAGGCCGACATCAAGGAGGCAGCCTGCTCTTGGGGCAGGACCGTCTCGCCCTCGATAGGAACCTGGATCTCCACAACGCCGTCATCGACGTGTTCCTTGGGCACAATGACCTTGTCGATGCGGGGCGATCCGACGATCCAGAGCGCGATGTGGACGTGGACCAAACCGCCATCGCTCCATTCGAAGGAAGCGTAGAAGTCATCGACGGTCCCAACATGTTGGATGTCTGGCATCTCCTCAACGTCAATGTTCGGACCCACGATGCCATGGAGATGCTGCGTCATGCGAGCCTTGACGTTGTCCAACCCTGGCGTGCTCGGATCCTGGAGCGCCTCTGTCAGGACGTTCATGACCAGGTAAACGGCCATCTCCAACTTGAGGCCACAGTACCATGCGACGGCTCCAGGATTGGCAACGGCCAGCTGGTAGAAGGCCCTTTTCATTGCAGCGTCTCTAGCAAAGCCTGGAGGCTGCTGTTCCCAGAGCCGGTAGTACTCGGCACATTGAGAATCCTCCGGGTCGCCGTGCGGGTAGCTTTTCAGAACCGTGTCGAAGAGCTGCCTCCACTTGTACACAGGACAGGTGAGCGTACAGAAACCGCCAGGGATACGACCGCGGCCCGCGTTCTCCCCGGCGTCCGCCGTCTCCGCCTCCAACTGATGGACCATGGCCTCCAGCTCTTGGCGCATCTTCCGTCTCTCCCCGACGCTCCCAGGTAGCCGATTCGTTGCAGTGGACATCTGTTGGACAAGACCTTTCCGTTTGCCCGGATCCAGCAAGTCTTCCAGCGTGTACTCCGTCGCGATGGAGCGCGTCTTGAAGAACGTGCGCTGTATGCCCGGTGTCATGGTTCGCAGCACGGTGTCCAACAACCAATACCGGAAACGGGGATGTCGCATGAAACGACCATCGTGCCAGAGAAGCACGAATCTGCCCCACTCCTCGAACCTGAAGAGCTTGCTCATACCACCCCGGAGACAGTGGAAGTCACCGGTCCCGTGCGGGAAGAGCTTCGGGAAAGCCTGGGCGATGTAGCCTGGTGTGTCCTCTCGGATGGCTTGGCCCGGCTCATCTTCCACGGGAGGCGGGTCCACTCGTGGGAGCTTCGGCATCTTCAGGTCTGGCGCCGTCTTACCCTCGGAGCTACCAAAGGCTGGCGCCGCTGCCTCGTGACCTTCCACCTCGGCGCCGGCGTCCACGCCCGTGTCCTCGCCACCATCCTCCTGGGCGTTGACAAAGTCTGGCGCTCCCGCATTCTCAGCGTGACCAGAAGCCTGGTGCTCGATACTCTCCGCGGCCGCTGCCATGGCCTCCAGCGTCTCCTCGCGCTCACCCACATCCTCCCCCGGCGGCACCGCGCTGAAGCCCCCGAGGAGAACTGTCGGCTCCTCAACGTTCAGAAGCAATCGGACGGTGTGCAACTCGCTGTAGAGCACGACCAACTCGTCGGTCCATTCCGTCTGTGGCATGTCCGCCAGGAAAGTCGCCACCAAAGACATCGGCAACTCTGGGGGCATGTGGAGCTCCAGGCTGCCGTGGGCGTGCAGGACGGCAGCGATGAGGTTCTCCGGCAGGGAGCTGGCAGCTCGGATGTATCGGTGCCCCTGGAGATCTGCCACCAGCGCGCGCAGAAGAGACCAGCGGTCCACCGTGGTCGCGCCTTCCTGCTGCTGCGTCAAAAGCTCCAGAAGCCGGTGCCCCATCGAAAAGCCACGCTCTGAGGAGTCCTGCTGGAACTCCGTCTCTTGCATCCACCGAACGAACTCCTCGTGGTTGACTGCCAAAGGCTGGTCATTCAGCATATCCTCTTCCTTCGTGCCGACGGCGACGTCTTCGTCCGACCATGCGTGCGCGGAAGACT
>PVBE010761323.1_pt1 | contig 10142 bp, 8 predicted proteins | sample 1631181 | NCBI WGS metagenome assembly PVBE01 (sample SAMN08397723, study PRJNA350692) | Marine metagenome, whole genome shotgun sequencing project. | isolation source: water | place: Pacific Ocean | collected 2012-04 | reverse complement strand
TTCCTGCACGTTCGCCGGATAAAGGACCGGCATCCGCATGTCGGCGAACAGGGTCTCGTGCGCGGCGGGGGAATCGGTCGAGGACAGCGGATGGTCGTCGCCGACCACGCACAGCACGCCGCCGTTGGTCGCCGCGCCGGCGCCGTGCGCATGCCGAATGGCATCGATGCTGCGGTCGATGCCGGGGCCCTTGCCGTACCACATGGAGAAGACGCCGTCGTACTTCGCGTCGCCGAAAATACCGACCTGTTGCGTGCCCCAGATCGCGGTCGCCGCCAGATCCTCGTTCACGGCCGGCAGAAAGCGGATCTCGGCGCCCGGCAGGAAGCGCTCGGCCGCCCAAAGCTCCTTGTCCAGATTGTGCATCGGCGAGCCGCGGTAGCCGGAGATGAAACAAGCGGTCTTCAGCCCGGCCGCCTGGTCGCGTACATGCTGTTCCATGGCCGCGCGGACAAGCGCCTGCGTCCCCGTGATGTAAACCTGACCGTCCGTCAGCTCGTACTTATCATCAAGCGATACCGTTCGCATGAATAACGCACCCTTGCCGCAGGTCCTTCGAACGAACGAATGGTAACGGTACGGCCCGAATTTTCATAATCCGCAGAAAAAAGGCCTCCTCCCCCCTTGAGGAAACCTTTGCGAAATACTGCCGGCGACGGTGTTTCACCCCCCTTCCTAACCTTCCCCCGCAAGGGGGGAAGGGATAGCTCCATAGTTTCAATAAGTTAAACCCTCCCCCTTGCCGGGGGAGGGCTAGGGTGGGGGTGGACGGCGTCCACTATCGCCATTTTGCAAAGGTCTCCGTCGAAGGGGAGGGGAAAGTTTAGTTTGCGCGGAAACCCTTTCGGCCCGTTTGGCCGCTCTCCCGGCAATTTACTACACTCGCGCAGTATTCAGGAGGAGCGGAAGCTGCACGATTTGGTCATTCGCGGTGGAACGTTTATCGGCGGCACGGGCGCGGAAGCCTATTCCGGCGATCTGGCAATCGACGGCGGGGTCATCGCTGCGGTTGGCGGCAAGGCCGGACCCGGCAGGCGTGATCCGTGGGAAACAGGCGGGACCGAACGCGGCTTAGCGTTCAGCCTGGATTCGCAAAGGCAACGACGGCTTGATCCCAAGGACGGTCGAACAGTGCGCTTTCCAGCGCGATGGCCTGTCGCGCGTATGCGCCAAGGGCCGGATAGACCGGGTCGCAGATCCCGTCGATTTTTTCCAGGATTTCTTCGCGCGCGAAGGGCCGATCGGGACCGCCGCGCGCGCTCATGCATTCGGCATCCAGGGTCGCGCCATCGTCGAGGGTCAAGCGGATGCGTGACGGCCGGTCGTTCGGCCATTCGGGGATCGCTTCGAAGGGCGAGATTTCGACTTTCCGGCGTACCGCATCGATTTGTGGGTCGGTAAGGCTGCCGGCGGCGAAGGCCGGCGCTCCCGCATGCCCCAACACGGCGACCGCCGCCGCCGCGTGCGGCAATGAGAATTTCGCACCGAGCGTGGTCGGCGGCCGCGTGCCGGTCAGCCGTTCCGCGCGCGGGTGCGTCTCGATAGAAATACCCGCTATTTTCTCCACCGGAATTGCGCCGCCGCACTGTCGTTGCAGGTCGAGCATGGCTTCGACGGAGCTGTGCAGGAATTGGCAACAGGCGTGCAGTTTCTGGAAGTTCTGGGTGATCGCCCAGACACCGCCGAGGTCCCGCGCCATCTCCTCCGGCTTGCATTCGGCGCCGAGGCCCGTCGCGAAGACGTCATGAGGCGACCCGGCCAGCCCGGAGATTCCGCACCCCGCCCAATCGACCGCGCGCATCCCGTTCGCCGCGCCGAGCGCGGGCCAGACGTTGCGGACCAGCGCGCCCGCGCCGGTGTGGCTGGAGGGTCCCGGCGCCACCATGGTCGTGGCGTTGCTGAGAGCCGCACGAAACTCATCGGCGGACAGACCGCGCGCCAGTCCGATCGCCGCGGCCGCACCGATGGCGGAATAAGCTGCGTGCGGATGAAAGGTCTGCGTAATCGCCGGAAACGTCCGCGCGAACCGGGTGACCGTTTCGTAGGCGACGACCAAGGCGCGCACCACGTCTCTGGTTTGTAGCGCCGTGGCCTCCGCCTCCGCCAGCAGGGCCGGCAGGATATAGATACCGGCATGGCAGCTGGTGACCCGGTAGCCTTCGTCCAGCTCGCACCAGTCGCTCGCCGCGCCGTTTGCCATGGCGGCCGAAAATCTGTCGGCGCGTGGCCGGCCGCCACGAAATACGGTCGCCTCCGCTCGCGCGGAGCTCGCCAGGAGCTGGTCTTGCAGGCGCGCCAGTTCGGGCTCTTCCCGCGCCGCGACCATGGCGGCGATGTCGTCGAACAGCACCAGTGCGGCGCTCGACATCACTTCTTCCGGAATGTCGCCGGATAGCGTGTCGACGGCCCAGTGCGCAAGCTCTTGCAGGCCGCCCGCAACTGTCTGCCGCTCTTCGGAACTGTTTTGCAAATCAAGCATGGTGGCTCTTCTCGGTTTTCATGGAGATGTGTTCGCTCGCGGCGACGGTCGGATAGCGCGGCTTCTCACCGGGCTGGAGGCAAGTCGGGAGGCACTCGACCGGCGCGTCGTAGCTGGGGTGCATGAAATAGCCAATCGGCTGGCGCCGGCTCATCGCACGCAAATTTTCGAACTGGGTAATCGGCCGGGGCATGGTCATCGGGCTTTCGCTGGCACTAAACTTATTCGTCATTCTATAGCACAGGGGGAAACGTCATGGGTTCGATCGGTATCGCCTTCTCCGGAGGCCCGGCGCCAAGCGAGATCGTCGATTGCGCCGTGCTCGCCGAACAGCTCGGCTACGAGTCGGTCTGGGTCGCTGAAGGCCATGGTGGCGATCAGTTCGCGACCCTGTCGGCCTGCGCGGTGCGGACCTCGACGGTTGCGCTCGGCACGGCGATCACCAGCATCTATGTGCGGTCGATCCCGACCATCGCGATGGCGGCGGCATCGGTCGATGATTTGTCGGGCGGGCGTTTCATCCTGGGCGTCGGGTCGAGCCACAAGGTGCAGGTCGAACCGGAGCACGGCGTGCCCTTCGGCAAGCCGCTGACCAGGACGCGCGAATGCGTAGAGATCGTCCGCGCGCTGCTGAGCGACGGTGTCGTGCAATACGAGGGCGAGACGGTGCGGATCGAGAATTTCGACTTCTGGTTCACGCCGCGCCGTCCCGATATGCCGATCTACATCGCCGCCGTCTTCCCCAAGATGACCGCGCTGTGCGGCGAGATCGCCGACGGCGTCATCCTGACCCGCAGCACCTTGAAGACCGGCGCCGAGGTCAGGCGGAACATCGCCGAGGGCGCCGGACGAGCCGGGCGCGACCCGGCGCGGGTGGCGGTAACGACGCTGCTGCCGACCTCGGTCGCGGAATCGCGGCAGGAGGCGCTCGACGCCATGCGGCCCGGGCTCGCCTTCTATGCCGGGTTCTTCCCGCGCTACAACCGGCTGATCGCCGAGCACGGTTTCGCCGAGGAAGCGGCCGCGATCGCACAGGCCTGGACGCGCGGCGACCGCGATGCGGCGGTGGGTTTGGTAACCGACGCCATGGTCGACGCGACCGGCGTCGCCGGCACGCCGGAAGAGTGCCGCGAGCGGATCGAGGCCTACCGGGAATCGGGGATCGATTTACCGATCATCAGCCCGTTCGCGCGCGGTCCCGGCGCAAAGGAAAAATTCGCAGCCGCGATCCGCGCCTGCGCGCCGCGTTAACGGGTCCTATAAGCGAGAAGGTTTGGCGCTCGGGTTTGAAGCGGGCATTCGAACACTAGTGTGATGATTCTGAAGTTCGTCGCATTGAAAGCGACGAATTTTGGGATCTGAATCACACTAGATTCAAATAGTTAGTGTGCTGATTCACGCGAAATTCAATCCTTTGAATTTCACGATCAGGACACGAATGTCCACCTACAGCCGGTCTACGGCGGCCCAGATCCGGCCTATCGCCCATGTAATCCTACCTAACTCACAGAAAACTGAATGCGCGTGATGCGCAAAATTGACTTGGATCAATTTTATTTCCCACTCTCCGGCGCCTTATCGGAGGCTTGAAATCTTGTTCGATTAAAAAAATTCACGAGCCATGAGAGGACGATGGAACCTCATCACACGATGCAACGGGTTGTTGAATCAGCTCCAAAAGCGCATTCCCGGGAGCGTACTTTTCAGACGTGCAATCAACCGAATGAGTTCAACGAGTTAAGCAGCGAACAATTGGAACTTATGGCGGAGGCCGGTCGCGAGGTTATCGAATGCCATCGCGTGTTGTCCAAATCGGATAGCAATATCGTCGCCGAAGTGCTGCCCGCGGAACATACATTCTACGAATATGATCATTGCCCCGCCGGCGACGTGTACGACCGGGAAACTCATTCGCAGTATTACTACCACTCCCATCGTGAAGGCGAACATGGCCACTTCCATACCTTCCAGCGGGAGCTGGGCATCCCGGAGGGGATCGAACCTGTCCCGCAATCCAAAACCGAAGGCATGATCAAGAACGGCGACAAAATTAGCCACCTCGTCGCTATTTCCATGGACAAATTGGGTTTTCCCATCGGCCTGTTCACGACGAATCGATGGGTTACCGCCGAATATTGGTATTCAGCGACCGACGTGGTGAAAATGCTCGACCATTTCGTCATCGACCACAGCTGGCCCTCGTGGCCGACAAATCGCTGGATTACCGCGATGCTTCAGCTGTTTCGTCCGCAAATCATATCGCTTCTGGAACAACGTGATGCCAATGTTGATCGCTGGGCGCGAGAGCATTCATCCGAAGATGTGCTGGAGGACCGCGGGCTGGATCTCACATCGCATATTGCGATATCCGTGGACGATCAGATCTCAAAGGTTCAATCCGCCCTGGAGGCCGGCTAGACCGGATCAGGATTGATGCAGGGCATCAATCCTGTGAATCCGCTCGATATTAATAGATAGAGCAAAGAAACAGGACCAATGAGAATCGCCAAAGGCGATTCCCATCAATCCTGATTTACTCTAAAGGGAACGCCGGCGATCGAACCGTTTGCGTGACCGGTCGCGACGCCGGCGATCCCTATCCCGCTACGCGCTCTTTGCGGGCAACAGCACGCCCGGATTGAGGATGCCCTTGGGATCGACGCGATCCTTTGCCCCCGCCAATGCGGCCATGAACGTCTCGGGCATCTGCCGGTTGTACCAGGGCATATGCTCGCGGCCGACGGCGTGGTGATGCGTCACGGTGCCGCCGTGCTCGATCACGGCATCCAGCGACTTGCTCTTGATGTGCCGCCATTGCTCGGCCAAGGCGCCGTGCCGGCCGCGCGCCTGAAAGGTGAAATAGGGCGCCGGTCCATCGGGATAGCTATGCGTGAAGCGGCAAGAGACCGTGCCGGGCCGCCCGGTCGCCTCTTCGATCGCCGCATGCGCCGCCGCCTTCATGTTCTCGTAAAAGGCGGGGAAACGTTCCCATGTTATCGAGGTCTCGAAGGTATCGCCGACGATGCCCATGCCCATGGTCATGGTCTTGAAATGAGGCATGCGAATAAAGGCGTTGCGCCAGGCGCCGGCGGCGCCGTCGCGGTGACCCTCGCTGCTCTTCGCCGCCCCATCGTCCCAGCTGCCTCCCAAGTCCTGTGCGATCTCGAGGGCCCGGTTCATCCAGGCGTCGACGGGATGGTCGGCATTTTCGAAGGCCAGGACGACCACTGTCTGCTTGCCGTCGCCGAAACCGTTGTTCATCGCCTCGGCGGGATCGAGCAGGCGGACGTTTGCGGGATAAAGACTGGCCTGGCAGATGATCCTGACCGCCTCGACCGCCTTGGCGAAATCATCGAACAGCACGGCGGTACCCGCGCGGTAGGTCGGCCTGTCCTGCAACCGCAGCCAAGCCTCGGTAATGATGCCGAGCGACCCTTCCGAGCCGATCATCATCCGGTCGGGGCTGGGTCCGGCGCCGGAACCCGGCAGCCGCCGGCTTTCCATGGTGCCAACGGGCGTTACCGTGCGCAGGCTTTCGACGAAATCGTCGATATGGGTGTAGAGGGTGGCGAAGTGGCCGCCCGAGCGGGTCGCGATCATACCGCCGATGCTGACCATCTCGTAGCTCTGCGGGAATTGGCGGAGCGTCAAGCCGTGAGGCTTCAGTTCCGCCTCCATCGCCGGCGCCCGGATGCCTGCCTGTACGCGGACGGCGCGGCTGGTCTTGTCGATCTCGAGTACCTTGTCCAGCTTGGTCAGATCGAGGCAGAGCGTACCGGAAAAGGCGCCGCCCACGTCCGGCTCCAGGTCTCTGACGACGGAGGTGCCGCCGCCCCAGGGAATAACGGCAACGTTGGCGCCCTCGGCCCACTCGAAGACCGCTTCGATGTCTGCTTCGGAACGGGCGTAGGCGACCATATCGGGAGCATTGGCGAAATCGCGATCGAAGACCTTGACATATTCAGTGAAAGACATCCCGTAGGTATGGCGCATCCGTTCGCCGTCGGCATTGGTCGCAAATTCGGCCAACTGGCTCGGCACCTCGAGGCGGCCGCGATGGAGCTCGATCTCCGCTTCCGTCGGCACTTCCCGGATTTCGTAATCGCCACCGAAGCGGTCCGTACAGCGCTGCATTACCATCTCGCGCTCCGCCTGGGTCATCTCGTCGCCCTCGAAGCCCCAGCCAATGAGCTTGGGTCGTTTCGTCGTCATATCCGTACTCCTCCCATAAACTTTGTCCGCCGCAGGAATCCGTTGGTTTCCGCCGCAATGTGAGCGGCTCGCAGCAGAGCGCAAGGTGTTAGATAAACGGCTCCGCCCGTTTTATCAATTCGTCCTGATTCGGTTCCATCGGATTGTGCGGCTTGTCGGGGTGAATGATCGAAACCTGGCAGGCCTCGCCGCCCCCATCTCAGGGCGAAGGGCCGCCACGATGCCAGCGTGGCGGGTTCCTCCGTCTGTGGCAAAGGATGACCGACAAATTTCCCGAGGGAATTGATCTTGGTCAATCGGCATTGACCAATTATTCGGAGGCGTTTTTCGCACCGACGCAGACATGCCGCCGACGGTATGGTAGCCAATGAGCCAGCGCCACTGAAACGGATCTTGCAAACGTCTTGAGCAACGGTGAATTCGACATCGCAGTCGTCGGCGCGGGACTGGCCGGGCTGACCGCGGGGCTTACCGGCGCGCGGCTGGGGCGGTCCGTCCTGATCGTGACCGGCGACATCCTTGGCGGGCTCTTGCTCAGCGTGGAAAAGGTCGAGGGCTATCCGGGCTTTCCAGAGGGCATCCCCGGCTACGATTTATGCCCGATGACGCAGGTTCAGGCGGCGGATGCCGGCGCGCAGTTTTCGATGGCCAGCGTCCAGGCGCTGCAATCGCGGGACGGCCACTGGCGCCTCGAAACGAATGCCGAAAGCCATACCGCCGGTGCGGTGATCCTTGCGACCGGCACGCGCTTCCGCCGGCTCGGCGTCGCGGGCGAAGACATCTATTTCGGCAAGGGCGTCAGCCAATGCGCGAGCTGCGACGCGCCCTTGCTGCGCGGCAAGGAAGCGGTCGTGATCGGCGGCGGCGATTCGGCTGCGCAGGAAGCGCTCACCCTAGCACCGCATGTCTCGGGACTGACGCTTCTGGTGCGCGGCGGCGCATTGCAAGCGCAAGCCATCTATCGGGACCGCTTGCTGGCCGATGGCAAGGTCGAGGTTCGCTACAACGCGGAAGTCGAGGAAATCCTGGGTGAGGACGTGGTTACGGGGGTCCGGGTTCGCGATACATCCGACGGCGCCGTCACCGAGATCGCCACCGAAGCGGTCTTCGTCTTCATCGGGCTTCAGCCCAACGCTGAATTCCTGAATGGTGTCGTACCGCTGACCGAATCGGGACACATACCCACCGACGACAGGATGCGCACGGTGCGGCCGGGCCTGTTCGCGGCGGGTTCGGTGCGCGCCGACAATGCCGGACAGGCCGTTGCCGCGGCCGGCGACGGCACCAGCGCGGCGCTTGCGGCGCATGCCTATTTGGAGGAGGATTCCTCCTAGTGCCCGTTTGAGGAAAGGTAACATGACGGCAAAAACAACGGTCCACGATCCGCGCGGCTATCCGCCGAAGGTCACCGGCAAACGGCTCGCCCCCCGGTTGGAGAGCCTGGACGGCAAGATCGTCTATCTGGTCGATTGCCTGTTCGACAATTCAGCCGAATTCATGGACCAGATGCAGGACTGGTTCTCGCACAATCTTCCAGCGGTCGAGACCCGGATCATCCGCCCGCGCGAAAGCTGGGTCGACGACCAGGACATGCGCGACGCGATTGGCAGGGACGGCGATGCGGCCATCCTCGGGGTCGGTTTGTGAAGCAGCTGCAGCCCGACGGTCGTCGGGCTTGCATCCTCGCTGGAGGAAAGCGGCGTTCCGACGATTTCGGTGCACACCCACACCTTCGAGCGTTTGTCCCGCGCGGCGGCGCTGGCCAACGGCACGCCAACGCAACGCCAGGCCTTTGTACCACAGCCAGTTGTCGGCCGGACGTCGGCGGAACTGCGCGCCTATATCGAAGGCGCGGATCCGATTTCCAAACAACCCTTCATGCAGGAGGTGATCGAGGGACTGGCCGAGCCGCTGAACGACAACGACCTCAAATCATTGCAGTACGAGCGGTCGACGCCGCGCCTGGTCGAGCCGGACAGCGAAGAAAACCTGCACCGGCTGTTCATGGACAATCACTGGACCGACTATCAGCCGATCATCCTGCCGACGGAAGCGCGGGTCGAGGCGATGCTGGCGGGCACCAGCCACGCACCGGACAAGGTCGTCGGCCGCCTGCGGCCAACCTTTTTCCGCGAGGCCTGGGAATCGACGGTTGAAAAGGTCGCGGTCAACGCGGTCATGGCGGGGGCGAAACCGGAATACTTCCCGGTCATCCTGGCGCTCGCCGCCAGCGGCATCACCGCGCGGCAAAGCAGCACCAATTCGTTCGGTATGATCTCCGTCGTCAACGGACCTGTCCGGCACGAAATCGGGATGAATTGCGGTGTCGGCGCGATGGGGCCCTATAACCATGCAAACGCCACGATCGGCCGCGCCTATGGCTTGCTGTCGCAGAACCTTCAAGGCGGTTCGGTGCCGGGCAATACCTATATGGGGTCGCTCGGCAACTGGTATGCGCAAGGCGCCACCTTCGCGGAGAACGAGGAAGCCAGCCCGTGGCAACCGCTACATGTGCAAAAGGGGTTCAAGCCGGAGGACAGTACGGTCAGCGTCTTCATCGGCGGCTGGTATACCCAGGCGGGTTACGGGCCGCGCGATACCTGGCAGGAGAAAATGCGCCGAACCTTCCGCGCCTGCGAACCCTATCAGCCGCCGCTGTTCGTCATGGATCCGCTGGTCGCGCGCGGCTTCGTCGCCAAGGGTTTCGACAGCAAGGAGAAGCTGATCGCATGGTGTGCGGAGAACGCGGAGATGCCGGCGCGGGAATATTGGGATGATCTGTGGGTCCAGACCCTGCTGCGGCCGCATGCCGTCGCGGGGGTCGAGCCCTACGCGTCGCGGTTGCGCGCGGCGCCGGACGATCTGATCAAAATGTGGGAAGCGTCGCAGATCAACATCGTCGTCACCGGCGGCGAAACCCAAACGGCCTGGAAGATGTTCGGCGGCGCCTGGCGCGACTCGACGTTTTCCATTGATGCCTGGCGATGATCGCGTACGCCGGATCCTATAGAACGTTCTCGATCGAGGTTTCGAGAGCATGCAGGAAAGACTTCGCCGACGAGCTCGCCGACATCAGCAAGAAGGAGTCTTGTTCCTCGCACAGGATGATGACGCCGAGATGTTCCATCACGGTGCGGGCCACGCTACCGGCTGCGAAAATCTCGGGGGACAGGTCGAGCGGGCAAATCCGTTCCAGCGCGGCGCGAGAGAGCGGACCCGACAACCGCAGCATGGCCCAGTTGTCCGACTGATCGGTGTAGTAGCCCGCCTGGCCCAGGGAGCCGGCTATCGCGCCGACGGCATCGTCGCCCTCGAAGTCGAAAAGCGCGAAAAATTGATCGGGCTGCATGCCCAGGAAACGAACCGCGCCATCCTCCGACATGGTGGATTTTCCACTGGCCGGCAGAGAGGCGCCGTAGGCTTTGGCAACCGTTTCCTCCAAAGCGGTCTC
>PVBE011786554.1_pt1 | contig 10143 bp, 22 predicted proteins | sample 1631181 | NCBI WGS metagenome assembly PVBE01 (sample SAMN08397723, study PRJNA350692) | Marine metagenome, whole genome shotgun sequencing project. | isolation source: water | place: Pacific Ocean | collected 2012-04 | reverse complement strand
ATATATTTCCTTGTATATTTTTGTTGTTGGGTTCATGTCTCCTGTTAATCCTCCTGATTCAGTGTAATTTTTAAACATTGCACATGCCACCTTGTTAACAGAACACCTCTTGTACCAACTGCATCCAGCACACGGTGGTTCTTCGCTCTTGATGGCCCTAAGTATATTAAATGTTGATCTATTCATTCATTTTATCCCCCTTTTGGGCCAGATTTTGTGGCTATTGTTAAAGGCCTGACCTTATGGAGGGGGCAATGGGTAAGTTCACATTCTTCCACCTGTTTGCGCCAAGTTCCCTTGACATAAGAGTCATATATACAATCTTTACACATAGCATTGATGGCTTTTCTAAGACTCATCATCTTTTTCCTGTAGTTTATTCATAAAATCCTTTGCTCTAAATATTATTAAGGTATCTTCAAATGAAGAACCTTTCTCTTTCAAGAATACTACGGGAGTCTTGCCTTCTCTTGATGAGGCAATTGCCTGAGCCATAGCATCCTTAATCCATAGTGGTATTTGCTTTCTATATTTACATTCAATAGAAAGATAATCACTTGTTACATCTGGTGAGTCTCCTCTTGTTCTTCCTGTTACTGGAACTCTAAGCGCCTGGTCTCCCAGCTCACTTAAAAAAGAACCGACCCACCTCTCAAATTTTTTCCATGTTTTATCCATTGTAAAATTGTGGAGGTATCTCCTCTGCTGCCCTTAATGGCAAATGGTAGGTTCCCATTCTCCAGTTATAGGTAAGCTCTCCAGTCCCACGCTTACCATCTTGCCTAAACCTAATCTTCTCTACGTGAACTTCGATAGAACACCCTTCTTCCTTCTGAAGATCACGCCAGATTACTATCCCATTATCCGATTTATCTCTCCATCTTGCTGACCCACTAATATCATACAGAGTAGGGATGGGATACTTTCCATTCTTGTCCCTATATAACTTAGCGGGGTGAGCAACAACCCATATGTGTATACCATACCTTCTACCGAACTGTCTTATTCTCTTTAATGCTATAGAAATATACTCTGTTTCTGTTTGATTTCCTTCTCTTGTGTGTTCCAACTCATTCCAAGGATCAATAATTAAACCACGTATACCCTTAGTTAAGACGAGCCTCTTCGCTGCCTCTAAAATTACATTAATAGACCACTCTTTATCATCACTAGGAAGTATCCAAGTAAAATGTTTAGTAAGCCAGCTCTTTCCCCTAGCTAAATCTTCCTTACTCATTCGTGGTGTTGGCCCATCAGTGAATGGTTGCCCTATATATTTTTCTAGCACTCGAGCCATGTGATCTTCTAATGGCTGGTTCTCTGGTGAGAATATAGCAAAGTTCCAGCCATGTTTTTTAGCTATGTTTACCATTACCGCATCCATCCAGTTTGATTTACCACTGCTAGGAATACCAGTAACAACAGTGAAAGCCCCAGGCCTAACTAAATAATATGGATCAATCGTTGTCCATCCTGTACTTACGCCTCGCTCTACACCACCATCATATAACCTATCTATTGATTCTGTGAGGTTGTCAGCATTATAAGTACCCGCTATGGGGTAAGGTTTGGCGTGTTCAATACACTCAGACAAAACTGTTTTTCCATACTTTACTAAAACATCATTAGAGTCCTTACATCCTTCAGGCCACACAACTTTGTGGCATCTGTCCTTACCCAATCTCCTTGATAGTTCTTCCTCCAGTTTATTTCCAGGCTCGTCATTATCAACGGCTATAATAAATTTATCTACACTCTTAAATTTTTCTGAGTGTAGCCAAGGGTCATTCAAGTAATCAAATTTAGATGAGTAGTCTGTGCTGTTAACAGGAGGAGCACCGTCTGGCACACTAAGACAGGTTCTAATACCAGCCTCCCATAAAGATAACTTATCTATCTCCCCCTCTACTATAACAACATTAATATTCTCACCTTCTATATCATCTATACCATAGAAGCATCGCTGTGCACCAGCCTCTAGTCGAAAGTTTTTCTTATGATCCCGATACTTAACATTAATTAACTCCCCATTCTTATAGTAAGGAAAAGCAATGGTCATAGTAAAATCTTCTAACTGTGGCATGTACACTTTCTTCTCGCTTACATCAGTTTCAACTAATGTAGTTTCACTTATACCCCTGTCCTTAAACCACTTAACTATAGTGGGTTTCAAGTTAGTTGTGGGCAATGGATCAGGCTTAACGTACTTAGGCTTACGCCAGTGAAGCGCTGATGGCCCAACATTATCCTTACCATTAGCCAGGGTGCCAGCCCATCCGCAATGATGACACAACCAAATCCCCTCGTCTATATTAACAGACAGGCATGCAGCTTTCTTCTTTTTTCTCTGAGAAGAAAAACTAGGACATTGGGTATGGGTTTGGCCAGACGTTGCTCTGCCTAGTTTAATACCAAAGTCCTCAAATGTTTTCATTTAGTTCCTCCATAGTTAGAATCTAATTCTTCGTTACCTTCGTTACCACCACCACCTCCGCCACCTTCCCTTAAAAGTGGAAGTCCTAATCTAGCCTTAGTGCTTTTAAGTTCTCTATATGCAAGGGCTAAAGATATCAAAGCATCAACCTCATCCCAATCTAAATGCAATATAACCTCATCTTGAAACTCATCTTCCTTAAAGAGATAAACTTCTCCGCACCAGTGTAAATCCAACCCCTTATCTGTCCCATCTTCTCGCCAATCAAGGTCTAACATAATTCTCTCCTATATATTATACCACATCGAAGGGTCTATTATCTGTCTTATCTAATATAATATTTATTTCTTCTGGAATAAACCCTCTATTAGATAACCTAACACAGTCTCTCATTATAACACACTCATTACTATCATCAATGTAAAAGCTTGACCAGTCCATTACTTCTATTGCTATGTCATGATCTTCCGGTGTCATGTATAACTCTGACTTAAACATCTCCGCTTGTCTCATCGTATCTTATCTCCTTTTTAGCTTCCCTTCTCTTACGTTTCCTAGATTTAAGATGCTTCCCACCTTTCTTAAGTATAGGATAATTATACCTTGGCTTAGCCTGGCGTTGCTTCACTTCTCATTCTCGCAAACTGTGTAGAAAGACAACTATCAGGCAAGTCTTTAGCTATACTTAGTGCTAACTTCTTACATGCCGCTGCATCTGAATGATCCTCCATGAACCTACCAACATACAACCTTCTGATCAACCCATCATTAGGGCCGTTTTGACCATAGCAAGATGGCTTGTACATCTCAATAGCATAGTGCTTGGTATTTGTAGTTTGGCCTCTGAATGTGGCGTACTGTGTAACGTAGTCTAGTTCCAGGTCAGACTTAAGCCTAGCCTTTGTCATTTCCTTGTAATGTTTTTCTTCAAGTTGTTCTTGTAAGGATTTGTTTTCAGCGAATTTTTTCACGCCTCTCTCTATCTTTCTCCCGCCTTCTACCTTACCGCATGATCTCAACTTTATACTATGTGTCTTGGTTATATCCCATACAGTCCTAGGGCTATAGTTGTATCGTCTAACATTACTACCTGGATCATACATCAGGTACCTTTTATTATTAGAATTTGTTTCATATATACCTACTGACTCCGGTAAATATGATAACATTCTTTCCATGCTTCTTGCCTGCTGATGCCGATACATACCGAAGCGCTCCTTAGTTGGAACGTCTAAGTAAATATCGCCATCTTTCTTATATGTAATTACAGTGTCTGCGACAGTAACACTCTCCTCGTTCTCCCATGTCTGAGTCTCCATCTGGAAAAGTAGATCGCCGTGATTACTTTTTACTAGATTAAAATCATGACCCATCCTTACTAGATTTATCTCAGTATTATAATGGTCATTAATCTTTTTGTAATCACCGTACTCACTGCTGCACATATCATATGAGCTATTTTGCCATCCCATAAATTTTCTCCATTCTGTTCAGTATATCATCTGTTGAACTTAACACATCATCTCTTGCGCCTGCATCCTTACGCAACACATCTACATCCTCAAGCAACTCATCCCTAATCCTTCGCCTTATATCCTCTATCTCCTGATCATCAGCAAAGTTTAGTTCGGGCAATATATTTACCAACTGTTCCATCTTCTCCATTAAAGTATCATGTATAACAGGATTACCATTCTTGTTCTTACCTGATAGAACCTTCTTCATATGCTCTACATTTTCTACTATTCTATTGCATAAATATTCCTTAGACTTTTCAAACTGCTGAGCGATACTATCTTTTATGTCCTCCTTGATACGTTCAGCCTCTGCCTCGCCAACAGCCACCCTCAAGTCCAGGCTATCTGCATCAGGCACTGGCCTAACCCACTGCTCCATCTTAAACTTAGATACAAAGGCCTCAACTGGTGGGTAATCCCACTCGCTAAATAATCCTCCATCATCTGATGATTGCCCGTTTAATCTATCCTTGCTATCTTGCATCATCTCATCGTACAACCCGTTCTCTAGCTTCCATATATACTGGTCCATCTCTCTCCTGGCATCTCTCCACACCTTAGAGAAGGCCATTAACTGTGTATTAGGAAGTAAGTTTACCTTAATTCCATTGTTTAACCACGGCAATGTCATATTATCAAAGGCATTTATTACTTTTCTTTTAATATTTTGTGGTTCTTTTAGGTACTTGGAATCAATAGTAATCTTATTGAAATTCCCCGAACTTCTGCGACCTCCCTCTATATTGTACTGATCTGCGATGTCATTCGACACCTGTTTGTCAACCTTTCTGCCACTTGGTATGGAAAAATCTACCGTTAACAGCAAAGCTTTTTCACTTAGGCTCATATATTTCTCCTTAATCTACTACGATTATCTCACCGAACCCACATCTACCCTTATAATAATCTGGATCAGCATCAAAAGCAACCCATAATACAGGGTAATCTGGTGTATACTCAGGAAAAGAACCAAACATATCTGTTAGATATATAAACAGTGTAGGATTCTCATCATGTTCCTCTACCCATTCAAACGCAGGCTCGAACGATGTACCACCACCACCCCTGCTATCTATAACTATCGGTAGATCGTCAGGGGTATAGCGTTGTACATTATTAACAGCACTATCAACATAAAGAACGATACATTCATCTATATCACACTCCTCCATTATTGAAGTTATCTCCCCACCACATTGGTCAAGGTATGGGGTCATTGAACCGCTATCATCTGTTGCTACTACTAATTTACTTATGCCGTTCATTTTCTTAACTGATGGTAAATATATCCCATCATCTATGAATCTTTTGTTAGGCTTAGTCCAACTTGAGTCATATCTCACTAGATCATAGGCGTACATCCTTAACTGCTCACCCCATAATACTTTAGGCTCAAGAAATTCATCTATTAAACTCTTGAATTCTCCAGGCAATGTACCCCTTAGTTTGCATGCTTCAGCAGCAGATACCAGCCTTTCTTTCCATTCATTCTCCACCTCTTGCTTCTCTGATGATGTCAACTTACCATCTTCAAAGTACCCAGTTCCACCAATATCCCCCAACCCAGGCCCATCAACTTTCGTAGCGTTCTTTATCAGGTCATTATAGATTGCATCAGCACTCCACCCATCGTACTTCTCATCTAGTAATGCACTTTCTGGAAGTTTGATGCCATACTTAACAAGCAATGGGTTGATAGCATAGTCACATGCTAGATTCCATACCATAGGATTCCTTGTTCCTCTCCTGGTCACATGAAAGAACCCACAGTGCATCACCTCATGTAGCAGTATACCAGTAACCAACTCAGTACTCAGGCTATCAGCGTACTCCTCATTGTAGAATATAGAAACCCCATCAGTAGCAAAGGTATCTATCTCATTATGTGGCTTCATCTTCATAGGACACAGCAACGTACCGAAGAACGGATGATCTAGTAATGCGTGTGACCTTGAAGCCTCAAGTTTTCTTTCTAACTGCATACGCTTTCTCCCTCTGCTTCATCAAGCCCATCATAAAACCGTACTGTATCTCTACAGGTATCTTCATTATGAATAGATGTATAATAAATCTCTTGATTATCTGGCATACCCCTAACAATACAGAACTGGTATACATTCCACCAAAAATCATGCTTCCATGTTAGTTCATCATCTACGCAAGGGATAGATTCAAAATACTGATATGCATGATCTCCTATTACATACATTATATCATAATACAGAGACTTAAACCCAACTTTCTTAGCCATATTAAACTCCTTATCCTAATAGGATATCAGTATTCTTTATACCGAAATCAGTGAACGCCTTGGTATCACATAGTTCTGGCTTGTTACTGGTTGATTCCTTCACTACCATTATACCATACTCAGCAGGCAATCGGCTCATGTATTTCAAGACAGACTCATAATTTTCTGGGCTTGAATGAAATGCCAGACTACATGCTATAGCGTACTGTGCACTTGGGTTCTCAGGAACCTTGGCCTTGCCTGGATTCTTTATGCAGTCATCAGGATCAGGCACCTCAGATGCTACCTTCTCATGCGCTCTGAACGCTACCGCCGCCCCTTCTCCCACATCTGCTGAATATAAGTGAAACCTTATGTCATCTGGTGGGTTAAGGCTCCTGGTTTTACTCAGCTTTTCCCAACTTCTAGGTGTGGGCCACGCCCAGTTACCATCGCCCTTCTCTGGCCTCATGTGCATAAAATTACCGTGCATCTTAAGAAAGGATTGTACCATAGGGTCAACACCCGTCTTCATTAGGTATTTGAGCAACCCATCTGGGTCTAACGCCACCTCATAATGGGAGAATCTATCCTGTAATGCGTAGGATAAACCCCTGTTTATACCACCATGCTCACGCCTGTTACCTATGGCTATGATTATCCAACTCTCAGGAAACTTGTAGTCTCCCAGTCTTTTCTCAAGAAAGAGTTGTTGCAACGATGCCTTAACCGATTCCATATTCTGATCCAGGAACTCATCCATTACGAACGCGCCTCTCTCCCCATCCCTATCAACCCTGGGAAGGAAGTCGGGTATCGCCCATCTGGAAAGCAATTCATCCCTGTATGGCACACCTCGGATATCAGCATCACCTATTTGTGTGGCTCTAAAGTCTATGACATTACCCAACTCAGCCATAGCCCAAGAGTTAACCACTTCTGTCTTGCCTATACCTGATTCCCCTACTACCATCACAGAATTACCATTCTGCGTGGCAAACGTCAGATACTTAGGCAGATCAGTTACCGCTATCTTCGCTGTCATATATGTCTCCTAGTGAATTGAAACGACTGGTGGTTGTGAAAGAAGAACAAGTTGCGAGTAGTATATATCACCATCATCCGACTGTCTACCAAGCAACGGTGGTGAGGAGTCGAAATCACCCAGTCTATATACTGTAGCCCGTAAAACACTATCCCAAACTGGGATAGCAGTTCTCTGCAAGTCCTCAAAGTATATTTCTTTTGACTCAAACATCATTTATCTCCTCACATTCCCCTTGAACCTGCTTCCAGGTCTTTCCACCATCCAGATAGACACCCAACCTAGTGTCATCCAGTTCCTGGAGTGCTATAGGATCAGTGGATTCCCACCACTCATACTTCCCTCTGCGCCTCTCTATCTCAGCGTCAGTCCTATCCTGTTTCCTCACCGCATCCATCCAATCCTGCTCGGTCAGTTCACAGCCCTTTAACATCTTTACTGATACACTACTGAATAAAGGCATAATAGCCTCCTATATTAGTGGCTTGCGCCACGTTGGTTTGCTACACCCAGGTAGGGAGTAGCCCCTAATCACGATCCTATTTTCTCAGCAATTTAGACACCATATCTGTGTCATAGTTACCAAAATAAAACCGTCCATCCTTACCCATGCACCACGGATTAGACAACTCACGATAGTGGGGCAGTACCTCATCCCCATTGTACATGGCCTGCTTCACGGCCTTCCTCTCACGTTTGTGATTGGCAATCTTGTATTTTTTCTCCGACTTGCAGAGAGTTGCACCCGATATACAGGTTTTCTTGCGTGATCTGGACATACTACCCCCTACCCTTCAAGAATAAGAAGAAAACAAGTCAAAAAAATCATGAAGATACTGAATCTTATGATCGTTAGCATAGTCTACACCTCCTATTGAAACAACGTCACATTTCAGTTCGTCTATAAGACCACAGAGAACCCCATTACCGCTGTCGGCGGGCATATCAGCCAATACACCGCGCAGTCCGGTCACTACATCACACTCATTCATCAGTATTACTCCACTTAATGTGAGGGTTAAGCAAAGCAAATTTTACTTGAGTCCTTATCTCAGACAAAGGCAGCGGCAACTCCGGAAACTCACCTGATATGCCTAACTTAAAAGCAACAGCCTTTAATTCACTTGTAGTCCAGCCATCAATCAGCATCTTAACTACATCTGATCTTTTGACTGTTATTTTTAACTCAGTCATCAGTATTCTCCTGTTTGTTGGGTAAGTACGTTACGAGTTCGCTTTCGGTTAACCCCATTGGGTCATGCCCGCCCATGTCAGACACCCAGAATACAGGCTCAAGTTCAGTCATTGAGTCGCCAGACTTAGGCTCTAGGGTTATCTCGTCAATAATATACCAAGCAAGCACTCGCTCATGGTCATTAAAAAATGAGTCACCTGCATACACAGTCCCGTATCCTTCGATCTCCCAAGATACAGGTGATAGTGGATCATACATCACGCTTCTCCTTTATGCCATCATAGATAGCAAGGTAATCGCTCAAGCGATCACGCACCAGGTATAAACTATCGAGGGAAGGGCATAAACGAATCAAGTGGTGAACTATCACGTCCGCCCCTTCTTGTGACAACTCCCTTGGTTTTTTCCTTGGTTGCCATCTATACAACCATTGCTTGCTATTACGCATCAGCGTTACCTCCAAGTTTTTAGCACCACGTTACCAATCTTTCGGCGCGGTCTGATCCACAGCCGAAAGGACAGGGAACACCCAATCAGGCAGGTTAGTAGACCTTTGCCCATGCACCCACTCCATAGCAAACTTCCTGAGTTGTGGCCGACTGTATCCAGGCTCGTAATACTCAGGATTATCGCGTATAAAATACGAAAGAGCACCACATAAAGCGTTGATTCGCAACCAATTAGCCACATCTTCTGATATACCCACTAATTTCATAGTACGTCACCTCCATTAGATTCTACTTCTCCATAGTGCCAACAGCCAGTGCTCAGGTGCTCATCTTCAGCACCGCACCAATGACACACCACCGGCCTATTCGCTTGCCTCTCTTTCAAGCAAGGAGTACACAAATACTCCCACCTCTTGACAGAGAAGAAAGCACCACATTTTCTGCACCCATTAACCCCAACACCACAGTCACCACAAACAGGCGCGGGCAACCTACGCCACTCACCCCTATAGTACCACCAGCCATCCCTCCTGTGTCCACAGCCCATGTTACCCCCTACCTGGTGCATTATGGCACTTCTTGTACTTCTTGCCAGACCCACACGGACACGCCTGATTCCGCCCTATTTTTGGGTACGCACGTTCAAGGGTGACACCACCAGTGCGACCAGACCGACTCCTTACTTTGTACTCTGCCATTTAATATACCTCGGGTGATACTACATTAAAAAAACCCACCCCCACGTACAGTCTGAGATGAGCGCGAACAACAACACCAAAACATACCCCTACAACGCCCTGTAAGGCCCGCCACAGCACGTTCTACACCTACCCCTAGCACCCCTACCAGGTGCTATCGTTTGTGCTTCAGACGCCTCGGTACATTCCCATTCATTTTAGCGTATGGACTCCCACGCTGACAGCCTTTGTGAGTGGGTATACGGACGCGCCTCTCTACCTTGTAGTTTCTGCTCGACACAGATGTGGGCAATATCCCACTTATACCCTCAAAATCCGACGAAAAATGGACGGTATTTGGCCCTGTCGAGTTGTAAATAGGGGGCTTTTTCATTGGCTTTTCTCCGGTTATTGACTTGGAGGATTGCCCTATTGCTAGGACAAACCCCACAGAATCACGCTACTTTGGCGACCTCACCACATCCGATCTGATGCAACTTGTCGGTGAGTTCGTTCACTGCGTCCAGAGCACCGATCGCCTGTTTTTTGGCGTCGACCTCATGCTTTTCGATATCCCGTGTCAATGCCTTCAATTT
>PVBE010719314.1_pt1 | contig 10145 bp, 11 predicted proteins | sample 1631181 | NCBI WGS metagenome assembly PVBE01 (sample SAMN08397723, study PRJNA350692) | Marine metagenome, whole genome shotgun sequencing project. | isolation source: water | place: Pacific Ocean | collected 2012-04 | reverse complement strand
TCTGAATTCAGAACTATGGATTCAGAACTAATTCAGAACTAGCTAGTTCTAAATCCAGGCCACCCCAAATGGAGCTCCATTGGTGTCCGTGCATATGAACAAATCCAGCCCATGTTTGCTCCCTCTAGAGGTACGACATGTTATAGAGAGTCAAAGAAGACAGCGTTGCCACCCTACAGTGTGATTCGTTGCTGGCTCAAAAGCTGTTGTCTGTCCTATTGCAAGCGTCTCTGATCAGCACACTCGACACAGATGGTCGTCATGAAGAAGCCTGCAGCAGCAAGTCGGGGCTCCCAGTCAGGACGCCCAGATGCTCCTGCGCCAGCCCCAGCAGTTGGCGTCATGCTTCCAGCGGCCCCCCCTACTGCTCGGCCAGACTGGTACACCGAGCCAGACGACAAAGCGCAGCTTATGGTTTATTTGGTCACTGCAGCCAAGCTTGTCAACGAAGAAGATCTCGAGGCAGATCCTCCATTACGAGATCCGGCCATGATCGGCAAGGGAGAGTTCCACGCCGCCGTGGTGGACAGCCTCGCCAATCCCGTCTCTATTGGACCAGGCCGAAAACGGAGTAAAGAAGTCGAGCTGGATACTTACTTGGGTGTTATGGAAGGCCCGGCTGCAGCAGGCCACCATCATGCAGGTCTACGATTCCACAAACAGAAGCATTCCTACAACCCTTTCAAGCTGGCCCTGCGCCAGAGACACGGCATTGCCACGCACTGGAGCACGACACATACTGAGTTCTTCTCGATCGCACGGTACTTGCAGAAGACAACCGACCATAAGCCCATCGTCGACCGGGATCCTGTTGTGTGGACCAGGGACGGGAGGAAGCTAAATATGTTCAAGGAGTGTCAAGAACCTTTCCAAGTCAACCTATGGGTAGCCAGGCGCGAGGCACGGCTGTCAGAGCCCATTTCCGAAAAGAAAGCCAAAAAGGAGCGCTTCACCCACTTGGACTTCAAGGCCCTCGTCCTAAAGCACAGCCTGCTGACACCAAACGCGGTCCTTGAATACTTCGAAGAGAACGCATCTCCTGAGATGATGCTTTGGGTGAGTGGGCACCAGAAGAAGCTCAAGGAGTTGATCAAGGAAGCCCTCGAATTGGGAGCCGCGTCCAAGAAGGCGAAACTGGAAAGAGAGACTGAGTGGCAACTGATTGAGCGTCTTGCTAAGGACGGCACATGTGCATGTGGATCTTCTGGGTGTCTTTGGTGGGCTATGGCTGTGGACTTCTTCAAGAACAACCCAGGCATAGACAGGGAGCGCTTGGCCGCAGCCATTCGAAAAGTTACCATGTTTGGTCCATCCAAGGATTGTCCGGTGCCGATGATCATTGGTAACAAGAACTGTGCCAAAAGTACAGTTGGTGATCCCGTCTTGAATGTCTTCGGCAAGGAGGCTGTACATACAAAGCCCAAGCTTGGTGCCCCCAATGGTGCTTACGGTGAACTGGCCGAGGGAGGTCCCATTCGTTACATCTACTGGGATGACTTCAGGCCGGTTGTATACGCAGCCATTCCCGAGTCGAATCCCACGGTGCCAGTCATGGACTTCCTTGCAATGTTTCAAGGACAGGCGTTCAAGCCACAGGTTACTCAGACTTTCAACAACGGACATCCTACTGTGATTTGGAAGAAAGGCGCGCTCATGACAGCCAAATCGAAAGGCTTGTGGGATCCGATGGGCAACGTGACTGCGGAGGAGATCGACCACATGAAGGCGCGCGTCGATATTTTCCCCGCAACGCATGTGGTGGGCACCAAGGCCGATGACTTCACACCTTCTCCTGCATGTCCTAACCCATGGTGTCGCTGGGTGGTGTCGGATTCGATTGCATACGCGTCCCGTCAAGGTCCTCGCAGTCTGGGTGGCTTGGGCAAGAGATTGCAGCCCTTAGCGTTGCCAGGTCTACCTGCAGAGGCATCCCTTGGACAGGGCGGGCTTTCGGAGGAGATGAAGGCCAAGATCGAAGCCAAACGGGAAGAGGCCAAGAAGCGGAAACTCGACAAGGAATGCGGTAACCCTGCTGTTGCACAGTCTGACGATGGCGAGGCATTCTTGCGTGACCTCGCAGATCTCTACGCAGAGGATGTTTTCTTTGCTGGCGCAGACATGGATGGACACGACTGAGACATAAACCCTTTCAGATGTGTGGCGTCGTGAATGTGAGCATTCGTGTCACAGGTCTTAGGTTTTTCTGAAGTTCGATCACAGAGCGTGGGTGTAGGGGCTCAATCCAGCCACCGGCGTGTTGGTTTTAGTGAACGTGACCGTTCACGGTGCACGCTGCTCTTCTGCCATAACCTCATTGACAACAGTTCGCGTAAGCACGAGTGGAGCCAAAAGAAATTGCAGGCGTGTCTGTTGCAGAAGCTGCAAACAAGTGATTTCCTCTTCGTAAGACCATTGCCAGCTGCACAATTTCTTGCGCCCCGAGATTACAAGACATTCTTGATAATTAAAGGCTTTAGGCAATCCAATGCCACATGAATTGAGTTGTAGTTGCAGCTGTAATGTCATAACGTCTTGGTTCAACACCAAGCCTTTCAGCGAGGAGGCGCCTTTCCTCAATTCCCCATTCCACTACACAATACATTACCCGCCAAGAGCATGAAGCAACAGTTTGAGATTCCATTTGACAAAAGCACCATCCAGCAATAGCAAGCAACAACATAGAAAAACAAACAACAGCCAGCAAAGGCCAACAGTAGCTAGTATGGCCAAACCAGGCCACAGTAAGCAACAGCAACATGCATCAAATAGTCAGAGGAAGCAGGCAGACGAGTGCACCTGCGACATCAACCCAAGACTAGATCTCAAGTTTTCTAAGGACGGATCTTTGACCTCTGCATCCAGGCAGTCCCAGGCCCTGCAGCACAACATTCGAGTTGTGTAAGGAGTGCTTGTGTTTGCAGCTGCCGTGAGGGCCGCCTCTGGTCTGTCTGTCTGTCTGGCTGCCTGCTTGCCTGTCTGCCTGCCTGCCTGCCTGCATGCCTGCCTGCCTGCCTGCCTGCCTGTCTGTCTGTCTGTCTTTCTGTCTGTCTGTTTGTCTGTCCGTCTTTCGTTTTTCAACCATTCGTTCGTTCGTGTGTTCGCCCATCTGTTTTCCGATTGTCATTTTCTTAGTTCGTTTGTTTGTTCGGAACGTTTTGAAAAAACAAACACAAATGTGGAACAGTTTGGGAAACCCGCGGAACGATCTCTTTTGGATGCCATCAACTGTTCTGGTTGAGTTGCACAAGGCTATGCGAAACCATGGCTGACGGACCGCACTTTCTATCAGACGTTTGTGTTGCTCCCGCCATGTTAACTCATCGAGCCACATCTTCTTGGAAGGGTCCCTGAAATTTATGCAAGCGGACATGCGCTTTTAGGCATTTGACACACGGGGATCCGACGTTGATGCAAATCTAAGATATCAGAGGAAGTTTGCAAGATCAGAAACGGGTTTCTGAGGCAGGGTGGGCTCTAGAATTTCTGGGAGCTATCCAAATGCGTACGTCTCGGCGAGTGAGCATATATGTTGAACAAATTGTACCAACAAATAGCTATACGAGCTCAACAAAACACAAGATTATTCAGAAATCCCGGTCCGGCCCCACACATCTATCGGCTCAGGCTGGTTTTGTTGGGTATGTATATGCATGTTGTTTGTTGTCACGTTGGAGAGACAAAGCATATGAGTCACAAGTCGGCGGAAACACATTGGCATGCTCGTGCATGCGCTTGCTCAATGCTTGTGTGTTCATGGGAACTGTTTTCCATGGGTGCGCGCACACGCTGATGTTGTCCTAATGCTCAGACCGGACAAATAACCATAATCCCGACCTCAGCCGATAGGATTGAGGGGTGATTTTATGCGATGTTTAGACTGGTTGGGCGCTATTGTTGTTGTTGTTCTTCTTCTTCCTCTTCTTCTTCTTTGTTTCTTCTTATTATTATTGTGTTTATTATGATTTATCGCACATTTCAATAGTTCAACACTGTCCGTCACGGGAAACTTACATGTGTGATACTCGCTCGACGAGACGGACACATCCGAGCACCGATGTCAAGTTTAGGGGGCAATTCTAAACGGGAAATCAATTTGACGTTTTTCAATGGGCTCAGGCCCTTGGGCCTGGGCGCGGCCCTTCGGCCATGTCCTGCTTCCTGCTATTTGTATTGATGAGCTCTCATCTCGGGTGGACGTTTCACATGCGTGACTTTTGTGTGTTGTTTGACGGAATTGTGCTAACAATTATGCGTTCGTGTCTTTTTCAAGAACATCCCAAACAATCTTTGAAAACCTTGGTAAAGGCATACAAACAATGCAAAAGCGCACACACAGTCACGCGAACAACCCCGGAATTTGTCCAGGCTCGCGTCACATCGCACCCAGACACGAAATATGTTCGGAGGAACCCCTCACTCCCATTTCCACCCCAAGCCGGAAGACCACAGCAAACTTGTTTGGAGAGATCATCAAAGTGAAGGGGGTTCCCCGCACGGGTTATTTTATCCTTGGTCGCGATGGGGTGGGGGCCTGGCTGATTTCCAGAGTTGTTCGCGTGGCGCGTGCGCTTTTTGTGTTTGTTAGGTTTTGTGTTATTCCTCAGGCTTCTGAATGTTTTTTAGTTTGTTTGTTTTTTTAGGGAGGGGGTCTTAACTGGGAGGGGACTTAACTGGGTGAGGACAGGGTGAGGGCGTCATAGTTTCATGAGCCATTGAAAGAAGCACGAGGCATTGAGAGAAGCATGAGACATTGAGAGATGCATGAATATATAATAGTTAAGATATCATCTTAATATTACATATTATATACTATTGGTTGTATATTATATATGTTAAGAGAGTGTCGTAAATGCTATACTATATTATAGTGTGTTACATCCTATCATATTATATTATACGTATTAGACAGCATAACATAACGTCTGCTGGGGCGGTTGATCGGGAGTTTGTCTATCATTATGTTTCTGGACCTGGATTTTTGACATTTGGGATCCCGTGGACCTCGGCCCTTTTTGACGCCGACGCGATTTCGATAAGGAGATCCTTATGTTTGTTCGCATCTGCTGCCGGGGCTCTTGGGCTCGTGTGCTTCGGGGAGTATTTTTGCTAACATTTGTTGAGATTTCGGTGCTGGATTTCACTAATTTTGGCACAAATGTACGATTTTGGACATTTGGGATCCCGCGGACCTCGGCCCGTTTGGCGCCGACACGATTTTCATAAGGAAATCCTTATGTTTTTCGCATCTGCTGCCGGGGCTCTTGGGCTCGTGTGCTTCGGGGAGTATTTTACCTAACATTTTTGGAGATTTCGGTGCTGGATTTCATTAATTTTGGCACAAATGTCCTGGATTTTTGACAAATGTTGAGGTTTGTCAAGATTTATGAATTTCGCCGATTCCGATTTTGGGCCATACGTCCTTATGTTTTCAGGTTTTTTTTCTGGCAGGGTTTGGGTCCATGGCTTGCCCGGGGCCCATTTTGACAAAAGTATGTGTTTTTTAATGATTTTGGAGTCTGCTGGCCGTTGCCGACCCCGATTTTGGGCCATACGTCCTTATGTTTTCAAGTTTTGCCTTCAGCAGGATTTGGGCCCTTTGCCTTTGGGGCCGTTCTGGTCCAATTTTGGTTTCCAAAACAAAAATCGATTTTCTGAGCTCCTCAGCTAGTGGGTTTTCAAAATATGTTGAAAATATGATTTTCACGTTTTTGCAACGATAAACTGATTTTGTGTTCTGATGACATCTGGACCAGGGCATATTTTCTTACAAATTGTTTCCACTTTGATCAGGGAGCCCGATGGCCCGGTTGATATTGGAGCCATTTGGGAAGCTGTGAGGACGGCCCAAGTGTAGAATCGAAGTTCTTGAGGACCAGTCTTGGTCGCTTTCACCGACAAAGCCTGGGCCCCCCGGCACCGACACTGATATTCAATGGGGAGATCCTTGTGTCTTCAGCTTTGGTGGATGCCAGGTCCTGGCCCAAGGCGGCCACAGGACGAGTCTCATGACGACGGCCCAAGGCGGCCACAGGACGAGTCTCATGACGACGTCCCAGTACTTCTCTACTTGCGAAATAATTTCCAGGCACGTTACGCAAGCTACTGTTGTCGGAACATATTTCGCAAGTGAAAACAGTTCGCCATTGCTTGCGCAAGCTCAGGCTCCCCCCTCTCCCCCCAAGTTCAACGTTGACCCTTGATGTTGCGGGGTGCTGAATTTCCGTCATCTCGCTGGAAATATTTTCGCAAGTGCAAAACCTGAACGCGACCAACGTTGAACTTGGGGGCGAGGGGTTCACACCTTCTTCTCTATAGCCTCGCCCCTGTTGACTCCATACTGCTCTCTGTCTGTGCCTTTTTCAACTTGCGAAATTGTTTCCGCCCACTGTCTACAAAATCAACATTTTTAACGCCCAGTTTGACCTTTCCTCACCCACCAAATTCACACTTCCAAAAAGTTCAGTCTTTCACAATGAAGCTCCCAATGCATCCCTTATAGCAATGCACGTTTCTCAAAAATGTTGTTTTTCTTGTGCGTTTGTGGCTCCGCACACGCACTTGCAAAATCTTGTAAAGCAGCGCTTTGTTTTCAAAAGAGCCCTGTCTTTTACCCAGGTGGCACCCGCACACGCAACGCATGAAACAAATGCTCAAAAATAATGTTTTGCAATGTTTCTTTAACCTGGCTTATTTTGGGGGTGCGGGGGCGGGTGCGGGGGGTACTGTGCCAAAAAAACACACAAAAAAAGAGTTCTCCTGTCACCATACTGCTGTGACTTTTTTTTCTGAGGCATTTTTGTCAAGTTTTGGTCGAAACTGGCACCCTGGCCGGATGCTGCTGCTGACGTCTGCCTCCGACCGCTGCCGGCCCCAAGCCGGCCATTCGGCGACCACTTTTAGACTTAGGTCGATCAAGTTGGCGACTTCACTGGCCATCCCCATCTGACTATGAACGTCCATGTTGCCCAAACAATACTATTTCCCCATACTTTTATAACTTTCTGTCCTTGCGTGCGCGTCACACCCGCTCAGCTCTCAGTCTTGCGTGGGCTTTGCCAGCCATGCTGTCTTGGCCGGCTGCCTGGACATGCCCCCGAGGTTTCACAATCAAGTTTCTCGGTTAGCTGACCGTCTCCATCTCAATATGTTCATCCTCGTGGCAAAATGCCAGCTACGTCTTTATACTTTTGTAACTTGTCGGCCAGACATGTTGCAACCGATGTGGCCGTCTGGCTTGTGATGGCAATGCGGCCGTTCAATCCAGCCCGGCTCCGGCCATGTTCAGACAGCGAAGCCAACACGCAACCTTGAGGGGCGACCTCAATTAATGCTTCTTGTTGGCGAGTCATTTTGTAATCCTGCCTGACACAACATGGGGCCCGTCAGTCCAAAAGCTTGTGCAAGGAATGCGTCCGAGGGACGTTGTCACATGCATCTGTTCTCCACAACACATGGCTCACAGCTTTCTTGATGTGATGTTGATCTTCGTGTCCAGTTTTTCAGCCTCCCTTCTCAAATCGCTTATTGCTGTGACCTTCTTGCGATTTGGCCCAAGCGCTGGAGCAGTTCCGCACACTTTGCCTTTGAGTTCTTGCTTTATCCAGCATTCAGTTCTGTTACAATGGTGAAAGCGTATACCCGCAAGCCTTCTGCAGCAATGATTGCTAAGACCAAGGAGTTCCTCAAGCGCGATACGCAGCCGCCGCGCATGACCCCAGAGGAGAAGCGCTTGATCCGAGATTTCCATTTCAATCAAGAGCAAACGCCAACAGACATCGCCACGCTCTTCGACAGGAGCCTCTCTGCAGTATGTCGTCTTCTTGCGCAGAAGAAGATACCAAATCCAATTGGAGCCCCTTCCAAGCTCACTCAGGAGCGCATCGACAAACTTGTGCAACTCATCGAGGAGATGGTGGCCGGGGCTGAAGGGGAATACGAGGTCACACTTCCGATGATCATGAAGCGAGCCAAGTTGAAAGTCTGCGAGAAGACAGTGGCCAAGGCCCTCCACGATCGTGGCTACTACTTTCGCCCTCTGCGCCGCAAGATGGTGCTTACACCGGCAGATGTGAAAGTGCGCTTCGCCTTCTCAAAGAAGTACAGAAAGAGGGGCCGGGCGTTCTGGCTGAAGAAGATCAAGGGGCACTTCGACAACAAGCACTACAAGATTGCCAGGACAGCGAAAGGGCGGAAGTACTTGGCACAGCAAAGAGTCAGGGGCTGCTACCGCAAGAGAGGTAAAGGATTGAACCCAGGCCACGTCAAGCCACATGCGAAGAACCATGGAGACGCAGGCTTTGCCAAGAAGGGCGCACTCGTCATGGGAGGTGTCGGTGGAGGCAGTGTGTTCCTCTGGCATGTGATTGATCGTCGTTGGAGCGGAGAAACAGCAGCTGATGTCGTCAAGAATGTGATGCAGCCTGCGCTCAAGAAGAAGTATCCTTCTGAGAAGTCCTTCCTGATTCTCGAGGATAATGATCCAACCGGCAATCGCTCCACCGCGTGCATGAAGGCTAAGAGGAAAGCGAACATTCGCCTCTTCTACATTCCGAAGCGTTCGCCCGACCTCAACGTCCTCGATTACGCTATTTGGTCAAAGGTGAACGCGCTCATGCGTCGTCAGGAGAAGTCTTTTCCGAGCGACAAGACGGAGACGCGAGATGAATTCATCAAGCGGCTTGAGCGCACCGCCCGCAGCCTCCCTCGCAAATTCATTAACGACTCAATTGCTGACATGCAGCGCCGCTGCCAGAAATTGTGCAAAGCAAAAGGCGGCCTTTTCGAGGAGGGTGGGAAGCGCAAGAAGCGCCGCTCTGACTAGACTCCTCTGCGATGTGTGGACACTTTCTCTTTTGCGACCTTGCTTGCTCAACGGCACGGTTGCTTGACTCCTCTGTGATGTGGGGAGCCTTGGTCGTAAGTATCTTCCAATTTTCAACGCACCGATTGCATCACAAAGCATTGATGCGACCAGCTTATGCATGAAAGAACTTCTGCATTGACTGCCGAGCCGCGTAAAAATGTGCTGAGCCCCCTGCACGCAATGGATGTTCTCCCGCCGATCCCTTGCAATATGTTGACTGGGGCCTTCGGCGCTGGCCTGCCATGTCTGTGAGGAAAGAGATAGTAGAGTGAGCGACAACCAACAGCCAACAGCCAGCCAACAGCCAACCAACAACCAACCAACAACACTAACAACCAGCCAGCAACAACGGAACATCCAAACAGACAGACAGGCAGACAGACAGACAGACAAACAAACAAACACGCCAACTCAAAAACACACACACCAATTCAAAAAACAAACAAACAAGTAAGCAACAAAAAACAGAAACAAACACACACACAGAAACAAACACGGAAACAGGCAGAGTCCTTGATTAGAGGGGTGTCGCGCAATGTAGGAGGTGCAGGCAGCATGTAAGCGCCTCTGCAAGCTCTCATCTTTGTCTCTGTCTAGCAGTAGCTACTGTGGAGTATGGTTGCTCGTATTGAAGCTTTCGCTTGTCAGGCCTTGCCGACCTCGGTGGCCTTGGGGCGCGATGCAGCCCCCAACTTCAGGATTGCAGCACTGCGCGCCGGACGAAGGTGCTTTGCACATCAGAGCGCCCAGGGCATCCAACAGCTTATGAAGGGCGTAGGACTTGATGCAAGAAGCGGCGATAGAATCGATGGGTCTTGCTGTTCCACAAGGCAGGTTGGCCCCATGGATTGGGGAGCGGTGTGGACACTTGGCCTTCGAGGTCCCAGGATTTGTAGTTCTAAATTCCAATTAGATATTGTTCTGGTACTAGACCATTCAGAATCAGGTAGTTCTGAATTGAGAACTAGCTAGTTCTAAATGTAGTTCTGAATTGCAGTCTAGTACTGAGTGAGTAGTTCCCCAATACAATTCAATTTAGAACTAGGTGTGTTAGAATAAAAGTTTCCTATTAGAGATTTTTAATTCTGAGATCCCTAGTTCTAAATTCCACTACTACACGGTTTCTATGGATTCAGGTAGTTCTGAATTCAGAACTATGGATTCAGAACTAATTCAGAACTAGCTAGTTCTAAATCCAGGCCACCCCAAATGGAGCTCCATTGGTGTCCGTGCATATGAACAAATCCAGCCCATGTTTGCTCCCTCTAGAGGTACGACATGT
>PVBE012861058.1_pt1 | contig 10146 bp, 8 predicted proteins | sample 1631181 | NCBI WGS metagenome assembly PVBE01 (sample SAMN08397723, study PRJNA350692) | Marine metagenome, whole genome shotgun sequencing project. | isolation source: water | place: Pacific Ocean | collected 2012-04 | reverse complement strand
CCTCATGAGGGCGATTCTCATCAGTGGAATTCCCTACGACCCCGCCTTGCAAGGCTGTGGGAAAAATGCGCAAAAACTTGCGAAAAACACCCTCTGAGGGGTTGACTATTGACCACACTGTCTCGCAATGACGGCGGGGCTGAGGTCGCAATCAAAACAAAAATATTTTTCTCCAATGCTGCTAACCCTAACCGCAATCTCCTTAGAGCGGTCTAGGACAACAGTGAAGCAAGACACAAGTGCTTCTTAACAGCTCGACACCCCCGTTCCGCGGGAAAATTGTGAAAGAAACACGGCTCAGCTCAAGGGGATCATCTGAATGTGGGACCGCCGCCTCTGCGGTCGTTGGGCAGAGAGAAGACTTCCGGCATGGATCGGCCGCCGGGGCGGCGGTCCCACATTCGTGCTTTTGAACAACAAGAAGCTATAAGACCACAAGTGTTTCTACGGAGCTCGAACCTCCGTACCAGAGGAAATTGTGAAATATCGACCCTCCCCCAGCCCCTCCCTAAACCAGGGAGGGGGTTAGTTCTAGTGTATTGACTCACAGTTGGTGCAGCTCTTGAAAGCAAGGCAAAGCCTTCGTTCAGGATGACGTGAAGGGCGTTGGCTTTCCCGAACAGATAATGGCCGCCAATTTCGAATCTGTCTGCTAGGTAGATCGGTATAGCCGGCGCGAAGGCGCCCTGCCTCAATTCCGTCCGTCAGAAATCTCGAGCTTAGGGAGGCTATGATCCGCGAAATCGATCAGAGGAACGCTGCGCACGTATCCGCAATTGAGGCATTCGACCCGTAGTGGCTCGTTGTAGGAAGCGCACGACTTGCATTCCCAAGCGTTCGTGCCGATGTTCGAGCAAAAATTTGTTGGCGCTGGCTGGCGCTTGACGGTGGGGGCCTCTTTCACTTCGGGTAAAGGGCCATTCGCGACGTATTCGAGAAACTGACGCTTCGTAGTGAAGCACTCGCCCGATATCTGGAGCCCTGGAAGGGTACCCTCCTCCATCAGGGCCTGAATCTTAGACGCTTCGAGCCCGAGAATCGACACGATATCTTCAAGCGTAAGTATTTCTTTATCTATCATTTACGGATGCCTCCCTTCACAGCGGGATGCTGGCGACGTGTCAACGCAAGGAACTATACCACAAAATCCGGGCCCTCCAAAGAAAGGGCGCGGCGCACCGCGGAGTATTGAGAAGTCTCGCTTCTTCCCAAGGCCAAGGGCTGCGGACGCCTCCTTCAACGAATTAGAGTACACCAAACATTCCCGCCGGCGGCGCACACGACCGGATATCTCCCAACTCGCATCACCCACCTGTCATTGCGAGTCAGAACCCGCTACACGGGAAATTGGAATAAGAACGCGGAGCAACGTGGCATGGGCTTCCAGCCCATGAAACACGGGCAGGATGCCCGTGCCACGGGATTGACATGAAATTAGATGAAGCATTTAGGATAAGGCCTTACAGGAAGCTGCGAGAAAATGCGTCCTTAACAGAACGGATCCGGCACGCGGGAAATTGGGAGAAGAAACTCTGAGACCGAGAAAACAAAGAAAAAGCGAACCGCAACATCCCGATCACTCGTGTTTTTCGCCTTGCGAGGCGGCCGAGAGAAAAAGCCTCTCCGCGTCTCCGCGGTGAATTCACTCTTCATATCGCCTACCCCCCCCTCTCTCGCCCATGCTTATTCGCCGTGGAGGCGCTGAAAACGCGGAGACACTCTTTTGCTATCGGTCCTCGCGGCATTGACACAAATTCGCGGGCGTGTTATCGTACGCCGTCAGGAATTAACTTGATCCTATGCTGTCGGTTTTGCGTCCGGCTAGGCAACCGTCTGCTCTGCTGCCATGTACGAATCTTTCTACGGTCTTCGAGAAAAACCCTTCAACCTGACGCCAAACCCTCGCTTTTTGTTTCTCAGCGATAAGCACAAAGAGGCGCTGGCTCATCTGCTGTTCGGGATCAAGAATCGCAGTGGCTTTGTGATGATCTCGGGCGAGATAGGCACGGGCAAAACGACCATCTGCCGCAGCCTGTTGCGTCAGGTTGATCCCGACACGGAAGTCGCCTTCATATTCAACCCCTGCCTTTCCCCCGAAGAGTTACTACGCAACATCAACGAAGATTTCGGAATCGAGTCCAAAGCTCAGACGATCAAGGACCTGATCGACGAGTTAAACGCCTATCTTCTGGAGAGTTCGGCGGAGAACAAGAACTGCGTACTGGTCATCGACGAAGCGCAGAACTTGACGCCAAACGTCCTTGAGCAAGTTCGCCTTCTTTCGAACCTGGAAACCGAGACGAATAAGCTGCTCCAGATAATCCTTCTAGGCCAACCGGAACTCGCGGAAAACCTGGAACTGCCGGAGCTCCGCCAACTGAATCAACGGATTACCGCGCGCTATCACTTGAAGGAGCTAAATTACCAGGAAACCCTTCAGTACGTGGGCTTCCGACTGCGTATCGCGAGTGCGCGGCGCAGCCTCCAGTTCACCAAGGCCGCGGTTCGCGCGGTGTACAAGCATTCGGGCGGCACGCCGCGGGTCATCAACGCCCTTTGTGACCGCGCACTGCTCGTCGGCTACACACAGGAAGAGCAAACCATCACGCCGCGCATCGTTCGCCAAGCCATCAAGGAAGTCGTGGGCGAACGCCCGAAGGCGCGCCGCCGCCACGCGAACGAGCCCGCTCTGTGGCTGCGTCCCAAGCCGGCTCTTCTCGCCGCAGCCGTAGTGGCCATCGCCGTGCTGGCTCTGGTAAACCCGAGCCGCGGGGCGTGGGTGGACGCTCTGAAGGGCCTTGCAGGCCAGATATGGAGTGACTCTACAGCGGACGAAGCGTCCGCCGGTAGGGAGGCGGATGGATTGGGCGCGGACGCACGGGTCGCGACTGGACCTTCCGGCAACCCGGATGCGGGAGCGGACGCGCCCACGAGCGGCCGTGGCGAGGTCATGGCCGCGGCGAGGCCGCCCCAACTTTTCCAGCCGGCACCTCCGATGGAAGCGGATCCACCTCGCGCGATTGACGTGGAGTTACCTTCGCGCAACATGGCGTTGACGGCCCTATTGGGAGCATGGAAATTGGGCCGCTTAAGTGCGATGCCTCCGACGAATTCGCCAGAGGATTTAGCGGAGTTTGCTAAGGCGAGTGGGCTGGCCTATGAGAACATCAGGCTGGACATGAATGAGCTAGCCGCGGTAAATCTGCCGGCCCTCGTGCGCGTTCGCTCGAAAATGGGTTCGGTGTGGGTGGCGCTTCTGGGAATCCGGAAGCAAGCTGTGATCCTCGGAGACCTATCCGCAAAAGGCAAGTCCTACACGCGGAAGGAATTCGAGAACGCTTATCTAGGCGAAGCGATGATCATGTGGCTGGATCCGACCCCTTCGCAACCCCCTCTCGGGATGGGAAAGCGCGGTCTGGCCGTTGCGGCGTTGCAAAGCTCGTTGCAGGCGTTTGGGTTCGATTCGTTGGAGGTGACCGGGGTCTACAGCGATTCCACACGCGACGCGGTCCGCCGGGTTCAATGGGCCGCAGGTTTGGTGGTGGACGGCATCGCGGGCCGGCAGACCCGGATGGCTATGACCAGTTGGTCGGAGAATTGGCCGACGCCGTCGCTGGGTCCGAAACCCTTTCCCGAAGAGGTGCGCGCGGCCATCTTCGATGCGGAGGCTTCGGATGGCGTCGAGGTAGAGGTCGCCAGGATAGAAGCGGCTCCCGTGATGAGGCCCCTAGCGCCGGGAAGGGCCAACGAAGCAAAGGGAGCGAAATGGACGCGTGACTCGCAACCGGTACCTGGGCCGATCGATGAGGGAGGATTTGGCTTCTCTCTTCTTGATGAGACAAGCGATGGCGGGGATACGCTGCCCTAGCCACCGCGGCGCAGAGTTATTCTAGTTCAACGATGTTTGGAGATTTTGGGACTTGGGACGCAAAGGCCTGACCGTTCAATGAGCTCTATTCTCGATGCCCTGAAAAAACTGGAAGAAGAGAAAGCCCTGGAAGACCTTTTGGGCGATAGTGCTGATTCCAGCGCGGAGGCGATGCCCCCCGAACCCGTGCGCGTAGGCGGGCTGGTTCCTGACAGTTGGAGGCTCGAACTGACTCCGGGCCGCCTTACAGCGATCATGGGTGGGACCGTACTGGCGCTTACGCTCATTTCCGTGCTCATCACGTATCTTCTGCTGCGGCCTGGGGCAGGCTCTGAGGCTTCGGCGATAGCCGCGGCGGAGCCGGAATCCTCCCCAAGCGTATCGATCGCTCAAGCAGTGGCTGTGTTGGTCGAGGACCCGCTACCAGAACGATCGATCCGCGAGGAAGTCAGGGCGCTGCCGGCTTCCCCGGAGCCCATCGCTGAAGAATTGCCTAGACCGACCGTTGAGCCTGTGCTCGAAGAGCCTGCGAGTTCGAGTCCAGAACCCGTTCGCGCGACGCCGGCGGCGGCCACAGCACAACCACCTACAGTGCAAGCCCGCGCGGTTGCGCCTCGGCCAACGACGCCGATTGAGCGCGAAAAAGCCAGCGCGCCGAAGCGGGCGACCGCGCCTGAACCTGTGTTCGATGCGCGGGACTTGCGTGTCGAGCCCGTTAGGACTCCTGCCGTCAAACCGGCTCAGCCGGAATCGCGCGTCAGGACGGTGCGCACCGAAGCTGCTTTCCCAAGCAGAGGCTATTCTTCTCGCAGTCGGGAGTCTGCGCGCGCATTGCCGCCACCGAAGGCGAAGAACCCTGTTCCGATTGAGAAATTACCCCTGTTGAGCACGACGGTGCGGATGCGCTATGGCCTTGAGGACCTTCGCGTCAACATGCTCGTAATCAAAGGACCGCACACACCCCGCACCGTAGCGATAATCAATCACTTGCCCATAAACGAAGGCGAGACTATCCCGAAAACGAGGGTCGAACTGATCAAGATCGAATCCCACGGAATCGCGATCAAAATAATCGAGACGGGCGACCAGTATTACTTTCCTTCCTGATCCCCCCTTCCAGTATGGCCGTGAGCGCCAATATGATCATAGAAATTTGCAGCCGGACTTGCAGTTCGAGGGGAACGGTTGTGAGTTGGTAGTCGGCTTCTATTTGTTGAAGCGTGGCCGTGTCAAGATCTGGAGGGGAGGCGCGCAACCTGTCTAGTTCTTCGCGAAGGGCCTTCGATACGGGCTCCTGAAGACTAGGGCTGAGCTTGCCGATCAGGAAGAGAGGCAGTTCGCTAACAACGCACAAGGGGTCGGATCCGAGTGACTGGATCCACTCCGTGCTGGAAGGCAGGAATAGCCGGGCGGTTCTGCTGTCGTTGAGCCCGATGAAATGCTCTTTCATGGCGGAACCTGTGCGGTCCTGGGTTCGATAGGTTCGTCGGCGTGGCATCCGGTGATGACTGAGGCGTGTCGGGAGCCCTCTTCGAAACTCAGGCCGAAGAGCTCTTGGGTGCCGCGCGAGAAGCCGGTTCTAGCCCGGATATCTCACCGGTTTTCGTAGCGAGACGGTGGATAAGGCTTCTTCATCCCGGAACTGGAGTTCGTGGGGATCGATGGGGAAAGCCGCCAGCCGCTCTATGATGTCGTGATTCAAGTGATCTTAGTTCTTTTGTTCGGTCGGGAGGACAGTATAGCCACGGAGGGATCCGAGAGGACAGAGTAGAGAACGGCGGTGGAATGTCCAAATCAAACATTGATGCTACAATGTCCGCTTTGAAGGTCATCGATTGGCGATGGAATCCCCAATCAATCTCGTTCTCGCGGATCGATCAGGTTGAAGAGATTGTCGCAGTCGCTGACGCTCCTTCGCAATGACAAGTTACTAACCACCGTCTATGCCGGTGGTTACTGATTCGGATATGACGTGATTTTCTCTCAAGTAAAAATTGTTGTCAGCGATTCGGGGCGTGTGCGTGTGACGGGGCATTGGTCGAAGTATTCGGCCCGGATTTCGGATTTTCTCTCGGACTTGGCAGTGACTGCGATTACCGTGCGGTATCGCGGGGGACGCTACCATTTCTCGAAGGGGGTGGACCAGCGGACGCAGCAGCGTATCCGCAATTACCTGCTAAACGAGTGTCCCGTCCGGGGCCAGTAGATCTCGCGCCGTCCCTACTCGTCGGTTTGACTGACCGGCAGTACGAGCGTGAAGGTCGTGCCGTTGCCAGCCTTGGTTTCTACGTCGATTCGGCCGCCGTGGTCGCGCACTACACCGTAGGCCACGCTGAGCCCCAGGCCGGTCCCCTCCCCCACGTCCTTGGTGGAAAAAAACGGGTCGAATATTTTCGTCTGATGTTCGGGGGGAATCCCTGGGCCGTTATCCTCGAAGGAGACGCAGACCTCTCCGCTTGACTCCCACGAGCGGACCTTGAATCGCTTCGTACGGTCGGCCACGGTCGATAATGCCTGTTGGGCGTTATTGATAATATTGAGAAAGACACGCTGCATTTCGTGCTGGTCGATTTCCACATTGGGCAAGTGGTGCGCGAGGTCGAGGGCCAGCTCGATGGAGTCGACGCGCAATTGGTACTCGCGTAGAGAGACGACGTTGGAGAGCACTTCGTTAAGGTCGGCAACCACCTTTTCGGCATCGTAGTAGCGGGAAAAACCCAGGAGCCCTTGCACGATCTTCCGGCATCGTTGCGCTTCGATCGAGATCTGTTCGAAGCGGGATCGGGTCTTCTCGTCGAGATCCATCGATTGGATAAGTTGCGCGTAGCCAAGTATACCGGTAAGCGGGTTGTTCAATTCGTGAGCGACGCCCGCCACGATTTCTCCGAGCGCGGACAGCTTTTCGGTTTGGAGCAACTTCCTGGATAAGGCGGTCTGGCTGGGGGCGTCGACGAGGAAAACTTCGAGCCCGGCTATCCCGTCCGCCGGATCGCGTAATAGGTTAACTACCAGGTCGCAGTCGAGCGTCATGCCGAATGGGGTTTTGCCGATAAAGCGTACTCGGCCCTCCTTGCCCTCCTTAAGCGCCATGGCGATGGCCTGGCTAGCTGGCACTTCCGAATCGCCTAGAAGGGTCTCGATGAGCTGCCCATCCAATCGCGCGGCTTCGCCAGACCCTATCATGGCGACCGCCCGACCATTCGCGCTCGCAATGGCCCCGTCTTTGTCTGTGGAGATTATTCCAATGGGGATGTGCTTGAGAACGGACTCGCAGTCGGGGACGAGGGTAGAATCTTGACCCGCTGCGGGTGATGGGCGTACGAGAATTTCTTGGCAGGTGCTGCCTGACGGCCCCATAGGAGTTCCGGCGAAGCGGGCGGCGTGGCGTCGGAAGGAACTGTCGAACCAGCAACCGTCGATTGCCCAGGGCTGTCCCGCCGCGATAGCCTGCTCGCACAGAATAGCGGTTTCGGGTGCGAAGAATTCAAAAAGCGAAAGGGACTCGGGTTCGCTTTGCTTGCAGATATTCAGGATCCCCGCATCCTCGTCGGTGTCGATGTAAAGCCTGCCTGTCGGGTCGAGGGTGACAACGGCGTCGCCGAGGCGAGAGATTGAAGCGCGCAACGACCCATCAGAATCCGATCTTTTTACCGCTGTGGTTGGCCAAGACGTCGGCTGGTTGGTGGCTAGCGCCTCGCGGACCGCCGAGCGAATACGCTCCGCGCTCTGACGGGCGTCGTCTTCCGAAAGAAGCTCGCATAGTTTCTCGATACAGGTCCAGGCGACAGCCCAGAGGAGGCGGCTGGCTATCTCGGGTCGTTCATGCAGTGGCGCGAACAGAGACAGATCGGGCGTAGCCGCGGATCGCAATATTTCGGCGATGACATGAGTCATGCCGAGCATCGCGGACCGCTCCGGTTCAGCCGAAATTCGTACGGCGACCGCTTGCGCGATCATTTCGGCGCGTTCGGCGATTATGTCCGCGGCTCCGTTCATGGCAATTCCGGCAAAGTCTTCTCTGGTAGAAGTATAGCAGAGTGTGGGAATTTGTTTCGCTACTCCGGATGATCGGCCGACTTTCTACTGCGACGGAAACCGTTGGGATAACCGGGCTAGGAGCGCTTGAAGAAAGGAACTACTAGCGACGGGATCCTCGGGACGGCGTCGTCGTCCATGATCAGGATAGAGGAAGTATAGCTGGATGGGCTTGGCTCGACCATAGTCGGGTTCGAGAGGTTGAGGAGAATGGATCTTTCTTCGAGAGGTCCGATGATGTCATCATCTATCAGGGGAACGAAGAACGATTGAGAGGTCTCGCCGGACTCGAATGGAAGTGTGCCGGAAACGGCCGTGTAGTCGAGTCCTTCCTGAGCGGAATTGTCGGCGGTGCTGTAGTCGACCGTGGCGCTGAGACCTGGGGGCAGGCTTTCGCTCAACGTGACGACAACCTCGACGCTGCCTTGACCCTCGATGGCGGTAATCGGGTTTATCTGGAAGCCTACAGTCGGTGCTTCTTCGGGGGGGAACAGGTATCCTTGTAGCAACGGGAAACTGACCTCGAAGCGGCCGTAGTAGTCCGGACAATTGGGCTTGGAGCAGGAGGCGAAGCCGCCCCACAGCTGGCCGATCATTTGCCGGTTCGCGTTGAGCAAGGGGCTGCCCGAGGAGCCGGGCTCTGTTGTACCGTCGGTCCATGTAGACTGATAGTAGTCTGCGCTCAGGCGCTCAACGCTGGAGCATGGGTCCGTATACACTCCGCCCGAGGATGTGTCGGTCAGGTTGCCGAATGTGATGCGTTTGAAGTCGCCCTGTGGATGGTGGATGCAGATGGATTGCGCGCCGGTATGTTGGGGCAGCGACGACCAGCCGAGTTGGCCGACGCCTGACGAGGGACTGTTGCGCAAGCGCAAAAGGCTGAGGTCCGTCCCGGCGCCGGTTTCAATGGAGACGAGGAGATCCGCACCCCCTGTCGTGCGGGGCACCGAGAGAATGCCGGGGGGTGTTCCGTTGCAGGCGGCTGTTTCGTAGAGCCAGTAGGCTTCAAGATTTGTTGCCAAGGCTTGCGTGTTAATGCAATGGTAAGCCGTAACAAGATACGGGATCTCCGTCGCTGTATCGGAATCGACGACGAGGCTTGCGGTGCAGTCGAGCGAACCCGCCGCGCCGATGAAGTTGATCCCCGCTACGGCGCTTGCGGCGTCGGCCCAATCGGGATGGCACGTCACGTCGAGATTGCAGGCTCCAGCCGCCCCTTTGCCGATGGAGTAGGTCGACCGCTCGCGGTATTGGTAGATGATTCGGTCAACGATCACCATTACCCCTTGGGCGTCCGCGCCACTCGGAAGGAAACACTCGACCGTCACGCGATCCCCATAGCAGGTAGGGGTCCAAAGGTCTGTCTGCGCCTGAAATGAATCCGGGAACGGGCCGTACGCTTCGGACGGAGTCGCTTCGTTGTAGATGCGGAGCTGAGCGCCTTCCGGGAGTCGCGCTTCGGCAAAATGGACGCGTACGCCCAAAGCCTCATTGGCGGCAAGCGTAACGGACCAAAGCCGCGATCCATCGTCAAGGGTTTGCCAAACGCCGTGCGTGGCCGTCGTTTCGTCGAGCGCAACCGTTTCTTCTAGGGGAACGTGGATCCCCATGCGAACAGACCCCTTGGAACCGTCGAGGCCCGATTCAATGTCCTCCGCCGCCAAGGCGCCGCGGTCCGGGCTATCCACCCATACTTGAGTTGGGGGCTCAAGCGCTTTGATCGAGCGCACGCGCATCGGGCGAGTGGTTGGTGGAGCACCCGGACGTTCGGGCCGGTTCCCTGCCGTCTGTACAGGTATGGCGTCCCAATCCTTGGCCTTGATTCCGAAAGTTGCGAGGGTCTCGGAATCCAGAATGTGACCGGCTTCCGTGCAATACACGTCCAGCGAATCAGAGCCATCCTCAGGCACCGCGCGAATCCCCTGGACCACCAGCCCGCTTCCGTCGGGAGCCGCCTCTGTCCAGCGAACGGCGATATTGTAGAGAGACGGATCGTGGCCCGCGTCGATCAGGACGTCAGCAGGTTCGGGGAATTCGGGACCGGAGTCCTCGCACACGGCGCAGGTGGGGGCGTCCTGGGCTTGCGCGAGGGGGGGGAGGGTTGAGCACATCGCGAGAACTGTGAGGAGGACGGGGCGAAACTGAGGCCGCGCAAAGGTCGTCAATATTGCGTTGATTGCCGGTCGATACGTCAAGTTACAGCGCCGCCATTTGCTTGAGGAAGTCACGAAGTTCTTCGAACT
>PVBE011584457.1_pt1 | contig 10146 bp, 9 predicted proteins | sample 1631181 | NCBI WGS metagenome assembly PVBE01 (sample SAMN08397723, study PRJNA350692) | Marine metagenome, whole genome shotgun sequencing project. | isolation source: water | place: Pacific Ocean | collected 2012-04 | reverse complement strand
TGGTGATGCAATCAGTCGCGTCTGTCCAGGCCTGTCCGAAAACGCATAACGTAGTCGTTGGAGGAATGGGTTCTTGAGTCGAAGCGAAGAGCCGACTGATCAGCGTGAGCGGTTGCCGTCTACAGGGCCAAGCGATCCGCGACGCACTGTCGCGGTAGGCATTCGGCGTGTGGGGGATCACGCGATGGTTATTAACTGGCAAGACGGTTCGGAATCTGTGATTGCCCTGCGGGACATACGGATCGCCTGTGGGTGCGCTGTGTGTTGCAACGAACTCACAGGTGAACAGGTGCTTGATCCCAACTCGGTTCCTGGCGATATCCGGGCGACGCGGATTGCCCCAGTTGGAAATTACGCGCTCACGTTTGAATGGAGTGATGGCCACACCACGGGGATACATCCTTGGGAGCACTTGAGGGAACTTGCTGACCGATGCCAGATTCAGTGAACGTGGTGTTTTGGGGGTGCTAGATGGAGCGAATCCAAGATTCATGGATTCGTGGGACTGATCTTGTTGGCTTGCCGGGGCTCGCGGTTTGGCTTCTCTTTTGATTGAGGATCTATTCGTTAATTGACGATAATTTGTTTACGAAAGGGTCAGCAGGTCAGAGAGACGTGAAGATCGCGATCATTGGTGTCCAGCATGGGCATGTTCTGGGAATTACTCGGCAGATCATAGCCGCGGCTGATACGGAATTAGTTGTGGTTGCTGAGCCCGAACATGGCGCGCGCGAACGTGTAGCTCGGGATCTTGGGGTTCCAGGCATTAGCGACTACCGCAGCCTTCTCGATGGTTCAATTGATGCGGCTGTCTTGGCTCCTATCAATGCTGAAAAAGGCGACATCGCTGTGGCCTGCTTAGAGTCTGGTGTTCATGTGATGATCGATAAGCCGGCGACAACAACTCACGCTGATCTTGACCGGATGTCTGAGGCGATTTCGGGATCAGCCATTCTGAGTTGTGCACTAACGCTTCGCTTCAGTGGTCCTTATCGAGCGGCGAAGCAGGCGATTGCCCGTGGTGATATTGGTCGGGTTGTCTCATCTGTATCTCAGCGGCCGCACCAGTGCCGTCCAGGACGTCGACCCGGTTGGTTCTTTGACCGCGAATTAAACGGTGGCGCGCTCCTTGATTTGTGTATCCATGACATCGATATGGTGCGGTGGATTCACGAATGCGAACCAACCAGCGTCACGGCGTCTGAAGGCACTTCCCGGTTCACCGAATATCCGTCGTTCACTGATCATGCTGAGGCCTATTTTCGGCTTGATGACGGTGGTAGCGCTTTCGTGCGTGCCTCGTGGCTCACACCCGATGCCGCGCCTTACCACGGTGACTGCCGCATGCTTATCGAAGGAACACACGGATCGATCGAGATTAGAACTTCTGCTGAGGTTTCGTGCACTATCGATACTGGCCGTTCACGATGTACGTATACCGACTTCGTTGATGCAGATCCGGGTGGCAACGCACTCGGACGCGATTTCATTGCAGCGATTCGCGGTGAGGCGCATCCGGTGATATCGGGGGACGATGTCATTAACTCCCATCGGTGGGCTTTGCTTGCGCGAGACTCGGCAGACCGAGGAAATTTGGTAACAGGCTGAACGGGTCAATGATCCATGTGGATCTTGCTCTGGGGTGGACCTGTCCAGCGTGGGAGCTGTCTGAGGATGTCGACGATCTCTGCTAGTTCGTCAATGGCCGATTCGATAATACGCTCTCCTGCTTCGTAGGATCCGCGACGTGCGTCTCCTAGAGCACCGCTCGGAGTGAGCGCATCGATCGCAATTGGCCAAGTTAGCTTGAGGTCGGTAAGAGTTGTCTGAAGGGTATGGAAGGCATGATCCAGCTCAGCTGCCGCCAGTGCGGTTGTTCGAACGAGTTCGGGTATCAGGTAATACGCGTGCGACACTTCGATCTCACAAGCGTGACCTGTAGGTGTGGTTCCACGAATGGCGTCTTCATGGGCAGGATTGCTCAACTGGTAGTGTCCGACCGAACCAAGGAAATCAATATCAAGTCTGAAACCCAGATCTTGTACCGCTGCAGTCATAAGTGCTTCGTTCCCGCCGTGACCGTTGACGATCAGAAAACGGCGAAATCCGTGGTGTCGAAGCGAGGAGATCAGATCTTCCAGGAGGTCTAGAAAAGTTTCTGGACGTAGTGTCATTGAGCCAGCTATGTTCATATGGTGATCGGAAATACCCCACGGAATAGCTGGAACGGCAAGCAATCTTGGGGTTAGGCGCTGGGCGGCGCGTTCACAGAATGCTTGGGTGACGAGATGGTCTTGTCCAAGGCCGAGATTTGGCCCGTGTTGCTCGGTCGATCCGATCGGGAGAAGTACAAGTTCGACCGTGTCAATCGCGTCCGCGACCTCTGGCCACGACATTTTTCCGAGTACGTGTTTTGGACTTTGATCGCTCATTGTGCTTGACCTCGGTTTCGCCAAGCCGGGATTCGCCCACGTGCAATCAGGTCTTCCGGAGCCTCGAGAATTGTTGTGAGTAGCTTGTCTGCCTGAGCTTCGATTTCTCGGATCATGCGTTCCCCGTCATCGGTGGTCGCCAATGTTGCGTTTCCAACGGCTCCATTTTGGGTCATATCAGAGAAATCAAAGCTGCGACGGATAGCATGGTGTCTCAGGCGTTTACGCATTCGAATTTGATCTGTGCTTACAGCTCCGGGAGCGAGGTGCGAATGCTTAACGCGGTCTGGTCGCAACGCCATCAGTTCGGCGGTCTCCAGTTCGTCTGCATGGCCCGATGTTTCGGATTGGATGATTTCTTGCGCTAGGTCCTGATCTTCTAGGTCGTAAAATGATAGCCCCGCGAGAAAATCCAACGGCAGCCGAGTCGGCAGTGTCTGCATCGCGATAGTCATTATTGGTTCGTTACCGCTGTGCCAATTTGTGAGTAGGAACCGTGTGAACCCGTGGTGAATTAGGGATTCCAAATTGTCTTCAAGTATATGTAGGAGGGTTTGCGTTCGGAGGGTGATCGTGCCGGGGAATCCCATATGGTACGCCGACATGCCGAAGGGAATAGTCGGGGCCACAAGTACCTGCGGATGAAATCGCTGCGCCAGTCGTAGGGTCAGGTCTTCGCAGATCACCAGATCGGTATCAAGGGAAGTGTTTGGTCCGTGTTGTTCGATCGATCCGATCGGGATCGCCACCACTTTGACCTGATCACGGAGGGCAGCGATCTCGCCCCAGGTCAGGTGTGTTAGCCGAAGCGTTACAGGCAAATTGTTCATTTCAACCGGCACGATGACGGTGCAACGATATGATAGCGGTGAAAGCTCGACGATCGATGCTAATGGATCTCGTCGTCGATATAGGCAACACCGACACAAAATTTGGTGTCTTTCGTGACGATGTACTGGCTTCACGCTGGGTTGTGCATAGTGACGTTAATAGAGACACCAACGAGCACACGGCCTTGCTTGAGGCAATGCTGTCGCATATTGGTGTGACAGAAGTCGATTCCGCCATTGTTGGATCGGTGGTGCCGGTGCTTACCGAAAGCATGGCTGATGCGGTTGCAACCGCTATAGGCCGAAGGCCTCGGATTGCACGGTCACAGGATGTGCGGGCGATCGATCTGGATGTTGATGTTCCATCTCAGGTGGGAATCGATCGTGTTGCGAATGCGTTGGCCGCAAGGGAAATCTACACGGCGCCGGCCATTGTCGCGGATCTTGGAAGCGTAACCACATTCGATATAGTCAACGATGTTGGCAATCTTGCTGGAGTGGTGATTGCACTCGGAATGCAAAATTCGGCTCGAGCGCTCACATCTGCTGGGGCACAGCTCCCGTCAATTACCGTGGCGAAACCAGCACGCTTAATCGGAACAAATACAGAGGCTTCGATGCACACTGGAATCTACTGGGGCTATGTGCATATGGTTCGTGGGCTGATAACACATTTGCGAGCAGAGCTTGGGACCGACTACCAGATCGTTGCTACCGGTGGGTATGCACACGTTGTTGCGAACGACGTAGCCTTGTTTGATGTTGTCGATTCTGACCTCACCCTACGTGGGCTCTTGTTGATAGGGAAGGATTACGAGGCAGCGATATGAGTGTGCTTGATGGTGCACACGTCGTGTTGTGGGTTACTGGAAGTATTGCTGCCTACAAGGCATCAGATCTCGCGAGCAAGTTAACGGAGGCTGGCGCGAAGGTCGACGTCATTCTTTCGAAAGCGGCGGAGTCATTCGTTGGTGCGCTGACCTTCGAAGCGCTGACGCATCGGGCTGTTCTACATGCGGATGATGCGATGACAGCGGATCATCGTATTGTGCATGTCGAGATAGCCAAAGACGCTGACATAGTTGTGGTAGCTCCGGCTACGGCCAACACGATCGCCCGTCTTGCGCACGGCCAAGCGGATGACCTTGGCGCAGCTGTGGTGTTGACAACCGGTGCGCCCGTCAGGGTTGCTCCAGCGATGGAATCAGATATGTATGCCCATAGTGCGACCCAGGCTAATTTGACGGCGCTGCGCGAACGAAAGGTTCGAATTGTTGAACCGGCGACGGGTCGTCTCGCGTCGGGCGCATATGGTCCGGGTCGCTTGCCGACCACACCTGAGCTTATGGATGTCATACGCGAAGTTTTGGGTCGTGATGGACCGCTCAACGGCCGTGTACTTGTCGTTTCTGCTGGTGGCACTCGGGAGTATTTGGATCCTGTCCGGTTTATCGGGAACCCGGCCAGCGGTCGTCAGGGTGTGGAGTTGGCTCGAGCCTCGATTGAGCGAGGCGCTGCAACGCGGTTGGTCCTGGGACCAGCAACCATCGATCCGCCAATTAACGCCGAGACGACCCACGTCAGTTCGGCATCAGAAATGCTCGATGCATTACGACAGGCTACGTGCGGGTGTGATGCGCTCATCATGAACGCGGCGGTCGGAGACTATCGGCCGGTTGTCACATCGAAGTCGAAGCTCAAGCGAGACGGCGTGAACACCAGAATTGATCTCGTTGAGAACCCTGATTTGCTTGCGTCATTAGAGGGTGACTTTATACGCGTGGGATTTGCGGCAGAAACAGACAACCATTTGACCAACGCCCGTGAAAAGCTTCGAGTTAAAGGTCTTGATGCGCTTGTCGTTAACGATGTCGCACAGTCAGACCGGGGCTTTGGAGCTGAGACCAACGCGGTCACGATCTTACGGCCGAACTACTGCGATCAAGAGGTAACGCTGACAGGTAAGGCGGCGGTTGCGGATGCGGTGCTTGATGTTGTAGTTGAATAGGTTGGTAAGGCCTGACGGCGGTGACGCGTCGTTTGGTCGGTTGGCCCTTGGACCGGCGTGCGGGCTCGATGGCGTTTCATGCTTTGCGCGCGGCGCTCTCAGTTCAGGGCGTGAACTGCACGCTCGATTCTCTGGTGACTCTTTCTGGCGAAGCATTCTGCATGGTTTGGAGGCGGGGTGCGCATGCTCAAGAACTAAGCGAAGTGCGACCGGCGCCAACACTTCGTGTTGCTGCAGGGTTCTCAGGATTTGAGTCAGAGATCAGGACGGACCATGGTCAGCCTCATGCGGTCGATCTCCAAGAGTTACGGATTGCCATCGAACGCTGTAACAACCCCATTCTTGCCCCTATCTACGATCAGGGGAAGGTCGTCGTCATTTGCTCGGTTGATGATGCAGGGTGTGGACTGGTTGTTGGGGCGGATCAACGGCTACCTGCTCAGGTCGATCTTAATCGGGGATGGGAAGGTAGGTTCCCAGGTCAAGATGGGCCGAAGTGGGAAAATTACGGAGTATTGATTGGTCCTGACGAACTTATTCGAAACCAGACTACTGATCCACTCGCCCTTCGCGAGCTTTTCGCTAACGCTTTAGCTCTATTGATTGAGAAACCTCGGGTCAGCTCTACCGTTGGCAGTGTTCAATTTGGGCTGATGGCTGCCAATAGGGCGATTGAGGATCTCAGCAGGTCGGGAGCGCTTGACGACCCGTCAATTCTTACGGAGTTGTTGGTGCTTACTGAGGGTGCTGAATTTGGATTCGGATGCTGCGAGCGATGGATGACGGACCATGATGGAATGGTTACTAAGGATTTGGTCCGTCGTACCCGAAGCGTTCGGCCCGCTGCTGGCGAGATGGCTGAACGCCTGTGGGATCGCAACGGCGGGATGACAGCAGTGGAACTGAGGCAAGCGGTGATGGGTCGAATATCCATGGTGTTTGAGCTTCCCCAACAGGTTCATGAGGCTGAAGTGCCGGGTTGTGTCATTCATGCAAGTCGTGGTCGGGGGGTTATTGTCGATACGAAGGATCGGCGCGCCGCACTCGGCAGATTGGCTGATGTATTTCTCGATGCGTTGTCGGGCTTTTACCAGACAGCTCAGGCCGGTATCTAAAGAATTGGATCTAATTGCGGGTAGTAGGTGTGCACGTGGTTGAATTGGCTCGTACGGCCGCCTGTGGCCGCACGCGCATGATCCAGAGACCAACCAGCATTGCTGCAAAGTATAGGATCGCCAAGGTTGTTCCGACGGTCCCGAAACCATGCTCATCGATTATTAGGCCGAGTAGCAGAGGCAACCACAGTAGGACCAGATCAACCAGCAATTGCATGGAGCCTAGGGCTCGACCTAGTGTCTCCGGTCGTGTCCGCTCGGCTACCAATACGGGTGGCAGAGCTGTAGTTATACCGCCGAGCGCGTACAAAATCGCAATAAGTATGTAAATCGAGATAGTGGGTGACAGCGTAATCAGGAGGACTGCCACAGTGCCTAGGCTGCTCGCGAACGCAAGAACGATGCTGCGTCCGAATCGATCAAGGATAGATCCGCTAGCAAACATCACGACAGTACGGATGGCGCCCGATATGCTGAGCACGATGCCGATGGTTGCTGGATCCAGGGCTAAGCCCACGCTCCCGTACAGCGGTAATACGACTTGCTTGACACTATACGTGGCACCCCAAAGCAGGATGGTGAAGGCTACGACGGCTCCGATGCCACGGTTGAGCCCGAGTTGTGATGGGTGCCACCTGCTTGTCTGACGTGATTCTCTGGTTGGCCGTTCTGTCCAAACCGTAGTCCAGACTGCTGCTGTCGCGACAAGTCCAATCATTGCCGCAAGCCAGAACACTGCCCGCCAGCCAAAGGCGTTTGCTGTTACTCCGGCTGTGATTGGTGCGAGGAATCCGCCAAGTTGTGCACCCGCCATTATCTTCCCTGTGATCCTGCTGCGAGCTCGTGCCGTTGTGATTCGTACGGCGTGACCCATTCCTGACGTGAATACGAGTGCTGTGCTAAATCCACCTATAAATAAGCCAACTAAGAGCACCGCGTAATTTGGTGTCACGGCGCAAACGGATGCTCCAAGCGTTAGAAGAAGAGTTCCAGTGCTGAGCGGTATCCGAGCGGGCATCCGGTCGAAGAGTATTCCGGCTGGGAGAGTAGCAACTATCCGAGCGGCTGTAGGTGTTGCCAGTACGAGGCCCAGTGTTGCGAGAGAAACGTTGAACTCGGATTGAAGTTCTCCCAAGACTGGACCGATTACGCCCAATCCGAACGACATCCCCACAAAGACGACGAACACTACGCCGATTTCCGATGTCGCGAATCGGCGCGTCATACCATTTGAAATGAAGCATGTTGGCTCGTCATCGAGGCACGCATGGTAGCCTTCGGAATGTCTGAATCGGGGCGTTCTGAACAAAATGGTCTACGACCACGACGCCCGTCTTTCGTGGATTCCGTCGGGCTCGATTTACCAATAGACGAGACTTGCGCCGTTCCTGAACTCTCCAGCACTGATGACTCTCATGCTTTCGAGGGAACGAGTGGTGTTAAGCCGACGGCGCCCCTCAAAGTGGAGCGGTTAAATCCGCGGAAGGCCGACGCGTTGGATGAAGTTCGTCGAACCGACGTTGCAGTGTATGCCGACCATGTAAATGTTACTGCGGCTCCGAATCAGGCAGCTCGCGAAATGAAACCGGATTTCACGCTCGCTGCAGATGACCCGGCAAGCCAATTTGTTTGGATGATTGTCGCGGTGGTCGGTGGTGTTGCAATCGGGGCCGTAGCTGGCGTGATCACTGGCCTTCTTTGGTTCAGCTGATATAGATCGCGCAACCACGAACGCTCTACGTGGACGGTTGCAGTTTTCGTAGTCCATGACGATATGGCCCGCGCGATTGGCCATCTCAATTCGTACCAGCTGGTCGCTCAAGCTCACGTTTGTGATGCTAGAGGCTGGGCATTTCTGTTAGCGAGACCCGTCTTTGCTCGGACGCAGAGACTTCAGCGGCGGCGCAGACGCGAATGATGTCCACCATTTCATCCGCCTTGATAGGCGGTGGTCCTCCAACCAGCATGTCATGAAGCTCTCTAACCAGCTCTACATAGATCCGTGGTACGCCATCCACAGTGTCGTCCCAGTGAAGCTCGCCGTGTGCCCAGCCAGAGGCGCTAGTGGTAACCCAACCCATCCCCATCCACGCATCGCGAAATTGGGTGGCTACACCTACTTGGCTGTTGGGCCAACGAATGACGACGATGTCGGAACCCTCGTCACGAATGGCTTGAACATCAGTGACTCCTCGTCCAAAAACAGCATGCATAACTTCGACGGCGTGGACGCCGTAAAGCCTCCATCCGTTGGGTACGGTGAAAGTTAAGGACCGAATTGGTTCGCTTTGCGGAAGACTTGCAAGCAGTTCTTGAACTTTGCGGTCGTATCGTACGGCCGAGGCTGACATGAAGGGCACACCGCGTTCCAGGGCAGTTCGAGTGAGAGTCACTGCTTCAAATGGGTTGTCGCACATGGGCTTGTCAACGAATAGTGGTAGTCGTCGGTCGAGGGCCTGCATTGCTGGCGCAAAGTGCTTATCGCCATACCGGTTAAGCACCATTACTGCGTCCACACCCTCCATGGCTTCATCGGGCGTGGCGACTACCTCGGGGATACCGGTTTCATCCGCTTTTGCTCTTGCCTGGTCGGGGTCCTCGCCCCATAGCTTGGTTGCACGCATATCCGACCCGGCTAGGTCGCGATTTAGAATCGCCGCATAGTTTTCCGTGTGGGTGCTATCGCACCCGATGATTCCGATATTGATCATGGCATCGCCGTGGGTTGAATGTACATGTGACGATGGTACTGGGATGTTCTTACATTGTCAGAATCGCTAGGCTGACCACGTGGCCTCGAAAGAACAAATAGCGCGCAGTATGAACGGTGCCATGTGGCGGATTGCCCGGCGCGCGCCGGCTGACCTGTTTGAAGAGCTTCCAGATCTCCTGCCGCTGGTTGTTCAGGTTCTCCACAACCGTGGGCTCACGTCCGTTGAGGCGGTTTGTGATTTTGTGAAAGGTCCGCCGTTGCCACACGAGCCTTACCTGCTCGACGAAATGGATACGGCTGTAGAACGAGTTGCGCGAGCCGTCAGGAATTGCGAGCGCATATGTGTGTATGGCGATTACGACGTGGATGGTGTGAGTGCGACTGCTATGTTGCTTGAGGTGGCGACGCTACTTGGACTTGATGCATTTTCGTACATTCCCAAGCGTTTGACGGGTTACGGGCTGACCACCGAAGCGATTGACGTAATTGCTTCGGAGCGTGCGGAGCTCATCATAACTGCTGATTGTGGTTCGACTGCGCATGCCGAAATTGCGTACGCAGCGAATCATGGAATCGACGTGCTTGTTACCGATCACCATGTGATGCATGTGCGACCCGAGCAGGCGATCGCGCTCTTGAACCCGAATATGCCAGGTGGCTGCTATCCGTTCACCGGACTGTCGGGAGTTGGAGTTGCGTACAAGTTGGTGCAGGCGCTGGCTGACGAATTTCCGGAACAAATTCCGTATCCGGAATCATTTCTAGACTTGGTCGCACTCGGGACAATCGCGGATGTTGTTCCGATCCGTGATGAGAATCGTGCGTTTGTTGTTGCGGGCCTTGAGATTATTCGCAGTTCACCGCGTTTGGGCTTGAGTGCTTTGGGTGCGGCTTCCGGTCGACCGATCGAGTCAATCACAGTGGATGGAATTGCTTTTGGCCTCGCGCCCCGCCTGAATGCGGCGGGCCGCTTGGCACATGCTGGCCTTGCGCTCGAATTACTGCGTGTTTCGCACACGGCAAGGGCCGACGAGCTGGCGCGTGAGCT
>PVBE010301737.1_pt1 | contig 10146 bp, 11 predicted proteins | sample 1631181 | NCBI WGS metagenome assembly PVBE01 (sample SAMN08397723, study PRJNA350692) | Marine metagenome, whole genome shotgun sequencing project. | isolation source: water | place: Pacific Ocean | collected 2012-04 | reverse complement strand
CCTAGCCTGTTGAGCGGCTTCCCCCTCCTGGCCAAACTGCACCTGATCGCGAATTTTATCTTCTTCGCCTACTTCCCTTTTACTAAACTGGTACACATGTTCAGTTACCCCTTTAGCTACATCACCCGGCCTTACATCTCCATGCGAGGCTATAAGGCTCTGAAACGGTAAGGTCTAGAGGTCAAGCGAGGTGAAGGAGACGGCGGTCAAGAGCGTGCCTCAGCCCCTCCAAAAGTCCTCAACGACGGATGGCACAACAGTCGCCAACCTACCGATTTGTCAATTCAGGCATTGAGTCTCATTATTTAGGCGACGCCACCGAGCGCCAAACGTCGTATCGGCTGCCACACTTGCTGTTGCGTTGGATGTGAAATGTTGTGGGCGAGAAAACCAAATCCTACACTATTCTGACCCTTAACACGGTCGCGTTCACCACCTGCTTTGCGGCCTGGATGCTCAATGGGGTGCTGGTCACCTTTCTGGTCGACAACGGGGTGTTTGAATGGGACACGGCCCAGATGGGTATGTTGATCGGTATCCCGGTGCTGACCGGTTCAATCATGCGCTTGCCTCTGGGTATTTTGACCGACAAGTTCGGTGGTCGTCCCATTTACGCGCTGCTGATGCTATTCAGCGCGATACCTATGTACATGTTGAGTCAGGCCGATTCCTACGCCGAGTATTTGCTCTATAGCCTGGGCTTCGGCATGACCGGTGCTTCGTTCGCGGTAGGCATCACCTTCACTTCGGTCTGGTTCTCCAAGGAGCGTCAGGGAACAGCCCTCGGAATTTTCGGGGCGGGTAACGCCGGTGCAGCCTTGACCACTATGGGCGCGCCCAGTCTCCTGCGCTGGCTGACCGATGGGGGAACCAATATCGACAACTGGCGACAACTCCCGGGTATTTATGCCGGGGTGCTGGTAGGGATGGCCATCATTTTCTACGCCTTCACCAACAATCAAAAACTAGCCACAGACCAACGAACCGTGATCCAGATGCTCAGACCGCTGAAGGTCGTACGTGTATGGCGGTTTGGTCTTTACTACTTTTTGGTCTTCGGCGGCTTTGTTGCCCTGGCTCAATGGCTGGTGCCCTATTACGTCAACGTTTATTCGATGACAATCGTCGCGGCGGGGCTGTTGACTTCCATTTTCTCGTTGCCCTCCGGCGCCATCCGGGCTGTGGGCGGCGTCTTGTCAGACAAACTCGGCGCCCGCACTGTGCTGTACTGGGTGCTCGCTATTATAGCTCTCTGTTGTCTGCTCCTTTTCTTTCCCAAGATGGATATCGAATCCCCCGGCAGCGGAATCATGGCTCGAATGAGTGGCACGGTCACAGCTGTCACGGACAGCGAAATTCAGGTTGATGATGACGTTTATCCGCTCCTGCCAAGGGTGCAAAGAGAAATCAACGATACGGATTTAATATTGCTGCCTCAGATCGATTCCTGGCACGAGACTCATGTGGAGGTCGGCGAACAGGTGGCGCGTCGCCAATTGCTGGCTCGCGGCGTCACCAACATCTATTTCCAGGCCAACGTCTGGGTTTTCACCGTTCTCGTGTTCATTATCGGTATTAGTATGGGCATGGGGATGGCGGCTGTCTACAAGTACATCCCAGAGTATTTTCCCGACGAGGTCGGAGTTGTTGGCGGCATTGTCGGCATGGTGGGGGGACTCGGTGGCTTCGTCTGCCCTATCATCTTCGGTCAGTTTCTCAAGATTGTCGGGCTTTGGACCACGACTTGGATGTTCCTCTTCATGGTAACAGTGGTTTGTCTGGTCTGGCTTTTCTTTGTTGTCAGGCACATCTCGCAGCGCGATACTCGCATTGAAGCGGTTGTTTAGCGAATAGGAGCGACTACATGGATACATATATTCGGTCATGGGACGTTGAGAACGAAACATTTTGGGAGTCTACCGGAAAGAGAATCGCCAATCGAAATCTATGGATTTCTATTCCCTGTCTGCTGTGCGCGTTCGCGGTCTGGTTGTATTGGAGCATTATTACCGTTCAATTAAAGAACCTGGGCTTTCCCTTTGACAATGTGCAGCTGTTTACACTAGCGGCCATTGCCGGGTTAGCCGGCGCCACCTTTCGGATCCCGAATTCATTTTTGATCGCAATTTCTGGCGGTCGCACTGTCATCGCCCTGACGACCGGGCTGCTCATCATCCCCGCCCTGGGAGTGGGTATCGCCCTTCAAGATATCAATACCCCTTATATCGTATTTGCCATCATGGCCGCATTGTCCGGTCTGGGCGGCGGCAACTTTGCTTCTTCTATGTCAAATATCAGCTTTTTCTTCCCCAAGAGGGTGCAGGGAATGTCATTGGGATTAAATGCTGGCCTGGGCAATATTGGGGTCAGTATCATGCAGATATTGTTGCCATTTGTGGCCACCTTTGCCCTTTTTAGCGCTCTGGGAGGCTCCGGATTGCCCTTGGCCGTAGATGCCGGCGGCGCCCCGGCCGGTACACTCAGATTCATCCAAAATAGCGGCTTAGTGTGGGTGCCAATTTTAGTTGCCCTGACGCTGGTGGCCTGGTTTGGCATGAATAATCTGGCTATTGCCACTCCCAAAATGGAGTCTACGCTTTCTGCTCTGGCCAAAGCGTTTGGCCTCGTCATGGTCGGGCTTGTCGGCACAATTGTCGGTCTGGCCCTTTTATTAGGATTGGAATGGAGCATGTGGATCGTGCTGCCAATCACAATTGTGTGTACGGTGTTGATAATGAAGGCGATACCGGGTGAGATCAAAGAGAACCTGAACACCCAGTTTGCCATCTTCAAGAATAAGCACAATTGGATCATGACCTATTTGTATGTAATGACGTTCGGCTCATTCATCGGATATTCCGCAGCGTTTCCACTCCTCATCCGCGTGGTATTCGGCGAACTGCCAGACGGTGCGGACAATCCCAACGCCCCCAACCCCTTTGCTTACGCCTGGCTTGGCCCTCTGGTTGGTTCCATCGCTCGGCCCATCGGCGGTTGGATTTCAGATAAGCTGGGCGGGGCGAAAGTTACCCAGTGGGATACCGTGATTATGATCCTGGCAGCCCTGGGCGTGGCCTTCTTCGTCCGGCAGGCCGGCACCGCCGCCCAACCGGAGCAGTTTTTCTTCCCCTTCCTGATTTTGTTTTTAATCCTGTTCATCACGACCGGCATCGGCAACGGTTCCACCTTCAGGATGGTGCCGATCATTTTTGAGCCATCAGAAGCCGGTCCGGTTCTGGGATGGACTTCGGCTGTTGCCGCCTACGGCGCTTTCATTATCCCGAAAGTTTTCGGCCAGCAAGTGGATGCCGGCACGCCGGAATTTGCGCTCTACGGATTTGCTTTCTATTACTTCACTTGTCTGCTCCTAAACTGGTACTACTATGCCCGTAAGAACGCGGAAATTGAATGCTGAGTCATGAAAATCACAGACGCTTTTCTCGGTGAACACGCCGTATTCTATGCCCAGTTCAAATATCTGGAACAATCCATACCCGCCGCCGATGCCCTGGCGCAGGTAAAGTCGCAGGGCGCCATGTTGGCGGCTGCGCTGGCCAGCCATGCTCAACTGGAAGAAGAATTGCTTTTCACAACCGTAGAGCCGCACATCGGCGCTCTGGGGCCGCTGGCTGTGATGCGCATGGAGCACGAACAGATCGAAGGTGCGCTGGAACGCCTGCCCGCCGTTCAGGATTTAGAGGAGGCGCGCGCTCTGCTGTTGCAGGTAGTCGAGAATGCGCGGGCGCACTTTGCCAAAGAAGAGCAGACACTCTACCCCACGGCGATCCAGGCGTTGGATGCAGCCTCCCTGGCGCAACTGGGCACGCAGTGGGCCGCGCGCCGCGCGGTTATTCTGGCATGAAATGAAGCCCATCGACGAACTCCTCCAGCAATCGGCCGCAATGCACCGGCACCTGTGTCCACGCCAGGTACTCGGCGTGCGCATCGGGCTTGCGGGCGGGGCGGCTCTCGGCCTGGACGCGCCACGCTGCGATAAACGGTTATTAGTCTTTGTCGAGACGGACGGCTGCGGCGCAGACGGCGTGTCCGTGGCCGCCGATTGTTGGGTGGGCCGCCGTACGTTACGCGTGATAGACTTTGGTAAACTGGCCGCTACCTTTGTGGACACACACACCGGCCAGGCCGTGCGCGTCGCGCCACAGCCCGGCATTCGCGAGGTTGCCCGGCGCTATGCGCCGGAAGCCCGCAATCGCTGGGCAGCCCAGCACGAAGGCTACCGCTTGATGCCAACAGCGGAGTTGCTGAGCACGCAGTCCGTGACTCTCACTGTAGACCTAGATGCGCTGATCAGTCGCCCCGGCGTCAGAAAGGCCTGTGAAGTTTGCGCCGAAGAGATCATGAACGAACGCGAAGTCATCTACGAAGGGACGGTTCTGTGCCGGGCCTGCGCTGGCGCTGCCTACTACCGACCTGCGCCGAATGACGCCCCGGCCTACCTGCCCAGACACATTAATCAGGTTCATCAATTGCTGGTTCTTGCCTGACCGTAACAGGCATCTCCAACCTTTCACGCCTCACCCACAACTACGCCAGGAAATTACGCATATTCGTTGCGATTGCTTTCATGCTGGCGGCTGTCGTGTACACAACTGTTTCATCCAACGCCGCCGGGATGCAACTCGGGCAGCACGCGCCGCGAAAGGTTGCTCTGCAGCAGCCCCCCGGGGTCACACTGCCGCTTGAGCGCCGCGAGCTGCTGCAGAGCATGCGGCCCCAGAAAAGCACGCGCCGCATGCGGGCGCAATGTGCTGTCTTTGGCAAAATAAAAACGACCGCCCGCCCGCAGCACGATTTCATCCAGCTCCGCCGCCAGCGCTGCCAACCCCGCGCGGTTGCGCGCGCTCACGCGGAAATCAAGCGCCAGCGAGAAACCATCAAGATTGCAGGAAAAAAGGAACTCATCCGCGCGATGCCTTTTTAGCACCCCGAGGTGCGCGGGCATCCCGCGCTCCCGGCAACGCCGCAACAGCTCTCCAAAGGCGTTGGCGGCCTTCTGCGCCGGGATGAAGCACTGGTATTGAATCAAGCCGCCGGGCAGAAAGGCGCGCCGCCAGTGGGGCACATAATCGAGCAGAAAATTGAATCGCGGCAGCGATTGCGTGAAGCTGTGTCCGTCCCGCCAGCGCCCGGCATGGTAGCGGGCGCTATTAATCAACTTCCAGCCCGCGCGGTGATTTAGCGGGCGCAGCAGCCGCCACACCCGCTCCCGTGGAAGAATGCCGAACAGTGTGGCTGGCAATTCATGTGCGCCTGTCTCTTCGCCCAGCGGCCGCGACCCGGGTTCGCCGGACAACAGGTGGCGGGCTGTGTGCACGATACCCCTCCCGGCGGTGCGCCCACCGGAGAGGCAATCCACCCACCCGACGACGTAATCCTCCTCTTTGTGCGCATCAACGATCTCCAGCATGGCCTCAATGCCACCCGCGGAGAACGCACGCACTCGTACCGCGCCGGATTGCACCCGCTTCATCTGCAGCGTAATCGAAAGGAAACAGCCCAGCATCCCGAAGGTGCCGAGCATGCCGTGGAAAAGCTCGGGGCGCTCGGCACGGCTGCAGCGCACCATCTCGCCGGTGGGAAGCAACGCGCTGAACGCGAGCACGTGCTCCCCGAACGAGCCAACACGCCAGTGGTTTTTCCCGTGGATGTTCATCGCCGCGCAACCGCCCAGCGTGGGTTGCATGGTGCCCGGCGTCACCGGCGGCCACCAACCCGAAGGGAGCGTCTTTCGCCAGAGTTGCCCGATGGTCATTCCCGGCTGGGCGGTGATAACGCCGTTTTCCGGCTGCCAATCAAGAATGCGCTGCATGCCGGATGAATCAAGAAGCAGCGCTTCGCCGTTGAGAGCAGCATCGCCGTAGCTCTGGCCCCCGCCGCGAAACCCGACCGAGAGCCCGTGCCGGCGCGCCAGTTCAAAAACCCGCCGCACCCCGGCTTCATCAGTGGGGCGATGCACGTGGCAAAGCGCCCCCGAAGCCAGCCCCCACGCGGACGCGCGCTGCAGGTTATCGAGGGGGAGTGCGGACATTCCGGAGTGCCCCGCTGTTCAGATGTTCAGACGCCGAAAGATGAACCCCGGCAGGTGACGCACCACCCACCCAACCAGCGCCCAGCGCGCGGGCACATAGGCCGTGGCACGCCGCTGACGGATGGCCTGCCAGATAAGATCGGCGGCGGCTTCCACGGGAATCGGGCCGCGCTCCCGGTCCGCATTTTTGAGCAGCGCCGTCTGCACCTGCCCGGGTTTGATGGTGGTGACCGCCACGCCGTGGCGCGCCAGTCGATTGCGCCAGCCCTCTAGATAAGTGTGCAGCCCAGCTTTGGATGCCGTGTATGCCGGCATGCCGCGCCGACCCCGGTCCCCGGCCACGCTGCCGATGCCGACAATATGACCCGCTCCGGCGCGCTGGAAACGCTCGGCGGCCAGATTCAGCCAGGTGGCCGCGCCCAGCAAGTTGACACGAAAGACGTGCAGATCGTTCTCGGCGCTGAAGACATCGGCATCATTGGGGTACTGTGTGCCGGAGTTGTATACGAACAGATCCAGACCCCCGAGCGCCACGCACACTTTCTGGAAGAGCGCGGGCACATCCGCCGTGGCGAGCACATCGTGGAGGAAACAAAGCGCCTGCCCCGCGCCGGCCGTGTTTATCTGCGCGCACAGGCGTTGAAGGTGCTGCTCGCGGCGGGCGAGCAAGCCTAGCGCGTAGCCCTCGGCGGCGAGTCGCCGCGCCAGCGCCGCGCCAATTCCAGAGGACGCGCCAACGATGATGGCACTCTGGCGCGGCTCGAGCGGTCGCGGCGGCGTCAGGGTTTGCGGCTTTGCTTCATCCATAGTGGTCGTGCGGCCGGAAGGAGGCCATAGACGCGCCCATTGTACCTCAGCACCGTCTGTTTACAGTGTGCAGGCACGGGAGAAAGAAAGAGCCATGCCGGGCTAGCCTGCAGCGGGGGGGCGCCGCTTACCAGGCAGTCCGGCACAGCCATCAGCATTATAGCGCGTAGCGCAAATTCTGTGTTAAGCCAGTTTGCGTTGGCGCGCCTTATACGGGAACACGGACAGCACGATACTGAAAAGATAGAGCGCGAAAAGAGGCGCCATCACCAACAGCATGTTAAACGGATCTATCGTCGGGGTGATGGCCGCGGCCACAATTGCGATAATCACCACCGCGAACCGCCAGCCGCGCAGCAGCTTTTGTGGGGTCACCGCGCCGAGCCATGCGAGGAACATGAGCACGAGCGGCATCTCGAAGGCCACGCCAATCCACAGCGTTATCGATAGCACGAACCTGACGAACGCACGCGAGGTCCAATGCACCTCGAAAATTTCAGCCATGAATCTGCTCAAGAAATCGGTGGCGGCCGGTATCATCAGAAACCAGGCGAAGGCTGCGCCGGCCGTGTAGAGCAACAGCGCGCCCGGCACCACCCCCATGAGCACGCGCCGCTCCCGGCGCGTCAGTCCTGGCGAAACGAAAGAGATCACCTGATAAATCAGCAGCGGGGAGGCCAGCGCCAACCCACCGGTCAGGCCAACGCGCAAAAAAACCGCGAAGCCTTCAGTGGGTTCAATCACCTGCAGCAAGCCGCCATACGGCCTGATAAGCACTTGAATGAGATCCTCAGCAAACCAGAAACTCACTGCGGATGCCGCCGCAATCGCAGCGGCAGACCACAATATGCGCGTGCGCAATTCGCCCAGATGCTGCATAAGCGACATTTTCCCGGCGGGTTTTTTGGTGCTGGAATCGCTGACGCTCATCTTGTCGGCTTTCTGGGCGGACGCCAGGCGCTGTACGATGTCGGTTTTTCCGACGCAGTATTGGGGTCGGTCGGGGAGGCGGGCCTCGAGGCGCTCGCGGACGGCCCCCCGGTCTCAGGTTCGGCCCGCGCGGTCGCATCCGGCGCGGCTTCCGCCGAGACGCTGCCCGTCAATTCGTCCTCCAGCCGGATCTCGGCTGCCAGCTCCTTCAATTCCGACAGGCTGGGCAAATCAGCGCTGTCGCCAACGGCCTCCTCTTCGATGTCCTTCAACTGTTCCCGGAAGGCGGACGCACCCTCCTGCCAATAGCGCGAGAGCTTGCGCGCCCAGCGGCCAAGGCGATAGGCGTGCTTGACCATGCGCTCCGGGCCGAGCACGAGCATAGCGATGACCGCCACCAGTAGCAGTTCCCAGCCGCCAATGCCGCCGAATCCGTTCATGTGGCTCTGGCTTCTTTTTTCACCTTTGCCTCCAGCATCTGGCGCACGTCGTTCTCTTTGGCGGCGAGCGCACCCAGAACGCCGTTGACGAAGCGTGAGGAAGAATCACTACCAAAGCGCTTCGCCAATTCCACGGCTTCATTAATTGCTACCTTGAGGGGCGTCTCCCCGCTCAGAGCGAATTCCCAAATTGCGATCCGGAGAACATTGCGGTCCACACAAGCCATCTGCGAGAGCGGCCACTCGGGTGCGTGGCGATGGATGACCTGGTCGAGCCAGGCGCGCTGCCCCCACGCACCCTCAACAAGCCGGAGCGCGAACATCGCCTGGGGCTTACTCAACGCGGCCGCCGCGCGCCGGTACTCAAAAGTCTCCACCAGCGCATGGCCACTACAGTCGATTTCATAGAGCACCTGCAAGGCAAAGCAGCGCGCTTTGCGCCGGGCTTTCATCCACGCTCACCACTGGCGCAAATTTGGGCGGTCACACGCGCACATGCGCGCCAGGGTGGCTCAGTCGTAATCCACATCCTCGATGGACACGCTCACGCCACGCACTACCATTCCCACCATATCCTGATATGCGCGCCCGACCTCAGCCTGCACCGCTCGCGCGACCGCCTGCATATCAGCCGTGGCCGAGACCACGAGGTACAGCTTCGCGCAGATGGAATTGTCGTCCACCTCGATTTGCACCCCGTCTCCGCCGCCACGTTTGAAGAGCCGATTTACCCCGCCGGGCACAGCGGCCATACCGGCCACGCCCTCCACGGCCAGCGCAGAAAGGCGCGCGATAGTCAGCAGCACCGCGGGCGCAGCCACCGTGCGGTCACGCGGCTGGGTCATGATCGCGCCTCTTTCCGCTTCGCTCACGATTTCGGCCTCACGCCATCACCATGCCGCCGTCCACATTCAGCACCTGACCGGTGATGTAACCGGCGGCCTCGCCGGCCAGAAACGCCACCGCTCCGGCCACTTCGGTGGGCTCACCCCACCGCCCCAGCGGAATGCCGGCAAGCGATGCATCTTTTATATCGTCCGGTAAATCATTCGTCAGCGCCGTGGGCACAAACCCGGGCGCGACCACGTTCACTGTGATTTTGCGCGGCGCCACCTCCCGCGCCAGCGCGCGCGAAAACCCTATCAAGCCCGCCTTGGAGGCCGAGTAATTGGTCTGTCCGGGGTTTCCGGCGATGCCCGCCACCGAGCTGATGTTGACGATGCGCCCGTAACGCTTGCGCATCATCGCCCTAACCGCCGCTTTGCTGCAATTGAAGGCGCTCTTCAGATTGACGCGCAACACCACATCCCAGTCCTCTTCCGGCATGAGCATAATCACTTGGTCACGGGTGGTGCCGGCGTTGTTAACGAGGATATCCAGTCTTCCGTGTTCCGTCACAGCATGCTTGATGAGCGCCTCGGCCTCGGAGAAATCGGAGACATCAGCCTGAAAGACGCCGGCAGCCCCCTCCGCACTGCGGATGGCCTCTACCGTGGCGGCCGCCCCGTCTGCGTCCTGCGCGTAGTTCACCACCACGGCCGCGCCCCCGGCCGCGAGTTCCTCGGCTATGGCGCGTCCGATTCCGCGCGAAGCACCCGTCACCACCGCCACTCTATCTGCAAAACTCATATCCACTTCGCCATCCACCCCTCGCAGGCAATGCTGCAGCGGCATTATACCCCAACTACCTTCGCGGACGAGCAAGCGCGCCGTGCGCAACGTGCGGTAAAATAACGGCATGAGCGCCAAGACCGACACCCCCAGAGTTGAGCGGTTTAACGCCGGCGGCTTTCGGATTTACCGGCTGCGGCTGCAGGCCTTCCCCGATTTCTACGCGCACGCGCACCTGGTGCTGGGCGCGGACACGCCCACGTTGATAGACGTCGGCTCCGGCTGGGCAGATTCAAACGATGACCTGCT
>PVBE011890428.1_pt1 | contig 10147 bp, 8 predicted proteins | sample 1631181 | NCBI WGS metagenome assembly PVBE01 (sample SAMN08397723, study PRJNA350692) | Marine metagenome, whole genome shotgun sequencing project. | isolation source: water | place: Pacific Ocean | collected 2012-04 | reverse complement strand
GACATCCCCTCCGAAAGTGTTGACCTTGCCATGTGTACCTCAGTGCTGCAGTACCTAACCCCTGAGAATGTGGAAGCGAATATGGAAAGGGCGTATTCTTTGTTAAAACCGGGAGGGGAGATGATCCTGAGGACCAGGGTTTGGACTTCTGCAATTGGCGCAGATTTGCATCGTGAGATTGAGTTACCATACGCGCATCTCCTCTATTCGAAGGCCGAGACAGATAGAGTCGTTGAAGAAATGGGCAAGCAAAAAAAGTACCTCAACTGGCTTGATTCGAACACATACCTAGCGATTTTCCATAGGGTTGGTTTCGAAATGATTGACGTCAGGAGGCGCATGAATCACCATGCAGAGAATGTGGCATCGAGAGTTCTTGACATGTATCCATGGGTGGATCCAAAGGAGGCTTTGTGCGCTGAATTGGAAGTCCGAATGGTAAAGCCAATTGAGGAGGAGGACGAGGTCGGGGCTGATGGCGAAGTAGAGTACAGGTGCATTACTTGCGGCACCTCGGCATCGCAATTTGAAGCACTGAATGGGATTGAGGGCAGAAGGTGCCCGCAGTGCGGTTCTATAGAGAGGACTAGGGCACTAATTGGGTGGTTATCCTCCAATGTCGATTTTGCGGGCAAACGGATTTTCGCGGTTGCACCTTCAGACTCGGCGAACAAATACATTTCAGCTGAAAATCCCGATAGTTTCGATAGATGCGACATACGCCCCCTGAGCGGATTCGAGATCCAGGCGGATATCTCGAAAATGCCAGAAGTCGAGAGCGGATCCTACGACTTTGCCATGGCCATCAAGGTCCTGGAGCACTGTGACGATGACGTGAATGCAATTTCTGAGATTTGCAGAATTCTAGAACCCAGAGGGAAGTTTATCGTAATGGGAGATATACGGAAAGGTGTCGAAACGGAGAACATCGATGACCCCACGTCATTCTATGGGAATGATGCCTTCGAGGAGTACAACATTGGGACATTTCGCAGATATGGTTTGGAAGACCTGAAAGACATGTTGGACCAATTCTTCAAAGTCAAGACCTATGAAGTCGAGGACCCCCCTACTGGATACAAAGGGTTTCTAATTGAGTGCTCGAAGGATTCGGATAGAAATTGAATGGAGCGTGAAAAGATGTCTGGGGGCTACGTAATGATTACCGTCGATACAGAGGCCCAGCCCCAGAGAGCCTCGGAAGATCACGTGGAACGGCTAATCTACGGAAGATTTGGGGAAGAGGAGCTTGGAATAGGGCACATGATGGATGTAGCCGACAAATATTCCAAGAAAATAACTTTCTTTGTCGACATCGTGGCAGATAGGGTCTATCCAGGAGAAATCAAAGAGGTCTGCGAAGACATTGTCATTAGAGGTCATGATGTACAGCTACATGCTCACCCTGAATTCGCAGATGACGGGTTCTGGAAAGAGTTGGGCGTTCCGAAACAGGCAGCAATGAATCGTTGGAATCTTGAGCAGGCCAGGGGAGTAATAGGATGGATGATGGGAGAATGTGAAAAGTGGGAAATTCCCACTCCTGTTGCAATCAGAGGAGGAGGGTATAGATACAATTCAAACACATTACTGGCATCTGGGGAGTTGGGGATTTCCCTGGATCTGAATTACAATCACCTTCATCGTAAGTTCCCATTGAAAGAGCCCTCTCAACCGCAACCTTTCAACTACGGGCCATTGCCAGTTTTCAGATGGGACAATGGGATGATTGAGGTGCCAGTTAGTTCCATGAGGATGATGGAGGACCCGGGGCACCATATTAGCAGAAGAAGGTTCGATGAGAGTTTCCTTCGGGATTTCGGTGATGATCTAAACGAGAGGATAAGGGAATACTTCGATGGAACAAGAGGTACTGGAGTCTTGGTAGTACTAATGCACTCATGGTCGTTCCTGAGGGTAAACGAGGACTCCGGCCATGACGAAGTGGGAGAAAAAAAGAAGAGCATTGCCTTCGAGAGTTTCTTGAGAGATTTGCCTGACGATATCAGAGTGATCACTGCTTCTGAGATGGCTGAACTAGTGGAAAGGGGGGAAATAGAAACTGTGATGGAGATTTCCACCGGAGTAGCTAGTTATGAGCCGAAGGGGGGATGAAGATGAAGAGGACTTTCTCAAAAATAATCCAGACCGTGAGAGGGGAGAGGCGAGTTGATGTCGAAATTGGCCATCCATCGGTACCCGGAACTAGATTCCTAGAACACCGATTCAATAGGGTGACAAGGGAGTCTGAGGACGATATTCTAGCATGCAACGGATCTTTGCTCGTGCATTCTAACGACGGGGGGAAGTCATGGAAGTCGAAGAAGATCGGGGGCATCGATACCATCAGAAACGCATTCACTAGCTCTGATGGAACGATAATTATTGCAGGAACCGACGAAGAAGATCTGACGAAGAATCGGATCGCTGTGATCAAAAAGGGGAAAATAGTTTCGAGTGAGATCGTTGGATATCATGGGTGGCACGGCACATTCGCAATAGACGAGAATGAAGATTGCATCATGTTCTCAGAATATCCCAATAATGTCGCTTCGTCCCCCCACAACACTCCGGAGACTTGCGCACATGTCCATCGAACAAGGGATGGGGGGCTTACTTGGGAAGTGGTCTTCACGGTAGAATACCCGGAAATCAGGCACTTCCACACGTGCACAGCAGTTCCGGGAACCGGATGTGAGTGGCTAATCACCAGTGGGGATGAGCCATCTCAGAGCAGATTCTGGTTATCCGAGGACAATGGGGACTCGTGGACGGAGGTAACCGACTCGGAGGCCAAAGTAGACACGACCCCCGGATGCGAATTACTTGCACACAGAACAGTGGTAATGCTCATTGACGATGAGAGTTACATCTGGGCCACCGATGATCCCGTTGGAGACATGGACGGATTTGACTCGGGATACGAAATTATCGAATGGCCGATCGTAGAGGGGGCTTCTGGTTACAGAGTAGTAATTCGCGATTATTCAGACAGGGGAATTGTTGCGAAGGTCGAGTTACCAGCAGATCAAAAGACGTTCCTTTTCGACTGGAATGAACATGAAATCGACCATGACTACAGATATCGGATACAATATAGGATAAAGGAAGAGGATGAATGGGAAGACACTGGGATGTACACAGTAATCAGCCGGAAGTACAATTACCACCCGAATGAAAAGAAATCTGACGAGATTACCAGATCCAGATTGGTTAGAAGCAGTCGGGACAATTCATTCTCACTAGAAGTTCTATGCGAATTGGGGATGCACATCAGGAGCATGGTCGACGTGGGAGAGGGTTATCTGATGATTTCAGAGGCCAAGTTCCTCGAGAAGTGCCCCTGCCCGCAAGTTTTCCTTGTTCTGAAAAATGATTTGGGGACTTGTCACCACCTATTCAACCTGCCAAACCCCCACAAATTGAAAACAGGAGTTACATACTCTAGGAGCAGCATTTCTGCAAATAAGGGAGTGTTCTTCACCCAGATGCAAAAGGGGATATTATCGGACCAGTCCGAGATGGCGATGTGGGAAATCTCGATCTCAGAAACAGAATAATGGGGGGCTAATTAGTGGGCGATGATGGACCGGTGATATTAGTTGCTGGAGCAAGGCCCAACTTCATGAAAATAGCACCAATTAATCGTGAAATGAGGAAACGCGGAATCGAACAACTCCTAGTCCATACCGGACAGCACTATGACAATAACATGAGCCAGGTGTTTTTCGATGATCTGGGCATCCCAGAGCCGGATATCCACATGGGGGTCGGATCTGGGTCACATGCCAAGCAGACAGCTGCGATAATGGTGGAGTTCGAGAAAATCTGCATCGAACACAGGCCATCGCTAGTCGTAGTAGTGGGCGACGTTAATTCCACCCTTGCCTGTGCGATTGTAGCATCAAAGATGCATATCGCCACTGCTCACGTTGAAGCGGGCCTGAGGTCCGGAGACATGGCGATGCCCGAGGAGGTGAATCGGCTAGTAACTGATGCCATCTCAGACATCCTACTGACGCCCTCGCGAGACGCCGACCAAAATCTACTGAAAGAAGGTAGGAAAGAGGATGACGTCTATTTCGTTGGGAACATAATGATTGACAGTTTGTTCGAAACACTTGGTAGTGTGGGGGAATCCAGCATTCTGGGAGATTTGGATTTGGAATCAGGAGAATTTGGCGTACTGACAATGCATCGTCCTTCAAATGTTGATGATCGTCAGAAACTTCTAGGGATATTGGGGGCATTGAGAGAAATTTGCAAATCTGTAAGACTGGTTTTCCCAGTTCACCCGAGAACTTCAAACAAAATAGTAGAGTTTCAACTAATGTCTGAGTTCGAAGATATTGACAATCTCACAATGATCGAACCCGTTGGATACCTAGATTTCATAGCCTTGGTCTCAGAGAGCAAGATTGTAATTACTGATTCGGGGGGAATACAGGAAGAGACGACGGCTTTGGGAATACCCTGCATCACTATGAGGGAAAACACGGAACGGCCGATCACAGTATCCCAAGGAACGAATAGGATTGTTGGGACCGACCCCAGTTCTATCATCTCAGAAGTTGAGAGCAGTCTGAATAAATCGAGCGAAAAACAAACGATTCCAGAATATTGGGATGGGAAAACTGCGAAGAGGATCGTTGATGTATTCGAAACAAGAATGAAGGGGGGCGAATAATGGGGGCGGCGCCTCTTTCGCCGCATGTCCAAGATCGTCTGGATCGATTTCGAGAACTTGGGGGAATTACCTCAGCGCTGATTTGCCTGGGAATGGAAGAAAAATTGGGAGATAGCGATGAAGAGAGGGAGGATTCCCTCAGAGAGATTCTGGATTCATATTCCAAAGAAGTCCCGGTATACCTACCAGAAAGTACTGCGGCGGGAACTGACCCAGTTAGGAGGGCCGAGAAAGACCTGAGGCTTGGGTATCCCACTCATGGGCTAAGGCTGAAGATGGAGACTCCGGTAAATTGGCTAGATACAGAGGATTTATCGAGAAATGTACGGTACAAGATCCAATCTTGGGTAGTAATTGACTCCATCCTTACTGCTGACTCTGAAAGCAAAGAGGACCGTTGGTTCAATCCGCCTTTGGAGTTCGTCAAAGACTGGGTTAGAACATTCGTTGTCGAATCGAACATTGAAGACTTCTTGTGGTACGATATGGCAGTAGGGCAGAGGGGTACCAAAATTGCGTACATGATTCGAAGATGCATGTTTTCCAGTATCCCGATAGAAGATATTGCATGGATGATAGTTGCTGCGGAGATTCACATGCTCGAGTTGATGGAAGAAGAGAAATTGGCTAGCCATTCGAATCATGGTTTGTTCCAGATGGCTGGACTGCTGGCCTTGGGGAGTTCGTTGCCATTCATTGAATGCTCAAGCAAAGCCGTCGAATTCGGCACGGTGATGATTAGGAAAATGCTAGCCGAACATTTCACCGAAGATGGCCTTCACAAAGAGCACTCGCCTGATTATCACATCTTCATGACGAATTTTGTCTCTCTACTATCGGAATCTGGATTCATGAAAGACGATAGTTTCGACCGGTTGAATCGAGGGGCTGTTGAAGCATCTTACTGGATGTGTCAACCCGATGGGAATCTAGTGCCTTTCGGAGACTCTAAGCCAGTCCCAATTGAGCATCGGGCTGCTTTCCCCCTCTCGGGCGAAGGTGGGCATTTCTCAGCACCACATGGGTTGAAGATATTCGAAGAAGGCGGCCTAGTAGTCCATAGCGAATGGAAAGATGGGGTTCCGTCAAACTACCTCGCATTCTCTGCCTCATTTCATTCAAGGCAGCACAAACATGCCGATGATTTTACTTTCCAGCTATTCAGTGAGACGCACGGGATAATTACTGATCCAAGCACCTACACCTACCAGTATGATCTCAAAGAGAGGATCTTCGCCGAATCTACACGTGCGCACAACTGCCTTCTGATCGATGATCTGAATTATTCCAGGTTCAATGCGGATGTGTTTGGAAGTTCCATCGAAGGGGTCCAGGAAGTTGGAGATTTAGTGGTGATTGAAGCAAGGGTCCACAGGAACAGGCTGATCTCGGAGACAATTCCTAACAACAAGATAGGGACCAAAGATGGGGTCAAGGTGGACATTGACCACAGGAGGATGTTACTGTATCATCCAGGGAAATTCCTCGTAGTAATTGACGATGTCGAGTCTCCTGATGAGCACAATTACTCACAATGCTTCCAACTCTACCCCGAAATCGAATTGGTTCGCGAGGGGAATGAATACCAACTGCACAAATTCATTAACGAGGAATACAAGATGGTCGCCAAGATTCTCCCCCTAGCTCCATCAAATATGAAAATGGCAAATGTGAAGGGGCAGATTGAACCCTATCTCTGTGGGTGGATTTCGAAGAACGGGCACGAGTTGGAAGAAGCTTCCAACATCCAGTTATCTACTTCTGGAGATAGGTTGGTAATAGCCACGATGATCGACCTATCTCCTGAACAGTTGGCTGTTGCATCACTAAAATTCAACGAGGACGGGAAATACATCCGATTCAGCAGGAAATGCGACGTTTCCTCGAATTTTGAATTTAGGCAGAAGGGAGCTAAGCAGGTGCTAACTTACAAATGCGGAAATTCCGAGAGTGAGAAGATTATTGAGTAAGACGCTATTTCGAATCTCTTTCTAGAAGATATGTGTTCTCCACCTTGTCTAGACCGAAGGACACAGATACTACTCTCCAACCTTCCTTCGCGTAATCAGAAAGGATTTCCCCCTTGGCCTTGGACATCATCTCCCTCCCCTTCTCGTTCCACAGTGCCCTAGGCAGTTTTGTCATATCGGACTTCCGAGTGTGCATCATTACTAATTCGCCATTCTCGTAAAGGGTCCGTCCCTTGTTCTTCAACATCAGTAATTTGTACTCTAAAGGCATAATTTCCGCTCTCCCTTCCTTACTTCTTTCTCTTGAAGATGTAAGTATTCTCATATTGATCGCCGGAGAAGTCTACTCCGACCAATTCCCAACCCCTTGAACCATAGGTGGAAAGGAGTTTGCCCTTCGCTTCCCCAATCATCTTCTTTCCTTTGGCGTTCCACATATTCCTCGGGAGTTCGGAAAGGTCCGATTTCTTTGTGTGTACTTTCACAACCTTTCCGTTTTCAGAAATCTTCCTACCCTTGTTGGAAATTTCCACCATTAGGTATTCCCACTTGGCTGCAGCCATGGCATCATGCGATAGTTTGGCATTTTTAGTTTCATCCCTAGATGCGGAATTCGCCGTTCCAATAATAAATATGTTTGAAAATAACCGTAGTAGAAATTAATTGATATGATTTGAGTGGTTCGGTGGCTTGTTGAATGGCCATGCAGTCAGGGGGAATTGAGTTCTCAGAAGGTGGCGTAAAGGTACTCCACGTTCTCGCAAAGAGCTTTCCGGAGTTGAATGGCTATGCAATTAGAGGGCATGAATTGATCAGATCGCAGAAAAATTCGGGGTTGGTAAACCCCATTGTTCTGACATCACCATTCTATCCATCCAACGATAAAATGAGCAAGGAGGTTACTCAAGATGGCATTAGGTATCTCAGAAGCATGCCAATTAGGGATGAAGAAATGAGTCCTTTGAAGATGAAGATTCTCAAAATGAGAGATTCAAGGGCGGTGTCTTCTAAGATTCTCACAGGAAGAAAGGGCGGGGCTTTTCCGGCGCATAGGAAGATCTTGTCTCAATTTTCTCGGGCCCTATCATACCCGCTCAGACTTACTTTCGGCGTCATTGAGGAGAATATTCGGGCGGATTACTTCAGGAAGAGGATTCTTCAATCGATTCTGGAGTTCGATCCGGAAATTGTCCATGCACATACGCCATTCAAAGTTGGCCTTCCTGCAATGCGAGCGGCTCTTGAAGCGGACAAGAAATTCGTCTATGAAGTTCGTGGACTGTGGGAAGAGTCAGCAATCGCAAGAGGTAAATACTCTCGATTTGGTTTGAGATACTGGCGATTCAGAATGATGGAGAATAAGGTTTTGAAGGGTGCAGAGATGGTGTTTTGCATCAGTGAGGGAGTAAAATGTGATTTGATCAAGAGAGGCGTAAAAGAGGGGAAAATCACAGTTCTTCACAATGCGGCACCAAGGGAATTCTTGTCATTTCCAGACGACAACCCGAATCAGGAAATCGACGAAATGGCGATGGGGATAGTTTCCGGACTTGAAGAGGCCGGTATTAGTAAGAAGATTATCGGGTATGTAGGCAACATTCAGAGATACGAAGGAATCGAGACGCTGGTTGATTCAGTAAAGCAAATGGTGTCCGAGGGCAAGATGGTCCATCTTGCAATAATCTCGAATGAAGAGGATACTAGTGGTATTTCTTCTTATTGCGAGCAGTCCGGTATTAGAGAGCATTGTACAGTCATTGGACCGATTCGGAGAGAGTTAATCCCTCGTATCTACTCGTGTTTTGATGTCAATGTGATACCAAGACTGATCCAATCAAAGATGGCTCGATTGGTTACTCCCCTGAAACCACTGGAAGCGCTCGCTTTGGGAGTCCCCCTAGTCATCTCGGATTCACCCGCAATTAGGGAAATTGTCTCTGAAGAAAGGGGGACATTCTTCGAATCGGGGGATTCCGTGAATCTGAAAAATAAGATTGAGATGATATTGTCAAATGATGAGTTGCGAAGTAGTAGGGTGGAAGAAGGTCGAAAATGGGTCAGTGAAATGGCGACCTGGGATCATCGTGCGAGAGAGACTGTGGAAGAATATCAGAAGATTTTGAGGAGTGGGGCTATCAATTAGGGCCGGGGAATCCGATTCCGAAGTATTTCCAACCTTTGCTAGACAAATCTTGGGGGGAAAGGCACCTCCGGCCATCGAATACCCTCTTGGATGGACATACCTCGGAGAATGAATCCCAGTCGATGCTCAGGCATTCATCGTGGGCTGTGGAGACGACTACGATATCAATCTCGGATACGCCACCATGTTCTTCCACAGGGGAAACCCAAATGGGAAGCGATGATCCCTCCACATGGGGGTCCCAAACGAATACCTGGCAGCCCGAGTCGGATAAGGCCCTGGAAAGATCAGTGACGGGCGTTTCCCTGATGTCACCGGTGTTTTCCTTGTATGCGAATCCCAAGAGGAGGACCCTGGGTTTTTCTTCATCACTAAGAATGTTCAATATTGAATCAGCTGCGAAGATAGGCATGCCCTCATTGATCCTCCGAGCGATGGGGCTAATCATGGAAGGGGAGCCTAGATCCTCGGCCAGTGATGAGTAATAGTAGGGATCGACTGGGATGCAGTGTCCACCAACGCCGATTCCGGGGGTATGTCGGTGGAAATTCCATTTAGTTGCCGCGGCTGAAAGTACCTGTTCCACGTCAATACCCATTCGAGGAAGGACTGTGGCAAGTTCATTCACGAAGGCTATGTCGATGTCTCTCTGGACATTTTCAACCAGTTTTGCGGCCTCTGCAACTTCGATTGGGCCGACGTATGAGGAATTGGCAGAAGTGATATTCGAATAGACTTCGGCCAAATATTGCCCTATTTCTGAGTCATCGCAGCCCACGATCCTGTCGACTGAGCTAGCAGAGTGTAATGGATCGCCGGGATTTATCCGCTCGGGGGAATATGCGATTCGGACTTGTTTTCCGATTTCGATGCCCAAATCCGAGCATATGCGGCCAAGTTCCTTTCTAGTAACCCCAGGGTAGACGGTGCTCTCTAGGACGACGATTGTCCCCCTTTCTGGATCAATTGCTTCCATTACGCTCCTAGACGCTGATCTAACGTAGGAAAGATCTGGCGTCTTGTCTGCATTGACTGGGGTTGGGACTGTAATTAGGACAATATCTGAATGCGGTATTACTGAGGAAAAGTCAGCAGAAACAGCCCATCTGGGATCTCCCATGGGGATGGAAAAAACGACTCCTTCGTCTACGAAGGGCGGTTTTCCCGATTGGATTGATTCGATTGCGCGTTGGGATACATCAATACCCCTGACATGAAATCCTGCTTGATGAAAGGCAAGAGCGGTTGGAAGTCCTACGTAACCGAGACCCACTACTGCGACGTGGGCCTGATTGGAATCAATCTCCATTGACATCTCGAATACCTGCTAGTAATTAATTGGAAGGG
>PVBE011447236.1_pt1 | contig 10147 bp, 21 predicted proteins | sample 1631181 | NCBI WGS metagenome assembly PVBE01 (sample SAMN08397723, study PRJNA350692) | Marine metagenome, whole genome shotgun sequencing project. | isolation source: water | place: Pacific Ocean | collected 2012-04 | reverse complement strand
TCCTCATCCCCTTCCTTATAAAAAGGGTTAACATGTTTATGTTCTTCCCACAAACAAAGAGGGATAAGGTGATCTATATGCCATGCGCCTTCATGATCTAGATTTGAACCAGCACCATAATTATTCTCATTCATCCAATCTTCTGACAGATCCTCAAGAAGTTCTACAAGTTGTTTGCTGGTAACTTGCGTCTTTTTATTCCACAATGATGGGCTTTTCCCCCCAAGAGCAGTTTTCATGTAATCTTTTAATCTTCGTCGTATTCTTCTGGCATAGATGTATTTAGGGTTTTTCTCTAACTCTCTTCTTCTTTTTTTTGCTTCGGGAGTTTTAGCCAAAGCAAGGAACTTCTCCTTATTTTCTACATAATATTTCTTAGCTCTTGCCCTTTCGCAATCTAAACACTCCCATACATTACCCGCCTTATGGTCTCTGAAATCATCCCAGTTTTTAATTAAACCACACCTTACACAACATCTTTTCTTTTTAATTAAATGGTTTGCAAATCTAGGTTCCCCATTGGTCGCAAATCTAACCCAACCTTCTTTATTTAATTCATTTAATTTCTCTTCGCTTAATTTGTGTTTACTGTTCGCCATATAAGATATCTGCCTAACTCCATCAATTACGTCTCGCGGCAGTTTAAGCAAAACTTCAAAATCTTTCCTTAAGATAAATAAAGTTTTTTGTAAACGAAGATCATTCCCATCAGGGGCATCCATTTTGAACAAATAATCTGCACCTCTAACTTTTATCCACGCTCTTGCTGGTTTTCTCCTGTGTCTCCCTTTGAGAGTGGTGTTTAGAATGCCTTTCTCCACAAGAATGTCCACAACTTGATTCATATCTAAAATTTCATCTTTTTTGAATTTACAGGTATCCCAAAATTTTCGCTTAAAGTCTTTTGCATATGGCTCCATAGAAACGTGATAAATGAAGCCTTTCCGACAACTTAAGCTTTCGGGCTTATAGCAGTCTTCGCAAATATCTCTATTTATTTTGAATTCTTTTTCAAACCAAACCTCGTCTCGAAAACTAGCAGTCTTCTCGTTCCCTAGCCAAACTTCTTCTTGGATCTTCTGTTTAACCAAGAAGCTTTTTATTTTTTTATCTTCTTCGCATATTATACAACTCATCCGTTTATTTTTGGGGCATGGATATTTTTTTCAATTTTATTTATGAGAATTTTTTTGCTCATCTACCGAATGAGAAACAGGGGGGGTATGCTGTAGCATTTACGTTCACGGTTTGTTAGAACGTCATTGACAGACTGATAAATACCTCCCCCCGCCGCTTTGCCACGCAAACGCAAACTAATTTTTTGAGAATTAGGGGAGGGTTGTCAAGTCTTTTTTCAATAAAAAAAAGATAAAAATAATGTAAAAAAGTCTTTACTTTTATGCGATTGTGTGGTATAGTTACTACATGAAAATGAATAAAAAAGATTGTGTTTTGTATATGAAAGCTGGCCTCCACGCTGGCAGTGGCAAGCGTAAGCTAATGGCCCGTGGGTCAATGGCATACCTTGAAGCTTGCTGTGCTATGTCAAGGATTCGCCGCAATAAGGTCGGCATCGTCTCAAGCGCTTACTGGGTTGAGGTAATGGGTGAAGAACTCACAATAGAGGAGATCAACGACTATAAAAAAACAAAATAAAAACACCTTTTACCTTGACTTTTACCCGATAGTGTGGTATACTTACAATATGAAAATAACTGAAAAACAAATCGCCGAGTTCGCTGAAGCTAATGATATGATCGCCCTGTTTGGCGACATGTTCGAAGACGCTGGTGGCAACGTCATTCATGAGTCCGAAGTCGAGGACATGCTCAAAGAAGGCAAGGCCATGTGGCCTGATATGTTTTTCCCTACATCACTTGATCACCTTTTCGGTGATGTTGCAGGTGCGCTTGATAAGCTCACAATCCTAAAATAAAAACACAAAATAAACCCTTGCGTTAAATCAAAATCTAGACTATACTTACATTATGAAAATTGAAATTCACGAATTAAACGAAAACGATTTAGTAACCTTTAAACATGGCGATAACCTAGAGTTCGAAGACGACGGACGGGTGCTTGAGCTATGGGAGGACGACGGTTTTCTATCAGTCAGGTGCGAGGCCATTGACGACATCGTTGACATCCACTGCTCACAAATCACCGAGGTCGACCAGACCACGGTGCAGAGTGTCGACTGGCACAATCAATTGCAGATTGACCTTGCAAGGGGGAAATAAAACAAACAATAACTTGCGTTTAAATAAAATCTAGACTATACTACTACATGAACATGACAAAAGAAATTCTAAACATACTCGAAACTGATCTTAAACGTGAGCAATTGCTCGACACTGTCGGAGCAATAGAGGCGAACGTCGAACTGATCGCTGGATCTATCGACAGGATAGCCAAGCAAAAGGCTTTCATCGATGACATCCCTTCAATCGAGTACAAGCTCGGAAGAATCAGCGCACTTTGCGACAAACTCACAAAATAAACTAACACACACAAAAAAACTAACACACACAAAAAAAATCTAAAGCTATGAAAAAATTCTTTAACCTTCTTATCTCTCATATCCAATTCTCCTTGCTACTATGTAGCGCCTTTAACTTGTTCGCCGTAATGCTTGCCATCTCTATAGGACAAGGCGAGGCATTAGCTAACAGCATTAGAGGCTGGCATGGCGGTGAGATCCTCGCCGTTATGTTTGTGTTACCGTTAGCGTGGGGCATCATTAGTGCAATGTTAGAGTCGGGCATCGACAGGCTCAACGCAAGAGTCTAACACACACACAAAAAACTCTTGACAAGGCAACTTGTCGCTGTCATGTAAAAAGCCTCCTAACTCGTTGACTGTCAACGACTTAGGGGGCGGCGGCCCCCCGCGCCGCGTAACTCGTTGATAACCAACGACTTACAACAGTTCTTACTTTAAAGCGTGTCAAGTAAAAAGTAAAAAAAAATCACAATAAAAAAGAAAAAAAAAGATAAAAAGCACTTGCTTTTTCTTCGATTCTGTGGTATACTTACAGAGTAATCAGCTTAATAAATGCCGATTTAATTTTAACTACTAACTACTAATAAATAATATGCTTGCTAACTTAATTTCTACCGCTGTCCGTCTCGCCCCTCGCTTCGCTAATGAGGACGGCCAACTTCTGTTCGACCACCTTATGGTCACTTTCCCTGATGCCGCTTCTGATGCGGTTGACTTGGTTGTCCGCCGTGTTTGTGCTAATGCTACCGCTGGACTTTCCCGCGATTGCTGGGCTTCACTTGCTTGCGATCTCCTTGTTGAGATCGAAGACTGGGCCGATCTTACCGCCTAAAATAAAAACATCTTTTCCATTGACTTTTACTTTAATCTGTGTTATACTTACATCATGAAAATTAATCCAATAACTAACGTCTTTAATCAACTCCCATCTAAGCACAACCTTGTCATGAGGACCAAGCTCATTGCCGACTTGCTAGAAAACAAAACTGTTTTCTACGATTGCGACAATGCTCGTGATCTTCACATTACGAAAGTCAAAGAAACATGGAGGAGCAACCTCGGTCACAATGTTCTCGCCGTGGATGTCGTCGACGCTGGTAAAGAGCGGCCCATCACTATAAGAGCCAACCGCATTGCGAAGATCAACGGCGAGAGCGCTCGTGTTATCAAAGTCGGGCCAGCGCAAGAAAAAAGCGAAGCCCGCGAAGCAATGGAGACAGGCGACTGGGGAAAATTCTTTGATGGCCTTGCATCGCTAAAATAACAAAATAAAAACATCTTTTCTCTTTACTTTCAACTTAATCTGTGCTATACTTACCCTATGAAAATGACTAATAAATCTCACGTTCTCTTTGTAAAAACTAACGGCAAGCGCAAGGTGCTTGCCACTGGCTCACGCCAGCACTGCGAAGCCGCCTCTGGTATGACCTCTGGCCAGCGCACTGCTTGCAATGTCGGCGTTGTCACAAGCGAGTTCTGGGCCGATATGCTAGGAGAAAAAACAAAATAAAAACATCTTTTCCGTTGACTTTTACTTTAACCTGTGCTATACTTATAACATGAAAAATATCAATACTTACGACATCGTATGCCTCGCCCTTAAATCAGCACCTCGTTACATTGAGGATGCCGACCTGTTGACAGCTCTAATCAGCCGAGAGCTTGAAGGAAAAAATTGGATTGATCCAACTGGGGTTGAAACAGTTCGCAATATAGTCTGGCTGGCTTTGAGAGCGGCGCGCTCTGGAGACTTCAGAGCTAACGCAGAAAAACTTCTGCAAGAGTTCGAAAAAAATGTCCATCCCGTCTGTCACCAATAAAATAATCCTTACCCTCTACTAAAAAAAATTATGTTATCCTACTATAAAAAACAAGAAGCCCTCTCCGCTAAAGTTCACAAGAACATCACCAACTTGCCAGCTGGCCCCCGCAAGGTCGACACGAGAACAGCTGACCAGCTTCGGGCTGACGGCTACTTTAAATCTAACACTAACAAAAAAAAATCCTAACACTTTTACATAGTAGAGTATAGCGAGGCCGTCACCCGAAAGGGTGGCGGTCTTTTTGTGTACATGTTAGACTCTAACATCACCAAAAACCGAAAAAGTAAAAGAAGAAAAATTCCCTCGTAACTCACTAAGCCTCAACGACTTAGGAGGGGGCGGCCCCCCCGCCTTGTAACTCGTTGATACTCAACGACTTACAACACTTACTACGCTATTTGGCTATTTATACCCTGACCTGCAACCTGCAAAAAAATAAACAAAAAGGTTTGACTACCCTCCGAGCCTGTGGTATATTCTGTTTATGAAAAACACACTTACACCCTCCGACCTTCGCGATCTCACCAACGACGGCCCACGCGCCTACGCTCCGTTCGCGGGCGACAATCGCGCCGTCAACGAACTCCTCAACGACGCGCAGGAGCGCGAGGCGTTCCATGTCTGGCTCGATGCGCGAGCCGAGGAGTCCATCGCCGCGCAGGAGGCTGACGCGGCTGACGCGCAGCGTCTGGCCAACCACCTCGACGCGCTTGGAGGCGATAGGGTATCTGACTGATACCCCCCTCCAAGAAAGTACAAAAAAGTTCTTGCTTTTAATTCCAACCTGTGTTATACTTACATTATGAGAAATTCCAACATTTACACTTTCACCCGCACGACATACGAACAGAACCCGCCTTCATGCGGGGGCAACTGGGAGTGCGGGACGACCGTCCACTCCTGCATGTCGCCGTCGCCTAAGAAGGCGGTCAACTTCGATGGCCCGCGTAGCGCCCGCCACACGGGCGTTGACGGCGTTCCCATCATGGGGCGGGTCACGCTCAAGCGCGGGTCAACGGTCATCTTCGACCGCTGGGACTAAGCACCCGCGTAACTCCCTAAGTATCAACGACTTAGGGGGCGCGGGCCGCCGCCGCCCTGTAACTCGTTGATACTCAACGAGTTACACACCTTCTTACGCACACTATTTACTATTTATCTATTTACCCCGTGACCTGCAACCTGTCAAGTAGAATTTAAAATAAAAAAAAAGAATAAAAAAGCCTTGCACTAAAAAGATTTGTGTGGTATAGTTGCACCATCATGAAACCAGCAGCCATTTACTCTTACATCGTCGAAACCCTTCAGTCAATCCGCATTTCTGGCCCCGCTTTTAGCGAGCCAGATTGGGAAGGCCGTCCTGCTCGCAATCTTAACGAGCACACTTTTATAGCCATCCACGCAGAATGTAAGTCTGCGGTCTTTCGCCATAACGACATCAAAGACTTTCGTGGCACTTGTGAGGCTATTCTTGAAAAAATAATCAAGATGAAAAAAGATATCGCTTTTGCGGAGAGTGTCGGCATTCACCCCGTTACTAAGCGCAGATTCGTCAAAAAGGAAATAATGCTTCCAAACGACGAATGCGGAAAGTTAGATTCCCAATATGTTGGGTTTTTAGTAAAAGAAAAATTTCTTGAAAAAGAATAAATAAAAGCTTGCAATTAGTTTTAATCTATGCTATACTACCATTATGGAAATCGAAAAGACCAAATCACATCTAGATCAGCTTCTGCATGAGCAGAACGCTGTCACCCTCCTCCGCGATAATGTCGCTTTTGTCATTGGCTGGACTAAGGCCGATCAGCCTGAAATTGCTGAAATGCTGGAGCAGTGTCTTGCTAATCATGACAAGAAGAGAACAGAGTAAAAAATTGGTTCTAATAACCACCAACCCATTAAACACATTATGAAAAGATCAGATCAAATCATCGGACACCTAGAGCAAGCCGCTATCGATGGAGGCTTTAGATTAACTTGCAACACTAAACATGGGATCGTTGCCCATGATTTACATAACGAAATTAAACCTTTTGTTGTTTCTTTTAGCGGAGGGCGTGGTAAAGATCCTTTTGGCGATCTCAAAGTTGTCCCAGCTCGCTTACCAAGATTTGTTGGAGTTAATTACTCCGATTCAGTAAAACCACTAACCAAAAAATAACATGGGATTAGACCAATACGCATACAAAGTAAAACGTGAGCACGATTACGAAGCAAAAACTGAAACGATAACCAAAACAGAACTTGATTACTGGCGCAAGCATAACGCTCTTGAGGGTTGGATGGCTAACCTCTATCAAGAAAAGACTGAAGACCCTCGTGAGTTTAATTGCAAAACTCTTCAACTCACTAGTGAGGATTTAGATAACCTTGAGCAAGCCGTAACAGAGCGAACGCTTCCCGAAACCGTAGGTTTCTTTTTCGGTAGTTGTACCAAAGATAATGAGGAGTACAGAGGGGCTGATCTTGACTTTATAAAGAGCGCAAGGAAAGCACTTGCTGAAGGGTATGAAATCGAATATACATCTTGGTGGTAATGAAAGAGCAACAGACAACACAAGAAAAACATTTAGCTTATCAGCGCAGTCTCTCCCGTGTCGTGGGAGAGGCTTGCGATAAATGGCTAGATAAAAAAGGCTTAAAAACTAAAAGCTGGAAAGATCAAAACGATAACCACTTTAAACGAAATAAAAAGATTTAACAGGCGTAACCCCCTAAGTATCAACGACTTAGGGGGCGCGGGCCGCCGCCGCCCTGTAACCCGTTGATACTCAACAGGTTACACAGGTTATCTCTATACCACACTTTTTGTTTAAGTCAAGCAAAAACCTTCTATTTGTCTATTTATATCCTGACCTGCGACCTAGAAAAAAATGCATTTAAATGCATTTAAATGCTTGCACCCCTCTATTTAGTGTGATATACTACGTCCATGAAATTAAGATTCCCCAAGATCTGGAGCAAAAAAAATAACAAATTACCTATTGACTTAACCCCATACATCAGTTATACTACCCTTATGAACGAAACCACCATTATCCCTTCTTCCACCCTTCCTTCTAACCCTATCGCCCTTGCTTCCGCCTTGACTGGCAAGACTTTGGTTTACAACGCTCGCAAGTCTACTGTGACAAGTGACAAAGTGAGAGTTTTTAAAGTCGAGAAAGTTGATGATGTTTTTACATCTAACGCTTCTGGTCAACAGTGCGTGACCCTTTGGGCGAAAGACATCGACCGAGGAGGCTCTCTTGTCCCAAGAACGCTCCACGTTGTCGGTATCGAATCAGTTTCTTAATGGGGGAACACAGCGGGGGGTGGTGACGAAACAACAACCTTGTAGTCACTGCCCCTCACTAACTTAAAATTTTACTTTACAAATAACAAAACAATTTAATCATTCTGCCCAGCACAAAGCCTTCATAGCAAGCGATAGAGCGACCCCCTCCATAGGGTCTTAAATTCTCGAAAACTTGACATGAGTAGTAAGATACTTTAGGGTTTACAGGGGGTGGCTACCCTGCCAGAATGACCAACTTTTTCCTTTACAAACAATAAACAATAAACTATAATTGCATCATGCCTAAATCAACTGAATCCGTCCGTATCGAAGTTAAAAACAAAGACCAAGCAACTCTTTTAAATTATGCGCTTGGAGTAGTCCATCAACACCTTGCCGAGAGAATGGCAGAAGTGGCTGACGACAAGCTAGACAATTTTATGGATAATGTGAAGTGGACACGCAAACACGCAACCGCATTAAACGAAAAGTTTGCTCTGACTGGTGCAGTGCATGAGGATCTCTAGAGAGGGTAGGTTAGACGGGTATTGATATCCACCCCGCCCCCATCACACAAAAGTGATGGTATAAAAAAGCTAGCCAAAAAAAACAAAATCTTTCCTATAGGTCTCTGTGACTAGGGAAAGAATAAACACACAGAGGCTCCCAGTGGTGGGCAATACCGCTAGGTGGTAACAGTGACCAACTCTTAATTGACTGGCACTCGTCAACAAGCCGACCCTCTCCCGCTTTACTAGTCAGCGGGAGGGGGACTCTCTCCCGCTGGGACTCGTCGCTGGACACCATCCCCTCGGAAAGCCCCAACGGAGCGCTACCGATAGCGGGAGAGAAACTAATTTCCGTATTGTGTGCTGTCATGTGTGCATAGTTAACCCCGTCCCCTTTTTTTATTCGGGGGGGCGGGGTTTTTCTTTGTGTGCGTAATAAGAGTTGTAAGTCCTTGATACTCAAGGACTTAGGGGGCGCGGGCCGCCGCGCCGCCGTAACTCGTTGATACTCAACGACTTACGAAGGAAAAAGAAGCACACCTTTCTGGGTCTGTCAAGCAGGAAATGAAAATATTTTGTCAAGCAGAAAAAAAATAAAAAAATAAAACAAAAAAGGGTTGCACAAATCTAAATCTGTGGTAAAGTTCCTACATGAGCTTAATCCTAGCCAAAAATAAAGTCAGTCGCGAACAACTCGTGTCTGCCGATTCAGACGCAGGTCTGATCATCGAGGGATTGGGAAAAACTGGTGTGGTCGCTAAGACCCCCGACCCAACCGACACCCATACCCCCATACCGCACGCGCTCCTCGTAGACGAGGCGCACGAGGCTTTGAGCCGCGCAGGTCTGGAGGTATTGGAGGAAGAGCACGCCCTTGGGCGTGGTGGACTCCGTTACTTCGGTGGCTTTGCCATCAAAGGCACGGATATGGAAGCAAGCGACCGCCGTTTGGTGGTCGGGCTTCGTAACGCGCACGATAAGTCCTTCGCGGCTTCCGTGTGCATCGGCAATCAGATGCTGGTTTGTGAAAACCTTTGCTTCTCTTCTGATGTGAAGCTCGCCCGTAGGCACACGCTCAACATCGTGCGCGACCTTCCGTTGGTGCTTGGCTCTGCCATCTCTCGCGTAGTTTCCCACTGGACGGACATGGGCAAGCGGATCGAAGCCTACAAGCAGACCGAAGTTCAGCGCGACCGTTGCGCCGACATGGTGGTTGACCTCGTAGATGCCAAGGCGTTTCCCGCCCGTGACGTTTACAAGGCGGTGCAGGAGTTCCGCAACCCTCGTCACGACGAGTTCAAGGGTGGTTCTCTTTGGACTCTCTACAACGGCATCACCGAACACCTCAAGGGTGGCGACCTCACCAAGTTGCCCCAGCGCACGATGACTGTGCAGTCGGTTTTCGACAAGATCGCAGGACACGCTCCCGTGATCGAAGCTGTGGAGGTTGAGGAGGAGGAAGCACTGGTGCTTCCCGCGTAACCCCAAAACAAAACCCCCACAACCCCTAGCCGAAAGGCTAGGGGTTTCTTTTTGTCCGCGTGTTAACCCTTGTAACTCCTTGATCCTCAAGGAGTTACGGCTGCGGGGCCACCCGCGCCCCCTAACTCGTTGATGCTCAACGAGTTATACACATACACTTTTAATACATTTTTAATTGACATCTGCGCTCACTGTGGTATATTTAAACCTATGAAAGAAAAAACCTTTGCAGTAACTTATCGTAAATCAGAAAGCGCAACAGCCCCCTTCGGTTATATCTTTAGCTGGTGCGATGGAGAAATAGAAACCTTTATACCTGTGTCATTACATGGCGCACTTGCCCTAGGAAGACATTTTGATTCCATCGGTTATCTTGACATGGTGCATATAGCCCCAACGCATCACGAATACGTTGAGCTTGACTATAGAAGGGATCGCGCCAAGCGGTTGCAATCGTTGGCAAAAGCGACAGAAGGCTTGCCATTGGCTGATTAAAAATCCTTTTTAATTGACAACACCTGAACTCTAGCTTATAGTTACCCTATGCCTATTCT
>PVBE010516450.1_pt1 | contig 10147 bp, 8 predicted proteins | sample 1631181 | NCBI WGS metagenome assembly PVBE01 (sample SAMN08397723, study PRJNA350692) | Marine metagenome, whole genome shotgun sequencing project. | isolation source: water | place: Pacific Ocean | collected 2012-04 | reverse complement strand
CTCCTCCAGCCGACTCCCTACTCTCCCCCCATCGGAGGCGGCGAGGGGAGCGCCGCCGTCTGCGAGCTTCGCATTTACGACACTCTCCCAGGAAAGGCTCAGCCTCTCCACGACCGGTTCGCCAACGTGACCAGCCGCCTCTTCGAGAAGCACGGGATGACCAACGTGGGGTACTGGACCCCCGTGGTTGGCGGGTACAGCAACCAGCTCTACTACATGCTGGGGTTCGAGGACTTGGCCCAACGGGAGAAGGCGTGGGCGTCCTTCCAGCAGGACCCCGAGTGGCAGGCGGCATCCCGGGCGACCTCGGAGCAGCACGGCGTGGTCCTGGAGAAGCTTACGAACGTCATGCTCCGCCCCACGCCCTACTCCCCTCTGAGGTAGCCCGGACGACGGCCCGCCCACTGGCAGATCCTCGGCGGCGCCGATGGCCACGGCAAGGCCAGCACGTGCCGACCTCTGGCATCTCCATCGACCTCGCCACACAACCCAACTCAGCCACGGTGGGTTCGTTGACCCCCCGGTGGCCCCCACGTAGAATCCGGCTCGCAGGTGGCCCGGTGAGGGCCAAAGGTATTCGGCATTGATGCCGAGGAGGAGCACAGCATGACCGCGACCGCCAACCTCTTGCGCGTGGGGCTCATCGGGGCCACCGGACGGTGGGGCCCGTCGGCGCACATCCCCGCCATCCAGGGACTGTCGGAGACGGAACTCTACGCCGTGTGCACGGCCCACGAGGAGACGGCCCGGGCCGCCGCTCAGAAGTACAGCGTCGAGCTAGCCTACCATGACGACACTGACATGAACGCGAATCCGCAGGTCGAGGTGGTGGCCGTCGTGGTGCGCGTGCCGACGCACTTCGCGCTGACCAAGAACGCCCTGGAGGCCGGGAAGCACGTCTATTGCGAGTGGCCACTGGGCGCGAACTTGAAGGAGACGGAGGAGCTGGCCACCCTCGCCCGCCAGAAGGGGGTTCACACCATGGTGGGCCTCCAGCGTCGGGCCTCGCCGGTGTACCTTCGGCTCAAGGAGATGGTCGCGGAAGGCTACGTGGGTCAGGTACAAGCGGTGAACCTGACACAGATGGGGTCCGGCGTGCAGACCCGCACGTCCGACCGGACGTGGCAGCGGGATGTGACCCTGGGCGCAAACACACTGACCATCGGGTTCGGCCACGCCATCGACGCCCTGTGCATGGTGGTGGGGGAGATCACCGAGGTATCGGGGAGAGTGAACACCCAGGTGCCCCGGTGGTACGAGTCGGACACGGAGCGATACGTGGACGTGACCTCGCCGGACAACGTCATGATGACCGGACTGCTGGATGGCGGCGGCGTGGTCAACGCCTACGTGGGCGTACACCCGTACCATGGCAGCGGCCACCGAATGGAGATCTACGGCAGCGAGGGGACGTTGGTGGTCGCAGGCGGCGGCGGTGGTCCGGGACGAGAGCAGCTGCGGATCATGGGCGGGCGCAAGGACGACCGGCAGCTACAGGAGGTCCCCGTCCCCGACCGGCTGACGTGGGTGCCAAGCGAGGTGCAAGGCGCCGGCCCAGCGTATGACGTGGGACAGATGTGGGTCAACTTCGCCAAAGCGATCCGCACCGACACCGCCACGGAGCCGGGCTTCGACCACGCTCTGCGCCGCCACCGGCTGCTGGACGCCGTGCAGCGCGCCTCCGACACCGGGCAGCGGCAGCAGGTGGTGTAGAGGAACCCGCCCCAGCCCGAAGCCTGGGCGGGGTGGCGAGAATACGTTGGCCGCGAGCGGGGGTCGCGCAACTGGGCGCCACTCGCTGGGAGCGCACCGGACAGGCGACGCATGCGGGACAATCATGTATTCTTCATCGAGATAGGGACGCGCACGACGGCGCTCACATAGGATATTGGAGACTGGCCATGTCGCAAGGGAGTCTGTCGACGCGGGAAGAGGTCAATCGACAGGTCGTGCTCGCCAGCCGCCCGTCAGGCTACCCGACCGAGGACAACTTCCGCGTCATGGAGGCAGCGGTCCCCGAACTCAGAGAGGGACAGGTGTTGGTCCGCACGCTCTGGCTGTCCCTTGACCCCTACATGCGGGGGAGAATGGGTGACGGGCCATCCTACGCCGCGCCCCACCCCATAGGCCAGACCATGCCCGGCGCCACGGTTGGCAAGGTGGTGGCCTCCCGGCGCGCCGACACTCCCGTGGGTCTCATGGTCGAGGCGCCGACCGGATGGCAGGACTACCTGGTATTGGACGGCAGAGCGCTGCGCAGGCTGGACCCGGCCGCGGCTCCGCTGTCGACCGCCCTGGGTGTGTTGGGCATGCCCGGCCTGACAGCGTACCACGGCCTGTTCGAGATCGGCCGGCCTCAGATCGGCGAAACCGCGGTGGTGTCGGCGGCCGCGGGCGCGGTCGGAGCAGTGGTCGGGCAGCTCGCGAAATTGGCAGGCTGCCGGGTGGTGGGCATAGCGGGGACCGAGACAAAGGTCTCGTACCTGGTGGAAGAGCTGGGATTCGATGCGGCCATCAACTACAAGACTGAGCCTCTCCGGCAGAAGCTTGCGGCAGCCTGCCCCCGAGGCGTAGATGTCTATTTCGACAACGTGGGGGGCGCCGTCACCGACGCGGTGATGGAAGTTCTCGCCGACCGGGCGCGAGTGGTCATCTGCGGCCAGATTTCCCAATACAACCTGGAAGAGCCGGACGATGGTCCACGGAACCTGCGGCAGCTGCTCATCCACCAGGCCACCATGGAGGGGTTTCTGGTGGGCCGCTTCGCCAACCGAGCCGACGCGGCCCGGGAGCGGCTCACGCGCTTGGTCCAAGAGGGGAAGCTGCGATACAAGGAAGATGTCATGCAGGGCCTGGAGAATGCGCCCAGGGCTCTCATCGGCATGATGCGAGGCGAGAACTTCGGTAAGCAGCTGGTGCGGGTGGCCAACGAATGACGCGGCGCGCCCGGCAGCGCCCAAGGCCTGTCGAGGCTCGGTCCTGGGAGAGGCTCACACTGCCAGGACGGTGATGGCTGTACAGCGTGGCGGAAGCGCGACCGGCCAGTGTTACGCTCTCCAGGGCTGGGGGCGAGCCAAGAATCAGCGCGGACTAAACCAGGAGGGAAGCAAGGGATGCAGCATTCGGAAGACCATGGTCACGAACCTCGGTACATCCATTACCTTCAAGGCGCATTGGGCTATGACCTGGCCACATGCAGGGGTTGCGAGCTTGTCTCCATGGTAACCCTGGTTGGGGGCGAGCGATCCGCGAGTACCGAGTTCCAGGAGTGGCGTGAACGGACGCAGGAAGAGGACAGGGCTCTGCCGCACTAGGGGCCTCAAGCGAGACATGCCTGCCCGCTTTCCCTCGGGGATGCCCACGCCTCCGAAGGCGCCCCTGGCGTCTCAGGCTTGTTGACCGGCGACCGGCGCCCACTATCCTAGCGCCCGTTGCTCGGGTCGAGGGGCACTCGTGCTACTCGCTCGACAAGGACTGGGCCACGCGCGCCACGGCCTTCACCGTCCGCTCCCATGACCTCTGGGGATCGTCCCAAGCTGTCACGACGGTGACCAGAATCTCGTCCGCCCCCCAATCGAAGAGCCGTTGAAGCCTGCCGGCCACGCTCTCCTCGTCGCCTCCGACGACCACGGCGTCGATGATCCTCTCGCTGACGATCCCCGATTCCTTCGCCTCGGGGTAGCCAGCATCCGCGAACATTTGGGCGTAGAAAGGCAGCCGGGGGTAGAAACCGATCTGCGCCGCGCCGGCGCGCCGGACCTCATCGGGGTCGTCGTCGACGCACACGGGAGCATGGGCGATCAGCGGAGGCGCCGGCCTCCCTTCACGGTCCGCTCCCGTCCTCATGGCCGGAAGGGCCACGTCCCGCAGGTACTCGGCGGGGCAGACCCAGCTTATCGCTCCGTCAGCCTCGGCCCCACAGTACTCGAAGGACCCGCGTCGCAGCGCCGAAGCCATGACGGGGACATCCGTGATGGGCCGCGAGATGCGGGAGTGGGCATGGTAGTGACGCCCGTCGAAGTCCACGGCGCCCTCGTGCAGCAGGGTCTTTACGATGTGCACGTACTCTCGCAGGTTGGTCAGGGGAGCCTTGAAGTCAAAGCCGTAGGTGGACTCTATTGGCCGCTTGTGGCTGGGACCAACGCCGAAGCGGAACCGGCCGGGGGCCAGGTTGGCTATGGCCTGGATCTGCTGGACCGCCACGATCGGATGGCGGGGCCAGGTGGGCGTAATGCAGGTGCCAAGCATGATCCGCTCGGTCAGGACCGCGGCGGCAGCGAACACGGAGAGAGAATCAGGGCCTCCGCCCGCAAGCCAGGCGGCATGCACCCCGGCCTGCTCCAGCTCAACAATGCGATCGATGGTGGCTCTGGCGTCCTCGCCGGCCGCTACGATGCCGATCCTCTTGTCGCTCACGGTCTCACCCCTCCGTGCTCATCCGTGGTCTCCGCCGACGGCCCTGGACGGTCTCGTTGGCCGCGCCTCAATCCGATCGCCCGGCCGCCGCGCCGAGGGACGCTGAGGGACAATCCCCCCGTTCGGTCGGGAGGGGCCGGGCATCGGGGCGTCCCGCCTGGCTAGCCCGCCGGTCGCTTCCGTGGCCTGCCGGGTCCCCTCCTCTGCCGCCGCCCGAGACGCCCGGCAGCGTAACCGGCTCGTGTGCCGAATGCAAGCGGCCCCGCCACCACTGCCGCGTAGATTCCACGTCGGTCGCGAACGATGCGAATGGGGACGTGGCGCCCACGGAGGCCGCAGTTACACGATCCAAGCTGCCCGCGTTGGCCGTGGAAGGATCGACTTGCCCCAAGGAAACTGGCCCGCGGGCAATGTGGGACCTGGGGTGGAAAGGGGACGCGAGCAAGCCATGTGAGACTGATCGCGCGGTTGACGGCGTTCGCGAGTGATACTATCCTCGTCACCGAAGAGCCTGGCTCGTTGACAGGGTTCGGACAGTCCGACATGGCAAGCGTCGGGTCGAGAGCGAAATGGAGGTGGCACGTGTCCCAGGAACGCCGAATCGGCCACAAGATCACCGGAGAGATCGTCGGCATCAAAGGCAGCTGCGGGTGGGGTCACAAGGTGGGAGACAGCTTCGAAGTTAGCTGTCACAACACAGCCGGCGTCTGCGGGTTCCTGTACCACGAGATGTTTCCGGACCTTCAGATGCTCCAGTTCGGGGGCACCTGGCCGTGGGGCGCAGACGCGAATGTCAAAGAGGTCGAGTGCCCCGACCGCCACAACATCGTCAGCCTTCGCCTGACGCGCGAGTAGGCACGCCGCCGCGGAACCTCGACGAGATCGTGACCGCTGGACTCGATCTCGATGGCGATGGCGTCTTCAGCTCGAAGACTGAGGACGGTAGGCACTGGTTCTACGATCTGCCGCCGTCCACCTACGACGTCAAGTGGTCGAGCCGCCGGGATCGGGCCGACATTCTGGGCGCTCCCGCTCCATTCGGCCCTAGGGCCTGACTGCTTGCCAGACTGAATGGCGGCGGTATGCATCGCCCTGAAATCCCGGTCAGTTCTTCTCGTCTCGGGCGCGAGTCCGGACTTCTGGCGCCCAGGGCTCCCGTGGCTCCAGGCGCCAGCCCCACCAACGACCAGACACGAAGGACCGCAGCGTAGCCATCGCGACGGGCCGACGCGGGTACCATTCCTGGTGGGCGGGTGGGTGTCCTTTCATTCGGTACCCCGACGGCCGAGTGACGGGCTGCATGCACCGCGTGTCCAGGGAGTCTACCCAGGGGATGACGATGGGCGTAGAATCCGCGACGGCGGGCGCTCTCCGGGCTACTAGCCGTGGGGGAGTCGCGCCGGAACGCGCGGCTAGGCCCGCCAGCCGCTTGAGATGACACTGGGCTGAAGGAGAGACGATGCCATACAAGAACGCGCTCAGAGAGAAGTTCCGGCAGGGCAAGCCAGCCATCGGAGCCTTTTTCAGCAACGTATCGGCCAACGTGGCAGAGATGCTGGGGGTCATAGGGCTGGACTTCATCATCGTGGACTGCGAGCACAGCCCAATGACCCCGGAATCGGCGGAGGGGATCTACCGGGCCTCCCAGCTCTTCGGCATGACCGCCATGACCCGCATCGGCGAGAACAGCCAGCAGCACATCCTCAAGTACCTGGACGCCGGCAGCGAGGGCGTGCAGGTGCCGCTGGTCAACACGGCCCAGGACGCCCTGAACGTGGTCGCGTCTGTGAAGTACCCGCCCGTCGGCAAGCGTGGCATGGCGGGACCTCGCCTTGCCGCCTACGGACGCATCCCGCTGGGGGAGTTCAGCCGGCAGTGGAATGAAGAGGGCCTGGTCTGCATCCAGATCGAGACGCAAGAAGCCATCGACAACTTCGCGGAGATCAACGCGGTGCCCGGTGTGGACATCATCTTCTTCGGCCCCACGGACCTTTCGATGGCCCTGGGCCACCCCGGCGAGACTTCCCACCCAGAGGTGATCTCGGTCATCGAACGGCTGGGCAAGCAGGTCATCGATTCGGGCAAGGTGGCCGGCACCATCGTCGGGAACGTTGAGCAGTACCAGCGCTATCGCGGACAGGGCTTCCTCTACTGCGCCACGGCGGTGACGGGCTTCCTGGCCCGAGGCGCCAGGGAGCACTTGGCCGAGCTGGCCGAGTGCGAGAAGACGCTGACCGGCTCCTGATACGCCGCGCGCTCGGTGGCCAGGCGGTCGGACCGCCCGCAGGCGTCGCGAGCCGGGATCGGTGTCTGGACTGCGAGCGGTCCACAGGGTTCCGCGAAGGTGGAGGGCCAACATCCTCCCTCCACCTTCGGGCGGCGCCGAGCCGCGGCGAAGGGAGTCGGTGTGCCCCTCCGGGCACTCTCGGGAGCGTCGCGGCGGAAGGCTCTCGCGTTTCCGGTGGCTGGCGCCTTCAAGCGGGCGCGGCCGGATGTCCCGGAGAGGCCCGAGCCGGACACTGTGAATCGACTGCATCCACGGGTGGGGGCAGGGGGACAACCCAGACGCCAAGGAGAAAGGAGAAGCGCACGTTGGCCATGTACATCGGGTTCCAACATTTCACGGAGGAGTTCGTTCGCTCGGGAAGAGAGAAGGTCGTTTCGGGGGAATGGCAATCGGAATCCGGGGCCGGCCCTCAGTGGTCGGAGCGATTCCAAGAGAAGCTATAAGGATTCCCAGCCTTCTTGGAATCGCGCGGCGTGGAGCTTACCGCATCGTACACGCCGGTTGGGTTCGGCACGGGGGCCAACCCAGCCCAGGGGCGGCCGCCAGGCGTCATCATCATGGAAACGGATAGCGAAGAGGACCTGGCGGCGATCAACGCCTACTACTTCGGGTACATAACCTTCTCCTTCTACCGATACAACCGACTTGAGCGAGACCAGTAGGCCGCCAGGTTCCACGACGAAGGCAGCTCGCGATCCGATAGGGATGGGCGGCGCTTGGCGGTGGCCACGTAGACAGCCGAGGTGGGGGAATGGCGGAGGCCCGCGACCGGACGCAAGAGCCACGCGCACGATCCGGACCGATATTCTTCGGCTGGTACATCGTGACGGCTGGAATGATCATCCAGCTATGGTTTGCCCTGGCGTGGTTCTACGGCATGCAGATCTTCTTCACGCACATCGTCCAGACGTTCGGCTGGAGTCGCGTGCTGGTGTCGGGCGCGTTCTCCCTCCAGCGTCTGGAGGGATCCGTGATCTCGCCGATCATGGGCTTCCTTGTGGACCGCATTGGGCCGCGAAGGCTGATGTTCCCGGGAATCATTATCGCCGGCCTCGGCATGATTGCCATGAGCTATCTTCAGGCCGTGTGGATGTTCTATGCCCTGGTTCTGTTGATCTCCGTCGGCTTCGGCACCGCGATGGGAATTCCCCGCACCTGGACAGTCGTCCAATGGTTCCGCAGGAAGCGGGGTCGTGCGCTGGGAGTTATGTCCAGCGGAGCCGCCGCCGCCGGCCCGATGGTCTTCATAGTTGTCTGGCTCATAGACTCCCTGGAATGGCGGAGCGCCTTTGTCGTGCTCGGGTTGGCAACCTGGGTCGTCTGCCTCCCATTGACGCTGCTCTTTCGCGCGAAGCCGGAGCAATATGGGTACCGCCCAGACGGAGACCCGCCGCCTGCCGACGGGCCGCCGGGCGACGCGCCTACCACGGGACCGTCAGGCTCCCAGGGGGGCGCCCAGGAATCGGAAAGCATGACGGTCGGCCAGGCCCTCCGGACTCCGGCCTTCTGGATGCTGACGCTGGTGTTCGCCGCCCAGACCATGGGGGTGAATGGGATGGCCGTCCACCAGATCCCGTACTTTGAGAGCATCGGCTTCACAAGGAACGAGGCGGCATCGGTGCTGGCCATGTTCACGGCCCTCAGCGTCTTTGGCCGCCTGGGAGGAGGTCTGGCCATGGATCTCCTGAACCAGCGCGCGGTGCTCGCTGGGCTCCTGGCATGCCAGGCCCTGGCGTTCCTCATCCTGGCGAACATCACGGCCTACTGGCATGTCGTGCCGTTCGCCCTGCTCTTCGGGACCGCCTTTGGTGGGATGATGCCAGCGCGTGGGGTCCTCATCAGCACCTTCTTTGGCACGCGGAACTTCGGGACGCTCCAGGGGCTGACGCAGAGCGGCACGGTGGTGGGCGGCGTCATTGCCCCGGTGCTCATGGGCTTCGTATTCGACCAGACGCAATCGTACGTTCTGTCCATCTACGTCCTGATGGCCGCGGCCGCACTGGCCATACCCTTCACCCTGTTCGCGCGGCCCCCGCGCCATCCGGTCCAGAAGGCGTAGCGAGGGGCCGGCGCCCGCAATCGACGGTCCGGGCGTCCGATGTGCGCGCCGTCTTCGCCATCACTCCGTTCGTCTTGTCTGCCTGGGGCCAGGTCAGACACACCGAAGGACGCTCTTGAATCCTAATCCGGTGTCAGGAAGGGACTGCCCGGGCGCATTGAGGAGCCCCCCGAACGCCAGGCGCCAGCGCCGTCCCCAGTGCGAGGGACCTCTGGCACAACCGATACGCACCTTGACGCGCGACGCCGACACGAGTACCCTCCGACTACGTCACGACTACGGTCGGAGGATCCCGATGGACGGAAACCTTAGAAGACTAAGAGAGCGGAAGGCCCTATCTCTCACTGACCTAGCTAGCATTTCCAGCGTTAGCCGCGTGACCATCAACCGAATCGAGAACGGAAGACAGAAGGCCATGCCCGCCACGATTCGGAAACTCGCGGCGGCGCTGCAGATAGACGTTGAACAACTCACGTCGGAGCAGGGGCAGCTTGTTTGAGTCCGCGTCGAAGGCAGATACCGTGCCCGTCGCCTCTCGTGTGGCATCCTTGGGTGCCGCTTTGGCCCCCCCACCCATCAGTCCCTGGAGCCGCGCAGAGGGGCTAAGCGCCATCTCGCTATTTGCGGGTGCTGGAGGGTTGGACCAAGGTTTCATCGACGCTGGTCACCGCGTCGTCTGGGCGAACGAGTCAGACGAAGACGCTGTCGCGACCTATCGGCACAACATTGGGGATCACATCGTCCTTGGAGACATCGCCGACATAGACCTGGATGAGATTCCCGACGCCGATGTCGTGATGGGTGGCCTTCCATGCCAAGGCTTTTCACATGCCAACATTCACAGGGCCAGAGATGACCAACGTAACAATCTGTACCTACAGTTTGCGACCGTTGTGGATCGCAAACAGCCTTCCTTCTTTCTCTTGGAGAACGTCAGGGGCATGCTGTGGCTAGACGAGGGCAGGGCTTTTGAGAACGTCCTGGAAACTCTGACCCGCTGCGGTGCTCAAGGATATGCTGGCGAGTACAAAGTCCTGCATGCGGCGGACTATGGAGTGCCCCAGACGAGGATTCGAGTCTTCTTGGTCGGTGTTCGACGCGACCTCTTGCCAAGGTACAGGTATTCATTCCCCTCTCCCACTCATTCCAAGAAGGCTGGCCAATTAGGGTTGAACCCTTGGGTGTCGATTGGTGAAGCGCTTAGGTCAGTTCCGGAGCCGGACCAACCAAATGACCTTCCAAACCACGTGGCGAGCGCCTACAAGGTGTGTAGGGAGTCAGCGGAATGGGACAGTTTTGAGGCGCAGATAACCGAAGACACTCAGGGCTGGTCGAGGCTCCACCGGAGGGGTAGGGTACCCCCGGAAGGAAGGAGCCAAGCATGT
>PVBE010069553.1_pt1 | contig 10147 bp, 7 predicted proteins | sample 1631181 | NCBI WGS metagenome assembly PVBE01 (sample SAMN08397723, study PRJNA350692) | Marine metagenome, whole genome shotgun sequencing project. | isolation source: water | place: Pacific Ocean | collected 2012-04 | reverse complement strand
CTACAACATGCGGACTGATCCGGATGAGACGACCAACCTGATCGAGAAACGTCCCGAAGTCGTCAGTGAATTGACTGCTCTCGCTGGCGAATATGTCAGAAAAGGACGCAGTACGCCGGGACCTCGCCAGAAAACCGTCCAGCAGAGCTGGCCCCAACTCGACTGGCTGTCGCTGAATCCGGTTCCGACGACGTCAGGAGACTGACGGGTGCCATCCAATTCGTCGAAAATACCGCCGTTTACAATAGACGTTACGAATGGGGAAAACGCCCTGATCGGAAGTAAAGGAAGCTATGATGAAACTGAGTACCTATGTATGGACACTGGCCGTAGCCGTTTTGCTGTCAATATCTGCAGTAGCCGCGCCCCCCGGTGGACAAAGCCAGGAGCGCCCCAACATCATCGTGATCATGGCGGACGACCTCGGCTTCGCCGATCTGGGCTGCTATGGCTCCGAAATCGAGACACCCAACCTGGACACCCTCGCGGGCAGCGGTCTGCGCTTCAGCCACTTCTACAACACGGCCAAATGCGAATCGTCGCGCGTCTCGCTTCTCACCGGGCTCTACAGCGAGCAGGCTGGGGGCACGAAGCTTAGCCACGGCGCGACGATAGCCGAGGCCCTCGCGGAGGCAGGCTACTTCACCGCCATGTCGGGCAAGTGGCACTTGCGTCAACAACCCACCGACTTCGGCTTCAAGCGATACTGGGGCCACCTTTCCGGAGCCACCAACTACTTCATCGGCGACAAATCCTTCCGCCTCAACGGCGAGCCCTACGAAGTCCCCGAAACCCTGAACGGCCGCCCCTTCTACACCACCCACGCCATCACCGATTTCGCCCTCGAATTCATCGAGGAAGCCTCCCAAGGCGACGCACCCTTCTTCCTCTACACCGCCTTCAACGCCCCCCACTACCCGCTCCAAGCCCCCGAGCAGGAAGTGCTGAAGTACGAAGGGCGCTATGACCGGGGTTGGGGGCCGCTGCGCGAAGAACGTCACCGGCGCCAATTGGAGTCGGGGCTGCTTCCGGCGAAATGGGCGCTCAGCCCCCGTCCGGATCACATTCCAGCCTGGGACTCGCTCAGCGAAAAGGAGCGGAAGTGGGAGAGCGACCGCATGGAAGTCTTTGCCGCCATGGTCGACGTCCTTGACCAGAGCGTGGGACGCCTTGTGGCGTTCCTGAAAGACGAGGGCCTCTTCGACAACACGCTCATCCTCTTCTTCTCGGACAACGGCGGCTGTCCCTTCGAGCGTACGCGGGGCCGCTACCTGAAGCCCTGGGACCCCAAGTCCTATTGGCTCTACGACGCCAGTTGGGCCCACGTCAGCAATACGCCTTTCCGGCTCTACAAGCAGAACCAGCATGAAGGCGGCATCGCGTCGCCCCTCATCGTGCACTGGCCCAAGGGACTACAAACCCAGGCTGGCGCCATCACCCATCAGCCGGGACACATCATAGACATCATGGCCACCTGCCTGGACATCACCGGCGCAAGGTATCCCAAGCAGATCGGCGACCGCGTCATCGATCCCCTGCAGGGCCAATCGCTGGCGCCCATCTTCCGCGGAGAAACGCGCGCGCCCCATGAGCAGCTCTACTTCCACTTCGGCACCGACCGCGCCCTGCGCAAGGGGCCCTGGAAGCTCGTGTCCGCCAAGTTGGGCAAGTGGGAGCTGTACGACATCGACGAAGACCGTACGGAATTGCATGACCTGTCGGACCGGATGCCTGAGCGCGTTGCCGCCATGCAAGCGGAATGGTTCCGCTTTGCTAAGGACGTGGACCGCCTGCCGGAAGGAGGGCTGTCGGCCGTCCGCGAAACGATCACACCGCTGAGCTTCCGAAAAGATACGCGGTCGGGGTCGGCATGGAACTAGGGGCACGCGGTCGTCCGGCAGGTCGATATGGGCGATTTTGGACAAGGTCGCAGGTTTGAATCCTACCCCCCGCTACCTAGGTGACAAGTTGGCGAAGACCATCTTGTGTGGGGAGACAAGAGGAGGGACAGCACGTGGCAGGCAATGAGACTGGTTTCGAGGAAGTAATCGGAAGGACAGTAGACGAATCGAGGCCCTGGTGGCCAAATCCGACACGACCGCCGGATGGAAGCCCCAATGTGGTCTTTATCCTCCTGGACGATACGGGCTTCGCCGACTTCGGCTGCTATGGGTCTAAGATAGACACACCGAACTTTGACCGTCTGGCCGCCGGGGGCCTGCGCTATAGCAGCTTCCATACAACCGCGTTGTGCTCACCCACCAGGGCATGCCTGGTAACCGGTCGCAACCACCATTCCGTTGGCATGCGCGGCCTTTCCGGCGCGGACGGAGGATTTCCCAACGCCCGCGGGCATGTCTCGAAAAATGCAGCAACCATCGCCGAGATGCTGCGCGAGGTCGGCTACGCCACCCTGGCCACCGGCAAGTGGCACCTTGCTCCCATGGACACGACATCGTCTGTCGGGCCGTTCGACCAATGGCCGCTGGGGCGTGGGTTTGAACGCTACTACGGCTTCCTTGCGGGAGCCACGGATCACTTCTATCCCGACCTCACCTACGACAATCACCACGTCGAGCCGCCGAGCACATTCGAGGAGGGGTATCATCTCACGGAAGATATCGCTGACATGTCCATCCGTTTTGTAGCGGACCAGATATCGGCCCTGCCTGAGAAGCCGTTCTTCCTCTACATGTGCCTCGGTGCCACACACAGCCCCCACCAGGCTCCCAAGGAGTACATTGAGAAATATCGCGGCAGGTTTGACCGCGGTTGGGACATCCTGCGGGAGGAGTGCTTTGCCCGCCAGAAGGAGCTCGGTATCATTCCGCAGGACTGCGATCTCACGCCGCGCAATGGAGATGTGCGCCCGTGGGACTCACTGAGTGAAGATGAAAAAACGGTGTTCCTACGCTACTATGAGGCGTACGCAGCGATGTTGGACCACGCCGACCACCATGTGGGCCGTTTCATCGATTCCCTGGAAGATAGCGGTCAGCTTGACAACACCCTGCTATTCCTGCTTTCAGACAACGGTGCGACCAACATAGGCCGCCCTAATGGTACGTTTCACGAGCGCAGGCAAGCTATGTTCGGTCCTGACGACATTGGGGAGGTTCTGTCCCGGATCGATGAGATCGGCACTCCCACGAGCTCCAACCTCTACCCCGCCGGCTGGGGTCAATTGGGCAACACTCCGCTCAGACGCTACAAGTCCTACACGGACAGCGGCGGCGTCCGTGATCCGCTCATCGTGCACTGGCCAGCCCGGATCAAGGAAGGCGGGCAGATTCGCCAGCAGTTTCACCACGTCACCGACATCGTGCCGACGGTTCTGGACGTACTGGGACTGGAAGCCCCTGAAGTATACCGCGGAGTCTGCCAGAAGCCCGTCGAGGGAACGAGCATGGCCTATACCTTCGACCCCGCCCGGGCCAATGAGCCTAACAGAAAAGAGACTCAATACTTCGAGATGTGGGGGTGTCTCGCTATCTGGCACAAGGGCTGGAAGGGCATTGATTATCACTGGGAGGGAGATGACTACAACACCGATACGTGGGAACTCTACAACCTTGACGAAGACTTCTCGGAGTGCCATGATTTGGCCGACAAGCACCCGCAGAAGCTAAAAGAGATGGTTGAGCGTTTCTGGGTCGAGGCCGGCAAGTACGACGTTCTTCCGTTGGATGACCGTATGGCAGCGGTCCAGGACAGATCCCACAAGCTGGGAACGCCTGTTTCGCGTAAACGCTTCGATTACTTTACCCCACCATAGGAGATCCAAAAAAATGAGTGCAAAATATCTGAATACCCTCATGGTACTCGTCGGTCTTGTTTTGCTATCGATTGCGGCGGACATGGCCCATGCCCAAGCTTCCCCGGAGTCGGTCCGGGACACTCGCAAGCGCCCGAACATCGTCATGGCGTTTGCGGATGACTGGGGGCGCTATGCGAGGGCGTATGCGGCCTTCGAGGGCAGTAAATCTCTCAATCATCTTATTGATACTCCAAACTTTGATCGCATTGCGAAGGAAGGAGTTATCTTCAAGAACGCGTTTGTGCCGGTGCCGTCCTGTACGCCGTGTCGCTCGTCCATACTGTCGGGCCGCTACTTCTGGCAGACGGGTATGGGTGCGATTCTGCCGGGCAGATGGGATGACTCGATTCCAACCTATCCGCTCGAACTTGAAAAAGCGGGATACCACATCGGTCACACGTACAAGGTCTGGTCGCCGGGCAGGCCTTATGATGCCCCCTACGGCGCGGAACGCACCCGGTACCAGAGCGCAGGTCGAAGTTTCAATAGCTTCTCTCAAGTTGCAACCAGATTGGCGCCAGAAATGGGTGTGGCGAAGGCGAAGGAATCTCTGCTCGACGAAACCAGACAAAACTTCAAGTCCTTCCTGAATGCGCGACCTGATGGAGAGCCATTTTGTTATTGGTGGGGGCCCACGAACACCCACCGCACCTGGACACAGGGGTCGGGTAATTCCCTCTGGAGCCTCAATCCCGATGATCTTAAAGGTCGTCTTCCGGCATTCCTGCCGGATGTGCATGAGGTTCGCGAGGATATTTGTGATTATCTCGGCGAAGTGCTTGCTGTGGACGCTGGCCTCGGAGTTTTGTTGGACGAACTTGAAAAGATCGGCGAACTCGATAATACGCTTGTCGTGGTGAGCGGCGACCATGGTATTCCCGGCATCCCACGCGGCAAATGCAACTTGTATGACATCGGCACGGAGGTCGCGCTGCTCGCGCGATGGCCCAAAAAGATTGCGCCAGGTCGTGTTGTTGATGACTTCGTGAATCTCATGGACCTTGCTCCGACGTTTCTCGAAGCAGCGGGCGTTCCAAAGCCTGAAGCCATGACCGCGCGTAGCCTTATGCCCGTTCTTGAGAGTAAGGCGAGTGGACAAATAGACCCGACCCGCACGTTTGTTGTGACGGGTCGCGAAACGCACTTTCCCTCTGCGCGTGACGGCAACCTGCCCTACCCTCAACGCGCGATTCGCACGAAGGACTTCCTGTATATTCACAACTTCGAACCCGACCGCTGGCCTATGGGCAACCCGAGGGGTCTGGATGATCCAGACACACCGACGCCACCGTATGAGGAACTTCGCGATACGACCTTTACCGCCTACCCCGATCTCGATGCCAGCCCGACGAAGGCGTGGATGGTGACCAACCGCAATGACGAGTCGGTGCGCGAAGCCTATGAACTTGGGTTCGGGAAACGCCCACAGGAAGAGCTCTTCGACCTGCGTGTCGACCCGGATCAGGTGCGGAACATCGCGGACATTTCCGAGTACCAAGACACGCGTGCGCGCCTCGCGGAGCAACTCCTCGAAATCTTGCGTGAGCAGGAAGATCCCCGAATTGTTGAAGAGCCGATTCGTTTTGAGAACCCGCCGTATACGGTGCATATTTCGGAACGAGTAGGCCAGTGATTTCGGCGCAATTCGGCCATCTGTTATGGCGAGCGCGGCCACTTGTTATGGGCGCGGCCAGGTAGTCCGAAGGGAGGTTTGGACCGGGGTGCCCGCAGTGTCGGTGGGGGGGTGGGGTGGCTAGATTATGGGAGAGGAACCGGCGTACCGGCTCCCCTCGGAGCGTAGCGACGATGCTTTGGCCTTGCCCTGTTTTTTCCTGAGCGAGTCACCCTTCAGTGCGAGCTTGTGGGCGCTGTGTACCAGTCTATCAAGAATGGCGTCACCCAGTGTGGGGTCACCGATAACTTTGTGCCATTTCTCGATGGGCAGTTGACTGGCGACGAGGGTGGAGCGCAGGCCGTGGCGGTCTTCGAGGATTTCGAGGACATCGCGGCGCTGCTCTTCGGTGAGGTTGGCCAGGCCCCAGTCGTCAATGACGAGGAGGTCGATTCGGGCGTAGCCCGCGAGTATCTTGCGGTAGCGCCCGTCGGCCTTGGCCATGGCGAGGTCGTCGAAGAGGCGAGGCGCCCGCAGGTAGAGCGCGCGGAAGCCTTCGCGGCAGGCCTTGTGCGCCAGGGCGCAGGCGAGATAGCTTTTCCTGTGCCTGTCGAGTAGGCGGGGGGCTTCCAAGCTCCAGGACGAGGTTTGTTTTCTCTGTTTGCCGCCTGGTTTCCCGGCGGTGCCACGCTATTTCGTCCATACTGGGTTGTCCCGCCCGCCTGTGGGTCCCGAAAACTGATCCGCCTTTGTCTTTGGGGTCATGCTGCCATTCTCTCGTAATGAAAATGCAGGCCGCCAATGTGGGGAATTACAGTAACTTTTCCGTCTTCGCGGGTCTGATTCTTTTTTCCTTCCGGTGCGTCCATTTCCAGGGACTGATGGACGCGGAAGCGGTTGGAAAAATTCAAAATATTGCCTCAAGATCTGCCGGAGGTGTGAATCGCTGAAGATGATGACCTGTGCCTGCTCGTCCTGCCAGCGGAAGAAGTAATTGATCTTTCGCTCTATTTTCCAGCGTATCCCAACCGTTAGGCTTGACGCAGCCTGTTGCTGAAGATCGGCTAGACGTATGTGCAGTGGTGGCCGATTATGGCGGATGCCTAACATGTTGATTGGTAACGATTTCAGAACTATAGAGATTCTTGGCCGACGGCAATCCTACAAGTTAAGTGCAACGTAAGGACCAGTTTTTCATGGCGGATTTCGCCAAATCCTCCTCGAGAACCCGGTGGAGCGATCAGGTTCTCCGTTGAGAAAGCCCGAAGTCGGATAGCCCAAGCGGCGGCCAAGTTCGCCACGACATTTAGCGCTCGATTGACGCAGAGACGGAATCTTCTGAGAATTTCAACCACCAACGAACCCGATAGAGCGGATACAGAATGTGCAGTGTTTTCGGTGCGGATGGATTTTTTGCGAGGCACAGAGACCGTGACCATGCCAGTCGCACACGAGAGCTGTAAACGAGACAAAGCGTTTTCCATACTGCTTTCCGGAGTCCTTCTGATTGGAGTCGTTAACGAGTCTTCACCTGCGGACTCGGCGTCTCCTGATGCTGCCGAATTCAATTTCGATTCGCACGAGGTTGAATTGGGCCTCGCGAAACATCAGACCATAGTCACGGGGTTCATTCTCGGTCGTGCAGTAGCGGACCTTGTCGTCGTGAGCGTCAACGAAAACGACGATCGTCAACTGCGCATCTACGCGTTCGGCGACGGCTCCTGGGCGCCGAAACTCGACGCAACGCTGCGACCCGAAGTGTTGTTCGTCGACGTGGCCAACATCAGTGGACGCGAACGGTTGATCCTCTACGAGCACGGCCACCTCAAATGGTTTGATCCCGACACCGCGGAGGAACGGGCGCTGGTGGATGTCGCCACGAACTACAATGCGGCTTCCGATGGGCTCGGCTACGCGCCTCCTCCTGGCGCTGCCGGGCGAGTTCTTCCTTCCTCGTGTGCGACGATGCGATAGGCGTGATGCGCCCGGCGCCGTTTTCCTCCGCGTATTGGGCGGCGTCATCGACTAGCATTTTCGTTTGCTCAAGCATCCAGGACTTATAGTCCTTGTTAAGAATGCTGCGGCCGCGACAAAAGCTCGTCACGCCTTTGTCATGCATGAGCGGCAAAATCGACCCTTTGAAAACAATACGGTCAAAACCAGTGAGAACTCCTTTGACAACGCTCGCGAACTTCTGTACAAATATATTCATGTGCCGCCGCTCCTATGAAATGGATTTCTGTGTAAGGAAACACATCATAGGAGATCGGCGGCGCTACTCACATCTTGGGTTGTGGGCGTAGCCCACCTTAGCAATCAATAGGATGTGATCGGAGCGGCCCGCCCTCCTCATGGATTACATTTTAGGAGACCGGTCCAGCCGTCTGGGAGATTTGCTGGCGCAAAATGGAACTTGAGGCTGGGAAAGGGGCTGGGGTGTAAGTGGCGGACTGCGCATTCATTCGAGAACCCGCGAATAACCGAGGAGAAGAGTAACGGTATGAATATCAATCTTTTGGGACTTAGTTGGCAGGTTCTCGTGTTGCGAACTCTCATGACATCCATGGCTACCGCGCAGCAAGGCGCGTTAGACGGCCAATGGCTGGCGCACGGTGGCGGTAAAGGGGCCGCGAAATACGCTCCCCTTGACCAGATTACGCCGGATAACTTCGGCAAGCTGGAAGTCGCATGGACGTGGGATTCGATCGACGCGGATGTGACAGCTCAGGACGGCATCCGGGTGCGGCCCCAACGCTTTGAATCCACACCCCTCATGGCGAACGGCGTGTTGTATACGAGCACTTCGTTCAGCCAAGTGGCCGCCGTCGACGCGGGAACTGGCGAGACCATTTGGAAATATGACACGGGCAGTTGGCAGGCGGGGCGTCCGGCGAACATTGGCTTCATCCACCGCGGCGTATCGTATTGGAAGGACGGCGATGACGAGCGGGTGTTCATCGCGACGGGCCACAGCAAGTTGATCGCCCTCAACGCCAAGACGGGCCAGCCCATATCGAGTTTCGGCGAAGACGGTTACGTCAATCTCCTCGACGGACTCAACCGGCCGGGCCGCGTTGGCGAAATCCAAGTCAATTCGCCGGGGATGATCGTCCAGGATGTGATCGTTCTGGGATCCGTCGTCATGGACAGGCCCTCAACCAAAGAATATGTGCGTGGCGACATTCGCGGATTCGATGTGCGCACGGGCGAGAAGTTGTGGACCTTCCATTCCATCCCGCAAGAGGGCGAATTCGGCAACGAGACCTGGGAAGACGGTTCTTGGAAGTACACCGGCAGCACCAACGCATGGTCGGTTATTAGCGGCGACGAGGAGTTGGGCTATGTGTACATCCCCTTCGGCGCGGCGACGAACGATTTCTACGGCGGCCACCGCCCCGGCGACAATCTGTTCGCCACGAGCCTCGTCTGCTTGAACGCCAAGAGCGGCAAACGCGTCTGGCATTTTCAGACCGTTCACCACGTCCTCTGGGATTACGACATTCCCGCCGCGCCGAATCTAATCGATGTGGTTGTAGACGGCAAGCCAATCAAGGCCGTCGCGCAAATCAGCAAGACGGCGTTCGTCTACGTGTTCGACCGCGCAACCGGAGAGCCGGTATGGCCCATCGAAGAACGGCCCGTGCCCCAATCCAATTTTGGCGGCGAAAAGACTTCGCCCACGCAACCCTTCCCGACCAAACCCGCGCCCTTTGCCATGCAGGGGCTTATCGAAGAAAACATTATCGATTTTACGCCGGAAATCCGCGCCGAAGCGCTTGAGATTGTCAAGGAATACGGCTTCGCCCCTATCTTCACGCCGCCAAACGGCACGGGCGTATTCTCGGTGCCTTTCAACGGAGGCGGCGGAAACTGGATGGGCGCGGCGTTCGATCCGGAAACCGGAATCCTCTATGTGCCGGGCATGGTGCGCGTCGATGTACTCAAACTTACGAAACCCGACCCGAGCCGTTCCAACATGGATTGGCTCCTTCAGGGGATGCCCTCTTCGCCGCGGGGACCGTCTGGGCTGCCGCTCGTCAAGCCGCCTTATTCACATATCTCCGCCATCGACTTGAACACGGGCGAACATGTTTGGAAAACACCGGTGGGCAAAGGGATCGAAGATCACCCGCGCCTCAAAGGACTCAATATACCGCATACGGGCGGCGGCTTTTGGGCCTATCCGATGGCCACGAAAACTCTCTTGCTTGGCGGAAAAGGCAGCAACCTTCTTTTCTTGGACAAGGCGTCCGGCGAATACCTGGGCAAGTTCGAGTTGAGAGACGCCGATGGGAACAGCCTCGGCGGGATCTCCGGCGCGCCCATGACGTACATGCACAACGGAAAACAATATGTCGTCGCAGCAGTGACGACAACCCGCGGAAAAGGCACCCTGGTCGCCGTGGCGTTGCCTTAGGAAGGCGCGGACGCCGCTTGGGCGCGAGGCTTCAACTTGACCGTAGAAAAAGTGTCGGTCTATGGCGAATGGCAGAAGACGACGCGCGATCGCTTTCAGAAGGCCCGCGATCTCGAATCGAAAATCAAGAAATGGGACGAGACCGCTATTGACGGAACCTGCACAACGGGTGTGTTCATCTTCATTGTCATCGCGATAGGTGTGGCGGGGATTTGGTTTTGGTTGACGGCTGTTCTGTCGGAACCTTACTGGGGGATCGTCTTCGCCGCCGACGACGCGGGCGTCATTCTGGCGCCCCATT
>PVBE012209993.1_pt1 | contig 10148 bp, 7 predicted proteins | sample 1631181 | NCBI WGS metagenome assembly PVBE01 (sample SAMN08397723, study PRJNA350692) | Marine metagenome, whole genome shotgun sequencing project. | isolation source: water | place: Pacific Ocean | collected 2012-04 | reverse complement strand
CTATTAGGGTGTCGCGGAACACTTCCCAGCAAAGATCTTCTACTCTTCCATTTACTTTTTCTAATGCCTGATAAATGGGCACTGTCCCTATAGGTACCGGGGAATTGCGAATAATCCATTCGCGGGTGGCATGTATGTTCTTCCCTGTGGATAGGTCCATTACCGTGTCAGCTCCCCATTTAGTTGCCCATCGCATTTTTTCTACTTCTTCTTCAATTGAGGAAGTGACAGCGGAGTTTCCAATGTTGGCGTTGATCTTAACTAGGAAGTTTCTTCCTATGATCATGGGTTCAGATTCGGGGTGATTAATGTTTGAAGGGATGATTGCTCTGCCCCTCGCGACCTCATCTCGAACAAATTCTGGCGTAATGTGTTTTGGTGTTGATGCTCCCCATGAATCTCCCTTATGAGCAAAATTCATTACATTACGAGGATCTTTTTGGTTGTCCTGGATAGCTTGGTAGGCGGCTTCTCTACCAAGGTTCTCGCGGATGGCGATGTATTCCATTTCTGCAGTGATAATTCCTTCGCGAGCGTAATGTAATTGTGTTACTGGGTCAGAACTATTTGACCTAAGCGGACTGCGTTTCAGGCCTGGATATTCTAATAGTCTGTTCTTTGCCTCTTTCTTTTTATTGTAATTTTCCGCGTGTTTGTCAGATAGGTATCCATTATCTTCCGGCTTTGAAATTCGGCCATCGTATTCTGTGACATCACCTCGATTGAGAATCCACTCTCTTCTTAGGGCCGGGAGGCCCTTAGTTACATCGCCATTGAAATTTGGATCGCCCCATGGCCCGGACGTGTCATAAACTTTTATAGAATCATTGGGCTCGATGAGGCCGTTTGGTTTTTCACTGGCTGAAAGAGATATTTCTCTCATCGAAACTGCAATATCTTCATAGTTCTTTCCGTGACAGTAAATTCTCTCACTGTTGGGGAATATGGGATCACTATCGATGGATTCAGAAGAGGCAATCATTTCTTTTTACTTAGGGCTGTTAGAGGTATTTAATAATTTTGGCCTCGGTAAATAGGCGGTCTGTCCCATAAGTATATGAACTTATAAAAAGACTTCCTACGTCGGCATTATCCGTTTCAGGTTCAAAGGGTGCCGCCAATGGTGGCGACTCTCAGCTGGCGAGCCAGCTCTCCCGCTTCTTATTTTGATCTGATATTAATTGTACGGATCTAAGTGGTCAAAACCAATTCGTACTCATTAATACTTTTTTCTGTTTACTTAATTAAGTGAGTAAGTGCCTTGTGCAGAGAGGGATAGGTTAATTTGTAGCCTAGTTCTGGCATGCGTTTTGAGTATACAGACAAGTCAGCGAGTAGAGTTTCTTCTGCCATTTCTCCGAATATCAATTTAATTAAGATTTCCGGTGCAGGTAAAAGGGTAGGGCGATTCAATAGTTTTGCTAAGGCATTAGTGAATTCTTTGTTAGTTACTGGTTCATCTGTCACCGCATTAATAGGGCCGTTCCATCTATTATCAGATAAGGCTTCGTTAATCATGCCAACAAGATCATCAATCGAAATCCAACTCATTCTTTGAAGCCCGGACCCTATCCGACCTCCTAGCCCCAGTTTCATGAATGGAAGCATTTTCTTTAAGGCACCACCAGTAGGCGTTAGCACGACGCCAATGCGCATAATACATACTCTAATATTTGCTTCGAGTGCAGGGTTTGTCGCCTCTTCCCAACATTTGCATACAGTGGACAAGAACCGTCTTCCCGGGGACGAATCTTCAGTATGGGATTCATTGGAATCTTGATCATAATAATTTATTCCGGAAGCGCTAATGAGGACTTTTGGAGGAACGGGTAATTTTGCGATTGTTTCAGATAATAGTCTGGTGCCCTTTTCTCGACTCTTTGAGATTTTTTCTTTTTGTGATTTACTCCATCTGCGACTCGTTATGCTTTCTCCGGCCAAATGAATCACAGCATCGAGTTGCTGTGATTTAGATAGATCAATCGAGTCCGATTGTGGATTCCATTTAATGTCTTGATCATCGATGGGGTTTCTAGTCAGACGTATGACTTTGTGTCCTTTTGTTTCTAGATATGGAATCAAGTGGTTGCCTACCATTCCTGTGGCCCCACTGATTAATATGTTTTTAGCTTTCAAGGTAAGTTTATTAGTAATGTATAGTTGCTGGGATTTTCCCATGAAATTTTTCTTATAAGTGATTCGACATGATCAACTAAATGAACGAAATTTACCTTAGCTTGGATCTGAATTTAGCATCATAAATCATTGGATCTTTTTTATGCCTTTAGTCGTGATCAAGAAAAGTAAAGAAAGTCCAAAGATGACGCCTCGCGGTAAGGGTCTAGTTGGAATGTCAGTTGCTATGATTGTTATTGGCTCAATGATTGGAGAATCTTTAATCGTTCAGTTGGGTGTTTTTGGGGTCATTGTCTTATTTTTCGCTCATTATGCTGCGAAGCAAAACGCTAAAAAATTAAGGATATTAAGGAGAATTCCTAGGACTGTTTTTTCGGGGCATGATTTTAATTTTGAATTGGAAATAACGAATAAGAAGCGGTGGATGAGTTCTCGTAATATAATGATCTATGATCATTATTTGCCGTTTTCTGAGAAAGGTTTTGCCTGTGATTTGATTAGACCTGGGCAGAGCCTGACTGAGGACTTTGGGACTCGGGTAGTGGAGAGAGGAACCGTCAAAGGGAAGGGATACCGAATCGTTTCGGATTTTCCTCTTGGACTATTTCATGTAGTGAAGCGTCGACGTGGGATGGAAGTGATGCAGGTTTATCCAAGGCCAATGCTTACCGCAGCTATTAAATCGACGGTGGCCGGTGGAGGTGAAGGGAATTCGTTAATGTCATTTATGAACAATAATGATGGGGAAATATGTGGATCTAGAGAATTTCAGAAAGGGGATAAAGTGAATCAGATTATTTGGCCTGCTTATGCAAGGATAGGACGACTTTACGTGCGCGATTATGATTATTCACAGCCTCAGAGATATTCTTTGGTTTTCCATTCCTATTCTCCTTCCGGGAAACTTATTTGGCCGGAAGTCTTTGAGCATGCAATTAGTTTGGTCACTGGTCTAATATTAATGTGTAGGGACCAGAATATTCCTTTCGAAATTTGCGGTCCTTTCACTGGATGGGAAATGATTGAAATAGAAAATCCTCGTTTTATTTCAGAAGTGCTTAAATGTTTGGCTGAAGCTCAGCACGATCCCGAGTCTGATCTTGAAGTAGTTTCCAAAGTGTTAATGACTCTGTCTGGCACTCATCCTGTCTTCGTGATTAGTGAGGCTTCAGTTGACACATGGGCTGATAAGTTACCTCAACTTCCAAGAGTCATTAATTGCGTTGATAACGAGGTCTTAAAGTCAAAGAAACCTAAGCTAAAAGATTTTCGTAGTGTGGCTTAATGCGGTTATGGATAGCGTATTTCAGATTGGCAGTTTCGTTGTTTTACTTGGTTCTATTTTGTTAATAACTTGGTTATTTTCAATTAAGGGGAATTCTAGTCGTAATGTCATTACTTCTCTGAGTTTTTATATTGCGGTTTCGATTTCTTTATTTTTCTTTACTGCTAACGAAGGGGAAGGATTGATGAGTTTTTGGGTGGTGCTTGGGGCGATGTCTTTGTGCATTGGTATTATGGTCTGGGCCTTTGAATGGCGAGTCGATCGGTTAAGATTTGTTCTGGCTCATAAAAGGAATGATTCTTCATGGTTCCTGTTGTTTGGTTTTTCTGCCCTATTGTCTGTGCTGATAGCGTTTCTTTTTGTGAGGCCATTGCCGCTGGTTGGAACCCAATTTGTTAATTTGGGACAATCAGTCAAAAACACCTTGCCTTCTCTTATTGAAATTACAGATAGGATAAGAAATACGACTCAAGTGGGTAATGATGAATCAGAGCAAACCAAAGTTTCAGGTACTGGTTTTGATAATCGCAGAGAATTGCCAAAAAAGGGAAATATTAATCTAGGTAATCAAGAAGTGATGTATCTGCGGATCCCTGATGGCGGAGAATTTAATAAATTCATTGCTCGGCAAAATTATGTCCGGAATGCGGTCCTAGACAAATATGTTGGAGACGCTTGGGAGTCCTTGAGCATGGAAAAGGAATGGCGTTCCGATGAAATGGATGGAGTTAAGGATGATTGGGTCAGGCTCGCTGAAGGGAAGGGTATTTTGCATGAGATTTATTTACCTGTGTCTGGTGGAGCCGGGTTACCTGCGATTCAGAACCCATTGGCCTATAGGTTGAAATTTATAATTGGTTCAGGTTTTAATTCGTATCAGGCTGAACTTAGAGGAGCAGTTCGTTATCAGGTCGAGTCTCGGCCCCTCATCTGGTCAGAAATCAGGGGAGAGGCTCAAGGGATTTCTCCAAGAATTAGTCCTGACCTTCTTTCTCCAGCGAAAGGTAATTTGGGCCGTAAAGTTAAATCTCTATTTTCTGAAATTACTGAGGGGTTAATTTCTGCACCCGCGAAGTTGGATTCGATTCAGAGTTATTTAAGGTCGGAGTTTAAATACAGTACAGAGGTTAAGAATCTGAAAAGCTTATCAGCGATGGAGAATTTTCTATTTCAAGAGCGTGCTGGATGGTGTGACTATTTTGCTTCTGCTGCGGCGCTCCTTGCTCGTGAGGCTGGATATCCTTCGCGAACAGCTTATGGATTTTCTGGTGGGAGAGCCTTCACTGAAGGAGGGATTGTTTCTTATGATGCCTCAGATGCTCATGCATGGGCTGAGGTGCTGGTGCAGGGGCATGGCTGGGTAGTTTTTGATGGGACTCCAGTTGGAGCTGGGGCAGCGCGCCTCCCTGCACGGTCGAACATTGAGGATTTAAAAGCCCCGGAACTTTCATCATACAAGGATGCTCATGAAAGTGAGAACAACGTTGAGATTGCTAAAGATCCTGAAGGGGATAAGAGAACGCAGCTGATTTGGCTTGCTGGTTTGTTGGGTCTACTTGCTCTCTTTTTCTTGAAAGTATTTGTTAAGAGCTTTATCAAAAAAGTAAAGAAAAGTGACCTGGATGGGGCATCAGAAAGGGAGCTTTATCTGGACCGAGATGCTCCGCCCTATTTGTTGGAGTTTTTAAGAATGTGTTTAGAGCTTGGTCGTCCAAAGGCCAAGGGAGATACGATCAGAGAGGCTATTCAAAGGGTCAGGGATGAGAAGGAGTTTGGGGCCGAAGCGTTTGACCTTTTAGCGAATTATCATTATGCCGTCCGATATGCCGGATCTGAGCGTGATAGAGCCACAGAAGCAGCGCTAAAGAAATCGTTCCGCCGTCTTCGTAAGGGAAGGGGAGCCGCTCTTTAATTCTCTACGATCCAGATGTTTCGGTAACGGACAGGGTTGCTGTGGTTCTGTAGATGAATATTGCCCTGACTGGATCTCTTTCTGAGATTTACCTTATCGTGAATAATAATGCCATTATGCTTCACAGTCATAATGGGCGGCTTGTCCTTGGTGGCTGCCTGAAATTCAACGTCGTAAGTCTGCCAACGGAGTGGAGGATAACACATGTTAACGTCTGGTCTTTTCCACTTATAGAGGCCTCCGCATTCGTTTGATTCGCCGGAAAGTCCAAATGAGTCAAGCATCTGTGTCTCGGTTCCAAGCAAATACATTCCGCTGTTTCCACGGCCCTGACCCCTTGCCTTTGGCATGTAGGGGAGCCTGAACTCAATGTGTAAGGTAAAGTTTTTGAAGTCATTGCGTGCCGAGTTTACTCCCTCCATTAGTAATCCGTCCTCAGTCTTCCGAGCCCCAGTCTTCCAGTGCTCAAGAGAAGAGCCGTCAAAGAGCTTGATTGCGCCTTCAGGTGCCTTCATTCCCATTGTAGGGCTTTTTCTCTCAACGCGATTGAGTGTTCCGAGTGCCTTCCCCCCGGCACTGTAAATGGTGAGCTTTCCTTCTTTCAGAACAGCAGATGATCCGCCTTCTTCTTTTTTGAAGGTTACTGATCCGTCATCGGCTTGCTTTGCCTCCGATTGGGCTCTCTCACTAAGGTCCCAACCATTGCCCGGAAGCCCTCCCTCGAATCCTACCGCATTAAAGATTCCGTTTCCGAGCGCAACGACTTGAATTCCTACAATTGACTTGTTTCCGTTCCCTTTCGTGTAGGACCCCTCATATTCACCTTGGATCGAGAAATCAGGATCTTTGGCAGCATCTTCAGGTGTAGAGTAAGCGCCTTTCTTGTCCGGAGCTGAAAAAGCATAGGTAAGGAAAATTGATGAGAATAAGGTTAATTGGATCAGTGGCTTCATGTCAGTGCAAGTGTTCCGGTTAGAGTGATTTCAGGTAAGCTGTAATATCTGCAATGTCTTGTTCAGAGAGTCCTTGCTGAGCTGCTGACATCATCAATGAGGATTCCATTTTCCCCTGACTCTTGACTCTCCCCTTTGGAATGGTTTGAGTTATTCCTCCCATTGATTGGATGACTAGGGGGTCGCCGGCAGATAGTAGTCTTCCCTGAATTTTAATTCCGTCCTTAGTTTCAATTTGGTAGCTATCATAACCGCTAGCAATATCAGCTGAAGGATTAATGATAGATTGAATGATGACTTCGGCAGTTTGCGTCTTGCCATAATCGGTCAGAGTGGGTCCGTATTCAACGCCTGCCCCGTCAATGTGGTGGCACATGTAGCATCTAGCAGCAACAGTCTTACCACGAGCAGGGTCTCCTTTCATTGCAAGAATTTTGGCAGTGGGTGCATACTCCCGTTTGACTGGCGGAGGCAATACGGCACCGACAAGTTTTACGCTTGAAGGGTTATAGATGCCTCGTGACTTGAGTGACCCTACTATGTCATGTTCTTTCCATCGATGATTTCGATTGTTCAGGAGCCACCAAATTGCTTCGGCCTTAGCTCGTCCAGTGGCTCTTTCAGCGACAGCGAGCATAGAATCAGCTCCTAATTTTGACTTGATAAACGCTAAGGCAACCACAGCCGCTTTCTTCTGGGCCTCAGGAACTCCTGATGCCATGGCCCTTCCTGCCAACATTAGTGCTGATTTCTCAGGGTGCAGCCTCCATACAATATCAGCAAACTCTTTGCTCCATTCTCTTGGTTCATTGCTTCCTATTGCCCTTCCAATTGCATTATAACTTTCGGTTTCCTTTCCTGTAGAAGCTATGCCTAGTGCGTCTAGGTAAGTTCTATCCTTGCCGTCGTAACCCTTTGCTAGTGAGACTATGTGCTCTCCTGCCTTATCGAATGAAACGTTACGGAGTGACGTTGCCAGTTCTCTCCGTACTGCGGGATCAGGATCCTCCGATATTTTCTTGGCTAAAGGTAGGGTGTCATTTTCTGAACGCCTCAATGAACGGACAGCGGCCAGACGCAGACGAGGGTTATCTCCATTTAGAATTTCCTTTGTCAGCGCGACTCCAGAATCCCCCAGATGAGGAAGCAAGAAAGTTGCACGGGCTGCGATGTAAGGATTGGGGTCTTTTAATAATTCTTTAACGGCAGGAATGGCTTTGTCTTTTTGTTTCTTTAGAGCTGTGAATCCAAGGTTGCGGACATTCGCTGCATTGCTTTTGATAGCAAGAATTTGTCCTTCAGTTGAATTGAGATCGATCTTTGGTGTTGTGGATTTGAATCCTTTAGGCGCGACGCGGTAAATTGCTCCCGAGAGTGTGTTGTCGTGATCCGCATGGCCGCCGACTCTTGGATCATACCAATCAGCAACATAAATGGCTCCGTCTGTTCCAACGACAACGTCAGATGGGCGGAACAGTGTCTTTGCCTCATTATTGGTTCTACCTCCTTTAAAATCAGTTCCGGCGAATTCCTCAGCAGCATTAGTTGTTAAAAAGTTGAACCTTTCAAGCTTAAATCCTGCACCATCCTGAACAGGTAAATATCCGAAGACCACATTTCTGGCTGGCTCACAGCTTAATAACAATCCACCTGCATAAGCCTCACCCAGAGCCCCTCCCTCGTAGAAACAAATTCCCGTAGGTGATCCGCCACCATAGACGTCGCCTGATGGCATCGTTCCTGGATCTTCCTGTCTCCATTCTGCGATTGGAGTGGATTGGCCTGGGCGCCGATCTGATTGCCAGCTTCTTTTGCCGTCAGCAGAACAGAATCCTGCATTGCCATATTCGAGAAGGAAAGAAGTCCTTGATGCAGGAGGATCATCATTGTCATTTTGAAAAACATCACCGAACGAAGTGATAGTCTGCTCATAACTGTTACGGAAATTATGCCCAATGACTTCTACATTTGTTCCATCCGGATTCATGCGGTAAGCTGTTCCTCCGATCCATACGTTTCCATCATCGCTTTCCTTTCCTGCTATCTGGCGCATCTGATAAGCGCTACCAACACGAAACGTTTTACCTGACTTATCGGTGAACTGCGCTCCGCAGTTGCCATGGTTCCAGTACCACTTTCCGTCCGGACCTGCAGTTACTGAATGTAGAGAATGATCATGTTGCTTGCTATTGAAGCCTGTGAAAAGGACTTCCCGCTTGTCTACTTCTGGATCAAATTTTAAGTCTCTGTTAACGTCGGTGTATATGACTAGGTCCGGGGTCATAGAGACAATGATCTTATTGTCAATGACAGCAACTCCTAGTGGCGCTGTAAGAAATTTTTCCTGAACGAATGTGTGAGAACTGTCTGCCTTGCCATCGCCATTAGTATCTTGAAGTACAACTATACGGTCACCTTCTGGCTTTCTGCCTCCGTGCCGGCGATAGTTGACTCCTTCCGCTACCCAAATTCTGCCGTCCTTGTCTATATCCATGTTGGTGGGGTTGTAGAGCATGGGTGACTGTGCCCAGAGGGTGACTTCTAGATTTCCGTGAGCAGAGAAAAGCTCTAGAGGAACGACTTTGTGCTCAGCTTTTGATACTGAACAGATAACTAAAACGACAATTAATTGGTAAAAATAGCGGATCATTACCTATTTATAGTGTCCTGAATATGAATCTTACACAATATTGAAATTTGTTTCTCTGATATAAAATATCCACTTGCACCAATCCAAACCACTAAGCATATTCTCCGCTCGGCAAATCCTGCGTAGCTCAGCGGTAGAGCGGGTGGCTGTTAACCACTAGGTCGTTGGTTCGAATCCAACCGCAGGAGCCATTGCCGCTAAAATGACTACTCGAGTCATTTTGAGTCAAATCACGACTCTCTGCCTCACTATCAGAGTCCTTATCTAAGTTCTTACGTAAATCTTGTGAGTCATCCCGAGACACTAAAAGACGCCCCAAGCCTAAAACGTGTGTCCCTATGTGTGTCCCTAATCCCTTAACCATGACCCCTGATTCATGGTCAGTTGTTCGGGGATTGTGAGTTCTAAGATCCCAATAGCTGTTTCTTATTGCTGTTGTTTGTTTGGTTGGTCATTGTTTTAGAATGGATTGGCTTGATATTGTAATTACTTTGGCGGTTATACTTCTTGTTTATTTGGCTGCTACAATTCACAAAAGAGGATAGTCCATATGATAAGGGTGGGCAGGTTGGCAGCTGTTCCTAGGCTTCACTGATCCCCAAGCCAAGAGCCCCTGTTCCCGTTATAATCTTCGGTGGATTTTGTAATTGGTTAGAATTTAATTATTAATTAAGATGATCGTTGAATGGAAAATATCGAATTGCCAGAATATTTAAAAAATACGGTATGCTGCCTCAAGTGTAAAAAAATTGACGTCGAATTTATTGATAAAACTATTGAAACGAAGTTTGGGAAAAATGCATTAAAAAAATGTAAATCCTGTAATAGTTATGTTTATATTTACAATGATATTAAAACAACTTTCCGTAGTTTGTGGATGCCCATGACCGGGGGTGCAATTGCAATAACATTTTTAGTCTTTAGTAATGAAGAAATGTTAAGAGACAATATGGAATTTTTGTGGGCTTATCCTGCATATTTATTAATTTGCTTAGCTTGCTTTATTTATAACAAAATGCATAAGAAAAAGGTAAGGCGTTTTCTCCAGAACTATCTTCTTGAAGAGGTCTAATAGAGTTAATCCGACTGCAAGGGAACTTATAACCTCTAACTCATGGCCCCTGACCAAAAACAAATAGTAATGTAACTTATACGCTGTAGGATGTTAGCGTTGAAAAGTTTATAAGTAAAAAAACCTCAGGCCGACCTTCT
>PVBE011777076.1_pt1 | contig 10148 bp, 7 predicted proteins | sample 1631181 | NCBI WGS metagenome assembly PVBE01 (sample SAMN08397723, study PRJNA350692) | Marine metagenome, whole genome shotgun sequencing project. | isolation source: water | place: Pacific Ocean | collected 2012-04 | reverse complement strand
CACAGAGAGGGCGGGTCTGGTCGATGCCATCCACGACGCGATCTGGTCGGGCTGGAGGCGGCGGCACACGTGAAACCAGTCAAACCACCGTCTGAGAATCCTGGGGGGGTACGGTGCGCTAACGTCGGCCCGATGAAGGAGCTCGCACGGAGGGTCGTCCAGCACCCCCGCCTGTGGCTCGTCGCTGGGATTCTCCTCACGGTCGGCCTCGCCGCTGGCGTCCCGCAGCTCGAGCTCAAGACGAACGGTGCCGCACTCTATCCGGAGCGCAACGCGGTCATCGAGACCAGCGAGGCCGACCGCTTCCGCTTCGAAGAGCCGCGCCACGTGGTTCTGCTGGTCGGCTGCGCCGATCCGGGCTGCCTCGCCACGCCGTCGGGCTTGCTCTTCCTGCGCCGAGTCCACGACGAAATCGAATCGCTCTCCGCGGTTCGCAGCGACGGCGTCCAGTCGGTGGCGAGCCTTTTTCACATCCAGCAGGAAGACGCGCAACTCTCGCTGCGGCGCCATCTCGATCGAATTCCCGAGGACAGGGCCGCTCTCAGCGACCTGCTCGCCGAGATCCGCGAGCACCCGCTCACCGACGGACTGCTCTTCTCCGGCGACGGGCGCCTCGCCAGCTTTTTCGTTCCGCTCGCAGAACACCGTCCGGTATCCGATCTCGTCGACGAGCTCGAGGCCTGGCGCGCGAGCATCGAAACCCTCGACTACGACCTCCAGCTCACCGGACCTGAGTTTGCAGAGGCCACGCTCGGCGAGATGGTGCTGCGCGACCTGAGCGTCCTGGTCCCGATGATGCTCGTCGTCGTCTCCGCCCTGCTCTACCTGACGTTCGGAAACCCCGGCGGCGTGATGATCCCGATGATCGAGGCGGGCGTCGTCCTGGTGTGGACCTTCGGCACGATGGGATGGCTCGGCGTGCCCGTCACACTCGTCACCACGATCCTGCCGGTCGTGTTGATGGCGATGGCCGTCACCGACGAGATCCACCTGCTCGAGCGTCTGGCTGCCCAGAGCCCGTCGCTCACCCGCGCAGAGGCGGTGCTCGCCGCCCTCGACGAGGTCGGTCGGCCGATCGTCATGACTTCGGTCACGACCGCGCTGGGCTTCCTCTCCTTCCTCAGCGCATCGATCCAGCCGATGCGCGACTTCGGACTCTTCACCGCGTTCGGGATCCTCGTCGCGATGCTGCTGACGTTTGGCTGGATCCCCGCCTTGATCGTCCTGCTGCCGCAACGCTGGACTGCAGAGCGGCCGCTCCCCCTCAGCATGCCCAGCCTCGGACTCGAGGGGATCGCGCGCTCGAGCGTCCGGAGGCCGACCGTCGCGTTCGCAATCGGGATCGTCCTGCTCCTCGGCGCGGTCCCGGGTGTCCTCGCACTCCGGGTGCAGGATTCGTGGATCGACAACTTCGATCCCGATTCGGCGATCGTTCGCGCGGAGCGCGCCTTCAACGGAGCGTTCTGGGGGAGCTACCGCTACGACGTCGTACTCGAGGCCCCGCCGGACTTCTTCTACTCGGCAGGCGGAACGCGGCTGGTCGAGGAGCTCGTGACTCTCATGAGCTCGGTCCCGGGTGTCGGCGGCGTCGAGAGCCACCTGATACCACTCACCGAGATCGCCAGGGCCTTCGACAAGAAGCCGCCTCTGTCGAATCTGCCGGACTTCGCCACCGCCGATCTGGCGATGCTCGCCGAGATGTCGGCCGAGCGGATGGCGCTGCGGCGCCTCCTGACCGACGCGGGCGATGCGGCGCGCGTCCGTCTCTACGTGAACAGCGCCGACTACGCGAAGAGCGCCGCGGTCCGCGAGGAGCTCGATGGCCGTCTCGCGCAATTCCAGATGCCCGGCTTCGTATCCGTCCACACCAGCGGCGACCTGCCTGTGGCCCTCGAGGTCGTTGGCGAGATCGTGGGAAACCAGATTCGCTCGATCGGATGGACCCTCTTGTCCGTCGCGGTCGTGCTCCTGGTCTTCTTCGGCCGCGGCCTCACCGGCCTGGTCGCCATGGTGCCGGTCAGCGTCGCCACGGCCTTCGTGCTTGGCGGAATGGGCTTGCTGGGCGTTCCACTCGGTATCGCCACCAGCATGTTCGCGAGTCTCACCGTCGGCGTCGGCGTCGACTTCGGCATCCACTTTCTGCACAGGTACCGCTTGGAGCGCGGCCGGGGCGCCGACGACGCCGAGGCACTGGTGGCCACCCTCGACAAGGCCGGTTCCGCCCTGCGCTGGAACGCGCTGGTGCTCGCGCTCGGCTTTATCGTACTGAGCGTCTCGAGCCTCAAGCCGAACCACAGCCTCGGATTCCTACTCGCAGCGGCGATGATCGCGTGTTACGTCGGCGCGCTGATCCTTCTCCCGCGTCTTGCCCGGATCTCGCTCGTCGTGGCAGCCGCGGCCATCGTCTCCACCGCCGCCGCACCGGTCGCCCGGGCGGACGGCCTGCCCTGCTCGCGGCCCGCGGATCCGGAAGCCCGCGCGATCATGGTCGGGATCGAGCGCGAGCTGCGCAGCGGGACTCAGGTCATTCACATGCGGATTGCCCGGCGCCATTCCGAGCAGCCCGCGCGCGACCGGCAGCCCCTCGAGACCAAGACGCTGTGGGCGGTCGTCGACACGCACGCGCAGCAGACACGGACGATCTACGTCTTCTCGGGCCCGGGACGCCTGGCGGGCACGACCCTCCTGATGCGCGATCGGATCGGCACGCTCGAAGGCGACGCGATGTGGCTCTACCTGCGATCGTTCGGAAACTTCCTGCAGATCGAGTCGACCGCGCGCCGTCGCACGCTGGTACCGGGCACGTCGCTCACCTACGAAGATGCGAAGGGCTTCATCGCGACCGACAAGTACGAGTTCTCGCTGGCGAAGCGCCCGACGCCGAACGCGACGCAAGCCGAGATCCTGGCCTGCCCGGCGACCCCCTCACTGGCGCGAGACCTCGGTTACCGCGAGCTCCAGCTGACCGTAGACCTCGGGAAGCGGCTCGTCCGCGCAATCGACTACCGGGATCTCGCCGGCAAGCCGCTCAAGCGCTATCGCGTCGAGGAGGCCCAGCAGATAGGCGACCGCTGGCTCCCGAAGCAGGTGATCCTCGAACACCTCTCGAACGGGACCCTGACGGCGATCGCCTACGACCACTGGCTGCCGGCGGGCCGCCCGGCGGCGGATCTCTACGAGCCCAGCGTCGAGCAGCAGACCTTCCGCCCCCGCATCGTGCGCTACCTGGACTCACTCGAGCTCGCAGACCAGATCCGCAAAGAGCTTGCAGAGGCCGATGCCTCCGTCCGGCGCTGGGAAGAAAAGTGGGCTCCGACGAAGCAGCCGGTCGGAGGCGAGAGTCGTGACCCGAAGGCGGCCCGACGAGGTGAAGCCGCCCCGTAGCGCCCCGGCGAGTGGATCGTCAGCATGGACACCAGCATCGATCCGGGCGGAGCGAGTCACAGCGCGAACAAAGCGAACAGACGAGGTCACGGCCGACTCGGCGTTGGCGCCGTGGTGTTATGCAGCGCCGTGCTCCTGCTCACCATGAACCTGGCGGGTGTCGCCCACGCGGATCCCTGTGAGGTACCGGATGCGGGAGGCACTGTGACCCTACCGCCGGCGGGCTGCGAATACCTGAGTCCCGAGGAGGTCCATATCATCATCGACGGGCTCCCGGCGAATACCACTCTCGAGCTGGCGCCGATCCACAAAGACTTCATCTGCCGAGACCAGGGCGCCGCTGGCACCTGTAGCCTGGTGATTCCGCCCCTCGAATGCGAAGCGCCCGGCGGAGGGCTTGGCGGCAACGGCGACTGCTTCGACTCCACGCTCGAGCTCGAGGTCAAGGGCACTGGAGCGCTCGCCGGCTTCACGCGAACGCTCTCCTTGCAGGCGAACACGGAGATCCACACCGGACCGCGCAATGCGGGCGATCCCGTGCAGAGCTTCGACACCGAGATGGTCGCCCTCCAGGCCATCCTCCCCGGCGGCGACCCCGACTTCGCCAACCTGCAGATTGTCGCCGGATCCAACTTCGGGCTCCCCAGCCCCGGGCACACCACATTGACCCAGCTCGGCAATGGCGACTGGCAAGTCGACAGCTTCTTCGACATCACGTACCAGATCGACTACGTGGGCGCTGTGGGAGGTGCCCTCAGCGGCCTGAGCGGTTCGACCTCAGCCTCGCTGACGATGGAGACCGGCGTCAATCCCTGCGACGTGGTCGACAACGGAACGGGAACCGTCACCCTGCCCCCGGTCGGCTGTGAGTACCACAACTCACTCCCGGACGACATTCACAGAATGATCGCCGGCCTGCCGCCCGGAACGGAGATCCGCCTGGACATGAACCACAAGAATTTCTTCTGCGGCAATCCGATCGGTACGTGCTCGGTGGCGCTTCCCGGTGGCCTGTGCGAGGCAGCTGGTGGCTCACTCGGTGGAAGCGTCGACTGCTTCCAGTCGGAGGCGGAGCTAACGATCGAAGGCACGGGCGTACTCGCCGGATTCAACCGCTCGATCACTGTTCAACTCGACACGGAGGTCCACACCGGCCCGCGCAACCCCGGCGATCCGGTTCAAGCCTTCGACAACCGGATGTTCCGCCTGCAAGGGGAACTCTTCGGTGATCCCGACTTCTGCACGCTGCGAGTCCGGGCTGGTGATCAGAATGGACTACCGAGCCCGGGTGAGACCGTCCTGACCGACAACGGCGACGGTTCGTTCGCAGTCGACAGCTTCTTCGATATCACCTACGAGATCGAATACGTCGGGTGCCCGGGCAGCCAACTCGAGGGATTCGCGGGCACCACCACCGGCACGGTCCGAATGGAGACGGGTAACCCCCAGCCGGCGAGCGAGGAAGTTCCGGGCATCACCGGTGGCTGGCTGTGGCTGCTTGGGGCCCTGCTGGCCGGGTCGAGTGTCTGGACGATCCGGCGCTACGCGATGAGGGCGTAGTGTGATTGAGGGCGTAGTGTGACATTTCGCATCGAGCCGGAGGGAGTGGACTAGCGCAGCTTCTAGCCATCGAGTTCGAAGAGCGGATCGGACTTCCTATTCCCTGGACATCAGAAGAGCCCGAGCCGTTCGGCGAAGCGGAGCGCCGGCACACTGAGCCGGCGCAGGCCGAAATCGTAGCGGCCTCGCCAACGGGGCACGGACGGCGGCTGGACCGGCAGCACGAGCCGACCGAGGTCGTCGGCCGCAAGCGCCTCCGCGAGATGGCGACCGAGCAGTGGAGCTGGGACGTTGCCCTCGCCCGAGAAGCAGGTCAGTGCCAGAAGACCCGGAGCGACCTCGAAGATCCTCGGCAGCTCGTCCGTCGACCACGCCGTCGAACCCGTCCAGTAGGCGTCGACCTCGAGCGGCGCGTCCCGCGTCTGCGGAAAGACCCGATGGAGCCAGCGCGTCAGCCAGCGCAGCGAGGCCCTGGAGCTCTCCGGGCGGAGCACATTCGTCAGCAGCGACGAAATGATGCGCCCATGCTCGTCGACCAGCATCGGATGGAAGCCGGTCGGAAATTGCGAGATCGAGGCACCGCTGGGGATCAGCGAGGCACGGATCGCATCTGGAAGCGGCTTCAGGGCGATGGCGAAGACGCTCAAGGGACACCAGGCGCGCTCGAGTTCGGGAACCAGCCCGGTCGTGTAGCCGTTGGTGCAGACGACGACGCGATCCGCGACGACGGAGCCGCCTGGGGTCCGGAGGCGCCATCGCGGCCCTTCACCATGGATCGATTCGGCCGGCGAGTGCGCGAAGACCCTGGCACCGGCGCGCATCGCCGCCGAGACCATGCCACGGGTGAAACGGAAGGGATTCACGCGCCCTCCCTTCTCGGCCAGCGTCCCGCCATGAAAATGCTCAGAGCCCGTCAGCATCGCCACCTCGTCCCGATCCGCATAACGAATGGCGTAGCCCCGCTTCGACCACTTTTCGGCCTTCTTCTCCGCGGCAGAGACGAGCGACGCGCGATGGGCGAGCTGGAGATATCCACCCTGGACCGCGTCGCAGTCGATGCCGTGCTTCTCGGCGATCTCGTAGACGACGGCCTGCCCGTCGCGGAACAGATCGAGCCAGGCCTCGCCCCGATCGGGCAGCGAAGCAAAGGCGCGATCGAGGTCGCGATAGGGCACGACGTGCCCGGCGTTTCGCCCCGACGCGCCCCAGGCGGGCTCGTGCGCCTCGACCAGCGCCACGCGAGCACCACCCTCCGCGAGGTGAAGGGCCAGCGAGCTGCCCGCGAGCCCCGCGCCGACGACGGCCACGTCGGCGCTGTGGTCGCCTTCGAGCTGCGCAAGCTCCAGCGCCGGGGCCGCGACGGTCCACGCGCTGCGGGAGATGTCGACGTGCCCGGTAGCGTAGAGGGATCGCTCGGATCGGCTCATCGTCGTGCCTCCATTCCTTGCGGCTGCGGCTACGGCCGCACGCCGCCGTCGGATGGGCCGCTCCATCCCGGACCTGGTCGAAAGAAGATTCTCTATCGGTGGTCGCGAAACCGCTCAAGCCTAGCCCGCTTTATTCATGAAGGTCCGTTGCGGGAGCTCTGCGCAGCAGAGCGAGTAGTGCAGATTCGTGCTCTGGCTGGAGAAATTGGCGTTCGGCCGCGGAGACGTAGTCGACCCTACGTCGAGCAGCCGGACGTCAATTTCTCCAGCCAGAGCGCGGAGATGTGCCGCCGCAGTAGGACCTTCATGAATAATGCGGGCTAGGGGCGCGAGCTCGAGTCGTCGTGCTCGTCCGGAAAGGACTCGACGGTGTATCGAAACACCTCCCACTGCGATGACCACGCGTCGACCGCGAGCCCCGCCTTCTGCTTGAGGCGATCGATGAACTCCCGCGGACCGCTGATGCTGTCCCAAACGGATGGAAGGAACGTCCCCCGTCTCGATCCCGCGCACAGCAACAGTCCGTCCACACCCGGCCGCACGCTGCGTTCCAGCTCGTGCTGGTCGGCGACCGCGATCTTCTCGAGCGGAGCCAGGATCGAAATATGAAGTGACAGCTCGTCCAGCTCTTTCTCCCCTACGGGATGAAACCGCGTATCGTGAAAAGCCGCTGCGTACGCGCTGAAGGAGACGTCGACGACCAGCGGGCGACGCGCTTCGAGCCCTCCGATGCAGCCACGCAGCTCACCACCCCTTCGCAGGGTGACGAAGGTGGCTCGAAGTGGGCGCGGCTCAGACAGGAAATCAGCAGCCTCGATGTCGGGCGCGCGTCCGTAGGAAAGGCCATACGCGATCGAGTCGCGCGCGACCGCGAGCAGCGTCGACCGCTCGGTTTCGCCGAGCCGAGATCCGGCGTGGCCATCAGCCGAAGACATACGACCCATAGCCAACGACTTTGTCCTTGCTGCCGGCGGTGTCTCCGGAATTTCGCAGGTCGACGGTTTCGACTCCGAGTGCGTGGCGCCCAGCCGCGAGCAGGAGTCCGCGCGCCGGAACGCGGCCACACGCCGACTCTGCGTCGAGCCCGTCTGGATCAAGGGCTTCGATCGCGCGGGTGGTGGCGGCGTCGCGCTTGCGCGCGGCGTCGTACGGGTAGTAGTGGCTGAGGTCGGAGCTCACCACGATCAGCGTCTCGGGGCCACCCCACAGGGCTTCGATCACTTCGTCGACTTGCTGCGCCGTCACGTCGCCGACCGACAGCGGGACCAGTGCGAAGTCCGACAGTGTCATCTGCAGGAATGGCAGCTGCACTTCCAGACTGTGTTCGGCTTCGTGCGCCGCGTCCATCAGATGCACCTGCGACAATGCGAGCACCTCGTCGATGGCATCGCGATCGAGCGGAACCTCGCCCAGTGGGGTTCGAAACGCAGCTGCGCTGGGTGCCGCCAGACCCGGCAGCGCCACCCGATGCGACGGGCCGAGCAGCACGACGCGCCGAATCTGGTCACGCACCGCTGCGATGCGCACGTACGCGGACGCCGCAATCGGTCCCGAGAATCGGAAACCGGCGTGCGGGACGATCATCGCCTTCGGAGCCGGAAGTACCGGGAGCCCCGCTGCGGCTTCGCGCAGATAGCCCGTTACAGTACGCTCGAGCTCCGCGCGATCCTCCGGGTAGAACAGTCCCGCGACCGCAGCTGGGCGAGTTGAACTCACATGACCCCCCTTCCGCATCGGGTTCGGGCGCAAAATCTCCGCTCGGGAACGCGTGCCCGATCTCTGGAGTTTGACACGTCGTGTGGGGGACGCATCCTTCTTCGGATATTCGTCGGAATCTCTGGAGCTTTGATGCGTGATCAAGTCACAACCGATGGGGTGATCTCCGGACGCTACTGGCACCGAGTCAGCGACGGCAAGCTGCAGTGCGACCTGTGTCCCCGCGCCTGCACGCTTCGGGCGGGCCAGCGAGGCCTGTGCTTCGTCCGCGCGCGCCAGGGCGATGAGATCGTACTGACCACCTACGGCCGTTCCAGTGGCTACTGCGTGGATCCGATCGAGAAGAAGCCTCTCAGCCATTTCCTTCCCGGAACCCCGGTGCTCTCGTTCGGGACTGCGGGCTGCAACCTCGCGTGTCGTTTTTGCCAGAACTGGGACATCAGCAAGTCCCGCGAAATCGACACATTGGCCGACGCGGCGTCGCCGGGCAAGATCGCGCGGGCCGCGCGCGAACTCGGCTGCCGAAGCGTCGCCTTCACCTACAACGACCCGGTGATCTTCCTCGAGTACGCGGTGGACACCGCACAAGCGTGTCGTGAAGCTTCGATCGAGTCCGTGGCCGTCACAGCAGGATACGTGTGCGACGAGCCGCGCGTGGAGTTCTTCGCGGCGATGGACGCGGCCAGTGTCGATCTGAAGGCGTTCGACGACGGCTTCTATCGCAAGCTCTGTGGTGGGCGTCTCGAACCGGTGTTGGAGACGCTCCAGTACCTCGCTCGTGAGACGAATGTCTGGCTCGAGATCACAACGCTGCTGATCCCCGGCGAAAACGACTCGGATGCCGAGCTGCACGCGGCCGGCGAGTGGATCGCCTCCGAACTCGGTCCCGATGTGCCGTGGCATTTCACCGCATTTCATCCGGACTACCGGATGCTCGACATCGGCCGCACACCAGCAGCCACACTGACCCGTGCCCGGGAAATCGCTCGGGGCTATGGACTTCACTACGTCTACACCGGGAACGTTCGCGACGAGCAGGGCGGCAGCACGATCTGTCACGCGTGCGGCGAGATCGTGATCGGCCGCGATCGATACCAGTTGACGCGCTGGGCACTGACCGACAGCGGCGATTGCAACCGCTGTGGCGCGCGCTGTGCCGGGGTGTTCGATGGCCCGCCCGGCAATTGGGGAGCGCGTCGGCAGCCGGTCGCGCTCTCGCGGTATTGAGCGCGCGAATCGTGGCTCGGATGGCTCCGGATGCGTGGCGCTGCGCGAACTCGCCGCTCGAACAGCGACTGATTCTCTCCCCGATCCTGCCGTACCATGCCTGGCTGGGCGGTCGAATTCGGGGAAAATAAAAGCCCGACTGTTTCGGGACGAATGAGTTCTGAGGACGGACGAACACCGGCAAGCAAGCAAGCAAGCAAGCAAGAGAGGAAGACACATGAAGTTCGCACTATCGGATATGCGGGTCACGAGCACGGCCTTCGAGGACGCAGAGCGCATCCCTGCGAAGCACACGGGCGAAGGCGAAGACACGTCTCCGCACCTGGAGTGGAGCAACGTCCCCGACGGCACGCGTTCCTTTGCGGTGATCTGTCACGATCCGGACGCGCCCGTCGTATCGTCTGGAGGCTACGGCTTCGTTCACTGGGTGCTCTACAACGTCCCGGGATCGGCGACGAGCCTACCGGAGGGCGCAGCGGACTATACGACCGGGCCCTCCGACTTCGGCAAGCCGGGCTACGGCGGTCCGATGCCCCCGAACGGCCACGGGACGCATCGCTACTTCTTCTGGCTGCTCGCGCTCGGTCGCGAGCCAGACCTCGGCCCGGACCTCAGCCTGCGGCAGCTGCTCGACACGATCGAGCCGGACGTCATCGGGATGAACCGGCTCGTGGGCACCTACGAGCGAGCGTAGAGAAGCGAACCCGCGAGCATAACGAAGGCCTGACCAGGAACCAGCCTCCAACGAGCCATCGCAGGCCATCACGCCGAGCACAGCCGATGAACTTCGAGGGGGGATGGGCTTGGGTGCGACCAGTCTTGAACGCAGCCCAT
>PVBE010988388.1_pt1 | contig 10148 bp, 9 predicted proteins | sample 1631181 | NCBI WGS metagenome assembly PVBE01 (sample SAMN08397723, study PRJNA350692) | Marine metagenome, whole genome shotgun sequencing project. | isolation source: water | place: Pacific Ocean | collected 2012-04 | reverse complement strand
CCATCCACCACAACGGTCAATCGACGCGGCGTGACGAAAGATCTTGTTGCCTCCGGCAAATAACCGCCGGCAGTCAATTTTTCCAACAATTTAGATTCCAGCGACTGGGCCGCTGTCAGCTGCATTCGCGCCGGAATCTCTTCGGACAATAATTCCAAGAGCATTTGCGGCATAGCTCAGCCCTCGAAATCGGCGATGCCAGCGCCCAGCGTTTGCCCCTGAGGGCTCCTCAGCCAGCACTCAGCAGAATTTTTTGCAAGATTCCGTACACGGAGTATATAGGACTGACGCTCCGTTACGCTTATAACACCTCGCGCATCCAATAGATTGAATATGTGGCTTGCCTTAATGCACTGGTCATATGCAGGCAGCGCTAATTCTTTGTCTACCAGATTTGCGCATTCTTTTTCCGTGTCAGCGAAATGTCTCAATAGAATGTTCGTGTCGGCGGCATCAAAGTTGTACGCCGAAAACTCCCGCTCACTCTGGTGGAAAACATCGCCGTAGCTGACACCCTTACCGTTGAAATCGAGATCGAATCCATTGTCGACGCCTTGAACGTACATGGCCAATCGTTCAAGCCCATAAGTAATTTCACCGGAAACGGGCTCACATTCGATGCCGCCCACTTGCTGAAAGTAAGTAAACTGGGTGACCTCCATGCCATCACACCACACTTCCCAGCCCAAGCCCCAGGCGCCGAGGGTTGGGCTTTCCCAGTCGTCCTCGACAAACCGAATGTCATGATCTTTCGAATTGATCCCGAGTGCGCCAAGGCTTTCGAGATAGAGATCCTGAATATCGGACGGCGACGGCTTCAAAATCACCTGGAATTGGTAATAGTGCTGAAAACGATTAGGATTTGACCCGTAGCGCCCGTCGGTTGGGCGACGACAGGGCTGAACATAGGCCGCCTTCCAAGGTTGCGGACCAAGGGCACGCAATGTGGTGGCGGGGTGGAATGTGCCTGCCCCCATTTCAACATCGTAAGGTTGCAGGATGACGCAGCCCCGCGCCGCCCAATAGTGCTGCAGCGTCAGGATAAGCCCCTGAAAGGAAGTGTCTTGGACGCCCCGTGCCGCCATTTTTCTATTTCATGAGTAAAGCGCCGCACAAAACGCGACGCGGTCAGTCAAGTGCCGCGCAACGTAACTGACCAAACAATCGCGTTCAAGATGGCCGCCCGCTCACACCCTTATTCGTTCTTAGTGTCGTCGGACTCAGACACATAGACCCCTGAATCGGGATCCAATTCAAGCTTTTTGCCTTTGTCTCCTTTTGAAGAACTTTTTGACGCCGAGGGCGCCGTACGTTTGCGTGCACCTAATCCCGGCTTTCCAAAAAAGCGCGTCGCGATGCCAATTGCGATGGTCAAGACGAGAATTATCAGGAGCTCGAAGATACTGGGCATGCGCGTCTACTCGCTCAAAGGCCAAATCGAGACCACAGGGCACGTTGCTCAACCGTTGCTAGCAAATCATCCGACCATGGCCCGCCACCTATGGCAACGGGGCCTCGCCAACCCTCACTGAATGCGGAACGACGGCGCCACCAAGGCCCAGGCCCGCCTACCGGTTTAAGCCTTACCTTCACACCAAAACGCTCTCTCATGACCGAGCGCATATCCCCCAATCCATCGATGAGCCCCAATGTTTCCGCCTGCTTGCCGGTCCAGAATTCGCCTGAGAATAGGTTTGATTGATCGCCTTTGAGCAACTCGCCTCTGCGTTTACGTACAAGTTCCATGAAAGAGTTGTGGATTTCCTTCTGCAGTTCTTTGAGATGTCGGACATCTTCGGCACTTTCAGGCCGAAACGGATCAAGAGTCGATTTCCGCTCGCCCGCTGAATAGATCCTCCGCTCCACCCCAATTTTCTTTATCAGCTCTTGAAATCCGAATCCTGCTGAAATCACACCAATCGAGCCGACGATTGAGCTGGGATCGGCAAAGATTTTGTCCCCCGCCAACGCCAAAATATACCCGCCCGAGGCCGCCACATCTTCGACAAAGGCAAAAACGGGAAGATTCTTCTCTTTGGCCAGAGCCCGAATTCGTTTGTGAATAAGTGCGGATTGAACAGCCGAACCACCAGGTGAATTGATCACGAGCGCGACAGCCTTAGCCGACTTAAGCTCAAAAGCCCGTTCAATCGGCGAAGCCAGGTTTGCCATGCTAAGTGTTCGGCCAAGTGCCAAGGGCATACCGATAGGCCCCGAGAGCCGGAGAACGGCGACAATCGGCGGTGCACTGGACCGACCGATAATGGGCACGTATTTAAGCAGCGAAGACAGGTCCATGAGTACTGTTTTAGGCGTACCGGTGCTGCCGAGCAAGCCACTGGTCAGCATGCAGTGATACTGGGGCGTTAGATGTTTTGATGCGGTCCCAGAAGACTACATGGCGCGACAACAGGAAATTGAACATCATGCCCGACAGGGCGCCCGCGGCGATGCCTAGGATTGGATAGTCGGCGATAAGGGTGAAAACCGAAATCAGGAGCGCGTACACCGAATAATTGACGCCCAGGCCGATTGTCGAGACCGAGAGGTATTTAGTCCATTGGCGGTGGCACCGGGCGGGGCCGCTGTATCTGAACGTGAAGCGGCGATTGAGCACCCAAGTCGTGGTTGCAGCACAAAGAACGGAAAAGGCGCGTCCCCAATAGGGACCCCAACCCCAATCAAGCGCCGTATAAAGCAGGCTCGTGTCGACGGTGAAGCCGACTGCCCCCACCATCCCAAACTTGATGAACTCGAAATACGCGGGATTGGCCTGCAGAAACGCAATAGCTGTCCTAATCAATGGCATATTCGCAATATTGCCCAACAAGCGCTCCATGACGTCTGATTGGGATTTTTCATTAATTTTCAGCTGCCCAAACTACAATGTTAAATTTTAAACTTTATGCCAAGACCATTCGCCTCCGTCCTCAATTGGCCGCCAGTCCAGTGGGAAGTAAATTGAAATGCGGCGCCCCTCCGCCCGACGATGCACCAAAATCAGACTTGTGAACACCGCGTGGGCTAGTTTTTAATCGTACAAAACTCGACAAGCTTTCCCCTTACGCAAAACTGATTCCGCTTCCGCAGTGTAGCGGCCCCCGGGCTGGTGAAGAACCAATCCGGGCAGCAGACATACAGGGGCTTCGGAACCTTTGATCGAAGAAATGATAACTCTAGATGCTGAACTCGTCGCTTTCGGCCATAATGGGAAGATTTTGGTTTTACCCGCCTTTGGTTTTATACAGCTAAGCAACCGGTCGAGCTGTTCCGATAAATAAATCAGCGTAAAACATCCATTGGGCTTTAGACGTCTCAAGGCAAACGCTACCCAGTCTTCAATGGTCATTCCGGTTACAACTGTCGCAATGAATTTGGATCGATTAGGAGCACCAATCGAATTGCCCTCTTGGTAGTAAGGAGGATTCACGATCACATGATCAAAGTTTAGTTGAGACAACTGTTTTGGAATTTTGAATAAATCGCCTTCGAGAATCGACACGTTATCCTGTAAACCATTCCGCCTCACATTTTCCTTGGCAATAGTCACGAGGTTTTTCTGGATCTCCAGTCCAGTAATCTGCAATCCTGGAACCCGCTTCGCCAAACACAAGCTCGCCACGCCGACACCCGCGCCTATTTCAAGAACGGTCTCACCCGGAAGCGCCGGGGTCGAAGCAGCCAAGAAGACCGCGTCAATTCCTGCTCGGTAACCAACTTTTGGTTGAAGGATTTGTAGCTGGCTTCCTAAGAACGCATCATCACTCAATTCGCTATTGCGAGATTCATCGGTGACCGATGAGTCAACATTAGAAGTGCGGCGTTCTGTCTCAGGCATTTGGTCGACAATCTATCTTGTTTTGCTCGAGAATTCGTCGCGCTCTTGCTTCACCGTCATCACTGACCATGAGCCGTCTTGGAAGGATGCCCAGGCTGCCTTCGACGACACTGGTGTACGAGTCAAGCACAATTGGCCTGATTCCGTAATCCTGCAGCGTAGTCCTCGCAAACGACAAAAGCACAACATCGTTGGTTCGAAGCAATTCTTTCACAATCAGTATTCTCACCTATTGCAAATCCCCCAATCCGCTAAGCCTGGCAATCATAATCGCTGCTGTGTGAGAGCAGCGTGCCGGACTTGACCGTTTATGGGGTCGGCCATACTGTTATCGAGTAATAACTATAGCATTGATTGAAATGATGGATTCGGCGCTGGCCATCCCAAATCGTGAGGATCTAAAACTGTCCGAGCCTTATAACGCCGTAGAAGCGTTACTGGCACTTGTCGGCGATGATCTGACGTATGTCAACGATCTCATTGACCAGAATATCGGTAGTTCCGTACCCCTCATTCCGCAAATCGCCGGTCATTTGATCCGCTCGGGCGGAAAACGACTTCGACCGCTCATTGCGTTGGCTTCGGCTCGCATGTGCGGGTATGAGGGCACAAATCACGTAAAACTAGCCGCCGCCATAGAATTCATTCATACCGCCACGCTTCTTCACGATGATGTAGTCGACACCAGCTCACTGCGCCGGGGGCGGACGAGTGCAAACGTGCTGTGGGGAAATCCTGCAAGCATTCTAGTCGGGGATTACTTGTTCAGCAAATCATTCAATCTCATGGTTGAAGTGGGCAACCTTCGCGTTCTCGATATACTTGCGACTGCTTCACGTGTGATCGCCGAAGGCGAAATTCTGCAGTTGGCAAGTGCATCGCAAGTGCACACCGACGAATCGACTTATTTGAAAATTGTTGCTTCAAAGACGGCTGCACTGTTTGCGGCAGCTGCTCAAATCGGACCTGTTATCGCGAGTCGGCCCGCAGGGGAAGAAGCGAGCCTTGAATCGTACGGTTATAATCTGGGCATTGCATTCCAGCTTGCCGACGACGCTCTCGACTATGATGGTTCGCAAGTTGACCTCGGCAAAACTCCGGGAGACGACTTTCGGGAAGGTAAAATTACTCTTCCCGTTGTTCTCGCCTTCGCCAAAGGTGATGATGAAGAGCGTGACTTCTGGCGCCGCGTAATCGAAAAGTCAGAACAAAACGAAAGTGACTTCAAGCGTGCTCAAGAACTCATAAAGAGACACGGCGCGTTGCACCAAACTTTAGATTTGGCGCACCATTACGGTGAAAAGGCGCGTCACGCATTGCAGTCAGTGCCCGACAACATTTACAGGCAAGCCCTCGACGGCGTGATTGGATTCTGCGTCGACCGGGATTACTGATCTGCATTTGAGCGTTTGACTAAATGCTGTACGACGCGCGCCTTTAATCCCAGCCTGTAAACAATTCCCGCTAAAATTGAATAAACCGGAAAGAGCGCCGCGATTAGGAGAAGACGCTGCGCCGGATCTGCCGACTGTACGGCTACCGCAACGCCGCCGCTTAATGCAACAAGCGAAAAGTACGCTAATGACACCTGCTCATGGCTTGCTCCCAATTTTATTGCAATTTGGTAAAGGTGCTCTCGGTGCGCTCTGAGTATGTTCTGGCCGCGCAGGGCACGATAAATCAAGGTCACAACCACATCAAAAATAAACGGAAAGAAAATGACGGGAACGAGGTAAATCGATAATCGAGCCGGCTCAACGGATTCACCGAATACTGCAAGCGAGGCCATCACGAAACCGATGAACTGACTACCGGCATCTCCCATAAAAATCTGGCCGTGCGGGAAATTAAATATCATGAATCCCAAGGCGGCAGCGCCAAGACACAAACATGACACTACAATAAAGTAAGCGCCCTCTGACGCAGCAATGGAACCAAGAAAGATAGTTGCAACGACGGTGCTGCCGGCAGAGATGCCGTTAATTCCATCCATGAAATTAAACGCATTCATGAAAAAGACGATCCAAAGAACCGTCAACCCGTAGCCCCATAACCCCAGCGATACTTCTCCCATCCCAGGGAAAATAATTGTCTCAATATGTGAAATGGAAATTGCAAAAAAAACTGCCGCGCCAAACTGTGCAATTAGCTTCGAGAATAGCGGCAAATCAAAAAGATCGTCTAAAAAGGCAACCGCGGCGATGATGGACGCCAAGGCGGCAAACAGAGCGAACCGTGCCGGATACATGCCCATTCCAGAGCGGGGCAGTGACTGCAACCAATAAATAGCAATAAGACCAGCAACAAACGCGACTGCGATAGCCACCCCGCCGCTTTTGGGCGTGGGGCGCTCATGACTGGATCGCCTATTTGGAACATCGCGGATATCCAGCAGAATCATCGCGCGGGTCAGGAGAGCCGCAATAACGAAGACAAACGCACCAGTGAAAATGAAGCCAAAATTTAGCAAGATGAGATCTGACTGTTGCTCAATGGACTCAGTGTCCGGAACTGGGACGAATAATCAAGCCAAATGATGAACAGACTGAGAATAAAAGCAAACCTCAACCTAACTCATTAGCACCGTAAGATTGACCCACCAATCCGGATGCTTGCTCTTAATCGACTTGGCTGAACGCTCTGCCTTGTCTTGCTCATCATAAATCCCAAAACAGGTTGCGCCGGAGCCTGACATGCGTGTTATGGCGGCATTCGACAGGTCCAACTCATGCAAAACCAAATCTATCGATGGCTCAAGCGCTTTAGCGGCCACTTCAAGATCATTATTGCGTTCTCTGATAAATTCAAAGAACGAGTCCAAAGTTGGAAATTCAATCGGTAAGTTATTTGAAATGATCTCAGTCCCCTGGCTATCCAATCTATCAAACTCCAAATAAACATCTCGCGTAGACAGTGGCATTTGCGGATTGACTAGCACCACAGGTAGATTTGGAATGCTGGGGCCCGCCACGACCTTGTCGCCCACCCCCGTCATCCAAGCCGGTTTTTGATGGAGGCATACGGGCACATCTGCTCCCAACGAAATAGCAATTTCATGAAGCTCGTCATCTCCGATGGAAAGTTTCCAATGGGATGCGAGTTCCAACAATGTGGATGCGGCATCTGACGACCCACCACCGATACCTGAGGCTACTGGCAAATTCTTCGTGAGGCAGATTGCTGCACCGTTGTTATCCAAGTTATTGTTGGCGCACCAGGTCTCCAGTGAAAGCGCCGCGAGCCATGCCAGGTTATCGCTTGTATTTGTCGAGAGATCATCTGCAAATGGACCTTCAATGGTAAGTCCCAACCGTGACGCATTCGTTATCGCTACTTCATCCCCAAAATCCGTAAAAACAGCCAAACTAAACAACTCATGAAGACCGTCTGGCCGCGGAGGAGCAACATGCAGAAAGAGATTTAATTTTGCTGGTGCGATCATGCCGCCAAATCTGGTGAGCGTTTTACTTGGAAAATATGACTATTAATGATGAATAGGGTGAAGATCGGGAGAACGTCGCAAACGTCACTCAGCGCTTGATAGAGAAGCATCTGTCTGACTAGGTAAACCCACGCCATGTTGAAGCTTTTGTTCGATGGCCGGAACATTTTCTTCGAGAGGCTCCAGTGAAAGCGCATGACGCCATTGAAAGCGGGCTTCTATGTTTCGTCCAACTTTCCAGTATGCATCGCCAAGGTGTTCATTGATTACAGGATCATCCGGCTGTAACTCGACGGCGCGTTCTAGCTTCCCTACCGCCCGCTCATAGTCGCCGCGTTTGTAATAGGCCCACCCGAGGCTATCCACAATGTAGCCATCATCCGGACTGAGTTGCACCGCTTTCTTAATCAGCCGCATTGCCTCGTCCATGTTGATGTTCTGATCAACCCAGGAATACCCCAAATAATTCAAGGTAATAGGCTGGTTAGGTGAAAGAGAAAGCGACTTGAGAAAATCCCTCTCAGCTTCAGTCCACCTTTTTGAACGTTCAAGCGCAACACCACGCGCGTAAAATAGAGACCAATGCTCGTCAGAAATTGAACCAATGATATCAACCGCACGATCATAAACTTCAGCCGCCTCCTCAAATCGATCGTGGGTACGCAACATGTTTGCCAAAGCGACCAACCCTTCCAAATCATCCTCATCACGACGCACAATCTGTCGCAAGATCGAGACCGCCTCGTCGGAACGTTCAAGTCGATCGAGATTCATTGCAATCTGAACCTGTGCATTACGATAAAAAACGGAGCTTGACGGAATCTGCGCATAGGCTTGAACTGCGTCTTCCCAGCGTCGATTAAATTTAAACAGGTCCGCTAACAGGATGTGTGCAATTGCGAAATCCGGATCTATGTGCAGCGCCAGCTGCAGGTAAATGATTGAAAGGTCACGTGCCCTGTCCTGTGCCAAATAAGATGCCGGACCATATATTGCATTCGCCACACCGGCCTTCGGAGAATCGAAGAGTTGATCAGCAGCTTCGCCCGTTTCCAATTGCTCCAGCTCCGCTTTGATGATCACGTGCTCCGGCGACAGTTGAAGATAATCTTCATAAACCTGACGCGCGTCGGCCTGGCGACCTGCACCTCTGAGAAATTCTCCGTAGGCCTGAACAACTCTAAATGAATGGCCATCCGTCATGCGCATAGCCTCCAAATAGTCGGCCGCCGCCGCATCTGTATTCTCCGCAAAATCATTAATAAATGCACGGTTGGCAACATAAAAGCTCGCAAGTCTTGAATCTGCCTTCACTTCTCTTGAACCTGCCTTCGCTTCGTCCATCATTTGAACGGCTGCCGGTATGTTGTCCACGGCTGCATATGACCAGGATATAATCAGCTTACGAACCAATTCTATGATTGGATTACTTTGGGATTGGCTCAATTGGCTTCTCACAGAATCATATTTACCCTGCCGAAACGCCTCCAGTCCGAGGACTAATCGTGCCAGTCGATTTCCATCATCTTTTTTCATAATTTTCTGAGCAAGATCCACAGAATCGGTTATTTGTCCATCCGCGACCATCAGTAAGAATGCGCGCTCCATTATTACAGTGTTGTTTGGATCGCGCTCGAGTGCCCGCTCATAAAAAGCAGCTGCGTTTTTGGTATCTCGTATCGAGCCAGCAAACCGGCCCGCAAGGTAATTTCCGTAAAGTGAATTGGACTTCCGAACTTCATTATCCGGCGTGAGGAAGCTGTTCATACCTCCGGAACCGCCGCAGCTCGCAAATGTCAATAAAAATCCGGATAAGACGATGGCTAGAATTTTTTTTGTCGTGTCCGCAATAATCTCAAGCATTCTGATATCTTGGGACATCATTTCTCAACAAATCTCCGGAGTTCAAATCCCATCGCCGTCACATATTGGGATAGTTTGGACCGCCTCCGCCCTCAGGCACAACCCAATTAATATTTTGACTGGGATCTTTAATGTCACACGTCTTACAATGAACGCAATTCTGGGCATTAATCTGAAATTTTGGATTTCCGCCTGATTCATCCATTAGAACTTCATAGACACAGGCTGGGCAATAGCGTTGAGCAGGCTCAGCAAACTCCGGCAAATTAAACCCAACTGGTATGCTTGGATCTCTTAGTGTTAAGTGGACCGGCTGGTCTTCTTCATGGTTAGTATTTGAAAGGAATACCGATGAAAGCCTGTCAAATAAGATGACGCCGTCCGGTTTTGGGTAGTCGATAGGTTGTGCATTAGCGGCTTTTTCAAGCGTTTCGTGATCAGCTTTTCCATGCTTCAAAGTAAATTGGAAACCCCCGGGGATCAGTTGATTTGCCCACATATCTATGCCTGCAAACAGAAATCCCAAATACGTGCCAAACTTACTCCAGAGCGGTTTGACGTTTCGAACGCGGCGCAAATCTTTTGCGACGTGTGATTCATAAACAGCGACAGGATATGCTTTGAGTTCATCGCCGAAACGGCCATCCTGAATTGCAGCAAAGGCTGCCTCTGCGCATAAAATACCGGTTTTTATTGCATTGTGACTTCCCTTTATGCGCGGCAAATTCACAAAGCCAGCCGAACATCCAATGAGTGCGCCGCCGGGGAATGTAAGATTTGGAATTGATTGATAGCCGCCTTCAGTAATGGCTCGGGCGCCATAAGAAATACGCTCTCCGCCCTCCAACATGGGCCGGATGGCAGGGTGTTGTTTTAGGCGTTGAAATTCATCGAACGGTGACAAGTAAGGATTCTTGTAATTGAGATGTACAACAAAACCGACTGCCACCAAATTATCTTCCAAATGATAGATAAACGAACCGCCACCCGTCGAATTATCGAGTG